>CAJDWQ010000001.1_pt1 | contig 157940 bp, 155 predicted proteins | sample 7391641 | NCBI WGS metagenome assembly CAJDWQ01 (sample SAMEA7055718, study PRJEB34461) | soil metagenome | biome: terrestrial ecosystem; feature: Peninsula; material: soil | place: Antarctica | collected 2016
GGCGTGTTCGACGCGGGCCGCAAGCGGCCACTTCCGTTCCTTCCGCGACGCGTCGGGCTGATCTGCGGTCGGGCCAGCGCGGCGCAGCGGGACGTCGTCGACAACGCCCGGCTTCGGTGGCCGGGCGTGGTGTTCGAGATCCGCGAGGTCCCCGTGCAGGGACCGGAAGCGGTCACGGCCGTGATCGGGGCGCTGACGGAGCTGGACGCGATACCGGAGGTGGATGTGATCGTGCTGGCTCGGGGCGGGGGTTCCTTCGAGGATCTGCTGCCCTTCAGCAACGAGGCGCTGGTGCGGGCGGTGGCGCAGGCCGGTACCCCCGTGGTGAGCGCGATCGGGCACGAAGTGGACACGCCGCTGGTGGATTACGCCGCCGACGTGCGGGCGTCCACTCCGACCGACGCCGCGTCCTGCATCGTGCCGGACGTGACGGAGGAAAGAGCCGCGTTGGACATGTCGCGGGCGCGGCTGCGCCGAGCCATCGGCGGTCAGGTGGCCGAACAGCGGCGCCGCGTCGTCGCGCTGAAGACCCGGCCGGTGTTGGCGGATCCGCAGGCGATGCTGGCGCCCTACCGCCGGGAGGTCGACACCTTCCGCGCGCGGGCTCGGACGATGCTCGCCGGGCGGATGCGGCATGGACGAGACGAGGTGGGTCACCTCCGGGCGCGGGTCCGCGCGCTGAGTCCGCTGTCGACGCTGCAGCGCGGGTATGCCGTCGTGGAGCACAGCACCGGTGGCGTGATCACCGGCCGCGACCAGATTTGCGCCGACGAGCTGCTGCGCGTGCGGGTCGCGGACGGCGACTTCGGGGTACGCGTCGTCAGCTGAGGTGCGGTGCGTTCGCTGGCCGGCGCTCACGGCAAGGCAACGACGGCTGACACCATCCGGATCCTGGCCATCGCTCAGTGGGACAGGGTGAGGCGTACCATCGGCAGACTTTCCACGGGGTGGCCCACGGCTTCCTCCAGGACGCCACGAAGTCGCGCCCAGGCACGCGGGTGGACCCGCTGGTAGCGGGCCAACACCGCCGCCGACTCCTCTTCGCCGAGAAGGACGGCGACCGCTGGAACGCGACGCATCCGACCCGTGCTGACGAAGCAACGGGGCTCTTGGCGCAGGTTGCGATACCACTGTGCGTGCTCGCTGAAGCCACTCGCCACCACGATCTCGTTCGCGGTGAGCCGCTCGACGACTTCCAGACAAACATACCGAGCCCGCCCGCTGCGCCGGCCGGTGTGTTCAAGCATCAACACCCGCGAGCCGAGAAGCCACCCCAGCCTGTTCCTGTACAACACGATCGGGGCGCGGACGATCGCCTGGCACCGGAGCGCACGGGCCGCCAACCGTGAGAAGTTCACGCCACAGATCGTACGAGACGCATCGACGCGCTCAGGGCCGCGTAGGCTCCCCCTCGTGACGAGCAAGGACACTCCGCACGACTCCCCAGACGTGACGAATCTGTCGTACGAGCAGGCCCGCGACGACCTCGCCGGCATTGTCACTCGACTGGAGTCCGGGCAAGTCGGCCTCGAGGAGAGCATGCGCCTCTGGGAACGCGGCGAGGCTCTCGCCGATCACTGCACGACGTGGCTCGACGGCGCTGAGGCACGTCTGAGGGGAGCCTCCGGCGGAGACGAGAAGACCTGAGCCCTCTGAGCAGAGACAGCGCACCTGACGTCCAAGCCGACGAGCTCGCCACGAAGCGGCGCGACACCCCACACGCCCGCGAGTGGAGGCAGGCCGGGTCGGTCTAGATCACGACGTGCGCGCCAGCGCCCCGGCGGACGAGGCGGCAGCCCCCGGGGAGGAAGAGCCGGTCGGGACGCTGGATACGGCGGTGACGGTCAGGCTCCCGGCGAAGCGTTCCAACACCTCGTACGAGGTGTCGCCCGCGATCACGGTGGCCAACCCGCCCGGGGAGTTCGACCCCTCCGCGACCAGGCTCCGAAACGCCGACGCCTCCCCCGATGATGCAGCACCCGTCGCATCTAGGCCCGAGCGCTTCGACCAGTCGCGGCCACCGGAGGACACGGACCCGTCCTCACGGCCGTTCTTCGTCTGCCGCGCCACCCACGCCGGCAGCGCAGCGCCCGCTCCCGACGACTGCTGGGTCTGCGCCAGGGTCACGTACACGTCGTCGTCGGGCCGGACGTGGTAGCCGACCGTCCAGGTCGGCACACCCTGCGGATCCGCTCGGAAGGACACCGACGTCGCCCGCCAATCGTCCCCCGGCGACGACGTGGCGACCGGCCAGGACTGATCGGTCGCGATCTGGCCCGCCTTCCCGACGGCGTCCACCGCGGCGCGCTCGCGCTGCGCAGGTCGGGGCAACAGTGCGACGAACGCGAACACCACGGCCGTCATGATCACCATCGAGATCACCAGGCTGCGAAAGTTGCCACCGTGACGACGGGCCTTCGGCGCACCGGGTGCGGGCGCGACCGGTGACGGCTCTGGCGCAGCGGGTTGCTCGGGCGGTGAGGTCACGGCCTCATCGTAGGGGGCCACCACGGCCATCCCCGTCGACGGCCCCTCCGTTCCGGGCCCATTCGGGGCCGGTTCAGGACGGGCGTCTGCTTCCCCGAGACGCACCGCGGCACTCCATCCAGCTCCTCGATCACCGAGCCCTCGAAGTGCCGCGGTACGGGGTGAGTCAGCCGATTGCCTGCGCCCCAGCCGGGACCTCGCGGGCCTTCGCGCGCTCCAGAGCGCGCTTACGGTCCGCTTCGTTCTCTTCTGCGATCTGCCGGGCACGCTCCTCGTTGCGCGTGAGACAGTCGCCGGTCTCCGGGTCGAACACGTGCATGAGCTCGGGGTCGAACCACAGACGCGTCTCGTCGCCCTCACGCAGCCGAGAGCGGGAGTCCAGGTTGACGATCATCTGGGTACGCATGCCCTCGCCGTCGAGATCCCGGTCGAGCTCCTCCAGTTTGTGGTGGACAGCCGGGTCTGGTTCGTAGGGCACGTAGGCGTACTGCTCGTTGCCCAACCACTCGGTCACGTCGACCGGCACGGAGAATCGCGCGGCGGCGTCCGGCTCACGGTCGCCCAAGCTGGCGTCCTTGAGGTGCTCGGGCCGGATCCCGACGATGACCAGCTCCTTGCCGCGCACCTTGTCCGCCAGCCCACCGGACACGGGCACGTCGACGAACGGAAGTTTCAGGACAGCCCCTTCGACCCGGGCGGGCAGGAAGTTCATCGGAGGGGACCCGATGAACCCGGCGACGAAGAGGTTCACCGGCTGTTCGTAGAGCTCCCGCGGGCTCGCGCACTGCTGCAGCACCCCTCGCTTGAGCACGGCGACCCTGTCGCCGAGGGTCATGGCCTCGATCTGATCGTGGGTGACGTAGACCGTCGTGATGCCCATGGTCCGCTGCATCCGAGCGATCTCGGTGCGCATCTGGCCACGCAGCTTGGCATCGAGGTTGGACAGCGGCTCGTCGAAGAGGAACGCATCCGCCTCCCGGACGATCGCGCGGCCCATGGCCACGCGCTGCCGTTGGCCACCGGAGAGGTTGCCCGGCTTGCGGTCCAGGTGCTCCTTGAGCTCCAGCATGTCGGCGGCCTTGTTGACCTTCTCCCGGATCTGTTCCTCCGACACCGCGCCCTTGGAGAGCCGCAGCGGGAACGCGATGTTCTCGAAGACGGTCAGGTGCGGGTAGAGCGCATAGTTCTGGAACACCATGGCCAGGTTGCGCTCGCGCGGGGCGAGATCGTTGACCAGCTTGCCGTTGATGAACAGGTCGCCGGAGGTGATGTCCTCCAGGCCGACGATCATCCGCAGCAGCGTGGATTTCCCGCAGCCGGACGGTCCGACCAGGATCATGAACTCGCCGTCCTTGATGTCCAGCGAGATGTCGTTCACGGCGGGGAAGCCATCCCCGTACTTCTTGACGAGGTGCGTGAGTTCGATCTGAGACATGGGTGGGAATTCTCCTTGGTGAGGTCGATCAGCAGTTCTGGTGGGGCCGATTCCTCGGACTGCGCGGCCGGCACCGTCCGCTGTCGCTCGCCGTGCCGGCCGCTGCGTCCGTCGTCATCAGCCCTTGACCGCACCAGAGGTGAGGCCGGCGACAATGCGCTGCTGGAAGATGAGGACCAGGATGACGACGGGCACGGTCACCACGACCGCGGCGGCCATGATGCCGCCGGTCGGTTGTGTGAACTGCGACGCCCCGGTGAAGAACGCGAGCGCCGCAGGGACCGTGCGTGCCCGGTCCGAGGTGAGCGAGATCGCGAAAACGAAGTCGTTCCACGCAGTGAAGAACGTGATGATTGCGGTAGTGAATACGCCGGGAGCCGCGAGCGGCACGATGACCTTGCGGAACGCCTCCCAGTTAGAGGCGCCATCCACCTGCGCGGCCTGTTCCATCTCCCAGGGGATCTGACGGAAGAACGCGGTCATGATCCAGATCGAGAGGGGCAGGGTCAACGCCAGGTACGGAATGACGAGGCCCGGAATCGTGTCGAACAGCCCGATCTGGCGCCACAAGTCGTACAACGGCGTGACCATGGAAATTACCGGGAAGAACGACACCACCAGCGCCGTCGACAGGATCAATCGTTTGCCCGGGAAGTCCAGGCGCGAGATCGCGTACGCACAGAACATCGCGAGGACGACCGAGATCACCGTGGCCAACAAGCACACGACGAACGAGTTGCGCAGCGCCGGCATGAACAGGTCGGACGCACCGCCGGTGAGGATCTGCTCGTAATTCTCGGTGGTTGGGCTCGTCGGCCAGAAGTTGCCGAACACTGCCTTGTCGGGCAGCGCCAGGTCGTTCGGTGCTTTCAGGGACAGTCCGACCATCCACACCAGCGGGACGACGGTCCAGATCATGATCAGGATGGACAGCGCGAAGAGCGTCCACTTCGCCTTGCTGGCGACGTTGGTGTCCACAGGTCAGCTCCTTCCCTCGGCGAGGTCGACCTTGAAGCCCTTGATGAAGAACACGGCGATAACCACGACGGACAGGAACAACAGGACCGACAACGCCGACCCCATCCCCACCTCGACGCGACTGATGGTCTGGTTGTAGGTGAGCAGCGAGAACGAACTGGTGTTGTTCGCCCCGCCGGTCATGATGAAGACGTTGTCGAAAATGCGGAACGCGTCGAGCGTGCGGAAGAGCAGCGCGACCAGGATCGCCGGCTTCATGTTGGGCAGGATCACCTTGGTCAGGATCTGCATGAACGAGGCGCCGTCGACCTTGGCGGCCTCCTCCATCACGGAGTCCACCTGCGCCAGACCGGCGAGCAGCAGCAGCGACATGAACGGCGTCGTCTTCCAGATCTCCGACAGGCAGATGATGGCAACCGAGGACCCGAACGAGCCGAACCAGTCGAACGTCTCCGGGAACGCGCCGAACGTCAGGGTGTTGAGCCAATGGTTGGCGTACCCCAGCGAGGTGCTGAACGCGTAGTACCAGCTAAACGCGGAGACCACGGTGATGATCGAGTACGGGATGAGCACCACCGTCCGCAGCGTCTTGCGGGGGATCACCACACGGTGCATGACCATCGCGATGATGAACCCGAGAACGAGTTCCACCACGACGGTGATGATGGTGATGAGCACGGTGACCCCGACGGCCTGCCAGAAAACACCGTCGGTCAGCGCGGTGACGTAATTGCCGAGGCCCACGAACTTCCGGTTTGCGGGATCGGACAGGCGGTATTGGAAGAAGCTCAGGTAGGTGGCCTGGATGATCGGGTACGCCGTGACGACGATCATGATCACGAAGGCCGGACCGGCCAGCTTCCAGCCAAGAGCGCGTTCTGCCTTGGCGCGGTCGGACAGGTGGACCTTGCCCCTTTTCGTCTCCGGGGCGGCGACGGTGCTCACAGGAGGGCCTCTCCCTTCAGGACTCGCGTGATGAGATCGGCGGCCTGGGCGGGGGTCTGGCCGTCCACCGCGTTGGGTGGGCTGTAGGACTTCTGGACCGCCGTGGAGATGTCGCCGTAATACTGGGTCAGCGGACGTGGCGCGCCGTCGTCGAGGGACGTGCGGATCAGCGCGGCGAGCCCATTCGGGAACGCCTCCTTGACCTCCGCGTCGTCGTAGACCGCCTTGCGGGCGGCCGGGTTGCCGGACTTGACCATATAGAGCGTCTGGTGCTCGACGTTCGTGATGCACTCCAGGGCCTGCCAGGCCAAGTCCTTCTTGGTGCTGGCGGCGTTGACGCCGAGCTCGATGCCGCCGAGCGGCGGCTTGCTCGCCATTCCGGCCACGGTCTGCGGGTATCGGGCGAAGCCCATGTCCTTGCCGATCGCGGCGTTCGCGGCTGGCACCGCGTTCCACACGTACGGCCAGTTGACCATGAAGCCCGACGTGGCCGGGTCGGTAAACAGGTTGACCGTGGCGGTCTCGTCGGTGGAGCCGATCGCGGGGCCGCCGACGCCGGTGGAGGCGACCTTGGCGATCACGGCGGCGGCCTCCTTGCCGGCGTCGGTGTCCAGACCGAGCTGCATGGTGGTGGCGTTGTCGGCGTTCGCCTGGATGATGTGGCCCCCCGCGCCCTCGATGAGCGCGTTGATCCACACCATGTAGCCCTCGTACAGCTTGGCCTGGACGCCGACGGTCTTGTCTTGGTTCTGGGCCGCCGCGATGACCTGATCCCAGGTGACGTCATTGGTGATGTCAAGATCGGCCGCCTGGGCGACCGACTTGCGGTACCAGAGCAGCTGCGTGTTCGCCCACATCGGGGCGGCGACGAGCGTGCCCTTCCAGGTGGCCGCGTCGACGATCGGCTTCACCATGTCGTCCGTGAAGGTCGCCTTCTTGTCCTCGGGCACCGGCGCCAGCCAGCCGGGTTCGGCGAACTCGGCCACAAACACCGGGTCGAGACTCATGAGGTCCATGCCCGCGTCGCCGGCAGCGAGCCGCCGCTCGACCTGCTGGCGCTGGTCGGAGGCGCTGTTGGGCAGGAGCTGGACCTTGATGGAGTAGGTCCCGCCCGACGCGTCCGTACATTCTTTTGCGATCTGGGCCTGACCACCTTTGGTGGGATCGGACCCGCCGCCGTCTGGGTTGATGTACCACGTCAGCTCATTCGCGGGCGACGCGGCGCCGCACGCTGAGAGCAGACCGGTCGACGCCAGCGCGAGGGCGCTCAACACCGCCGTCGTCTTGGCCTTGCGATGTAGGGGCACCACGACTCCTTCGTCTCGGCGCGAGGCTCGGGCGACAGCCCCGCTCCTGGGCGCCCGTCGGCGCCGAACAGAGGGTTGGTCAGCCGCGCGGCGCGCGGCCGGAGTGTGAGGTGGCCGCAAACACGACGTCCCCCGCCCCAGCTGGTGAATAGCTGGACACAACCTTGCGAAGGCGCCACCTCCATGCAACCTGTGTTCCACACGACACGGTGACAGTCGGCCAACGGTCGCCTGGCGTCGCCGTATGGACCGTGCGCGTCACGAACGGGACACAGTGACCGGTGAGCGCTCTCTCCCCGGCGCCCTGGAAGGTCACGGATCCACCCGCACCCGGGACCGCGTCACTAGGCTGGATGGCGATACCCACGCCTCAACCGCACGCTCGAAGGAGAGCACGATGGTGGACTTCGCCTACGAGGACCTGCTGCCGCTCGGGGACGACCCGACGCCGTACCGGCTGCTGACGACCGAGGGGGTCCGCACCGTCGAAGGCCCGAGCGGCCGCACGTTCCTGGAGGTCGACCCGTCCGCGCTGACCCTGCTCACGCGCACGGCGATGCACGACATCGCGCACTTCCTGCGCCCGGGCCACCTGCGCCAGGTGGCAAGCATCCTCGAAGACCCCGAGGCGAGCAACAACGACAAGTTCGTCGCTCTAGACCTCTTGCAGAACGCGAACATCTCCGCCGGCGGTGTGCTGCCGATGTGCCAGGACACCGGCACCGCGATCGTCATGGGCAAGCGCGGTCAGCGCGTACTCACGCAGGGCACCGACGAGGAGCCCATCGCGCGCGGCGTGTTCGACGCGTACACCCAGCTCAACCTGCGCTACAGCCAGAACGCGCCCGTGACCATGTACGAGGAGAAAAACACCGGAAGCAACCTACCGGCGCAGATCGAGCTGTACGCGGACACGGCGCCCGGCCACGAGACGACCTACAAGTTCCTGTTCATGGCCAAGGGCGGTGGCTCGGCGAACAAGAGCTACCTCTATCAAGAGACCAAGGCGATCCTGAACCCCACGTCGATCATGACGTTCCTGGAGGACAAGATCGCTTCGCTCGGGACGGCGGCCTGCCCTCCGTACCACTTGGCAGTGGTGATCGGCGGTACGAGTGCGGAGTTCGCGCTCAAGACGGCGAAGTACGCCTCGACGAAGTACCTCGACTCCCTTCCCACCACGGGCAACGCCGCGACCGGGCGGGGCTTCCGCGACGTCGAGATGGAGGGACGGGTCCTGGAGCTGACCCGCACTCTGGGCATCGGGGCCCAGTTCGGCGGCAAGTACTTCTGCCACGACGTCCGCGTCATTCGACTGCCGCGACATGGCGCCTCGCTGCCCGTGGCGATCGCGGTGTCCTGCTCGGCGGATCGCCAATGTCTGGGCAAGATCACCCCCGAGGGCGTGTTCATCGAGCAGCTGGAGTTCGAACCCGGCCACTTCCTACCGGCGACGACCGATGAACAGCTCGACGGCGACGACGTGGTCCACATCGACCTGACCCGCCCGATGGACGAGATCCGCGCGGAACTGTCGAAGCACCCCGTCAAGACCCGGCTTTCCCTCGCGGGCACGCTCGTGGTCGCCCGTGACATCGCGCACGCGAAGATCAAGGAGCGGCTGGACGCCGGCGAGGAGATGCCGCAGTACCTGAAGGACCACCCCGTCTATTACGCGGGTCCCGCGAAGACCCCGCAAGGGATGGCGTCCGGGTCGTTCGGGCCGACGACGGCGGGTCGCATGGATTCCTACGTGGACCAGTTCCAGGCGGCCGGCGGCTCGCTGGTGATGCTCGCGAAAGGCAACCGGAGCGAGCAGGTCACGACCGCGTGCGAGAAGCACGGCGGCTTCTACCTCGGTTCGATCGGCGGGCCGGCCGCGCGCCTGGCGCAGGACTGCATCACCAAGGTCGAGGTGTTGGAGTACCCGGAGCTGGGCATGGAAGCGGTCTGGAAGATCGAGGTCAAGGACTTCCCGGCCTTCATCGTGGTGGACGACAAGGGCGAGGACTTCTTCGCCACGGTCGGCCCGAAGGCGGTCCAGGCGACGATCGCGAAACGGCCCGGCATGGAGCCGAATCCGGACGTGGACGCAGGCCCCGTCGATGGTGACAGGTAGACCGGCCGTGACCACCGACGAGCAGAGACCGCGGACACCCGCCGAGGCGTGGGCGGCGCTGGAGGCCGGCAACAGGCGTTTTGTCACGGGTCAACCGCAGCATCCGAACCAGAACGCGTCTCGACGCGACCAGCTGGCGAACGGCCAGGCCCCGTTCGCGACATTCTTCGGCTGCGCGGATTCTCGTGTGGCCAGCGAGGTGATCTTCGATCAGGGGCTGGGGGACCTCTTCGTGATCCGCACGGCAGGGCATGTGGTGGATTCATCCGTGCTGGGCTCGCTGGAGTTCGCCACGGAGTTGTTGTCCGTGCCGTTGATCGTGGTGCTCGGGCACGACTCGTGCGGAGCGGTGAAGGCCGGCATGCAGCACGACCGGGACGGCTCCATGCCGCGCGGCTACATTCGCGACATCGTGGAGCGGGTCACCCCCAGCGTGATCGCCGCAAAGATGCGGGGCGAGACGTCGTCGTACGAGGTGGAGGCCGAGCATGTCCGACAGACGATGCGACTGATCATGGACCGGTCCCTGGCGATATCCGACGCAGTGACCGCCGGAAATCTGGCGTTGATCGGCTTGACCTACAAGCTCCGCGACGGCCAGTCCCAGATGGTCGCCGCGATCGGCCCCATCGGTTGACGATGTGGCTGATGCGCCGTCCACTGACGTGGCGGCCGGGTCACGGCACAAATAACGACACGCCGGTACGGGGTCTCCCGTACCGGCGTGTCGTGAAACCAGTCTGCGGCGTCAGAGCATGAGGCGGTCCAAAACCACCTTGGCGAGGTGCTCCGCCGCGACCTCGGCCCGCGCCTGCGTGTCGGCCTCGACCATGACGCGAACGCACGGTTCCGTGCCGGACTTGCGCAGCAGCACGCGCCCGTCCTCGCCGAAGTCTGCCTCGATCTTCCGGACCGTGGACTGCACGTCGGCGTCGGCGTCGACCGCGTCCTTGTCGACTCCCCGCACATTGATCAGCACCTGCGGCAGGCGAGTCATCACCGCGCCCAGGTCGCCCAGCGAGCGTCGGGACGTCACCACGCGGGAGGCGAGCATCAAACCCGTGAGAACCCCATCGCCGGTGGTCGCGTGATCCAGCAGGATGACGTGCCCGGACTGCTCACCACCGATGGAGTAGCCGTGCGCACGCATCTCCTCGAGCACGTACCGGTCTCCCACCCCGGTCTGCACGACTCGCACGCCCTCGCGCTTCATCGCCTGTAGCAAGCCGAGGTTGCTCATGACGGTCGCCACGAGCGTGTCGTCCTTGAGGCGACCTTCGGCGCGCAGATAGAGAGCGAGGATTGCCATGATCTGGTCGCCGTCGACGTGCACGCCATCCGCGTCGACCGCGAGGCACCGGTCCGCGTCGCCGTCGAACGCCAAACCCAAGGCGGCGCCACGCGCGAGCACGGCCTCTTGCAGCTTCTCGATGTGCGTGGAGCCATAGCCGTCGTTGATGTTGAGCCCGTCGGGGGACCCCCCGATCACGTCGACCGTCGCCCCGGCGCGCCGGAACACGTCCGGCCCTACCTGGCTCGCGGCGCCATGCGCCGTATCGAGGACGACATGCAGGCCGTCGAGTCGCTGCGGAAGGACCCTCAGCAGGTGTTCTATGTACATTTCGGCGCCGTCGGTGAACCGCCTTATGCGACCCACGCCGGCTCCGGTCGGACGCTCACCGTTGTAGCCCATCCGCGACTCGATCTCGTCTTCCACCGCGTCGGGCAGTTTGTGACCGCCCTCGGCGAAGAACTTGATCCCGTTGTCGGGCATCGCGTTATGGCTGGCCGACAGCATCGCGCCCAGCTCACAGGACATCCGGGAGGTCAGGTAAGCGATCGCCGGCGTGGGCAGAACGCCCGCGTCGAGCACATCCACCCCAGCCGACGCGAGCCCGGCCATGACCGCATTGCCGAGGAACTCCCCGGACGCGCGCGGGTCGCGGCCGACCACTGCCGTGGCGCGGTGGCTGCCGAACGCGCCCTTGCCGCCGAGAACGTGGGCGGCCGCCACGGAGAGATCGAGGGCGAGGTCGGCCGTGAGGTCGCGGTTCGCCAGCCCGCGGACCCCGTCGGTGCCGAAGAAACGTCCCATGCTCGCTCCCCCGATCAGCGCTTGCTGTACTGAGGCGCCTTGCGGGCCTTCTTGAGGCCGGCCTTCTTGCGCTCAGGCACGCGCGCGTCGCGGGTGAGGAAGCCGGCCTTCTTCAGCGTGGGCCGGTTCAGCTCTGGGTCGACGTTGTTCAGGCTTCGGGCGACGCCGAGGCGGACCGCGCCAGCCTGGCCGGAGGGGCCGCCGCCGTGGACGCGCACGAGGACGTCGTACGCGCCGTCGAGGTCGAGCACCTTGAGGGGCTCGTTGACGATCTGCTGGTGGACCTTGTTCGGGAAGTACTCGGCCAGGGTGCGGCCGTTGACCTTCCACTCCCCGGTGCCGGGGATGATGCGCACCCGCGCGATGGCCTGCTTGCGGCGACCCGTCGCCGCGCCGGGCGCGGACGCGGAGGGTCTGCCGACGGGCTCGTCGGCACTCACCTCGGACTCAGTGGTGTAAGTGGACAGGGCCGGCTCGGTCTCCTCGAGCGCGGCGGCGACGGTCTCGGTCACGGTTCTCCTCGAAGTACTTCAGGCCTGGACGCGGCGGGTCACTGCGTGACCTGGGTGGCGGCGGGTCACTGCGTGACCTGGGTGATGGTGTACGGCGCGGGCTGCTGTGCCGCGTGCGGGTGCTCGGAGCCGGCGTAGACCTTGAGCTTGTGCAGCTGCTGACGCGCCAGCGAGTTCTTGGGGAGCATGCCTCGGACCGCGTTCTCGACGGCGCGCTCAGGGGCCTTGGCCATCAGCTCGGTGTACGGGGTGGCGCGCAGACCGCCGGGGAACCCGGAATGCCGGTACGACTGCTTCTGGGCCATCTTGTTGCCGGTCAGGGCGACCTTGTCGGCGTTGATGACAATCACGAAGTCGCCGGTGTCGATGTGCGGAGCGAAGATCGCCTTGTGCTTGCCGCGCAGGAGAATAGCCACCTGCGTGGCGAGGCGGCCGAGGACGACATCGGTTCCGTCGATGAGGTGCCACTGACGCGTGATATCGCCCGGCTTCGGGGTGTAAGTACGCACGGATGCCTTGCTTTCTCTCGTGACTGCGGGAGATCTGCGTCGTGCCAGCCGCCTGCGCCACTTCCCCCGGCCATGGGCGACGGGTGGTGGCGGGCCTCAGGCCGGCGCCCGCGAGATGAATCGACCGCCCGCTGCCCGAGAATTACCGTGCACAACTAGCCTTATCTTATCGACGCGGCCCGCCACGCTCCAAAGTCGGCTCCGCAGGTGGCTTGACGTGCGGTGTCACGGCCGCGGGCGCCGGGCTGAGCCGATGATGCCGCAGAAGTGTGCATAGAATCTATGCATGGAACTGGCCGCCCTGCGTATCCTGGCGCACCCATTGCGAAGCCGCCTTCTCGCGGAGCTCCGTTCGCTCGGGTCGGCCACGTCTGCGGACCTGGCCCGGCGCCTCGACACCCACACGGGAGCGACGAGCTACCACCTCCGGCGGCTGGCCGAGGCAGGTTTGGTGCGCGACACGGGGACAGGCGTGGGGCGGCGGCGCGTCTGGGAGGTGAGCCCGCTCCCAGCCCTCAGCCCCGGGGCGATCCACGACAAAGACCATGCTGACAACGCAGACGACGCGAGGTTCGACGCGGACGGCACGGCGGCCCTGGAGTGGCTGGCTCGGGACTACGTGCACCACTTCGCGGAGAAGAGCCAGGATTGGATCACCGCCGCCGGCGGCTGGGCGCCCACGTGGCAGGACGCCTGCGGGCTCGAGGACCGCCTGGTCCTCGTCACCGACGAGCAGCTCGCCACGCTGCGGGCGGAGCTGGGCGATGTGTTGGCGCGATACCGTCGCGTCGGCGCCGGGAACCCTCGCGCGAAGCGAGTGGCGTTCTATACGGCCGCCCTGCCCGTCGACCCCCTCGGCCGGTCCCCCTCGTCCGCCTGACGCTACGAACGGGGATCCGCCGAGGTGGGCAGAGTTCGTACGGCTCGCGCCCGCTGCGCGCGCGCGGCAAGGTCGGCGTCGGCCGGATAGACCACCTCCATGAGCGTCAGGCCTTGCGGCGGCATCACGCGTACCGACGGTTCGCGGCGGCCGGCCGCGAGCACCGCACCGGCCCACCCCGGCGGTCGCCGTCCCTGCGCCACCGGCACCACGACGCCCACCAGGGAACGCACCATCGAGCGGCAAAACGCGTCAGCGATCACCGTCGCGACCAGAACCCCGTCCTCGTCCCGCCGCCAGCGGTACCTGCGCAGCGTGCGGATGGTGCTCGCGCCCTCGCGTCTCTTGCAGAACGCTGCAAAATCCGCGAGCCCCTCCAGAGATCGAGCCTCGGCGTCCAACAGCGCCTCGTCCAGTGACGTCCGCAGCACGACCGTGTCGCGGCGTCGCAGCGGGTCGAGCCGCGCGGGATCGTCGAGAAGGCGGTAGCGGTAGCGGCGATGGTCGGCCGAGAACCGCGCGTCGAACCCCTCCGCCGCGACACGGACACGACGCACCACGATGTCGTCGGGCAAGACGCCCGCGAGGTGTGCGACCGCTGCCTGCTCCGGGGATCGCGCCGAGCAGCCGGGCAGCGCCGCGAAGGCTGCCGCCGGGACGTCAGCGTGAGCCACGGCCCCGGCAGCGTGCACGCCGGCATCCGTCCGTCCCGCCACCACCACGCGCACCGTCGGCACGCGCAGGATGCGGGCCAAGCCTGCGCACAACTCACCCTCGACGGTCCGCCGGCCGGGCTGGGTTGCCCAGCCTGAGAAGTCCGTCCCGTCGTACGAGAAATCCAGCCGTAGCCGGCTCGCCCCACCATGCGACGAGCCCGCCCCCGCGCGGCTCACGCAAGGGGCGGGCTCGAAGCGCACGGGGTCCTGCTCAGGCCTTCTCGTCCGTCGACTCGGGAGCGTCGTCCGAGCTCACCTCGGGGACATCGTCCGAGTCGAGGACATCGTCCGAGGCCACCTCGGGAGCCTCGTCGGCCTCATCCAGCATCGCCGGGGCATCCGTCTCCTGTGCCAGGGAGTCTGTCCCGGAGGCCTCTGTCGCGGGAGCCTCTGTCGCCGGAGCCTCCGTTGCGGGAGCCTCGGTCGACGGGGCAGCCTTCGCGGCGCGCTTCGCCGCGCCCTCGGCCTCCTTCACCGTGGCCTGCTTCGGTGAGAAGGCTTCACGCAACCGCCCGGGCGCTGCGCCACATCGGGCGCGATCTCGGTGAAAAGGCGGTGTACGACGCCCTTGTCTCGAACGATCGTGAGGACCTTGCGCCGCGCGTGCAGGTCACCCCGCTTGGCGAAGGTCACGAGCCGCTCCGCGACGGGCCGCAGCCGCTTGGCCTTGGCCTCGGTCGTGGTGATCTTGTCGTGCTCGAACAGTGCCGTGGCCAGGTTGGCGAGGATGAGCCGCTGATGCGCCGGGCCGCCCCCGAGGCGAGTCCCCTTAGTGGGTGTTGGCATGTCAATCTCCTAGAACTCAGACCGATCCGCAGCGTGCGACGCCCCGTCGGGTGCGAGCGGCTCAGTCGTACGGATCGGTCAGTACTGTTCGTCCTCAGCGAAGGCCGAGTCGTCGTCATCGTCGTACCGGTCGACGATGGCGGCGGGGTCGAAGCCGGGGGGGCTGTCCTTCAAAGACAGACCCATGCCGATCAGCTTCGCCTTGACCTCGTCGATCGACTTGGCGCCGAAGTTGCGGATGTCGAGCAGGTCCGCCTCGCTGCGCCCGACCAACTCACCCACCGAGTGGATGCCCTCACGCTTCAGGCAGTTGTAAGAGCGCACCGTGAGATCGAGATCCTCGATCGGCAGCGCCAGGTCGGCCGCCAGCGCGGCGTCCGTCGGAGACGGGCCCATGTCGATGCCCTCCGCCTCGACGTTGAGCTCGCGGGCCAGGCCGAACAACTCGACCAGCGTCTTGCCGGCAGAGGCGAGCGCATCGCGCGGAGCCATCGAGTTCTTCGTCTCGACGTCGACGATCAACTTGTCGAAGTCGGTACGCTGCTCGACGCGGGTGGCCTCGACGCGGTAGGTCACGGTCAGCACGGGGCTGTAGATCGAGTCGATCGGGATGCGACCGATCTCCTGGTCTCCGGACTTGTTCTGCTGTGCAGAGACGTAGCCGCGGCCACGCTCGACGGTCAGCTCCATCTCGATCTTGGCGCGATCGTTCAGAGTCGCCAGGTGCAGGTCCGGGTTGTGTACCTCGACCCCGGCCGGCGGGGCGATATCGGCGGCGGTGACGACGCCTGAACCTTGCTTGCGCAGGTACATCACGACGGGCTCGTCGTGCTCGCTGGAGACGACGAGGCCTTTGATGTTGAGGATCAGCTCAGTGACGTCCTCCTTGACCCCGGGGATCGTGGAGAACTCGTGCAACACACCGTCGATGCGAAGACTCGTGACGGCGGCGCCGGGAATGCTGGACAACAGCGTGCGGCGGAGGGAATTGCCGAGGGTGTAGCCAAAGCCGGGCTCCAAAGGTTCGATGGCGAACTCGGAGCGCGCCTCGGACAGGACCTCCTCAGTGAGGATGGGCCGCTGTGCAATCAGCACGGTATTCTTTCCTTCCTCACGGGCGACCGCTATTTGAAGCCCGTGAAATGGCGCCGGGTCTTCCACCCGACGGCTCTGCAGCGCATCCGTCCGCGCGCGGGCCTATCGTGCCGCAGCGGATCGGGCGGGCTCTCACCTCCTGGGAGGTTTCAGCACACGCCCGCAGCGGCGGCTCCCGCGGGACCGCGACGGTCCCGCGGCGAGAACGACACGGTGTGCTTACGACACGGTTAGTTCTTGGAGTACAGCTCGACGATGAGCTGCTCCGTCAGAATCGTGTCGATCTGCTCACGAACCGGCAGCTGGTGGATGAGGATCTGCAGAGTGCCCGGAACAACCTTCATCCATGCCGGGATCGGGCGGTCACCGAACGTCTCTTGCGCGAGCTGGAAGGGGAACGTCTCACGGCTCTTGGGGCGGATGTCGATGATGTCGTACTGCCCGACCCGGTAGCTCGGCACGTCGACGCGCTTGCCGTTGACCAGGAAGTGACCGTGGCTCACCAGCTGGCGAGAGGCGCGCCGGGTGCGGGCGAGGCCGGCTCGGTACACGACGTTGTCGAGGCGGGACTCCAGAATCCGCAACAGGTTCGCACCGGTCTTGCCGGTCTTGCGGACCGCCTCTTCGTAGTAGTTGCGGAACTGCTTCTCCATCACGCCGTACGTGAAGCGGGCCTTCTGCTTCTCCTGAAGCTGGAGCAGGTACTCCTTCTCCTGGATGCGGCCGCGGCCGTGCTGCCCGGGTGGGAAGGGGCGGTTTTCGAAGTTCTTGTCGCCGCCGACAAGGTCGACCTTGAGGCGGCGAGACTTCTTGGTAATGGGGCCGGTGTAGCGAGCCATATCTGGATCGATCTCCTGTTCGTCGTCGCGTCGTTGTGGCCAGCGTCAGACGCGGCGACGCTTGGGCGGGCGAACACCGTTGTGCGGCGTCGGCGTGACGTCGCTGATCGCGCCGACCTCCAGGCCGGTGGCGGTGAGGGACCGGATCGCCGTCTCGCGCCCGGAGCCCGGACCCTTGACGAACACGTCCACCTTGCGCATCCCGTGCTCCATCGCGCGGCGCGCGGCGGCCTCCGCGGCCATCTGCGCGGCGAACGGGGTCGACTTGCGGGACCCCTTGAAGCCGACCTGGCCAGCGGAGGCCCAGGCGATGACGGCGCCGGCCGGGTCGGTGATCGAGACGATCGTGTTGTTGAACGTGCTCTTAATGTGCGCGTGGCCGTGCGCGACGTTTTTCTTCTCCTTGCGGCGCACCTTCTTGGCGCTGGCGGCCGGCCTGCTCTTGGGAGGCATGGGTTCTGGTTTCTCCTACATCTTCGACAGTGAGTCTTGCGTGGCGGACCTCGTCGGAAGGCCGGGAGCTCGGATGACCGCGAGCGACGCTCGCCTGGTCGGCCGGGACGGCAGTGACGCGCGGGCGAAACCCGGCGCTCGCCGTCCCACCGGTGCATCGCGCCGGAGGGACCGCAGGGGCCGGAGCCCGGCGCGATCTACTTGCCGGTCTTCTTCCGGCCCGCGACGGTGCGCTTGGGGCCCTTGCGGCTGCGCGCGTTGGTCTTGGTCCGTTGGCCTCGGACGGGCAGCCCGCGGCGGTGCCGCAGACCCTGGTAGCTGCCGATCTCCTTCTTGCGACGGATGTCGGCCGCCACCTCGCGACGCAAGTCACCCTCGAGCTTGTAGCTGCCCTCGAGGTAGTCGCGAAGCGCGACAAGCTCGGCTTCGGTGAGATCCTTGACGCGGGTCGACGGGTCGATCCCGGCAGCCTCCACGGCTTGCACGGCGCGGGTGCGACCCACGCCGAAGATGTAGGTGAGAGCGATCTCGACGCGCTTCTCGCGCGGCAGATCCACTCCGACAAGACGTGCCATCAGGTGTTGTCTTCCTGGTATGTACGGAGGTGTGGCGCAACACCGTCCCAGCGTCTGCGCTGGTCCCAGGCCTCCGTGCCGGGGGTGACGTCCGGACCGTACGGGTCCGGGGCCGGGTGCTGCTGTCAAAGAGACTCGATCTTCAGTTGTGCTGCACTCGCGACCAGGAGCGGCGCCGGGTGCGAAGGTGGCGGCTCAGCCCTGACGCTGCTTGTGGCGCAGGTTCTCGCAGATCACCATGACCCGCCCGTTACGGCGGATCACCTTGCACTTGTCGCAGATCCTCTTGACGCTGGGCTGAACCTTCATGTCCCTGCCGTCTTCTCGATCTGGGTCGGCCCTGGGAAGGCGCATGCGCCCCACAGGACAAACCGATGGGTGTTCATTCGTGGCGCCGGCTCTCGCGGTGGAGCAGTCGGCACCGTGTGGGTCGATCAGCGGTAGCGGAAAACGATACGTCCCCGGGAGAGGTCGTACGGGCTCAGCTCCACCACCACTCGGTCCTCGGGGAGGATCCGGATGTAGTGCTGACGCATCTTGCCCGAGATGTGCGCGAGAACCTTGTGACCGTTGCTCAGCTCCACCCGAAACATCGCGTTCGGCAGCGCTTCGACGATCGTTCCCTCGATCTCGATCACACCGTCCTTCTTGGCCATGTCCTCCGCAATTCACTCGTGCCCACTGTCCTTGCGGACCGTAGGCGACCCATTCCGGGCACAGCCCGGCCAACACCACACTTTAGTGCAGGACATCAGACGAGCGGTAATCGCCCCCGGATCGACGCGGCTCGCGCCGCCTCGATGCCGGATCGCTGCCACATCCATGCCGGATCCACGCCTGTTCCATGACGCATCGTTGTCGGATCCTTCACGTCTGTGCCGACGAGGAGCCGCCGAGCGGCGCATACGGGATCCCGAGACCAGCCAAACCCGCCTGGCCGCCGTCCTGTGCGGTCAGAACCCACACTCCGCCGGCTGTGACCGCAACCGTGTGCTCCCAATGCGCTGCGGCGCCGCCCTCGACCGTCCGCACCGTCCAGCCGTCGGCGCCCTCGATCGTCCGGCCTGAGCCGATGACCACCATCGGTTCGATGGCCAGGGTCGCACCTGGCGGGATGACGGGGGTTCTCCCCCGTATGCGGTAGTTGTGCACGTCGGGCTCCATATGCATCTCGCGGCCAATCCCGTGACCGGTGTAGCCCTCGACGATCCCGAACCTGCACCCCTCCCCCGGCGCCAGGCTTGCCTCCGCGTTGACCACCGCGTCTTCGACCGCTGCGCCCACCTCGTTCAGGCGCGCGCCGGCGCGACAGGCTCCGATCCCCGCCCAAAGCGCCGCCTCGGTCGCCGCCACCAGCGCAAGCACCGAGGGCTCCACCGCGTCCGGACCTCCGATGATCACCGTGATGGCCGAGTCACCATGCCAGCCGCCCAGTTCCGCGCCGCAGTCGATGGACACCACGTCTCCGTGACGCAGCACCCGGTCACCTGGGATACCGTGCACCACTTCATCGTTGACGCTCACGCACAAGGTGTGCCGATAGCCGGGCACCTGCTGAAACGACGGGGCTGCCCCCGCCGCGCGGATGAAGTCTTCGGCAGCGCTGTCCAACTCCCCCGTCGTGACGCCGGGCGCCACGCGGGTGCGCACCATGGCCAGGGTGTCGTGCACCACCAACCCCGCCTGACGCATCGCCACGATCTGCGTATCGGTCTTGGCCTCGATCCTGTCGCGGCGATGGAACATGAGAGCGGCTCAGTCTTCGCGCTCGGGACGTGGGGGCGTCACCACGGGCGTCAGGAGGGCCTTCATGCAGCGATCAAACACCTGCTCGATCGTGCCCGTACCGTCGACTTCCCTCAGCAGGCCTCGGTCACGGGCCATCTCCGAGATCGGCGTGGTCTCATCGTGGTAGACCTTCATGCGCTCCCGGATCACGTCTTCAGTGTCGTCGGGGCGACCCTCGATCTCCGCTCGTTTGAGCAGCCGCGCCACGACCTGCTGGTCAGGGACCTTCAGCTCGATGACGTGATCCAGATCGGTGTCCTGACTCCAGTGCCACTCGCGCAGCGCCCACACCTGCTCGATCGTGCGTGGATACCCGTCGAGGAGGTAACCATCTTTCGCGTCATCCTGGGCCAGCCGTTCAAAGACGACCTTGTTCGTCGCCTCGTCCGGGACGAACTGGCCGGATTCGATGATCTCTTGGATCCGCAGACCCAGCGGGGTCTTGTTCTTGATGTTCGCCCGGAAGATGTCACCCGTCGAGATCGCTGGGATCTTGAGAGCCTCCGCCACGCGCCCGGCCTGGGTGCCCTTGCCCGCTCCGGGGGGACCAAGAATGAGGAGTCGCATCGTCGCAACCGTCCTTCGCGCAGCGGTGACAAGAGGTAGCCCGGCATCGCACCGAGGCGCGCCCGGCCGGACGGGCCGGGACATTGGCGATCCTAACCGCTGGACGCTGCGCGCGGGACGGGTCCGCGGACACCAAACAAGCGCCCGATCCTGCGCCGACCGACATCGTGGTGCGCGTCGGAGAGCGCTAGCGGAGGAAGCCCTCGTAATGCTGCTGCTGCAGCTGGGACTCGATCTGCTTCACCGTCTCCAGGCCGACGCCGACGATGATCAGGAGGGACGTCCCGCCGAAGGGGAAGTTCTGGTCGGCGCCCAGCATCACGAACGCGACCAACGGGATGAGCGAGATCACCGCGAGGTAGATCGCGCCCGGCACGGTGATCCGGTTCAGGACGTATCGCAGGTACGCGGCGGTCGGCCGTCCCGCTCGATACCCCGGGATGAACCCCCCGTACCTCTTCATGTTGTCTGCGACCTCGTCCGGGTTGAACGTGATCGACACGTAGAAGAACGTGAAGAAGATGATCAATGCGACGTAGATCACGACGTGCAGGGCGCTGGACGTCGGCACCACGTAGATCGCCAGCCAGTCCACCCAGCCTCCGCGGTCCGGGTTGCCTTGCTGGAATTGCACGATCAGCCCCGGGATCGCCAGCAACGACGACGCGAAGATCACCGGGATCACGCCGGCCTGGTTCACCTTGAGCGGAATGTACGTGGTCGTGCCCCCGTACATCCGTCGCCCGACCATCCTCTTGGCATACGTCACGGGGATCCTGCGCTGGCACTGCTCGACGAACACGACCGCCGCAATGATGAGCAACCCGATCGCGATGACCACCAGGAACGTGTCCCAGCGGTCGTCACGCTGCTTGATGGCCCACAGCGACGTCGGGAACTGCGCCGCGATCGAGGTGAAGATCAGCAGCGACATGCCGTTGCCGATCCCCTTCTCGGTGATCAGCTCGCCGAGCCACATGATGAGGCCCGTCCCGGCGGTCATGGTGAGCACCATGGTCCACAACGTCAACACCCGGTCGTCCACGAGGATGTTCGTGCACGAGGCCCCGAACAGGTTCTCGGGGCTGCGCGCGAACGTCACGAACGTCGAGGACTGCAGCACGGCTAGAGCGATCGTCAGGTAGCGCGTGTACTGCGTCAGCTTGGTCTGACCCGTCTGCCCCTCCTGCTTGAGGATCTCGAAGCGGGGGATCACCACCGTCAAGAGCTGCACGATGATGCTTGCCGTGATGTACGGCATGATCCCGAGGGCGAAGATCGACAGTTGGAGCAACGCCCCGCCGCTGAAGAGGTCGGCCATGCCGAGCAGCTGACGGTTTCCCCCGCCCGAAGCCAGGCACTGCTGCACCTCCACATAACTCACGCCCGGTGTCGGCACGTACGAGCCCAGCCGGAAGATCGCCATGACGAACAGCGTGAACAGCAGCTTCTTGCGCAGATCCGGCGCTTTGAACGCACGGCTGAAAGCGGTGAGCACGGATCCTCCTGGGAATCACCTACGGCCCGGATGACGAGGCTGGAGGTGGGCGAACGGCGGTGTCATGCAACGGTGTTGCCAACTGGGACGATAACACCCCGGGTCCCGGGTGAACCGGTGCCCGGGGCGTCGTCGAAGATGGCGGTCGTGCAGTGCGTGGTGACGTCGAGAGCGCTGGCGGCACCGACTGTATCTACAGCCGGGTGACGCTGCCTCCTGCATCCTCGATCTTCTCCTTGGCCGACGCAGAGAATCGGTGTGCGGTCACCTCGACCTTCACGTCGATCTCGCCGTCGCCCAGCACCTTGACGAGCTGACCGCGCCGGACCGCGCCCTTGGCGGCGAGGTCCTCGGCGGTGACAGTCCCCCCGTCGGGATACAACGCGGCGATGCGCTCCAGGTTGACCACCTGGTACTCCGTGCGGAACGGGTTCTTGAAGCCGCGCAGTTTGGGAATGCGCATATGCAGTGGCATCTGGCCGCCCTCGAGGCGTGCCGGAACCTGGTTGCGCGCCTTCGTCCCCTTCGTGCCGCGGCCGGCGGTCTTGCCACCCTTGCCGCCCTCACCGCGGCCCACCCGAGTCTTGGCGGTCTTCGCTCCGGGAGCGGGACGCAGGTGGTGGACCTTCAGCGGGTGCGACCTCGCAGCCGCGGCCATCTCTGGCTCCTGGTCCTGCTGTGCCGTGTTGTGCTCAGCCATCGTCAGTCAACCTCCTCGACGGACACCAGATGGGTGACCGTGCGGACCATGCCGCGGACCTCGGGCCGGTCCTGCCTGATGACGCTGTCACCGATGCGGTGCAACCCAAGGGTGCGTAGCGTCTCTCGTTGATTGCGCTTGCCGCCGATGATCGAACGGGTCTGGGTCACCTTGAGACGAGCCATCATCCACCGATCCCTGCCGCCCGAGCCCGCAGCATCGCGGCCGGAGCGACATCCTCCAGCGGTAGGCCTCGGCGGGCAGCAACGCTTTCCGGACGTTCTAGGCCGCGCAGCGCCTCGACGGTCGCGTGCACGATGTTGATCGCGTTGTCCGATCCCAGCGACTTGCTCAGTACGTCGCTGATCCCCGCGCACTCCAGGACCGCGCGGACAGGACCGCCCGCGATCACACCCGTACCGGGCGATGCAGGGCGCAGCAGGACGACACCCGCGGCCGCCTCGCCCTGGACGGGGTGCGGGATCGTGCCTTGAATGCGGGGCACCTTGAAGAACGCCTTCTTGGCCTCCTCGACGCCCTTCGCGATCGCGGCGGGCACCTCCTTGGCCTTCCCGTAACCAACGCCCACGGTGCCATCGCCGTCGCCCACGACGACAAGCGCGGTGAAGCTGAAGCGACGCCCGCCCTTGACCACCTTGGACACGCGGTTGATCGTCACGACCCGCTCGATGTACTGGTTGCGGGCCTCATCGGCCCCTCCACGACGGTTGTCGCCGCCACGGCGGTCCCGGCGATCGCCGCCCGGGCGATCGGAGCCGGCGGCGGTACCCGCGCCGCGGCGCTGTGGTCCAGCCATCAGTGGTCCCTCTTCTTCTCGTTGTTCGTGCTTGTGTACGCGCTCACAGGCTCAGGCCTCCCTCGCGGGCTCCATCGGCGATCGCCGCGATACGCCCGTGGTACTTGCTCCCGCCCCGGTCGAAGACGACCGCCGAGATACCAGCGCTCCTGGCGCGCTCGGCCACGATCTCGCCGACACGCTGGGCCTTGGCGGTCTTGTCGCCATCGAGCGCGCGCAGGTCCTTCTCCATCGTGGAGGCGGACGCCAAGGTCTTGCCCACCGTGTCGTCGACGATCTGCACGAAAACGTGCCGGGAACTCCGGGAGACGACCAGGCGCGGCTTAGCTGCGCTGCCCGCGACCTTCTTGCGGATCCGCAGGTGCCGGCGCACCTTGGCGGCCGAACTGCTCTTGCCCCGCTTGACAGTGATGGCCATCGGTTTACTTACCAGCCTTTCCGACCTTGCGCCGGATCACCTCGCCGGCATACCGCACGCCCTTGCCCTTGTACGGGTCGGGCTTGCGCAGCTTGCGAATGTTAGCGGCCGTCTCTCCCACCAACTGCTTGTCGATCCCCGCCACGGTGAACTTCGTCGCGCTCTCGACCGTGAACGTGATGCCCACCGGGGGCTCCACCACGATCGTGTGGCTGTAGCCGAGGCTGAACTCCAGGTTCGAGCCCTTGGCCAACACGCGATACCCCGTGCCTTGGATCTCCATCTTCTTCTCATAGCCCGCCGTCACGCCGCTCACCATGTTGGCGATCAGAGTGCGGGTGAGCCCATGCAATGAGCGCGAATTCCGCTCATTATCAGGTCGCGTGACGTTGATCGTTCCGTCGTCACCGCGGTCGACGGCGATCGGCTCGCGGACGGCTAGCGCCAGCTCACCCTTCGGTCCTTTGACCTTCACAGCCTGACCGTCGATCGCCACATCGACGCCGGAAGGTACGGAGACCGGGAGTCGCCCGATTCGGGACATAGCTACTCCTCCTTCGCTTCCGTTACCAGACGTAGGCGAGGACTTCCCCACCCACACCCTTCGACGACGCCTGTCGGTCGGTCAGCAGACCCGAAGACGTGGAGATGATCGCCACGCCGAGGCCGCCGAGCACTTTGGGCAAGTTCGTCGACTTCGCGTACACCCGGAGCCCGGGCTTGCTCACACGCCGTACCCCGGCGATGGAACGCTCCCGGTTCGGGCCGTACTTCAGGTCGATCGTGAGCGTTTTGCCCACCTGCGCATCCTCGATGCGCCACGCGCCGATATACCCCTCTTTGGCGAGGATCTCCGCGATGTTCGACTTCAGCTTCGAAAACGGCATGGAGACGGAGTCGTGGTGCGCCGAGTTGGCGTTCCGGACTCGTGTCAGCATGTCCGCGATCGGGTCAGTCATGGTCATTGGGCTGTTCCGCCCTTCCTCACCGGGGTTTCCCCCCGCCTTTTCGCGGGGCGACCTACGGTGTTGCGCGCTTGCTTATCGGGTGCGGGTGCAGTGCAGATGCAGTGCGGGGCTTGCGCCTCGTACGAGTACCGCCAGATGTGCCGCTGATTACCAGCTGCTCTTGGTGACGCCGGGCAGCTCGCCGCGGTGGGCCATCTGACGAAGGCACACCCGGCACAGCCCGAACTTGCGGTAGACCGAATGCGGGCGGCCACACTTCTGGCAGCGGGTGTACGCGCGCACCTTGAACTTGGGTTTGGCGTTTGCCTTGTTGATCAGCGCGGTCTTGGCCACGGTCAATTCTCCTTGAACGGGAAGCCGAGGTGGCGCAGCAGCGCCCGCCCCTCGTCGTCGTTAGTCGCGGTCGTGACCACGGTGATGTCCATGCCGCGCACACGATCGATCCGGTCCTGGTCGATCTCATAAAACACCGATTGCTCGTTGAGACCGAAGGTGTAGTTACCGCGCCCGTCGAACTGCTTCGGGGATAGCCCGCGGAAGTCACGGATCCGCGGCAGCGCCACGGTGACGAGCCGATCGAGGAACTCCCACATGCGGTCGCCGCGCAGCGTCGCGTGGCAGCCGATCGGCATGCCCTCGCGCAATTTGAACTGGGCGATCGAACGGCGGGCCTTCGTCACGATCGGCTTCTGGCCGGTGATGGCCGTCAGGTCGCGGACCGCGCCGTCGATGAGCTTGGAGTCGCGGGCCGCCTCGCCGACGCCCATGTTCACGACGACCTTGACGACCCCGGGCACCTGCATGACGTTGCCGTAGCCGAACTCCGCGAGCATGACGCCCTTGACGTCGCCGACGTACCGCTCCTTGAGCCGGGGCGCCGGGACCTCGACCGCGATGCTGGTGTCGCTCATCAGATGTCCTTCCCGGAACGCACGGCCACGCGGATGCGCTTGGTCTTCATGCGCCCGTCGCGTTCCACCTGTTCTTCCCGGATCCGGACGCGGGTCGGCTTCTTGGTCTCCGGATCCACCAGCGCCACATTGCTGATGTGGATCGGCGCCTCGGTGTGCACGATGCCGCCCGTCCGCGCACCGCTCGCGTTGGTGCCCGCCCGTACGTGCTTGGTGACGCGGTGAATGCCTTCGACCAGCACCCGCTGGCTTTCCGGGTAGACGGCAATCACCTTGCCCTGCTTGCCCCGATCACCGCCCTTGTCCTGCTTGCGGCCGGTGATGACCTGGACGAGGTCGCCCTTCTTGATCCTCATCTTCGCCATGACTTACAGCACCTCCGGGGCGAGCGAGATGATCTTCATGAACTTCTTCTCGCGCAACTCACGACCGACCGGCCCGAAGATACGGGTTCCGCGAGGGTCGCCGTCGTTCTTGAGGATGACCGCCGCGTTCTCGTCGAACTTGATGTACGAGCCGTCGGGACGGCGCCGCTCCTTGCGCGTGCGCACCACGACCGCTTTGACGACATCGCCCTTCTTGACGTTGCCGCCGGGGATGGCGTCCTTGACGGTCGCGACGATGATGTCGCCGACGCCGGCGTACCGACGACCCGATCCGCCGAGGACACGGATGCACAAGAGTTCCTTGGCGCCCGTGTTGTCGGCGACGCGCAGCCGCGACTCCTGCTGAATCACTTCTCAACTCCTGTCGTCGCGCCGGTTCTTCCGGTCCCGATCGGGTTCGAAAGCCTTGCCGAACCTGCTGGGGCTACGTGGCCCCACGTCCAATGGGTGATGTCCCCGTGACGGCCTACTTAGCACGCTCGAGGATCTCGACCACGCGCCAGCGCTTGGTCGCCGAGAGGGGCCGGGTCTCCATCAGCAGGACGCGGTCACCGACGCCGCACTCGTTGTGCTCGTCGTGGACCTTCAGCTTGCTCGTGCGCCGTAGGACCTTGCCGTATAGGGGGTGCTTGACGCGGTCCTCGACCGCGACGACGACCGTCTTGTCCATCTTGTCGCTGACGACATAGCCCTGAGCCGTCTTGCGGGCGTGACGCTCGCTCGTCGATGCTTCGGTCTGGTTAGTCTCGCTCATCACTTCGCCGCCTCTTGCGTGCCGATGTTCAGCTCACGCTCCCGCATGATCGTGTAGATCCGGGCGATGTCCTTACGGACAGCGCGTAGCCGGCTGGTGTTGGTCAGCTGGCTCGTGGCCGACTGGAAGCGCAGGTTGAACAGCTCGGCTTTCGCCGTGCGCAGCTCGTCGACGAGCTTGTCATCGCTCATCTCCCGCAGCGCGTCTGGAGCGAGCTCTTTCGATCCGACAGCCATCAGTTCTCCCCACCTTCACGCCGGATGAACCGGCATTTCATCGGCAGCTTGTGCATCGCGAGCCGCATCGCCTCGCGGGCGACGTCCTCGGTCACTCCGGAGAGTTCGAACATGACCCGGCCCGGCTTGACGTTCGCGATCCACCACTCGGGTGAGCCCTTACCGGAGCCCATCCGAGTCTCAGCCGGCTTCTTGGTCAGCGGTCGGTCTGGGTAGATATTGATCCAGACCTTCCCACCGCGCTTGATATAACGGGTCATCGCGATACGCGCCGACTCGATCTGGCGGTTCGTGACATACGCCGGTTCGAGCGCCTGGATTCCGTAGTCGCCAAAGGCGATCGCGGTGCCGCCCTTGGCCTGACCGTGTCGGTTCGGGTGATGCTGCTTTCGGTGCTTGATCCGCCGTGGCATCAGCATCAGGACTCAGCTCCCTCGCTGGCCACCGGCGCAGCGGTCTGCTCTGCCGGCGCGCCCTGCTCCGGCGCTGCCGTCCGCTGCCGGTCGGTGCCTCGGCGGCCGCGGATCGGGCGGTCGCCTCGATCGCCCCGGTCGCTGCGAGGACCGCGAGACGGACGACCTGGCGCGGCGGCCTGTTGGGCCGCGAGCTCCTTGGCGGTCATGTCTCCCTTGTAGATCCAGACCTTCACGCCGATCCGCCCGAAGGTGGTCTTGGCCTCGTAGATGCCGTAGTCGATCTGCGCGCGCAGCGTGTGCAGCGGCACTCGGCCTTCGCGGTAGAACTCCGAGCGGCTCATCTCGGCTCCACCGAGCCGGCCGGAGCACTGGACCCGGATGCCCTTGGCACCGGCGCGCATGGAGGACTGCATCCCCTTACGCATCGCGCGGCGGAACGACACTCGGGCGCTCAGCTGCTCGGCGATGCCCTGCGCGACAAGCTGAGCGTCGAGCTCGGGGTTCTTGACCTCCAAGATGTTGAGCTGCACCTGCTTGCCCGTCAGCTTCTCCAGCTCGCTGCGGATGCGGTCGGCCTCCGCGCCGCGGCGGCCGATCACGATGCCCGGCCGGGCGGTGTGGATGTCGACGCGGACGCGGTCGCGGGTGCGCTCGATTTCGACGCGACTGATCCCGGCGCGCTCCATGCCCGTGGACATGAGCTTGCGGATCGCCACGTCTTCCTTGACGTAGTCGCGGTACCGCTGTCCAACCTTCGTGCTGTCAGCGAACCAGCGGCTCTTGTGCTCCGTCGAGATACCGAGGCGGAAACCGTGCGGGTTGACCTTCTGACCCATTACCGGGCGCCTCCCTTGCTGACGTTCTGACTGACCTGCACAGTGATGTGGCTGGTCCGTTTGAGGATCTTGTAGGCACGGCCCTGCGCACGCGGCTGGAACCGCTTCATCGTCGGACCTTCGTCGACGTACGCCACGCTCACGACCAGCTCCCGCTCGTCGAAAGGCTCGACCGTCTGGTCGGCTTTGAACCGAAGGTTGGCGATCGCGGAGGCGAGCACCTTGCGCACCGGCTCGCTCGCGGTCTGCGGAGCGAACTGCAGAACTGCGAGCGCCTCGCCCGCCCGCCGGCCGCGGATGAGGTTCACGACGCGCCGCGCCTTCATGGGCGTGACCCGCACGTTGCGGGCCTGCGCTCTGGCTTCCATGGTGTTCACGGGGTGTTCCTTGTCGGGCTGTGAACGTTTCAGTGTGGGCATCAGCGACGACGCCCCTTCTTGTCATCTTTCACGTGACCGCGGAACGTCCGGGTCGGCGCGAACTCACCGAGCTTGTGCCCGACCATCGACTCCGTGACGAACACCGGCACGTGCTTGCGGCCGTCGTGCACCGCGAACGTATGGCCGAGGAAGTCCGGTGCGACCACGGACCGGCGCGACCACGTCTTGATCACGGTCTTGCTACCCGTCTCGTTGGCTACGTCCACCTTCTTTTGCAGGTGGCCGTCGATGAAAGGGCCCTTCTTCAGGCTACGTGGCATGTCTCCAGGCTCCTATCAGCGCTTCTTGCCAGTGCGACGGCGACGGACGATGAGCTTGTCGCTCTCTTTGTTCGGGTGGCGCGTGCGACCTTCCGGCTGGCCCCATGGGCTGACCGGGTCACGACCGCCGGACGTGCGGCCCTCGCCGCCACCGTGCGGGTGGTCGACAGGGTTCATCACGACGCCGCGGACGCTCGGGCGCTTGCCTTTCCAGCGCATCCGGCCCGCCTTACCCCAGTTGATGTTGCTCTGCTCGGCGTTGCCGACCTCGCCGACCGTGGCGCGGCAGCGCACGTCGACGTTGCGGATTTCGCCCGAAGGCATGCGCAACTGCGCATACGGGCCATCCTTCGCGACCAGCTGGACCCGTGCGCCCGCGCTCCGGGCGATCTTTCCGCCGCCGCCCGGACGAAGCTCGATGGCGTGGACGACGGTACCCACCGGGATGTTTCGCAGGGGCAGGTTGTTACCCGGCTTGATGTCGGCGCCGGGGCCGTTCTCGACCCGGTCGCCCTGCTTGAGGCGGTGTGGCGCAAGGATGTAGCGCTTCTCACCGTCGGCGTAGTGCAACAGCGCGATGCGCGCGGTCCGGTTCGGGTCGTACTCGATGTGCGCGACCTTGGCCGGCACGCCGTCCTTGTCGCCACGGCGGAAGTCGATGAGCCGGTACGCGCGCTTGTGTCCGCCGCCGATGTGGCGGGTGGTGATGCGGCCCTGGTTGTTGCGGCCGCCGGACTTGCCCAGCGGACGCACCAACGACTTTTCGGGGGTGCTGCGCGTGATCTCGACGAAGTCGGCCACGCTGGCGCCGCGACGGCCCGGCGTCGTCGGCTTGTACTTGCGGATACCCATTAGTTGTCCTCAGTCCCTCTCGACAGCCGCTCAGGCGCTCGCCGTGCCGAAGATGTCGATCGTCTCGCCGTCGCGCAGCGTGACAATCGCACGCTTGGTGTTCTTGCGACGTCCGATTCCGAGCCGGGTCCGCCGTGCCTTGCCGGGACGGTTCATCGTGTTCACCGACGTGACCTTCACGCCGAAAATCGATTCGACAGCCTGCTTGATCTCTGTTTTGTTGGAGCGCGTATCGACGATGAACGTGTACTGGCCGAGGTCCATCAGCGCGTACGTCTTCTCGGACACGACCGGCGCACGCAGGATGTCGCGCGGATCCTTGTGGATGTTGCTCACTTGGTCTCCTCCTGCTGCGCGTGAGCGCCCCGGCCCCCGATGAAGCCACGCAGGGCCGTCTCGGAGAAGACGATGTCGTCCGCGCACAGCACGTCGTACGTGTTGAGCTGGTCGGCCGTGAGGCAGTGGACCGCCGCGATGTTGCGAATGCTGCGCACGGCGAGCTCCTCGTCGCGGCCCAGCACGACGAGAACGTGAGCGCGAGCGCTCACCTTGCCGAGCAGGCCGGCCGCGCTCTTGGTCGAGGCCTTCTCGCCCTCGACAAAGGCACTCACGCAGTGGATGCGGCCGTGGCGCGCGCGGTCGGACAAGGCCCCGAGCAGGGCGGCGGCCTTCATCTTCTTCGGAGTGCGCTGGCTGTAGTCCCGCGGATGCGGGCCATGCACCACGCCGCCGCCGGTGAACTGCGGCGCGCGGATCGAGCCCTGGCGAGCGCGACCGGTGCCCTTCTGGCGGTACGGCTTGCGCCCGCCGCCACGGACCTCGCCGCGGGACTTCGTGCTGTGGGTGCCCTGCCGGCCGGCGGCGAGCTGAGCCGTCACGACCTGATGGATCAGAGGCACGTTGGTTTGGGCGTCGAAGAGGTCCACGGGCAGCTCGATAGAGCCACGTGCGGTCCCTTGAGCGTCAAGAATGTCGATGCTGGTCATGTCGTCAGGCCCCCTTGACCGAGGTCTTGGCGGCGGACCGCACGAGCACCACGCTGCCGCGAGGGCCAGGCACGGCCCCCTTCACGAGCAGGAGGCCCTTCTCGCCGTCCACGGCGTGGATCGTCAGGTTCTGCGTGGTCTGGCGGATCCCACCCATCCGGCCGGGCATGCGCTGACCCTTGAACACCCGCCCGGGCGTGGCGCAGGCGCCGATCGAGCCCGGCTTGCGGTGGTTGCGGTGAGCGCCGTGCGACGCACCGACGCCGTGGAAGCCGTGACGCTTCATGACGCCCGCAAAACCCTTGCCCTTCGTGGTGCCCGAGACGTCGACCTTCGCGCCGCTCTCGAACACCTCCGCGGTGACCTCCTGACCCAGGACGTACTGCCCGGCGTCGGCGGTGCGGATCTCGACCAGATAGCGGCGCGGGGCGACCCCTGCGCGCTCGAAGTGGCCGGTCTCCGGCCTATTGATCTTGCGCGGGTCGATTTGCCCGAAGCCCAACTGTATCGCCGAGTATCCGTCCGTCTCGGGGCTGCGGATCTGCGTCACCACGCATGGGCCCGCCTGGATGACGGTGACCGGTACGAGGCGGCTATCGGCATCCCAGACCTGGGTCATGCCGAGCTTTTGACCGAGCACGCCCGTCACGGCACGGTCGAGTGTCGTGGGAGTTGTCGTCATGTCCGGTGCACCTCCCTCTACAGCTTGATCTCGATGTTGACATCCGCCGGCAGGTCCAGGCGCATCAGCGAGTCCACGGCCTTCGGCGTGGGGTCGACGATGTCGATCAAGCGCTTGTGCGTGCGCATCTCGAAGTGTTCACGGCTGTCCTTGTACTTGTGTGGTGACCTGATGACGACGAAGACGTTCTTCTCCGTCGGCAACGGCACGGGCCCCACCACGGTCGCGCCAGCGCGCGTCACCGTGTCCACGATCTTGCGCGCCGAGCTGTCGATGACCTCATGGTCGTACGACTTCAGCCGGATGCGGATCTTCTGTCCCGCCATCGCCTCGTTCGACTCTCTCTCGTCATTCGTCTTCGTCGCCCGGTCCGGGCTCCGACCCACGCGGTCGGGCGTGTCGCACCCGGAGCGGTTCGTGGCGGCGCGCACGGGGATATCTGGGATATCTTGGCGCCTCCACAAACGTCGGTCCGATCGGACCGGGGCTTGCACTTCCGTTGCGAGACCGCGGTGCGCAGAATCCGATCCGCTGCGCTTCCCTTCACTCGCGAAGGACCGCGGAAGGTGCAAAGACGGCCACGCCGCCAGCATTTCCACGCTTCCAGCAACCGGTTCATAGTTCCACACCTGCCCCCGCGGGTCCAAATCCGCTCTCCACGGTCATCCTTGGCGAGACGACTTCGCCCCCAGAGGTGAGACGATCCGCAGGTCAGCCGCGCGCGGGCCGGGCGCGGAACCGTCGCCGGCCCCGCCGCCGACCGTCGCTGCCGGCGCGCTGCGCGCTACGCTCCAGCAGCGCGACCAGCGCGCCGGCCCCCACCGCCTCAGACAGGTGGGAGTGGTAGTAGTCCCGCCCGGCTGCTCCGCGCGCCGCCAGCTGTTCGCGTGGAAGCGCTGCCGCCGCGCGGATCGCGTCGGCGAGCTCGGGGCCCGCACCAGGCGGGACGGTCCACCCGGCCCCCGAGTTCTCGATGATCCGCGCCGCGTCGCCAGACAGCGCACCGATGATCGGATGGCCCGCCGCGAGGGTTGCGGGCAACTTGCTCGGGATGGTGTTGGCAAAGACGGGAAGGTCCTTCAGGCTGATCAACTGCACGTCGGCGGACGCCAGCACGTCCGACATCCTCTCGGCCGGCTGCGGTGGGGCAAAGCTCACATTGGTCAACGCCCGCCCGCGCGCCTGCTCTTGCAATCCGGCGCGCGCGACCCCGCCGCCGAGCAGGAGAATCCCGATGTAAAAGGGCGCCGTGGCGGCAGGCCGAGGTCGGCAGGTGTCACCACCGGGTGGAAGACCGCCTCATCTGCCCAGTTCGACACGAAGGTCAGCCGGTCGCGGGCTACGCCTCGATCCGCCACCACGTCTGCCATCCCGGGGCTGGTCACCGCGATGAAGTCGCTGGCGCCATACAACCGGTCCATCATCGACTGCAGCGCCCGCTCCACCATGTCCTGGGTCCGTCCACCGATCATGCCGCTCGCGGTCACCGACTCCGGCCACAGGTCCTGGATGTGCAGTCCGAACGGGATGCCTCTCAAGCGCTTGAGCACCAGCCCCGCGCCCGCCGCGAAGGGCGGTGAGGGCACGACGAGGACCGCGTCGCTCCGGCCGAGCGCCCTCACGGCAACGGCGGCGGCGCTGGCGCCGAAGCTCAGGTAATTGGACGCCCGGCGGACCGCGTTGGCGTCATGGCTGACGTATAGCGGCGCGCGGTGCACGGTGACGCCGTCGCGCACCTCCCGCAGGTAGGGCAGCATGCGGTAACCCTCGGCGAGCCTGCCGGAGGGGTAGTTGGGGAAGCCGGTCAGCACGTCCACGTCATGACCCAGCTTCGCCATCGCGCGCGCGATCACCCCGAACGTCATCGCGGCGCCGCCCTCCGGGTCATACCACTGGCTGACCATCCCGATGCGCATGCGTCGTCCCTCCTCCGCGGCCTGACGCCCCACGCCCACAACGGAGGCGTGGAGCCCGGTATTCAGCCGACGTCGCTCTGATTGCCAGGGTTGCAGCCCGTCAGCACGGTGCGCGGATAGCCCACCGCGGGCCGGGCCGGCTCGAGATACCAGCCGGTCTTCGTCGAGGCGTACTGCGCATGGCAAACGAACTGATCCTGCATCCCGGGCGTGTCTGCGTCCGGGACGGCGGCGCTCACCCGGCGCCACGCCTCCTTGGCGACGTCCGCGCTTCCGTGCTCCCGCAGGTACGCGGTCGGGGTCACGACCAGCGCCCGCTCCCCCTCGCGGGTCACCCAGCGCGCGTCGGCCACCAACGCGGGATACGAGGCCGAGGTCGCGTCGGCGGTCGTGACGGCCGTTCCGGTCCCGGGCGAGGCCGAGCCTTCGCCGGTTCCGGGCACCGAGGGGTCGGCGCCCGGCAGGGCGCCGCATGACGCGAGGAAGGACGCGGCAAGCAGGATGCCCGCGACGAGCAAGAACGCCCGTACACGCGCCGCGGGACCCGGACGTAGCGCCCGGGCCCCGCGGAAGTCGGCGTGCACGAAAACCGTGCGACCTCTCGTCAGATCACTTAAGGATCTTGGTGACGCGGCCGGCGCCGACGGTGCGGCCACCCTCGCGGATGTTGAACTTGAGTCCCTCTTCCATCGCGATGGGCTGGATGAGGTCGACCGTCATCTCGGTGTTGTCGCCGGGCATGACCATCTCGGAGCCCTCCGGCAGGTGCACGACGCCGGTCACGTCCGTGGTCCGGAAATAGAACTGCGGACGGTAATTGTCGTAGAACGGCGTGTGCCGGCCGCCCTCATCCTTGGACAGGATGTAGACGTTCGCCTCGAACTCGGTGTGCGGGGTGATCGTCCCCGGCTTGCACACCACCTGCCCACGCTCGACCTCCTCGCGCTTGATGCCGCGCAGCAGCAGGCCGACGTTCTCACCCGCCCGCCCCTCGTCGAGCAACTTGCGGAACATCTCAACGCCGGTGACCGTCGTCTTCTGCGTCTTCTCCCGGATGCCGACGATCTCGACCTCTTCGGTGACCTTGAGGACGCCGCGCTCGATCCGGCCAGTGACCACGGTGCCGCGGCCGGTGATCGTGAAGACGTCCTCGATCGGCATCATGAACGGCTTCTCGATGTCACGCACCGGTTCCGGGATGTACTCGTCGACCGTCTTCATGAGCTCGACGACCGACGCGCCCCACTTCTCGTCGCCCTCCAAAGCCTTGAGCGCCGAGACCCGGACCACCGGGAGATCGTCACCGGGGAACTCATAGCTGGACAGGAGCTCACGGACCTCCATTTCGACCAGCTCGAGGATCTCCTCGTCATCGACCATGTCGGTCTTGTTCAGCGCCACGACGATGTAGGGGACGCCGACCTGACGGGCCAGGAGGACGTGCTCCTTCGTCTGCGGCATCGGGCCGTCCGTGGCGGCAACCACGAGGATCGCACCGTCCATCTGGGCCGCGCCGGTGATCATGTTCTTCACATAGTCCGCGTGCCCCGGGCAGTCGACGTGGGCGTAGTGCCGCGACGCCGTCTGGTACTCAACGTGCGAGATGGAGATCGTGATTCCGCGCTGACGCTCTTCCGGAGCCTTGTCGATCTGATCGAACGGCGTGAACGGGTTGAGGTCCGGGTACTGGTCGTGCAGAACCTTCGTGATGGCCGCAGTCAGCGTCGTCTTGCCGTGGTCGATGTGACCGATGGTGCCGATGTTGACGTGCGGCTTGGTCCGCTCGAACTTCGCCTTCGCCACTGGGGTCCTCCTGTTGGGCTTGGGTGTTGTTACGCCGTACGCCAGGGTGGTCGCGGCGACGTCTTGGGTTTCTTGGTGCTGCTTGCCAGGTCTGTCGTGATGAAGTGTTCGACGCTCTAGCTCGCCATGAGTCTACCGACTATTCTCCCCGCATCTTCTTCACGATCTCCTCCGCCACGTTGCGCGGGACCTCCGCGTACGAGTCGAATTGCATCGTGTAGTTCGCCCGTCCCTGGGTCTTGGACCGCAGGTCACCGACGTAGCCGAACATCTCTGACAACGGCACGAGCGCCCGGATGCTCTTGGCCCCCGACATGTCGTCCATCGCCTGGATGTGGCCACGGCGGCTATTCAAGTCTCCGATGACCTCGCCCATGTAGTCCTCCGGTGTGCGTACCTCCACGGCCATCATCGGCTCCAGCAACACGGGATGCGCTTTGCGGGCGGCCTCTTTGAAGGCCATGGAACCGGCGATCTTGAACGCCATCTCGGAGGAGTCGACCTCGTGGTAGGAGCCGTCCAACAAGGTCGCTTTGATGCCGACCATCGGATAACCGGCGAGCACACCGACCTGCATGGCGTCCTGGATGCCCGCGTCTACGCTCGGGATGTACTCCCGCGGGATGCGGCCACCGGTGACCTTGTTGACGAACTCGTACATCTCGTCCTCGGACGTGTCCAGGGGTTCGATGGTGACCTGCACCTTCGCGTACTGTCCCGAGCCACCCGTCTGCTTCTTGTGGGTGTAATCGAGTTTGGCGACGGTGCCACGGATCGTCTCCCGGTAAGCCACCTGTGGCTTGCCGACGTTGGCCTCGACCTTGAACTCGCGGCGCATCCGGTCCACCAGGATATCCAGATGCAACTCCCCCATCCCCTTGATGATGGTCTGGCCGGTCTCCTGGTCGAGTTCGACCTGGAAGGTCGGGTCTTCCTCGGCGAGTTTCTGGATCGCCATGGAAAGCTTCTCCTGGTCACCCTTGGTCTTCGGCTCGATGGCCACGCTGATCACCGGATCCGGGAACGTCATCGATTCCAGGACGACGTGCTGCTGCAGGTCACACAGGGTGTCGCCGGTGGTCGTGTCCTTGAGGCCGATCATCGCGTAAATGTGACCTGCGGAGACCGAGTCGACCAGGTTCTCCTTGTTGGCGTGCATCTGGAACAGCTTGCCGACACGTTCCTTGCGGCCCTTCGTCGAGTTGTAGACCGGCTGTCCCGCGTTGATGTGACCCGAGTACACCCGTACGTACGTGAGCCGGCCGAAGAACGGATGAGCCACGACCTTGAACGCCAGGGCCGCGAACGGTTCCTGCGCGTCACTATGGCGGATGATCTCCTTCTCGTGATCTCTGGGGTCGTGCCCGATCATCGGGGGCACGTCCAGCGGCGAGGGAAGATAGTCCACGACCGCGTCGAGCATGGGCTGCACGCCCTTGTTCTTGAACGCGCTACCGCAGAACACGGGGTAGATCTCGGAATTTATCGTCAGACGACGGACCCCCCCCTTCAGCTCGGCGATCGTCAGCTCTTCGGCCTCGAGGTACTTCTCCATGAGGGCGTCGTCCGCCTCGGCGACCTTCTCAACGAGCTTGTCGCGGTACTGTTGCGCTTGCTCCCGCAGGTCGACCGGGATGTCCTCGATCGCGTAGTCGTCGCCCTTCTCGGTGTCGCCGTGCCAGACGAACGCCTTCATGGTGAGCAGGTCCACGACACCGACGAACTCGCCCTCCGCGCCGATCGGGATCTGCATCACCAGCGGCTTGGCGCCCAGACGGTCCTTGATCGTGCGAACGGTGAAGAGGAAGTCCGCGCCGACCTTGTCCATCTTATTGACGAAGCAGATGCGGGGGACATCGTACTTGTCTGCCTGCCGCCACACCGTCTCTGACTGAGGCTCGACACCCTCCTTGCCGTCGAACACCGCAACCGCGCCGTCGAGGACGCGCAACGACCGCTCCACCTCGACCGTGAAGTCCACGTGGCCTGGGGTGTCGATGATGTTGATCTGGTAGTTCTTCCAGAAGGTGGTCGTCGCCGCCGACGTGATGGTGATGCCGCGCTCGGCCTCCTGCTCCATCCAGTCCATCGTGGAAGCGCCGTCGTGCGTCTCACCGATCTTGTAGTTGATGCCGGTGTAGAAAAGGATGCGCTCGGTGACGGTCGTCTTGCCGGCGTCGATGTGCGCCATGATGCCGATGTTGCGGACCTTGTTCAGGTCCGTGAGGACATCCAGAGCCACTAGATCTCTCGTCTCGTCTCGTCTGCGGTGGAGGGTGCCGGCCGGCCCCTCCCCGACGGGGCCGGCTGGCGGCGGCTGGGCGCCGCGCGACGCTGCGCCCGGCCCAGGCGGTCTTACCAGCGGTAGTGCGCGAACGCCCTGTTGGACTCCGCCATTTTGTGAGTGTCCTCGCGCTTCTTGACGGCGGCGCCAAGCCCGTTGCTCGCGTCCAGGATCTCGTTCATCAGGCGATCCGTCATCGACTTTTCGCGGCGCTGCCGGCTGTAGCCCACGAGCCAGCGCAGGGCCAGCGTCGTCGCGCGGCCGGGTTTGACCTCGATCGGTACCTGGTAGGTCGCGCCACCGACGCGGCGGCTCTTGACCTCCAAGGTGGGCCGGATGTTGTCCAGCGCGCGCTTGAAGGTCACCACCGGGTCCGTACCGGTCTTCTCACGGCAGCCTTCGAGCGCGCCGTACACCGTCCGTTCCGCGATGGACTTCTTGCCGTCGACGAGGGTCTTGTTGACCAGCTGGGTGACCAGCGGAGAGGAGTAGACCGGGTCGACGACGAGCGGCCGCTTCGGCGCGGGGCCCTTGCGCGGCATTACTTCTTCTCCCTCTTCGCGCCGTACCGGCTACGCGCCTGCCGACGGTTCCTCACGCCTTGCGTGTCGAGCGAGCCGCGAACAATCTTGTAGCGGACACCCGGGAGGTCTTTCACACGGCCGCCACGCACGAGCACGATCGAGTGCTCCTGCAGGTTGTGGCCCACGCCGGGAATGTACGCCGTCACTTCGATCTGGCTCGTCAACTTGACGCGAGCGACCTTGCGCAGCGCTGAGTTCGGCTTCTTCGGTGTGGTGGTGTAGACGCGGGTGCAGACGCCTCGACGCTGCGGGCTCCCCTTGAGAGCCGGGGTCTTCACCTTGGACGACTTGTCCTGACGTCCCTTGCGGACGAGTTGGTTGATCGTGGGCACGTGCTCTCCATACTGGTGTGGTCACGGTCGACCTTCGCCGACCTCCTGGATGGTCCGGCCTGCTGCGCAGGAACCGGATGCTCCCCCCTGCACTTCCGTGTGCCGCTGCCCACCCGCATCGCTCACTGCGATACGTATGAGGCCGACCGGATGCCCGGCGAGAGGGCGTGCCTTGCCCGGGAAGCCCGCGAGAGACGACTGCGGCGAGAACATCTCGCGAAGATGCCTCGCACGACCCAGAACACGCGAAAGTCAGCCTACCGGCTGAGTGGAACGCGACCAAATCGCCCGAACACGCAGGCATCGTGACATGAACCAACAGACGGCTGACCCCCCGGAGCCGAAGCCGCCGGGGGGTCAGAGCCTGGCCCGTCGATGGGCCGCGCGCTGGTCAGTCTCGGTCGAAGCCCAGGGAAGCGTCGTCCAACCGGACCGCCTCGCCGGAGCCAGGACCGAACACCGGGTAGTCGAACTGCTGGTAGTCCGGCATGGCGTACATCTGCGCCTTCGCCTCCTCGGTCGGCTCGACCTTCACGTTGCGATAGCGCGGAAGACCGGTCCCGGCCGGAATCAGCTTGCCCAGGATCACGTTTTCTTTCAGGCCCAGCAACGGGTCGGACTTCGCGTGGATCGCAGCGTCCGTCAGCACCCGCGTCGTCTCCTGGAAGGAAGCCGCCGACAGCCACGAATCGGTGGCGAGCGACGCCTTCGTGATGCCCATCAGTTCGGGCCGGCCGGACGCGGGACGCCCACCTTCGGACACGACGCGACGGTTCTCCAGCTCGAACGCCCCGCGCTCGGCCATCGAGCCAGGTAGCAGGTCGGCGTCGCCGGCCTCGATGATCGTCACGCGGCGCAGCATCTGCCGCACAATGACCTCGATGTGCTTGTCGTGGATCGACACGCCCTGCTGCCGGTACACGTGCTGCACCTCCGCCACCAGGTGCGTCTGCACCGCGCGGGGGCCCTGGATGCGCAGCACCTGCTTCGGGTCGACCGCACCTTGGATGAGCTTCGTGCCGACCTGGACATGATCGCCATCGGCGACCAGCAGGCGGGCCCGCTTGCTCACGGGATAGGCATGCTCCTCCGAGCCGTCGTCCGGAGTGAGCAGGAGGCGCCGCGCCTTGTCGGTCTCCTCGACCTCCACGCGGCCGGGCGCTTCCGCGATCGGGGCGACACCCTTCGGGGTGCGCGCCTCGAACAGCTCGACCACACGGGGCAGCCCCTGCGTGATGTCGTCCCCGGCCACACCACCGGTGTGGAACGTGCGCATCGTCAACTGCGTTCCGGGCTCGCCGATCGACTGGGCCGCGATAATTCCGACAGCCTCACCGATGTCCACGAGCTTGCCGGTGGCGAGGGACCGTCCGTAGCACTTGGCGCACGTGCCCACGTGGCTGTCGCACGTCAGGACCGAACGGACCCGGACCTGCTCCACCCCGGCGGCCACAAGCCGGACGATCACGACGTCGCCCAGGTCCATCCCGGCGTGGGCCAGCACCGTCCCGTCCTGCGCCGTCATGTCTTCTGCGAGGGTCCGAGCGTAGACGCTCGTCTCCACGTCATCATGGGCGATCAGGACGCCGTCCATGGTGCGCGTCGCGATCGGCATCAGCAGGCCGCGGTCGGTGCCGCAGTCGTCCTCACGGATGATGACGTCCTGGCTCACGTCGACCAGGCGACGCGTCAGGTAGCCCGAGTCAGCCGTTCGCAACGCGGTGTCGGCAAGGCCCTTGCGGGCACCGTGCGTGGAGATGAAGAACTCCAGGACCGACAGGCCCTCCCGGAAGTTGGACTTGATCGGTCGCGGGATGATGTCACCCTTCGGGTTCGACACCAAACCGCGCATCCCGGCAATCTGGCGCAACTGCATCCAGTTGCCTCGGGCGCCGGAGGCCACCATGCGGTAAATCGGGTTGGTCCGCGGGAGGTTGTTCTCCATCTCGCGGGCGACCTCGTTGGTGGCCTGCGTCCAGATCTCGATGAGCTCCTGGCGACGCTCGTCGTCGGTGATGAGGCCCCGCTCGTATTGGACCTGCACCTTCTCGGCCTTCGCCTCGTAGCCCGTGAGGATCTCACCCTTGCGGGGTGGGGTCACCACGTCAGAGATGGACACGGTCGCACCGGAGCGCGTGGCCCAGTGGAACCCCATCTCCTTCAGGGCGTCGAGGCTCGCCGCGACCTGTACCTTGCTGTAGCGCTCAGCCAGGTCGTTGACGATGGTGGACAGACGCTTCTTGTCGACCGCGTCGTTGACGAACGGGTAGTCCATCGGCAGCGCCCGGTTGAACATCGCACGCCCGAGGGTCGTCGTGAGCATGAGGTGTTCGACCCGTCCGTTCTCACCGACCTCCACGCCCTCCGGCACGTCGACGCCGACGGGCGCGACGAGGTCCCAGAGACGGATCCTCACCTCGGAGCCGATGTCCAGCTCCCCTCCGTCGTACGCCATCCGCGCCTCCCCCTCGGAACGGAACGCGCGACCGGAGCCCACGCCGTCCGCGACACCGGAGGTGAGGTGGAACAGGCCGATGACCATGTCCTGCGTCGGCATGGTCACCGGGCGACCGTCCGCCGGCTTGAGGATGTTGTTGCTGGACAGCATGAGGATGCGCGCCTCGGCCTGCGCCTCAGCAGACAACGGCACGTGCACCGCCATCTGGTCGCCGTCGAAGTCCGCGTTGAACGCCGAACAGACCAGCGGGTGGATCTGGACCGCCTTGCCCTCCACCAGTTGCGGCTCGAACGCCTGGATGCCGAGGCGGTGCAGCGTGGGCGCGCGGTTCAACAGCACGGGATGCTCGGTGATGACCTCTTCGAGGACGTCCCAGACAACGGGGCGGGCGCGCTCGACCATCCGCTTCGCGGATTTGATGTTCTGCGCATGGTCGAGGTCGACCAGACGCTTCATCACGAACGGTTTGAACAACTCCAGAGCCATCTGCTTGGGCAGGCCGCACTGATGCAGCTTGAGCTGCGGACCGACCACGATGACGCTACGGCCCGAGTAGTCGACGCGCTTGCCGAGCAGGTTCTGGCGGAAACGGCCCTGCTTGCCCTTCAGCATGTCGGACAGCGACTTGAGCGGACGGTTGCCCGGCCCCGTCACCGGGCGGCCACGACGGCCATTGTCGAACAGCGCGTCGACGGCCTCCTGCAGCATCCGCTTCTCGTTGTTGACGATGATCTCCGGCGCACCGAGGTCCAACAGCCGCTTGAGGCGGTTATTACGGTTGATGACGCGGCGGTAGAGGTCGTTGAGGTCCGACGTGGCGAAGCGGCCGCCGTCGAGCTGCACCATGGGACGCAGATCCGGCGGGATGACCGGCACGCAGTTGAGCACCATCGACACCGCCGTGTTGTCGGTCGTCTGGAAGGCGGTGACCACGCGCAGGCGCTTCAGGGCGCGAGTCTTGCGCTGGCCCTTGCCGGTCGCGATGATCTCGCGCAGCAGCAGCGACTCGGCATCGAGGTCGAAGGTCTCCAGGCGCTTTTGCAGCGCCGCGGCGCCCATCCCGCCCTCGAAGTACATGCCGTACCGGTCACGCATCTGCCGGTAGAGGACTTCGTCGCCCTCAAGGTCCTGGACCTTGAGGTTCTTGAACCGCTCCCACACCTGCACCAAACGCTCCACCTCAGCGTCCGCGCGCCTGCGGATCTGGTTCATCTCGCGCTCGGCGCTCTCGCGCACCTTGCGGCGCGCGTCGCCCTTGGCGCCCTCGGCTTCCAGCTCCGCGATGTCGGCCTCGAGCCTCTTGGCGCGCGCCTCCACGTCTGCGTCGCGCTTGCCCTCGATGACGCCCTTCTCAGAAGCGATCTGCGCCTCCAAGCTCGGCAGATCGCGGTGTCGTGCCTCGGCGTCGACCTCGGTGATCATGTACGCCGCAAAGTAGATGACCTTCTCGAGGTCCTTCGGCGCCAGATCAAGCAGGTAGCCGAGCCGGCTGGGCACGCCCTTGAAGTACCAGATATGCGTGACCGGCGCGGCCAGCTCGACGTGACCCATCCGCTCGCGCCGGACGCCGGAGCGCGTCACCTCGACACCGCACCGCTCGCAGATGATGCCCTTGAAGCGGACCCGCTTGTACTTGCCGCAGTAACACTCCCAGTCCCGGGTCGGGCCGAAGATCTTCTCGCAGAAGAGGCCGTCCTTCTCGGGCTTGAGAGTGCGGTAGTTGATCGTCTCGGGCTTCTTGACCTCGCCGTGGCTCCAGGCGCGGATGTCGTCCGCGCTCGCCAGGCCGATCCGCAGCTCGTCGAAGAAGTTCACATCGAGCACTTCGTGCTACCCACTCTCGCTGTCGAGTCGTCGTACGTCGTGTATCGGTGGCCGGTGCCGTGGTCCACGGCGCACAGCGTCATCACGGTCGAAACGCGCGACACGCGTTAGACCTCCTCGACGCTACTAGGCTCCCGACGGGACAGGTCGATCCCGAGCTCCTCCGCTGCGCGGAAGACCTCCTGGTCCGGCTCGCGCAGGTCGATGTGCGACCCGTCAGAACTGAGCACCTCCACGTTGAGACACAAGGACTGCATCTCCTTGATGAGGACCTTGAAGGACTCCGGGATCCCTGGCTCCGGGATGTTCTCGCCCTTGACGATCGCCTCGTAGACCTTGACGCGCCCGGTGACGTCGTCGGACTTGATCGTCAGCAGCTCCTGCAGGGCGTAGGCGGCACCGTAGGCCTCCAGCGCCCACACCTCCATCTCACCGAAACGCTGCCCACCGAACTGGGCCTTACCACCCAGCGGCTGCTGGGTGATCATCGAGTACGGGCCGGTGCTGCGCGCGTGGATCTTGTCGTCCACCAAGTGGTGCAGCTTCAGGATGTACATGTAGCCGACGGAGACCGGGCTCGGGAAAGGCTCCCCGGACCGGCCGTCGAAGAGCCGCGTCTTGCCGGACCCACCGATGAGCCGGTGCCCGTCCCTGGTGGGCAGGGTGCTCTCCAGCAGTCCGGTGATCTCCTCTTCCTTGGCCCCATCGAAGACCGGCGAGGCCACGCGGGTGTTCGGACCGACTTCGCGGACCTCCTGCGCGATACCCTCCGCCCATTCCGGTCCCCCCTCGATCTTCCAGCCGCGGCTCGCGGCCCACCCGAGGTGGATCTCCAGGACCTGGCCGATGTTCATTCGGCCGGGCACGCCCAGCGGGTTGAGGATCACGTCGACCGGCGTGCCGTCCTCCAGGAACGGCATGTCCTCGATGGGAACGATCTTGGAGATGACGCCCTTGTTGCCGTGGCGGCCCGCGAGCTTGTCACCGTCGGTGATCTTCCGGCGATTGGCCACGTAGACGCGCACGAGCTGATTCACGCCCGGGGGCAGTTCGTCGCCCTCCTCGCGGTCGAACAGCTTCACGTGGATGACCGTGCCGGTCTCGCCGTGCGGCACCTTCAACGACGTGTCGCGCACCTCGCGCGCCTTCTCACCAAAGATCGCGCGCAGCAGTCGCTCCTCCGGGGTCAGCTCGGTCTCACCCTTAGGAGTCACCTTGCCCACCAGAAGATCACCGTCGCGGACCTCGGCGCCGATGCGGATGATGCCGCGCTCGTCGAGATCGGCCAGCACCTCCTCGGAGACGTTCGGGATGTCCCGAGTGATCTCCTCCGGGCCCAGCTTCGTGTCGCGGGCGTCGATCTCGTGCTCCTGGATGTGGATCGAGGAGAGCACGTCGTCTTGCACCAGGCGCTGGGACAAGATGATCGCGTCCTCGTAGTTCAGGCCCTCCCACGGCATGAACGCCACGAGCAGGTTGCGCCCGAGACTCATCTCACCGCCATCGGTGGCGGGGCCGTCCGCAATGACGTCCCCGACTTCCAGCCGCTGTCCTTCGCCCACGATGACGCGCTGGTTATAGCTGGTGCCTTGGTTGGAGCGGGTGAACTTCGCGACGCGATACGTCTCGTACGTACCGTCGTCGTTGGCGACGCTCACCACGTCGGCCGAAACCGAGGTGACCACGCAACCCTGGTGCGCCCGCACGACATCGCCGGAGTCCAGCGCGGCGCGCAGTTCCATGCCGGTGCCGACCAGCGGCGCCTCGCTGCGCACGAGAGGTACCGCCTGGCGCTGCATGTTGGCGCCCATCAGCGCGCGGTTCGCGTCATCGTGCTCGAGGAACGGGATCAGCGCCGTGCCGGCCGACACCATCTGGCGCGCCGAGACGTCCATGAAGTCCACGTCCGAGCCTGGCACGTCGATCGCCTCGCCGCCCTTGGTGCGTACGAGCACCCGCTCCTCGGCGAATCGGTTGTCATCCGTCAGCGGCGCGTTGGCTTGCGCGATGACGAACTCGTCTTCCTCGTCCGCCGTCAGGTACTGGACGTCGTCCGACACCAGCCCGTCGACGACCTTGCGGTACGGCGTCTCGATGAAACCGAAGGGGTTGATCCGTCCGTACGACGCGAGCGCGCCGATCAGACCGATGTTGGGTCCTTCCGGGGTCTCGATCGGACACATCCGGCCGTAGTGGCTGGGGTGCACGTCGCGGACCTCCATGCCCGCGCGATCGCGGGACAGGCCACCCGGGCCGAGCGCGGACAGACGCCGCTTGTGGGTCAGGCCCGCGAGAGGGTTGTTCTGGTCCATGAACTGAGAGAGCTGGCTCGTGCCGAAGAACTCCCGGATGCTCGCCACGACGGGTCGGATGTTGATGAGGGTCTGCGGCGTGATCGCCTCGACGTCCTGCGTGGTCATCCGCTCGCGGACGACCCGCTCCATGCGGGACAAGCCGGTGCGCACCTGGTTCTGGATCAGTTCGCCGACGTTGCGCAGGCGCCGGTTGCCGAAGTGGTCGATGTCGTCGACCTCGACGCGCACCTCGACCGGTTGGCCGTGCCTGGTGCCCGGCAGGCTGGTGGAGCCCGCGTGAAGCGCGACCAAGTAGCGGATCGTCGCGACCACGTCGTCGACCGTCAGCGTGGACGTTGTCAGGTCGGAGGTGATCCCGAGCTTCTTGTCGAGCTTGTAGCGGCCCACCTTGGCCAGGTCGTACCGCTTCGGATTGAAGTAGAGGTTGTCGAGCAGCGCCTGCGCCGCTTCCCGCGTCGGCGGCTCGCCAGGGCGCAGTTTGCGGTAGATGTCGAGGAGCGCCTCATCCTGGGTTGCGGCGTGGTCCTTCTCCAGGGTGAGCCGGATTGATTCGTACTCGCCGAACTCCTCCAGGATCTGGGCGTCGGTCCAGCCCAGTGCCTTGAGCAGCACCGTGACGGACTGCTTGCGCTTGCGGTCGACGCGAACGCCCACCATGTCCCGCTTGTCGATCTCGAACTCCAGCCAAGCGCCGCGGCTCGGGATCACCTTGGTCGAGTAGATGTCCTTGTCAGAGGTCTTGTCGGGGGACCGCTCGAAGTACACACCGGGGCTGCGCACCAGCTGGGACACGACGACGCGCTCCGTGCCGTTGATCACGAAGGTGCCGCGTCCGGTCATCAACGGGAAGTCGCCCATGAACACGGTCTGGGACTTGATCTCCCCCGTGTTGTTGTTCATGAACTCGGCCGTGACGAACAGCGGCGCGCTGTACGTCATGTCCCGCTCTTTGCACTCTTCGATGGAGTACTTCTGCTCCTCGAAGCGGTGGTCACGGAACGACAACGACATCGATCCGGCAAAGTCCTCGATCGGCGAGATCTCCTCAAAGATCTCCTCCAGACCCGAGCGCTCCGGCACGTCGTGACGACCGGCCTCCAGCGCCTCCGCGACGCGAGCCTGCCAGCCCTCGTTGCCGAGCAGCCAGTCGAAGCTCTCCGTCTGCAACGCCAAGAGGTCGGGGACTTCCAGGGGCTCTCGGATCTTGGCAAACGACACCCGGCCGGACGCCGTGAGCGCGTGGGACAACTTCTGGTTCGCGGTACGCGAGGCAACCAAGGAGGGTCCTTCCACAGGCCTGTGTTCATTTTCGGCGGTGCGCCACCGCTGCGTGGCCCGGCCGCGCAGACCCCCCCCTGGAGGACGCAGCTGACGTAGCTGGTCAGGGGCTCAGATGGAGCGATGGGGTCGGCCAAGTCGACGAGACTGCACCACACGGGCAGCGCAAAGCGACAGCATACCGGTGTGGCGACGTAGAGTCCAAATTCGCAGGCAGGACGAGATCACCCGTGAGTCGCGGCGGCGTCGCCCTGCGTGGCGGGTCGGCCCGTGGGCCGTCCAGGTGCAGATCGACACGGTCGATCCGCCCTTGAACACCTGAGAATGCCCTGCCGTCGTCAACGCGTCAAGGGCCCGTGATGCGTGACGAAGCGGGCCGCGCCCGTCAGGGTGCGGCCCGCCTGGTCTCGCGCGCGAATCCTCGCGCGGGGGCGACTACTTCAGAGTTACCGTTGCGCCGGCACCCTCCAGGGCAGCCTTCGCCTTCTCGGCCGCGTCCTTGTCGACCTTCTCCAGTACCGGCTTCGGCGCGCCGTCGACCAGGTCCTTGGCCTCCTTGAGGCCCAGCGTCGTGAGCGCGCGGACCTCCTTGATGACCTGAATCTTCTTATCGCCGGCGGCCTCGAGAATGACGTCGAACTCGTCCTGCTCCTCCTCGGCCGCCGCGCCCGCGTCTCCGCCAGCGGCCGCCGCGACGCCCGCCATCGCGACCGGAGCGGCTGCGGTGACCTCGAAGGTCTCCTCGAACTGCTTGACGAACTCTGACAGCTCGATGAGCGTCATCTCCTTGAACGCGTCCAGGAGCTCGTCGGTGCTGAGCTTGGCCATGATGGCTACCTTCCTTGCTTCTGCCGTGAGTGGCTGTGTCGATGTTCGGAGCTCACACAGGTCGTGCTAGCTCGGGTCGCCACCCTCGGCGACATCTTGCGTGGGCTCCGCCGCGGCGGGAGCGGGTGTCGACGCGTCCGCCTCCGCGGGGTCCCCCTGCTCGACCTTCGCCCGCAGGGCGTCGATCGTGCGGACTGCCTGCGACAGCGGCGCGACGAACAGGTACGCGACCTGGTTGAGCGAGGCCTTCATGGCGCCGGCCAGCTTGGCCAACAGGACCTCACGCGATTCCAGGTCGGCGAGCGTGCTGAGCTCCTCGGCCGTCATCGTCTTGCCGTCGAGAATGCCGACCTTGATGACGAGCAGAGGGTGTGCTTTGGCGAAGTCACGTAGGGACTTGGCCGCCTCGACCGCGTCACCCGTGATGAAGGCGATCGCGGACGGCCCGGAGAGCTGTCCCTCGAACGCCGTCATCCCCGCCTGATCGGCGGCGATCTTCGTGAGCGTGTTCTTCACCACGGTGTACGAACCGTTCGGGCGCAACGAATCCCGCAGCTCCTTGAGCTGGGCCACGGTCAGCCCGCGGTATTCGGTGAGAACGGCCGCACCGGACCCGCGGAATCGGTCCGCGAGGTCGGCGATGGCTGCCTGTTTTTCGGGCGTTGCCATAAGGCCTCCTTCGATGGTGGATGCCACCGGTGGCCCACAAAAAAAGCTCCCGGGCACAGAGCGCGGGAGCCGGACGGTTGTACGGGACTGAGCGTTGCTCACTCCACGTACACCGAGCGTGGTTCGCGTCCTGCGTCGGTCGCCCCGTCGCGGGGGCTTTCAGCCGGATCGCGTGAAGCGAAACGGCAACCGGCGGTCATTGGTCGTTGATCAGCCTAGACGCCTGCCGCACCGACGGCCAAATCGCGCTGGCGAGATGGCCGGCGGCGGTGCGGGGATCAGGCCGAAGACTCGTCCTCGGCCGTGAGGCTGCGCGTCTTGGAGGTGTCCACCGGAATGCCGGGGCCCATGGTCGTCGCCATCGTGCCCTTGAGCAGGTAGCGACCCTTGCTCGCCGACGGCTTGAGCCGCAGGATCTCGTCCATCGCCGCGCTGTAGTTTTCTGCGAGGTGCTGGTCGCTGAAGGACGCCTTACCGATGATGAAGTGCAGGTTGGCGTGCTTGTCGACACGAAACTCGATCTTGCCGCCCTTGATGTCGGACACGGCCTTGGTGACGTCCATCGTGACCGTGCCGGTTTTCGGGTTCGGCATGAGTCCGCGAGGGCCGAGGACCTTGCCCAGACGGCCCACTTTGCCCATGAGGTCGGGCGTCGCGACGACCGCGTCGAAGTCCAGCCAGCCCCCCTGGATCTTGGCGATCAAGTCGTCAGAGCCCACGTAATCGGCCCCGGCCTCCTCCGCCGCCTGCGCATTCGCGCCGGTCGCGAAGACCAGGACTCGCGCCGTCTTGCCGGTGCCGTGGGGCAGGTTGACCGTTCCCCGGACCATCTGGTCGGCCTTGCGAGGGTCGACGCCCAGTCGCAGCGCGACCTCGACGGTGGAATCGTACCTGGTGGTCGCGGTCTCCTTGGCGAGCCGGATTGCGCCGAGCGGTGGGTGGGCCTTGTCGCCGATCTTTTCCTCGGCGGCCCGATAACTCTTACTGCGCTTCACTGCGTCTCCTGAAGTGTTGTGTCGGAGTCGTGGTCTTCGGGCCGCGCGCGACCCTCCCACCGGGCCCATGCTGTGCGCAGGGACCGTATCGCCGCCGGTGTTGGCCGACGGTCGGCGTCACTGAACGGTGACGCCCATCGACCGGGCAGTGCCGGCGATGATCTGCATGGCCTGCTCGACGTCGTTGGCGTTGAGGTCAACCATCTTCTGCTGCGCGATCTCGCGGAGCTGGGACTGCGTGAGCGTCGCGACCTTCGTCTTGTGCGGCTCCCCGGAGCCCTTGGCGACGCCGGCCGCCTTCTTGATCAACTCCGCGGCGGGCGGCGTCTTCGTGACGAACGTGAACGAGCGGTCCTCGTACACGGTGATCTCGACCGGGATCACGCTGCCGCGCTGTGACTCCGTGGCAGCGTTGTACGCCTTGACGAACTCCATAATGTTGACGCCGTGCTGACCGAGAGCCGGGCCCACCGGCGGAGCCGGGGTGGCCTGACCTGCATTGATCTGCAGCTTGACGTAGCCGGAGACCTTCTTCTTGGGAGGCATGCGCTTCCTTCTCTGGTATGGGCCCACGCCGTGGGCGATGACCCGGTTGCACTCGGCGCGGACGCGCCGACGGAATGCGGTCGGTTGGCTCAGATCTTGGCGACCTGGTTGAACGACAGCTCGACCGGGGTCTCCCGGCCGAAGATCGAGACGAGCACCTTGAGCTTGGCGGTCTCAGGGATGATCTCGGAAATCGTCGCCGGCATGGTCTCGAAGGGGCCCTCCATGACCGTGACCGACTCACCGATCTCGAAGTCAGCCGCCGCAGCGTCGTGCGCCGCCTGCGGCGCGGTCTTACCCGCCGCCGAGGGCTCAGCGTCCACGAGGGAAGCCGCGAGCATCGAGAACACATCGTCCAAGCCCAACGCGACGGGCGAGTAGGCGTTGCCGACGAACCCCGTGACCCCTGGGGTATGCCGGACGGTGCCCCAGCTCTCGTCAGTGAGATCCATGCGGACTAACACATAGCCGGGCATCCGGACCCGCCGGACCAGCTTCTTCTGACCGTTCTTGATCTCGGTGACCTGCTCCATGGGAACCTCGGCCTGGAAAATATAGTCCTCCATGTTGAGCGACTGCGCCCGCTGCTCGAGGTTCGCCTTGACGCGGTTCTCGTAGCCTGCGTACGAGTGGATGACGTACCAGTCGCCGGTCAGGGTGCGTAGCTCGCGCCGCAACTCGTCGGCCGGGTCCGGCGGCTGCTCGGCCTCATCCTCTGCAGGCACCTCAGGCGCGTCACCCTCTCGGGGCACGTCATCCTCGTCATGCTCTTCAGGCACGTCAGACGCTGTGTCTTCAGCGGCCATGTCGTCCACGGCTTCGGCGGTGGGCGGGGCCACGTCGACGTCGGTCGCGCCGACAACGTCGTCCTCGTCGACCACGCCAACAACGTCGTCCTCGTCGAGAACGTCAACCTCAACAGCGTCGATCTCGTGTGCCACCGCGTCCTCAGTCGGCTCGACCGCGATCTCGTCGACGACAGCGCTTTCCTCGTCAGCGTCCTCAGTCGGCTCGACCGCGATCTCGTCGACGACAGCGCTTTCCTCGTCAGCGACCTCGGCATCGACATCCTGGCCGGGGTCGGATTCGGCGAGGCCGTCCATCGCGGCTTCGCCCGAGGTGGCCTCCTCGACGTCGGCAGGCGGACCGGTGCGGCCGGCCTCTGCGGCCGAGAATCCGGGGGTCCACGGATCAGACACGGGATGACCTTCTTCCTGGAACGTACTGGCTGGTCTCTGGTGGTCGAGGATCGCAGCCCTCGGCGCCCCGCTCTGCGGCCTCCCGCACGGAGGGGCCGTTCGAGCCAAAGCGCGCCGAGATCGCCACGTCCGATGCGGTTACGATCCGCTTCCCGCGAACACCAAGAACACGAGTTTGGTGAACACCGTGTCCAACCCAAAGACGATCATCATCACCGTCACCACGAACGTGATCACCACGATCGTGTAGGTCGTCCACTCCTGGCGCGTCGGCCGCACGACCTTGCGGAGTTCGTCAAGGATCTGCCGGATGAAGCGACCCGCAGAGAGAACACCACCGCGGCGGGAGCCCGCAGCGCCTGGCCCGTTCGCGGCCACGGAACTGCGCGATCTGGTCACGCTGTCGTCGGCCACGCTTCTCAACTCCCCTACGGTCGGCGCTGTGCGCCTCTACTCAACCTGATCGGCGCGACCGCGGGTGATTCCCGTAGCGCGCAACTGCGTCGACTCGTACGCATCCGAGCCGCCGAACCGGTCGCGACGCGACGCGGCACCTGTCCGGGGATCGGACTGCGCAGGGCAGGAGGGACTCGAACCCCCAACCGCCGGTTTTGGAGACCGGTGCTCTGCCAGTTGAGCCACTGCCCTTTGGGACGTCAAACGTCCGTGCCCGAGCATACGTGACGGGCCCGGTCGATGGCCAACCACTGCCCGCGGCGACGAGCGCCCCGGACACGGCCTCGAGATAGCCTGCCGGCCAGAGTCCCTCAGATCTCTGGAGCGCGGGGCGCTGCGCAGACCCTCGAGGATGAGCATCGGGGCGTGGACGAGACTGAGGGGGTGAGCCGCTCCCTGGTCGAACTGCCGAAGGCGCATCTGCACCTTCATTTCACGGGGTCGATGCGATTCGGGACCCTGCTCGACCTCGCTGCCGAGCACGGGATGCGCCTGCCCCACGCTCTCACCGCGCACTGGCCGCCCCCGTTGACGGAATGCGCCGATGCCCGCGGCTGGTTCCGGTTCCAACGGCTCTACGACGCCGCACGGGCCTGCGTACGCGCCGAGGTGGATATGCGACGGATCGTGCGTGAGGCCGCCGAAGACGACCTCGCCGAGGGCTCCGGATGGCTGGAGCTACAGATCGACCCCACCAGCTACGCCCCGTACGTCGGGGGGCTGATCGCGGCTTTGGAGATCGTGTTGGACGAGGCGACCACCGCCTCCCGGGATCTCGGGATCGGGGTCGCGATCATCGTGGCCGCGAGCCGGATCCGTCACCCACTGGACGCGCGGACGCTCGCACGGCTCGCGGCGCGATATGCAGGGGCGGCCCCTGGCGGCGTCGTCGGGTTCGGTCTGTCTAACGACGAACGGCGCGGCGATACAGAGGAGTTCGGGGCCGCGTTCCGTATCGCGCGTGGCGCGGGGTTGGCGCTCATGCCACACGGAGGGGAACTGCTCGGCGCGGGCGCCGTCCGACAGACCCTCGACGTCCTCCGCCCCGATCGCATCGGGCACGGGGTGCGCTCCGTGGAGGATCTCGCTGTGCTCGAGCGGGTCGCGGCCGACGGTGTCGCGTTGGAGGTGTGCCCGGGCAGCAACGTCGCGCTCGGGGTGTATCCCGCCGACTCCTTCGTACCGCTGCGTGCGCTGGTGTCTGCTGGCACGACAGTGGCGCTGGGCGCCGACGATCCGCTGCTGTTCGGGTCGCGCCTCGTGGACCAGTACGACACCGCCCGCAGGGTGCACGGTTTTGACGACGCGGCGTTGGCCGAGCTTGCCCGCGGGTCGATCCGCGCCAGCCGAGCGCCCGACGACGTGCGCAATAGGCTGCTCAGCGGCGTCGACGCCTGGCTCGCCAGCTGACGGGGAACGGGAAACGCAGGTCAGAGGTCGAGTCCCACCAGGACCGGCTCGTGGGTCAATCTCACGCCGAAGGCGTCGACCACCCCCGCGCGGATCTCGCGGGCGAGCGCCACCACATCGCTCGCCGTGGCACCTCCCCGGTTGGTCACGGCCAGGGCGTGCTTGGTGGACAGCGCCGCAGGCCCGGGCATCCCATACCCCTTGGCGAACCCAGCCCGGTCGATCAACCATGCTGCGCTCGTCTTCAGCGCGCCCTCGCCCGGCCCGTCGTGCGCCGGATAGCTCGGCGGGACGACGTCGGCGCCGAAGCCGGCCCGGACACGCGCCGCCAGCTCCTCGAACTCGGCGCGGCTCAGGATCGGATTGGTGAAGAACGACCCGCAGCTCCATGTGTCGTGGTCGCCGTCGTCGAGGACCATCCCGCGTCGCCGCCGCTGGTCCAGCACGGCCGCGCGCGCGTCGGCGAGCGGCACCCGGGCGCCCAGCCCGACCCCGAGGGCCGCCGCGAGATCGCCGTACGCGATCGGACGTGAGTGGTCGGCGACGTCCAAGCGAAAGAGGACGTCGAGGATGACGTATCGGCTCGTGCCCTTGAAACGCGAGTGCCGATAGGTGAACGCGCACTCGGCGTTGGCGATCGTCCGCACCGCGGACTCCTGGCGGTCCCAGACACGAACCGACCAGATCGTCTGGCCGACTTCTTGGCCGTAGGCCCCGACGTTCTGGATCGGTGTGGCCCCCACCAGCCCGGGGATGCCCGACAAGGCCTCGACCCCGGCCCAGCCGGCCTCGACCGCGCGCGCCACAAACCTGTCCCAGCTTTCCCCTGCCGCGACCTTCACGAACACCCCCCCGCATCGATCGGCCGAGTCGACGTCGACGCCTCGGCTCGCCACCCGCGCTACCGTGCCGTCGAAACCCTCGTCGCAGACCAGCAGGTTCGACCCCCCGGACAGGACCAGCACCCGCTCCCCCGCGGCGCGCACCGTCTCGATGAGCTCATCGGCGCTCTCCGCCGTCACGAGCCGCGTCGCGGGGCCGCCGACACGCATCGTCGTCAACGGCGCCAGGGGGGCGTAACGGACTTCACGCATGAGTGCCGCTCCTCACGAGACACGTAGCCGGACCACCCGGGCAAGCCGCTCACCCGCCACCCAGCCGCACTCTGGCCTGGGCGCGCGTCAGGACCTTCTCCCCGGCGCACGTCACGCTGAGCTCGACCAACGCGGTGGCCGGTTCCTCGCCAGCGCCTGCCGTCAGCTTCGAGACCAGGCCACGGACCTCGATCCGCGCGCCGTCGTCGTACGAGACGACCACGGGCGCCGTGAACTTCGTGCGGTACTCCAGAACCGCGCCCGGGTCGCCCACCCAATCGCACACCAGCACGCACGCCGCGCCCATCGTCCACATCCCGTGTGCGATGACGTCCGGCAACCCCACGGAGCGCGCAAACCGCTCATCCCAGTGGATCCGGTTGTGGTCCCCGGAGGCGGCGGCGTACGCCACCAGCCGCGACCGATCCACGTCGACCACCACAGGCCCGAGCTCCTGCCCGGCCGAGACCGCTCCAACGGACAGCATCAGACGTCCTCCCCCCGCACCACCAGCGTCGACGTCACCGACCCGATGCGGCGAGGCTCCCTACCCTCCGGCGCGCCCGCCAGCTCGACCCGGGTCGTCACCATCGCGTGGCCACCGACCTCGCGTACCCGCTCCACGTGCAGCGTCCCGACGACCTCCTCGCCGGCGACGATCGGGCGCTCGTACGAGAACTGCTCCTCGGCGTGGACCACACGAGAGAAGTCGATCCCTGAGTCCGGGTCTGCCACGTAGGCCGCCTCGCAGCGCTGCGCGATCACCACCGCATACGTGGGAGGGGCCACCAGGTCGGCGTACCCCGCGGCTCGGGCCGCCCGCACATCATGATGAAGCGTCGATCGCGCCCCCACGGCGCGAGCGAACTCCCGGACTGACTCCCGACCCACCGACCACGGCGAAGACGGCGGATAGACGCGGCCGGAGAAGGCGGTGCTCACGGGCATGGCGCCCAGCCTAATCCGGCCGACAGACACGCGAGGACGGCAGCCCACCGGGGCCGCCGTCCTCGATGTTGTGCGGAGGGTCGGACCTCAGCGCGTCTCGCGGTGCGCGGTGTGCTTACGGCACGCCGGGCAGAACTTCTGCAACTCCAGCCGGTCGGGGTCGTTGCGACGGTTCTTCTTCGTGATGTAGTTGCGGTGTTTGCAATCCACGCAGGCAAGGGTGATCTTCGGACGGACGTCGGCGGTCTTGCTGGCCACGGGACTACCTGACTTTCGAGACTCGTGCGTGAACCCCGCAGCGGGGTGACGCACCTGGACGGACCTTCGAACCGGTAGCGAGGGCGGGACTTGAACCCGCGACACCACGATTATGAGTCGTGTGCTCTGACCACCTGAGCTACCCCGCCAAGGGCATCCATCCCCCGGGCCCACACACAAAGGGCCAGCGTACGCGGGATGGACGTGAGCCCCGATAGGGAATCGAACCCTAGACCTTCTCCTTACCATGGAGACGCTCTGCCGTCTGAGCTATCGGGGCGCGCCCGGGAGTCACTGCGCCCAGGCGTGCCCGCCTACTGTACAAGCTCTGCCCACCCGGGAGGAAATCGTCTCTCCACCACGTGCGCTGGGCTCAATCGTCAACGCCGCGGGCCATCAGAGCCTCCCCGACCCGGTCGGCGTGGCGCACCGTCCGTACCACCAACGGGGTCACGAAGGCCCGCGCGCTGCGCTCCAGGCCGCGGGCGACGCGCGCCTGCCGGGCCGTCTCGGACAATGCCACGATCACGGGGATCGAGCGGATCGTGAGCGCGATCAACAGGCCCGCCCGTTCAGGGTCGACGCCGCGCAACCCGACGCGTCGAAGGCGGACCAGCGCGCGCGTCACCGCGTCCCGCATGTCCTCCACGCGCGTCGTGAGCGTCACAAGGCTGGCCGCCGCCACCGCCACCGCGAGGTTCGCGCTCACGACGACCGCCGATACCCAGCCCGCCGACCACAGCTGGAAGGCTATGAGCATCAGCATGAACCACCTCAATGGCCACAGCTGCGCCACCGCGATCCGCGCGGGGATGCGCGCCAGCGCGTACCACCCCGCGACGAGCAGCGCCGCCGCGCCCGTCATGGCCGGGCCGCCGAGCGCGACGAGCAGGACCATCAGCACCGCGAGCACCGCCACCTTCAGGCCCGGAGGCGCGCGATGTAGACAACTGTCGCCCCCCACGTACGTCCCGGTCAGCACGACATCAGCTCCCGGTACGTCGCCACCGACGCGACCCCGGGTCCGTCCGCGGCCACCCGCCCGCCATCGATGACCACCACCCGCTCCCAGTGCTCCACCAGCTCCAGGTGGTGTGTCACGAGCACCACTTGTTGCGGGAGGGACTCCAGCAGGGCGACGACCTCGCGCGAGTTGCGCAGGTCGAGGAGTGTGGTGGGTTCGTCGCACACCAGCACGGTGGGCTCGGTGACGAGGACAGCGGCAAGCGCGAGCAACTGCTTCTGCCCGGAGGACAGCAGGTGGCAGGGGTGATCGGCATGACCCGACAGCCCAAAACGCGCCAGCACTTCTCGTACCTTGTCTTCCCGGGCGGCGCGCGTGAGGCGATGCCGTCTCAAGGAGAAGGCGACGTCCTCGGCGACAGTCGGCATGACGATCTGGGCATCGGGGTCGGGAAAGACGAAGGCCACCCGGCGCCGAACGGCCGGACCTTCGCGTGCCACGTCCAGACCCTCGACACTGACCCGCCCCGAGGTCGGCGTGACCAGCCCGTTGATCATGCGGGCCAGCGTGGACTTGCCCGATCCGTTCGCGCCGATGAACCCGACTCGACGCTCGCCCAGCTCCAGCTCCACGCCGAGGATGACCTTTCGGTCGCCGTACGAGTGCACCACGCCGTCGAACCGGATCACGCCCGACCTCTATCCCGCGCGGGGGTCACACGCGGCGGCGCAACGGCGGGGTCAGGCCCGGAACCGCCCGATGCACCGCGGGAGCGACAAGGCTGGCGATGAGGACCTTCACGATGTCTCCGGGGAGAAAGGCGACGCTCGCCGCAGCGGCCGCCTGCCAGCTCACCCCCCCGCGCCAGGCCATCCCTGGGATGCCGCACAGATAGGCCGCGAAGATCCCGCCGGCCACGCAGGACAGCGCCACCCACAGGGCCGACACTTTGGGAAGACGAGTCTGCACGAGGGCGCCGACGACGCCCGCGCCCACGACGTATCCCACCAGGAACCCGACGGTCGGGCCGCCGAGCGCCGGCAGGACGGGCCGCCCGCCGGAGAGCACCGGAACCCCCAGCATGCCGACGCCGAGCATCAGCGCCATGGCGGCGGCGCCTCGCCTCCAGCCCAGAATCGCGCCGGACAGCATCACCCCGAGCGTCTGCAGCACGATCGGCACCGGGTTACCCGGCAGGTAGAACGGCGGAGCGATGGCGAGGACAGCCGTCAACGCCGCGAACGCGGCGATCAAGGCCAGGTCTCGACCCGACCAGCGGCGAGAACGGCCCGAAACGCCCGCCTCCGGCAAGGGCGAGGTCTGGGTGGGCATAGGGCACCTCGAGAGTCTGGGGGCGCGGCGACGTGGGAAACCGGGACCCACGCTAGCACCCACTTGAACGACGTTCAGGGCGCCTCGCGACGCTCCTGCCAGCCGCCGCGCCAACTTTTTCGGAACGGGTCAAGCCGTGCCCCGGCGACCACGCCAACGGCTAGCCTGGGGGCTATTCGGCCCGGATCTCACCGCCAGGGGCTGGTTTCCGCTCGGCGCGCACGTCCGGTGGCGCCCTGACGGAACGGGCTATCAACGCTCCAGAAAGGCCAATCGTGCTCATCGGGATTCCCAAAGAGACCCACGAGGGGGAAACGCGCGTCGCCGCGACACCACAAACAGTGGGTCAACTGATCAAGCTCGGCTACGACGTCGTCGTCGAGGCTCGCGCCGGCGCCGCATCCGCACTCAGCGACCAGGCGTTCCAGGAGGCTGGGGCACGAAACGGCTCCGCTCTGGACGTGTGGGGCGCCGACGTCGTGATGAAGGTGAACCCGCCGAACGACAACGAGTTAGCGCTCCTACGTGACGGCGCTACCCTGATCGCCAACCTGAACCCACGCCTGGACCCCGACATGGTCGACAAGCTCGCGGCGCGCAAGATCACCGCGCTCTCGATGGACGCGGTGCCACGCATCTCCCGCGCCCAGTCGCTCGACGTCCTCAGCTCCATGGCGAACATCGCCGGTTACCGTGCCGTCATCGAGGCGGCCCACGAGTTCGGTCGCTTCTTCACCGGCCAAGTGACCGCCGCCGGCAAAGTGCCTCCCGCGAAGGTGTTCGTGGCCGGCGCCGGTGTCGCAGGCCTCGCTGCGGTCGGAGCGGCCGGCAGCCTGGGCGCCATCGTCCGAGCGAACGACGTGCGCCCCGAGGTGGCCGAGCAGGTCGAGTCGATGGGCGCCGAGTTCATCAAGGTCGAAGACCCGAACGCTCAGGTCAGCACCGACGGCTACGCCAAGGAGATGGGCGAGGACTACAACCGGCTCCAGACGGAGATGTACGCCGGGCAGTGCAAAGACGTCGACATCATCATCACGACGGCCCTCATCCCGGGTCGCCCGGCGCCGCGCCTGATCACCGGCGACATGGTCAAGACGATGAAGCAAGGCAGCGTCATCGTTGACATGGCCGCGCAGAACGGCGGCAACGTCGAGGGCGCCGTGGCCGGTCAGAAGATCGTCACCGACAACGGCGTCACGATCATCGGCTACACCGACCTGGCGGGCCGCCTGCCCACCCAGGCCAGCCAGCTCTTCGGACAAAACCTGGTGAACTTCATCAAGCTCGCCACCCCGGAGAAGGACGGCAACCTCACGCTCGACATGGACGACATCGTCATGCGTGGCATGGCGGTCGTCAAGGACGGCGAGCTGATGTGGCCGCCGCCACCGGTCCAAGTGTCCGCGGCACCGGCACCCGCGGCCGCGGCGGTTGCGACGGCACCGGTGAAAGAGCCGAAGAAGCCGATGACCGCGGGCACCAAGCTCGTCATCATGGCGGCCGCCGCGGCGATCGCCCTGGTCCTCTTCGCGTTCTCTCCCGAGACGTTCCTCGGCCACTTCATGGTGTTCATGCTCGCGCTCTTCATCGGTTACTACGTGATCGGCAACGTGCACCACGCGCTGCACACGCCGCTCATGAGCGTCACCAACGCCATCTCGAGCATCATCGTCGTCGGCGCCCTACTCCAGATCGGGGTGGCGGGCGCTCCGCTCTACGTCAACGTCTTGGCGTTCATCGCGATTTTGCTCGCCAGCATCAACATCTTCGGTGGCTTCACCGTCACCCAGCGGATGCTCGGCATGTTCCGGAGAGGCTGACCCGTCATGACCATGACCTTGTTGCAGGGCTCGTACATCATCGCGGGCCTGCTGTTCATCCTCGCCCTCGCCGGGCTGAACAATCACGAATCGGCCAAGGCGGGTAACCGCTACGGCATCCTGGGGATGGGCGCTGCGCTCATCATCACCACCGTGGCCGCCGTTGTCGGCGTCACCTCTAGCAACGCGGCCTACGAGCGCGACGGGGCCGGCGCGGGCGCGCTGATCCCCCTGCTGATCGCCATGGCAATCGGCGCGGTGATCGGTGTCATCATGGCCCGGCGCGTCGCGATGACCGGCATGCCTGAGTTGATTGCGCTGCTCCACAGCTTCGTCGGCCTCGCCGCCGTCCTCGTGGGGTACAACAGCTTCTTCGACGCGGAACGACGCATCGACGACGCGCAACAGGCGTCTGCGCCCATGCCGATGGACCTCGTCGGATCGCTGGGCCCGATCCACAGCGCCGAAGTGTTCATCGGCGTCTTTATCGGTGCGATCACGTTTACCGGCTCCATCGTGGCCTTCCTGAAGCTCAGCGCCAAGATGAGTTCCAAACCGCTCATGCTGCCCAGGCACAACCTGTTGAACCTCGGGGCTATCGTCCTGTTCGTCGTGCTCACCGTCTTCTTTGTGCGAAGCCCGAATGTGCCGCTGCTCCTCATCATGACGATCATCGCGCTACTGCTCGGCTTCCACCTCGTGGCCGCCATCGGCGGTGGCGACATGCCAGTGGTCGTGTCGATGCTCAACAGCTACTCCGGATGGGCCGCCGCCGCCGCGGGCTTCATGCTCAACAACGACTTGCTCATCATCACGGGCGCGTTGGTGGGTTCTTCCGGTGCCTTCCTGTCGTACATCATGTGCAAGGGCATGGGCCGCTCGTTCATCAACGTCATCGCGGGCGGCTTCGGCGGCGAAGGTGTCGCCGCGTCCGAAGACCATGACTACGGGGAGCACCGCGAGATCGACGTCGAGAGCGCGGCGGATCTCCTCCTGGACGCCAAGTCGGTCGTGATCACGCCGGGCTACGGCATGGCCGTCGCGCAAGCGCAGTACCCGGTGGCCGAGGTCACCTCGAAGTTGCGCGAGCGCGGGGTCAAGGTCCGGTTCGGCATCCACCCGGTCGCGGGTCGTCTGCCCGGCCACATGAACGTACTCCTCGCCGAGGCGAAGGTTCCCTACGACATCGTTCTCGAGATGGACGAGATCAACGACGATCTCAAGGACACCGACGTCGTGCTCGTGATCGGCGCGAACGACACCGTGAACCCGGCTGCGCTGGACGACCCCAGCAGCCCGATCGCGGGCATGCCGGTCTTGCACGTGTGGGACGCGGAGAACGTGATCGTTTTCAAGCGGTCGATGAACACCGGCTACGCGGGTGTGCAGAACCCACTGTTCTTCAAGGAGAACACGCAGATGCTGTTCGGCGACGCGAAAGACCGCGTCAACGACATCCTGGCGGCGCTCAGTAAGCACTGATCGCCGTTGCCGGTCCGAACGGCGAAGGGCCCGCTCCCCTGGGGGTGCGGGCCCTTCGCCGTTCCGACTCACGTCAGGCGGTCAGGGGCAGCCCCAGATGGTGCCCCAACGCGCGGACACCCAGCTCGTACCCGTGCGTTCCGCAACCGACCACGATCCCGGACGCCAGGGGAGAGAGGTACGACGTGTGCCGGAATGCTTCCCGCGCATACACGTTGCTGATGTGCACCTCCACGAACGGCAGGCCCACCCCCGCGAGAGCGTCCCGCATGGCGACCGACGTGTGGGTGAAGGCCCCCGCGTTGATCACCATGCCGAGCGCCCCCTCCCGGGCCATCCGCTGAACGGCGTCGACGAGGTCCCCCTCGTGGTTCGACTGGTAGGCATCGATCGTCAGCCCGAACTGCCGGCCGACCTCCCGGCAGCGCGACACCACGTCGTCGAGCGTCCGGCGGCCGTAGGTGGCTGGTTCGCGCGTCCCGAGGAGGTTGAGGTTCGGACCGTTGAGGAGGCCGATCACGTCCGCCATGGTGTTCCCTTCGTTCCAGCCGAACCGACGTCCACATTGTGGCGCACACGCTCTTTCGCGCCGCCGCTACGACAAGGCGGCGTTTTTGCGCTCGGGGACGAACAGGGCCGCCTCAGCTTCGATCGCGAAGGACGATCAGCACGGCCACGCGGCCCGCGAGCGCCGTGCTTCGCTCACGCGTCCTTGCCTGCCGAGGTGCCCCCCGTACCCGCTGACGTGCCTGCCGAGGTGCCCGCCGGCCTACCTGCCGGCTTCTTCGCCGGGGGTGACGGCTCCTCCGGCGACGGGGCACTGTCGTGGATCAGCTGCCGGTCGTGATAACGCTGTTCGGCGAGATCGACGGAGGCATCCTTCCAATCGCCGCCGGGCAGGATCAGCTCCGGGTAGACCGGCTGCCACATGGCGTCGTAGATCTCCTGCACCGGGTCGGTGAGCCTGACGTCTGACAACCCCTCCTTGAGCGCCGTCTCAGCGACACGGATCGCAACCGTGCCGGACACCTGGCGCAACTGCGACATGGTCGGCAGCAACGACTTGCCCTGCGGGACGATGTCGACGATCTCGGCGACGGCCTCGGCGGCGGCCAGGATCATCCCGGCGGAGACCCGCTTCGCCTTGCTCACGATCACCCCGAGGCCCAGTCCCGGGAAGATCAGCGCGTTGTTGGCCTGCCCGATCGCGTGCGTCACCCCGGCGTATTCAACAGGCCCGAACGGTGACCCGGTAGCGACGAGCGCCGACCCTTCCGACCAACGCAGGAGGTCCGCAGGGGTGGCCTCGGCGCGGGACGTCGGATTGGACAGCGGCAGGATGATCGGCCGCTCGCAGTGCGCGGACATCTGCCGGATGACTGTTTCGCTGAACGCGCCCGATCGGGCCGAGGTTCCGACGAGGATCGTCGGGTGCACGGTCGAGACGACCTCGGCGAGGTCGACGCGCCCACCCTTGCCCATGTCCAAGGACGCGACCTCCTCGGCCGGCCGTGCGTAGGGCTCTTGGAAGGGCCGGATCCGATCCATCCCCGTCGTGATCAAGCCCTGGCTACCGAAGCACCAGAACTGTCGGTACGCTTCCTCCGCGCTCAACCCCTCGCGCATCATCTGATCGCGCATGAGGTCGGCGATCCCGATTCCGGCGGTGCCCGCGCCGAAGATGATGACGCGCTGGTCACGCATGCTGCGCCCGCACGTCTTGACGGCGGCCAGCGCCGCCGCCATGACAACTGCCGCCGTGCCCTGAATGTCGTCGTTGAACGTGCAACACGTGTCCTGGTAACGCTCCAGGATGCGGTGTGCGTTGCCCGCCCCGAAGTCCTCCCAATGGATGAGGGCGTTCGGGTACATCCGTGTGACCGTCGCGACGAACTGTTCGATGAACATGTCGTACTTCTCGCCGCGCGTACGGCTGTGCCGCGTGCCGATGTAGAACTCGTCGTTGAGCAGCTCCATGTTGTCGGTGCCCACGTCGATGACGACGGGAATCACACGCCGGGGGTCGATCCCAGCCGCCGCCGTGTAGACGGAGAGCTTGCCGATGGCGATTTGGACGCCGCCGACGCCTTGGTCGCCGATCCCGAGGATGCCCTCCGAGTCGGTGACCACGATCAGGTCGCATTCGTCCGGGCCCAGCCCGAAGTTCTTCAGCGTGTTCTCGATCTCGTCCGGGTAGTCGACCGTCATGTAAGCGGCCCGGGAGCGGTTGAAATCGTGGCTGAACCTCTGGATGACCTCACCGATCGTCGGCGTGTACACGATCGGCAGCATCTCTTCGACGTGCTCGGAGAGCAGTCGGAAGAACAGCACCGAGTTACGGTCGCGCAGGCCCGCCAGGTAGGCGTGTTTGGCCATGTCGCCGCCTTGCTGTTGGTATCGCTCGTAGACCCGGCGCACCTGCGCCTCAATCGGAACGACTCCGGGCGGCAACAAGCCCGTCAACTGCAGCGCGTGGCGCTCGGGCCACGTGAAGGCGGTGCCCCGGTTGACCTCGGACAACGACAGGACCTGGTTGCCGCGGGCGTGGATAGCCACACGCTGGCCCCGCGGACCAGTCGAAAATTCAAACATCGAGGGAGCCATGCGGACAGGCTATCGCTCCACCCAGCGGCCGGTCTGGAATCGTTGACGGCTCTCGCACAGGACGCCCCGCGGGTGCCATCGCACGGTTCCCGCGGACGTCACCATGTGCGCGAGCCGTCGGAGCGCCCAGCCCTAGGACGAGGCGGCGCGGAAGTTGGGGCGTTCCTTGGCGAGGAAGGCGCGCACGCCCTCCCGGAACGCCTCCGAGGAGTAGGCCCGCTCCAGCAGTTGAGCGTCCAGCGCCGGATCACCGCCCGATTCGGTGATCGCGAAGAGCTGTTCCTTGGTCGTGGCCACGGTCGTCGGCGCCGCCTGCAGCAGCCCCTCCACCAACGCGTCCAGCTCCCGGTCCAACTCGACACGACTGTCCGCGACCGCGAACAAAGCCCCCAGATCGTACGCGCGGCGGGCATCGATCAGGCGGCTCGCGAGGAGCATCTGGCGCGCCACCGACTCGCCGAACACGTGCACGCACCGCTCCAGGAGGGGACGGGACAAGGCGTTTCCCAGGGTGCGGGCGATCGGATACCCGAACCGGGAGCCGGACGTAGCCAAGCGCAGGTCACAATACGTCGCCACGGCCAGCCCGCCGCCCACGCACAGGCCATCGACAGCGGCGACGCTCACTTGGGGCAGGAGCGCCAAAGCAGTGAGCAGGTCGCGCACGCGGGCTTCATACGCCACCGCTTGCGCACCTTCAGTCATGTCCGCGAACTCGCCGATCTCATTTCCGGCCGCGAACGCCAGCGCGCCCGCCCCCCGGAACACCACGACGCGCGCCGACGCATCGTGATGGAGCTGACCGAACAGGTCTCGCAGCCCCTCGTACATGACGGTCGTGAACGCGTTGTGCCGGTGGGGGCGGTTGAACGTGACCTCGACGACGGCGCCGTCCTGGTCGCGGGACACGAGCAGTTCGTCGGGGGTGTTCACGGCAGCTCCTTCGCAAGGCGAGGAAAGGGACATAGCCCTAGGCTCTCGCGCGGGCAGCCTATAGGCCGGGCGTACACGTCGGCGGTTGGACCACCAGCCTGACCGGCGCCATGATGGACCCACCGCGCGCGGCCCCGGAGCAGCGTCTCCGCTGAACCAGGGCCGCTGGTGCCGGTGGTGGCAGGTGAAGGATTCGAACCTTCGTAGCTCTCGCGACGGATTTACAGTCCGCTCCCATTGGCCGCTCGGGCAACCTGCCGTGGCCCGCATACAATAGCAAGTCGCCGGGGGGCCGAGTCCAATCGGATACGACGCGCCCGGCTGCCGAGGCGACAACCAGACCCCCTACGGCAGAATGGCGGCGCCTCGGCCCCTGGCCCCTGGCCCGGCGGCGTCCCTTCCAGAGACCGCGTCGAGGCGGAACGAAGACCGCGTGTCGTGCGGGGCCTGCCCTGAGGGGCCGGCCCGAGAAGCGGACATTCGCCCCGGGTAGCAGGCACCTGCCACCCGGGACATAGACAAAGGAGCGGCATGGCCGATAGCTCATTCGACATCGTCAGCAAGGTGGACCGCCAAGAGGTGGCGAACGCCCTCCATCAGGCCGCCAAGGAGATCTCGCAACGTTACGACTTCAAGGGCGTCGGGGCATCGATCGACTTCAGCGGTCAGGACACCGTCGTCATGAAGGCCGGCACCGAGGAACGCTGCCGGGCGGTGCTAGACGTCTTTCAGACGAAACTGGTCAAACGAGGCGTGTCTTTGAAATCGCTGGATGTCGGGGACGGCGTGCCCAAGACCTCTGGCAAGGAGTGCCGCCTGGAGGGTCAGCTGCGACAAGGTATCAACGCGGAGGACGCGAAGATGATTGGGCAACTCATCCGCGAGGAGTTCCGCAAGACCGTCAAAGCGACGATCCAGGGCGATGAGCTGCGCGTATCCAGCAAGAGCCGGGACGAACTACAGGCCGTGATGGGGATGCTCAAAGGGCGGGAACTCGACGTGGCCCTGCAGTTTGTCAACTATCGCTGACACCAGACACCAAAGGACAGCGGCACCGCTGTCAAGACGACACAGGTCACCCCCTGACAAAAGGGGGTGACCTGTCGTTTCGCGAAAGGCGTCGGCTCAGTGGCCCCAGCCGTCCCGGCTCCACGCGCTGCGGTTGCCGCGGTGGTTGCCCTCGTTCCACCCGCGATCGGCGTAGCCCCTGTTCGAGCCGCGATCGCCGTAGCTCTTGTTCCACCCCTGATCGTTCTTGTGGTTGTTGTAACGAGACGCGCCGCTGTCGCGCTGGCGGCTCCACCGGGAGTTTCCAGTGCTCTGCCCGCTCGTCGACGGCGCGCTGGTCCGATCCGGCTGCGTGGTCGCCCCGCCGGTTGACGTGGGCTTCGGGGCCGGGGTCGGCGTCCTCACCGGAGCCACCGGAGCGGCAGGCTTAGGAGCCGGAGCCACCGGGGCGGCCGGCTTGGGAGCCGGAGCCACCGGGGCGGCCGGCTTGGGAGCCGGAGCCGGAGCCAGCTTGGCCGAGCTCGTCTGCGACTCCGAGGGCGCCGGAGGCACCGGAGGCGCCGGAGCCGGTTGGGGCGTGCCGATCTGCGGCACCGAGAGCGCCGAGGCGGCCGGGGCGAAGGGCGCCGCCGCAGGGGCCACGGCCGCGCTTCGCGCCGGTTGGTCCTCACCCCGGATGGGAGCGGCCACTGCGCCGCCGTCTTTGATCCCCGTCGCGGTCGTCGGGCTGCCGGAAACAGCCACCGACGCCTGGCCGCCGTCACGCAGCGAGAACGGAGAGTCCGCACGCGTGGCGGCGTTGACTCCGGGGCGCGGGCTGACGTCGGCGGTCGGAGTCCCCCCGGGGGCCTGGGTCATGACGGCGGCGACCACGATCGCCCACGCCCCGATCAGACCGGCGCCGATGCGGTTCTCGCGGCTGAGGTTGCGCCACCTTCGCCCCATCCGGTTCGACGACGCCGGAGCGCCCGTCTCCCCAGCGCCCGGCTCCCGCGGGCTCGGTGTCTCCTGTGAGCTGTTCATGAGCTGGTTCCCCTCGACAGTCCCCGCCGGCCGTTCGGCAAGCAGGATCAATCCAGTTACGCCCTATAGCTTTACCAGGCGTCCAGGGCGGTGGGAAAGCGGGGGTGTCGCCTCAGTGGGACACCCGACCGCATGACGAGCGCTGAGCGGGCGTGGACCGCCGTGCTGGGCCAGATCCGTTCAGGCCTGGCGGTATTGCCCCTCGCGTAGGTCTTCACCTGCCCCTTTGCGGTCACTGTCGGCGCCGGGGTCGATCGATCACCCTGCGCTTGGGTCGGATCCCTGTGCCGTTCAACGCAAACCCCGTCGAGTCGCCGAGCGGGCGCGGATGCGCGGCGTCGCGTCACCCTCGAGAGACGGTCGCGAAGGCCTAGCCGCGGGCCATCTGCTCCAGGCGGGCGATCCGGTCCGTCATGGGCGGGTGGGTGCTGAACCAGCGCGAGACGTCTTGACCGCGGAAGGGGTTCGCGATCATCAGGTGGCTGGCGTTCACCAGGTCTTGGTCCGGCGGGAGGGGGGCGCGCGCCGTACCGTGCTGCAGCTTGCGCAACGCGCTGGCCAACGCCAATGGGTCGCCGGTCAGCTTCACGCCGTCCTCGTCCGCGTCGTACTCCCGGGTGCGCGAGATAGCCAACTGGATCACGCTCGCCGCAATGGGCGCCAGCAGCGCGAGCGCGATCATGGCGATCGGATTCGGTCGGTCCTCATCCCCTCCACCGAACCCGCCACCGAAGATCAGGAGCATCTGCGCGACGCTGGTGATCACCCCGGCGACGGCAGCCGCAACCGAGGACGTCAGAATGTCGCGGTTGTAGACGTGCATCAGCTCGTGCCCCAGGACGCCGCGCAACTCCCGCTCGTCGAGAAGGTCGAGGACGCCCTCCGTACAGCAGACGGCCGCGTGCCGGGGGTTACGACCGGTCGCGAACGCGTTGGGCGCCTGGGTGGGCGACACGTAGAGCGCAGGCATCGGCTGACCCGCGCGAGCGCTCAGCTCGGTGACGATGCGGTACATGGTCGGTTGCTGCTGCGGCGTGACGGGGTAGGCACGCATCGCCCGGATCGCGATCCTGTCGCTGTTCCAATAGCTGTAGAACGTCATCGCGACGCCGAATAGCGCGAACAGCCAAATGAACCGGCCGCGGCCGATGAGGGCGCCGATCCCGAGCAGGAGCGCCCAGATCCCGCCGAAGAGGGCCGCGGTCTTCAGCCCGTTGTAGTGCCGGTGCATGTCCACGCCAACGTGGCGACCTGTCGCTTCGTTCCGTCCGCGCAAGATTCCCGGGATGGCGGGCGCGCGAGATGAGGCCGACCTACGATGAACAAGTGCAGCGCCGCACCCCACGTCCAGAGGATTCGGTGAGTCAACGCCCATGAGTACCACGACCAAAGAGATCCGCAAGACCATGCGCGTCGCCGTCCGTTTTGCCGGAGACTCCGGCGACGGCATGCAACTGACCGGTGACCGCTTCACCTCCGACACCGCGAGCGTGGGCAACGACCTCGCGACGTTGCCCAGCTATCCCTCCGAGATTCGCGCGCCCCAGGGCACCCTCCTGGGCGTCAGCAGCTTCCAGCTGCAGTTCGGCGACCACGCCATCATGACGCCGGGTGACAACCCCGACGTGCTGGTCGCCATGAACCCCGCGGCTCTGAAGGCCAACGTCCGCGAGGTGAAAAAGGGCGGCACGATCATCGTCAACAGCGACGATTTCACGAAACGCAACCTCGCCAAGGTGGGATACGCGAGCAACCCGCTCGAAGACGGCTCCCTCGGCGACTCCGCCACGATCCACGCGGTCCCACTCGCGTCGCTCACGATCGAAGCGCTCGCGGACTGCGATCTGACCAAGAAGGAGAAGGAGCGCGCGAAGAACATGTTCGCGCTCGGCCTGATCTCCTGGCTGTTCAGCCGCCCGACCGACTCGACGCGCAGGTTTCTAGAGCAGAAGTTCTCTAAGCGGCCCGAGATCATGAAGGCCAACGTCCTCGCTCTCGAGGCCGGTTGGAACTACGGCGAGAACACCGAGGTCTTCGCCGTTCGCTACGAGGTCGAGGCCGCGGACATGCCCGCGGGCACCTACCGCAATGTCACGGGCAACACGGCAACCGCCTACGGGTTGGTCATGGGCGCGCACCGGGCCGGGCTGCAACTCGTTCTGGGCTCCTACCCGATCACTCCCGCGACCGATATCTTCCATGTGCTCGCCCGCCTGAAGAGGCTTGGCGTCATGACGCTGCAGGCCGAGGACGAGATCTCGGGCATCGGCTTCGCGCTCGGCGCGAGCTTCGCCGGCAAACTCGGCGTGACCACGACGTCCGGGCCGGGCCTGTGCCTGAAATCCGAGTTCCTCGGCCTCGCGGTCTCCACCGAGCTCCCGCTCGTCGTCGTCAACGTCCAACGCGGAGGCCCCTCCACGGGTCTGCCTACCAAGACCGAGCAGGCCGACCTGCTTCAGGCGCTATACGGCCGCAACGGTGAGGCACCGGTCGCGGTCATCGCGGCCCAGTCCCCGGTCGACTGCTTCAACGCCGCGTACGAGGCCTGCGCGCTAGCGATCAAATACCGGCACCCCGTGATCCTGCTGACCGACGGCTACCTGGGCAACGGTTCCGAGCCCTGGCAACTACCGACTTTGGATGACATTCCGGCGATCGACCCCGACTTCGCCACCGGCCCAAACGCGGTCGACGATCTGGGCAACCCGACCTTCCACCCGTACAAGCGGGACGAGAAGACGCTGGCCCGCCCGTGGGCGATCCCCGGCACACCCGGATTGCAGCACCGCCTCGGCGGCCTGGAGAAGGCAGACGGCACCGGCGCCCTCTCGCACGACTCGGCCAACCACATGAAGATGACGGCGCTGCGACAGGCCAAGATCGACGCGATGGCGGACGACGTCCCGCTGCTAGAGGTTGACGACCCGTCCGGCGAAGCCGAGCTCCTCATGCTGGGCTGGGGATCGACCTACGGCCCGATCGCCGGAGCCGTGCGCAATGTTCGTGAGGAGGGCATCAAGGTCGCCCGCGCGCACCTGCGCTACATCAATCCCCTCCCGAAGAACACCGGGGAAGTCCTTCGAAGGTACAAGATGGTCGTCCTGCCCGAGATGAACCTCGGTCAGCTGGCGCTGGTGCTTCGGGGGATGTTCCTCGTCGACATCAAGTCGCATAACCTGGTCCGGGGACTGCCGTTCACGGTCCCAGAGATCACCGACTTCATCAAGCAGCACCTCGCCGAGATCGACGAGGCCCACGTCGCCGCAGACTCACAGGAGGTCTGATCCATATGACGACTATCGACCTGGGAGAACTGCGGACCCGGACCGACGGCATCGCCCTGGCCGGCGACGACCGCAAACTCACCCGCAAGGATTTCAGCAGCGACCAGGAGGTCCGCTGGTGCCCCGGTTGCGGTGACTACAGCATCCTGGCGGCGGTCCAGGCGCATATGCCCGAGCTGGGGGTGGCCCCGGAAAACACCGTGGTGATTTCCGGCATCGGGTGCTCCTCGCGGTTCCCGTACTACATCGACAGTTACGGGATGCACGGCGTTCACGGTCGGGCCCCGACGATCGCCACGGGGGTCGCGGTGGCCCGCGGGGACGTGGCTGTCTGGGTCGCCTCCGGCGATGGCGACTCGCTGGCTATCGGTGGTAACCACACCATCCACATGCTGCGTCGCAACGTGAACATCACCATGCTGGTCTTCAACAACAGGATCTACGGACTGACCAAGGGGCAGTACTCCCCGACGTCGCCGCAAGGCACCGTCAGCAAGACGTCCCCGATGGGGTCGGTAGACCACCCGTTCAGTCCGGTGCGCCTCGCGCTAGGCGCGGACGCCTCGTTCGTCGCTCGTTCCATGGCCGCGGATCGGCAGCACCTCGCTGAAATGCTGCGCCGCGCCGCCCAGCACCGTGGCAGTGCGTTCATCGAGATCTACCAGAACTGCCCCATCTTCAACGACGGCGCATACGACGTGCTCAAAGATGAGACTGAGGACCAGGCGCACGTGCTGCGCCTGGAGGACGGCCAGCCGCTGCGCCTCGGCAAGGACAGGGTCGTCGTCCGCGACGAGAAGGGTGGCCTCAAGGTCGTCGCCGCCGAGAGCGTCCCTGAGTCAGACATCGTGATCTGTGACAGCAAGGCCGAGGACCCTTCGCTCGCGTTCGCGCTGGCCAGCCTGGAGGGCGACGACATGGCGTGCGTGCCGATGGGCGTCTTCCGCGATGTCCAGCGCCCCGCGTACGACGACATGATCCGGGCCCAGATCGCCGAGGCGAGCAAGGACCAGGCCGAGGTCACCGACGATGATCTCTGGAAGCTCTTTGCGGGTCAGGACACATGGGTTGTCGGCTGAGCCGATAGCCACACGCGCCACGGCTGACAACGGCCCAAGAAGCCGCCCCTCGAGTGACCGCGCCGGAGTCCTCTACGGACTCGGGGCATACGGGCTCTGGGGCGGCTTCGCGCTGTACTTCACGCTGCTGACCCCCGCTGGGCCCTGGGAGATCGTGGCGCACCGCATCACGTGGTCCATGGTGTTCTGCACGGTGGTACTGATGGGGGTCGGGGGGCTGAGGCGCCTTGGGGAACGCCTCCGCGACCGTCGGGTCTTTGTTGCCGTGGCGCTCGGCGGGCTCTTGGTCTCGGTGAACTGGACTCTTTACCTCATCGCCGTTACGTCAGACCACATCGCCGACGCGGCTCTGGGCTACTTCATGAACCCTCTCGTGAGCGTTGCCCTCGGCCTGGTGATCCTCCGGGAGCGACTCCGACCGTTGCAGGGGGTTGCGGTCGGCATCGCGGCGTTGGGAGCCGTCTACCTCACGGTGCAAGCGCATTCGGTGCCGCTCCTCCCCCTCGGCCTGGCGTTCTCGTTCGGCCTCTACGGACTCGTGAAGAAGCGCGTCGGCACGCGCCTGACCGCGCTAGAGAGCCTGACCGCCGAGACCGTGTGCATCGCTCCCATCGCCGCCGCGCTTCTCGTTTGGGTCGCGGTGCAGGGGCAGACCACGTTCGGCCTCCTCTCGGCGGGGCACACCGCCCTGCTCATCTCCACGGGGGTGGTCACAGCCGTCCCCCTGCTCATGTTCGCCGCTGCCGCGCGACGCGTGACCCTGGTGACGATCGGGCTGATGCAGTTCCTCGCACCGATCCTGCAGTTCGCGACCGCCCTGGCTCTCGGCGAGCAGCTGTCGCAGGCGCGCTGGATCGGTTTCGGGATCATCTGGGCGGCGGTCGCCGTGCTGATGGTGGACATGATGCGCGCCTCATGGCAACGCAGCGCCGCCCTGACCCGGCACGAGGCCGCCGTGTGAAACGGTTTTTCGTCGCGACGATCATCAGGACTCCGGCGCCTCGGGGACCGTCACGAGGCCGACTCCTCGAGCTTGCTCGACGACCGCGAGCAGCACGCCGATGAAGCCCTGCAGAACATCAAAAGTGCCCTCGTTGTCTCGGTCGACCAGCCAAGCCAGCATGACGCCGTCCGTGACGGCGAGCACCATGCGCGCGAGCGTACGGGTCGGCAGACCCTCGCTTCCGCGGATGCCCATGCTCTCCGTGATCATCAACTCGATCGCGTCGAGGTACGTCTTGTAGAGCAGGCGCGCCGCCTCGCCATCGCCACGGATCGACCACGCCGCGAGCTCGTACGACAACAGTTGTCGGCCCGGCTGGGTCTGGGTGTGCTCCCAATAGGCACGGAAGCCGTCGTAGACCTTCTGCTCCATCGTCCCCGAGTGACCGGTGAGGACGGACATGACGGCATCGATGATCGGACTGATGAAACTCTCGGCGACTGCATCCAACAAGGCTTCCTTGCTGGAGAAGCAATAGTGGACAACGCCCAGCGACACGTTCGCCTCATCGGCGATACGCCGCACCGACGCGGCGGCCAAACCCTCCCGGATAGCCAGGTCGATTGTCGCCTCTATCAGCTGCTCTCGGCGCTGCTCGGCTGGTACTCGCGACATAAGACCACCTTATGACCACAATGGACGGTGCAAGCGGCTCCACACCCTTGCTACAGGGTAGCCGAGCGGTGCCGTTACCAAATCTTGATGACCGCTTGGCGGATTTCCGCCACTCGGGCCAGGACGGGCCCCGTCACACACGGCGGTCCACCACCCCAGCCGCCAGCGCACGCAGCGCCCGCGTCACGTCCGTGTCGCCGAGCGGCGTCAGCACCTCGGCGGCCCGGCGTGCCGTCGAGCGCGTCTCCTCCCGGGCGCGCTGGAACGCCGGGTGGGCACGCAACAGCTCCAGCGCCTCGGCCACGCCCGTTTCGTCCGCGCTGAGATCGGCGTCGAGCAACTCCAGGAGGCGTCTATCCGCGGGTGGTGTGGGCCCGCGACTGTCGCGGACGTGCTCGCGCACGTAGAGCGTCGGCAGGGTCTCAACGCCCTCGCGCAGGTCCGTCCCTGGGGCCTTGCCGGACACAACCCCCTGGCCCGTCACGTCGAGCACGTCGTCGGCGAGCTGAAACGCGACCCCAAGACGCTCCCCGTACTCGCGCAGAATGGCCACAGTAGCGGCGTCACACCCCGAGAACATGGCTCCATATCGCGCCGAGGTCGCGATCAATACCCCGGTCTTGTCGGCGAGGATCCCGAGATAATCGGTGACCGGGTCAGCCCCGGCGGGGCAGGGTCGGTCGTCGCGGATCTGGCCCGCGCACAACCGCACGAACGTTTCCGCCTGGATCTTGACCGCTTCCGTACCCAGGTCGGCCACGATGGCGCTCGCCGTCCCGAAGAGCAGGTCGCCCACCAGAATCGCGGTGGAGTTACCGTAGACCGCGTTGACGCTGGGGACACCCCGCCGGATCGACGCCTCGTCCATCACGTCGTCGTGATAGAGCGAAGCCAGGTGGGTCAGCTCGACCGCCGCCGCCGCCGCCACCACGTTGTCGTTGACGCCGCCGCCCACGTGGGCAGCGAGAAGTGTCAGCATCGGCCTGAATCGCTTGCCGCCGGCGGACAGCAAATGCCCACCAACTCCAGCGATGAAGGGGTCATCGTGGTCGACGCGCGCCGCGATGAGCGCTTCGACCGCGTCGAGCCCGGCCTGCAGCGAGGCTGCCAGACCGGGCTCGAGACCGGGGAGCACGGAGGCTCGCGACGTCATCGCAGGAACGTCGTGGAGGCGTCGAACAGGTTGAGCAACGGACCGGGGAAGACGCCGAGGGCCACGGTGACGACCAGCCCCACGGTGATGGCGAACGTGGTGCCCATGGAGGGCGCGCCGACCAGGACCGCGTCACCGGATACCGCCCCAGGCTCCTTCGGCCGGAACATGAGGCCGGCCACCTTGAAGTAGGCGTACGCCGTGATGATGCTGCAGATCACGCCGATGACGACAAGGATGACACCTGCGACTCCGCCGTACTGCACCGCCGGCACGAACGCGGCGATCTTGGCCGTAAACCCGCCGGTCAGTGGGATCCCGGCGAACGTCAACAGCAGCAGGAAGAACGCGGCCGCGAACCGCGGGTGGTCCCGACCCAGACCGGCCCATTGGGACAACGCCGTCGCCTCGGAGCCGTCCGCGCGGCTACGCACCAGGAAGACCATGGCGAATGCGGCGACCGTGGCGAACCCGTAGGCCACCAGGTAGAACAGCACCCCGCCGACAGCGGTCCGGTCAAACGCCAGGAGACCGACGAGGATGAACCCTGCATGGGCGATGGAGCTGTACGCCAGAAGTCGTTTCATGTCGGTCTGGGTGACGGTGAGCACCGCGCCGACGATCATCGTCAGGCCGGCCACGATCCACAGGACGAAGAGCCAGTCCCAGCGGGTCTGGGGCACGCCGACGTAGGCCAAGCGCAGGAGCGCCCCGAATGCTGCGACCTTGGTGCTGGCGGCCATGAAGCCGGTGACGGGAGTGGGTGCGCCCTGGTAGACATCCGGCACCCAGTTGTGGAACGGCCACGCGCCGATCTTGAACAGCAATCCGAAGAGCACGAACAGCACTCCCGGGAGGAGCAGCTCCTGGCCGACGTCGGCGACCGGGATCGCCTGCGCGATGCCCGACAGGGACACGGTGCCAGAGAAGCCGTACAACAAGGCGGCCCCGAAGAGAAAGAACGCCGAGCTGAGCGAACCGAGAAGGAAGTACTTCAGCGCGGCTTCTTGGGACAGCAAGCGCTTGCGCCGGGCGAGCGCGGTCATGACGTACAGGGGGAAGGACAGCATCTCCAACGCCACGAACATCGTCAGCAGGTCACCCGCGCAGACGAACGCCATCATGCCGGCAAGAGAGAACAGCGTCAGCGGGAAGACTTCGGTGGTCGTCGCGCCGAGGCGAGTGGCCATCCGCTCGCCCTCGCTCCCGGGGATGGAGGCCCCCGACGGCGTGAAGGCATCTGCGCCGCGCCCGGACAGCCGATCGGACATCACCAGCACGGAGACGAACGTCAGCGCGAGCAGCAGCGCCATCAGATAGACCGATACCCCGTCGACGACGACGGCGCCTCCGAGGGTGGTGCGCTGGTGGTCGCGCGTGATCACCAGGAGGACCGCGAGGGACGCGATCAGGACGATCGAGGTGACCCCCACCTGGAGGTCGTGACGTCGCGCGCGGGGCGCGAACGCCTCCACCAGGACGCCCACCAGTGCGCCCGCCAAGACGATCAGAATCGGCGCGATGGTCGCGTACTGGATGTCTATGGCGGTATACGCCTCGGTGGTGATGAACGCGGGCATCACTTCGCACTCCCCTTCTCGGCGTCCACCGAACCGACCGCCGGAGCCGGATCGCGCACACCCACGATGCTGAGCGACTTCTCGACGGAGGGATTGATGACCTGGAGGGCGAGGTTGGGGTAGACGCCCAAGACCACGAACAGCGCGATCAGGGGGGCGACCACCGCCTTCTCGCGGCCCCCGAGGTCACGCACGGAGCGCTTCGTCGTGGACGCGCCGTCCAGGATCACCGCGCCGTCGCGTTCGGTCACGGCCTCGCCAGGCGCGGGCCCGGTGAACACCCGCTGGTAGAGCAGCAGCATGTAGAGCGCCGCCAGCAGGATGCCCAGCGAGGAGATCGCGGCCACCCACGGGTTCCATTGGAAGGTGCCCATCATGACGAGGAACTCGGCCACGAACGAGGCCAGGCCGGGCAGCGCTAAGCCCGTCATGGCGGTGACGAGGAAACAGCCGGCGAGGACGGGAGTAACGCGACCCCATCCGCCGTGGTCGCGGATGAACGGGCTGCCGGAGCGGACGATCAGCATGCCGGCGAGCAGGAACAGCGCCGCGGTGCTGAAGCCGTGGTTGAGCATGTAGAGCACCGAACCCTGCCCAGACATCCGGGTGAAGGCGAAGATGCCGAGCACGATAAAGCCAAAGTGGCTCACCGACGTAAAGGCGATCAGGCGCATGATGTGCTTCGCTCCGATGGCCGCCAAACCGCCGTAGATGATGGAGATCAGCGCGAGCGTCACGACCACCGGGGTGGCCCACTGGCTGGCATTCGGGAAAAACTGTAGGCAGAACCGGATCATCCCGAACGTGCCGACCTTGTCCAGCACGCCGACCAGGAGCGTGCTGGTCGCGGGAGTCGCGCAGTGGGCCGCGTCGGGGAGCCAGGTGTGCACCGGCACCATCGGCGCCTTGATCGCGAAGGCGATGAAGAACCCGACGAAGAGCAGCCGCTCCGTGGTCGCGTCCATGGACAGGCCCGTGAGCGAGGTGACCAGGAAGCCCTGCGATCCGCCGGGCCCCTGCACGTACACACCGATGACCGCGACCAGCATCACGAGACCGCCGGCTAGCGAGTAGAGCAGAAACTTCAATGCGGCAGCGCGACGCTGCGTCCCCACCCCGTACGAGGCGATGAGGAAGTAGACCGGGATCAGCATCCCCTCGAAGAAGATGTAGAAAAGGAACAGGTCCGTGGCCGAGAAGACCCCGATGATGAAGGCCTCGAGCATCAGCATCCAGGCGAAGTAGCCGTTGTCCTTGCGGCCGTCGGCCGGCATGTCGTCCCAGGCGGCGAGGACGCAGATCGGGACGAGGATCGCGGACATCACGATCATCGCGAGAGCCATGCCGTCCAGACCCATCGCGTAGCTGATGCCCCAGCGGGGGATCCACTCGTGCGTAGAGGTCAACTGGAACTGGGCGGTCGCACCGTTGTCGTACAGCGCGAGCCACACGTATAGCGCAATGGCGAGCGGGATGAGCGAGAAGCCGAAGGCCACCGGGCGGGCCACGCGCGCGCCGCTACGCGGGAGGAACGCCACGATGACCGCTCCGATGAGGGGCACGACCATCATGATGGTCAGCCAGTCAACGTTGTTCATCACTTAACCACCCAGACGGCACCGAGGAGGACGACGATGCCGAGCAGCATCGTCAGAGCGTACGAGCGGACGAACCCGTTTTGGAGCTGGCGCAGCCCGCGGCTGGCCGCGGTCACCATCCCGGCCAGACCACGCACCGCTCCGTCGACGGCGCCGCGGTCGGTGAGCATGGTCGCCCGGACCAACCCGTTGCCGGGATTGACGATCGCGATGTCGGTGACCTCGTCCTGGAAGAAGTCGTTCCTGGCCACGGCCGCCGCAAAGCTCTTGCTCGGCTCGCCGACCGGTGAAGCGACGTACATCTTCCAGGCCAGAGCCACGCCGATGGCCACGAGCAGGAACGACAGGCCCATGATCAGCGGCACGCTCAGGACCGGGTCGTGCTCCCCGCCGTGCGCGGCGACTCCGACGGCCGGGTTCAGCCAGTCGGTGAAGCCGGTGAAGGAGAGCACCGCGCCGATCGCGACGGAGCCGGCCGCCAGGACGATCATCGGGACGGTCATCGACGCCGGGGCCTCGTGCGGGTGATCGTTCGGCAGGTGTCGGGCCTTACCGTGGAACGTCATGAAGAACAGCCGTGACATGTAGAACGCGGTGAGGCCTGCGGCCAGCAGCGTGACGAGCCCGAAAACCCAGGGACGCCATCCTTCGCCGACGAACGCCGCCTCGATGATCTTGTCCTTGCTGAACCAGCCGGACAGGAACGGGAAGCCGATGATCGCGAGCCAACCGGCCCCGAAGGTGAGCCAGGTCGTCTTCATCGTCTTGGATAAGGCGCCGAAGGTGCGCATGTTGACCCGGTCATTCATGCCGTGCATGACCGACCCGGCGCCGAGGAACATGCCCGCCTTGAAGAAGCCGTGCGTGAGCAGGTGGTAGATCGCGAACGCGTACCCGATCGGGCCGAGGCCCGCGGCGAGCATCATGTACCCGATCTGGCTCATCGTCGAGGCCGCGAGCGCTTTCTTGATGTCGTCCTTGGCGCAGCCGATGATCGCCCCCATCGACAAGGTGATGGCGCCGACGATCACGACGGCGAGCTGCGCGTCGGGCGCCAAGTTGAAGACCGGGTGGCTGCGGACCACCAGGTAGACGCCGGCGGTGACCATGGTCGCGGCGTGGATGAGGGCCGACACCGGGGTCGGGCCGGCCATCGCGTCGCCGAGCCAGCTCTGCAGCGGGAACTGCGCCGACTTACCGCAGGCCGCGAGCAGAAGGAGCAGGCCCATCACCGTGAGCGTGGTGGTGCTCGCGCTCTCGACGCCCGCGCGGACGCCGAGGAAGTCGACGCGGCCGAACGTGGCGAACATGAGCATGATGGCCAGGCCGAGTCCGAAGTCACCGACGCGGTTGGCGAGGAAGGCCTTGTTGGCGGCGGAGGCGTACGGCGGGTTCCAGTTCCAGAAGCCGATCAGCAGGTACGACGCCAGGCCAACACCCTCCCAACCGACGTAGAGCAGCAGATAGCTGTCTGCAAGCACCAGGAGCAGCATGGCCGCGACGAACAGGTTGAGGTAGGCGAAGAACCGTCGCTTCTGCGGGTCGCCGGCCATGTAGCCGAGCGAGTACACATGGATCAGCGACCCGACGAACGTCACCAGCAGGACGAAGCTGATGGACAGCTGATCGACCAGCATCCCGATGGGCAGTTCCAGGGAGCCCGCTGTGATCCAGGTGAACAGTTGCAGATGCTGGGCGCGGTCCGGGGCGGCCTGGCCGAGCATCTCCCACATGATCGCGACACCGACGCCGAAGGACGCCCAGGACAGGCCGACCGCGAGTCCGGGTCCGAACGAGTCGGTACGGCGACCGCCGACGAGCAGAACGACCGCGCCGAGAAGCGGCAGGGCGACGAGGAGCCAGGCCCACGTGCCGGCACCGGTGGCCGGTGCGACCTGGGAGGGTGTGGCGGCCGCGAACACGCCGACGGCCGTGGAAAAGAGTTGCACGCCTCGCTCCTTACAGCTTCAGCAGGTTGGCGTCGTCGACCGAGGCCGAGCGTCGGGCACGGTAGATGGCCACGATGATCGCGAGGCCGACGACGACCTCGGCCGCGGCGACCACCATCACGATCAGAGCGATGGCCTGACCGTCGAGAGTGCCGTGAATCCGAGCGAACGTGACGAAGACGAGGTTGGCCGCGTTCAGCATCAGCTCGATGCCCATGAACACGATGATCGAGTTGCGGCGCGTGAGCACGGTCGCCGCACCGATCGCGAAAAGGATCGCCGCCAGATAGAGATAGCTCGTGAGGGTCATCGCTGCGAACCCTCCTCAATCTCCTGCTCGCGCACGTCGACAGCATCCGCGTAGGCCTTCGGGCCTTCGATCTGCCGCCGGGCGGTGAGAACCCGAGAGACGGACAGATGGCTCGGCGTACCGTCGGGCAACAGCGCCGGCGTGTCGACGGCGTTATGGCGCGCGTACACACCGGGCGCCGGCAGCCCGGCGACGAAGCGGTTGTCCCTGATGCGCTGCAGGGAGAGCTCTTGCTGGGTGGGCCGCTCGACGAGACGCTGACGGTGCGCGAGCACCATGGACGCCATGGCGGCGGTGATCAAGAGCGCGCTCGTGAGCTCGAACACCCAGACGTACGGGCCGAACACCAGGCTCGCGATCCCCGCTGGGTTGCCGTCCGCGTTGGCGACGATCAGCCCCTGGGGGTCGGCGCGCACCGTCGTCTGGCCGAAAATGCTGAGGAGCAGTCCGGCCAAACCGAGCACCACGAGCAGCGCGACAACCTTCTGGCCGCGGATGGTGTCCACCATCGACTCGCTCGCCTCGACACCGATCAGCATGATCACGAAGAGGAAGAGCATCATGACCGCGCCCGTATAGACGAAGATATGCACGATCCCGAGGAAGTCGGCGCCTTGGGCCAGGTAGACGATGCCGAGCAGCACCATGACCAGCGCCATCGACATGGCGGCATACACGGCCTTCTTCGCGAACAGCAGGCCCAACCCGCCGGTGACCATGCTGATCGCCACGACCCAGAAGAACACTGTCTCCCCGGCCGACAGCGTGATGTCCGTGGGGGTCACGACCTCCCACCCCCCTTCGTCTCCCCGCGGTTGGCCTGATCCCGTCCAGGCTGCTCCTGACCCGTGTCATCGGGTCGTTCGCGCTCGGCGACGAAGTCGCGCTGCTGCTCGGTCGCCCCGTCCACGCTGCCCTGGTAGTAGTCGCGCTCCTCCATGCCGCTGACCATCGGGTGCGGCGGCTGAGCCATCCCCTCCTGCAGGGGGGCAAGGAGCTTGTCCTTCTCGAAGATCAGGTCAGCCCGCGAGTGATCCGCCAGCTCATAGAAGTTGGTCATCGTCAGCGCCCGGGTGGGACAGGCCTCGATGCACAAGCCGCAGAAGATGCAGCGCAGGTAGTTGATCTGGTACACCCGCCCGTACCGCTCTCCAGGGCTGAACCGACCGGTCCCGCCCTCCTCAGTGGGAGTGTCGTCGTTGTCGGCGCCCTCCACGAAGATCGCGTCCGCCGGGCACGCCCACGCGCACAACTCGCACCCGATGCACTTCTCCAGTCCGTCGGGATGCCGGTTGAGCTGGTGGACGCCGTGGAAGCGGGGCGGGGTGGGCCGCTTTTCCTCAGGGTATTGCGTCGTCGCGTACTCGCGGAACTGCGTCCTGAAGGACACGCCGAACCCGGCGACAGGAGCCAGCAGCTCCGAGAAGAACCCCTTCTTCGGGGCATCCTGTCCCTGCTCGCTCACTGGTTCCTGCTCGCTCACTGGTTCCTGCTCGCTCACTGGTCGACCTCCTCGTGCCTCACGGCGGTGCCGGCAGACGTGCTCCGGGGCGACCCGCTAGGCGCGGGCTCACGTAGACGTTGACCGGGCAGGGGTGGCACCGGGTACCCCCCGGCGAACGGGTCCACCTCGGCCGGTACGAAGGTGGCCTGGTCCTTGGCGTCCATGGCTCGATCCCAGATGCTCATGGCCAGCCACGCGCAGGCGATGATCGCGACGATCACGATGGCGGGGGCCAGCGGGACGCGGCCGAAGATCATCGTGTCGCCGAGGAAGCCGGCGGATGCGCCGCGGATGAACGCGGCCGCCATGACCCAGAACAGGGTCACCGGGATCAGGAACTTCCAGCCGAACTTCATGAACTGGTCGTAACGGGTCCGCGGCAAGGTCCCCCGCAGCCACACGAACAACCACATGAAAACCCAGAGCTTGGCGGTGAACCAGAGCAGACCCCACCAGCCCGCGCTGAACTGTCCATCCATGATGTAGTGCAGGCCGAACGGCGCCTGGTATCCGCCGAGGAACATCGTGGCGGCGAGCGCGGCGACGGTGAACATGTTCACGTACTCGCCGAGGAAGAACATCCCGAACCGCATGCCCGAGTATTCCGTGTGGAACCCGGCCACCAGCTCACCCTCGCCCTCGGCCAAGTCGAAGGGCAGTCGGTTGGTCTCGCCGACCATCGTGATCACGTAGATCACGAAGCTCACGACCAAGGGGAAGGCGAACCAGACCCGGTCCTGCGCGGCCACGATCTCCCAGCTCGTCATCGACTGGGAATAGAGGAAGACGGCCACCAGCGACAGGCCCATCGCGATCTCGTAGCTGATCACCTGGGCGGTGGCGCGCAGGGCGCCGAGTAGGGGGTACGTCGAACCGGATGACCAGCCGGCCAGCAGGATCCCGTACGCGCCGACACCCGCGGCGGCCAGCACGAGCAGCACGGACACCGGGGTGTCGGTGAGCTGCAACGGGGTGTGGTAACCGAACACGTACACCATCCCCCCGAGCGGGATGATGCCGAACGCGATGAACGCGACCGAGCCGGAGATGATCGGCGCGAGCAGGTACATCACCTTGTCGGCCTGGCGCGGGATCGTCATCTCCTTCCAGATCAGCTTGAAGGCGTCCGCGATCTCTTGAAAGATCCCCCAGGGTCCGAACCGGTTGGGGCCGGGCCGTTGCTGCATGAAGCCGATGACCCGACGCTCGAACCAGATCACGACGACCACCTGCAGCATCAGGTAGACGAAGATCAGGAGTGCCTTGATCAGCGAAAGCCACCACGGGGTCCCGCTGAAATCGGGGGCCTCGATGTTGGCCGGCAGCACGACGAGCGCGGTCATGCGGCACCACCCTTCGTGACGGTGACGACGTCCCCGGCGTCGGCCGCGAGGACGGCGCGCACCCGGGAGGGGCCGGAGTTGGTGGGCAACCACACGACGTGGTCCGCCATGGGCGTGATGTGCACCGGCACGGTGATCGATCCGCTCGAGGTGGACACGGTGACCGCCGAGCCGTCCTCGACGTCCAGCACCTGGGCGGTCGCGGCAGACAACCGCGCCACGATCGCGGGCGCCGTGGCCGCAAGATACGGCTCGCCGTCCTGGAGCCGACCGGCGTCGAGAAGGTGGTGCCAGGTGGCCAGGACGGCCTGTCCCGGGCCGAGGCGCGGGACGGCCCGCGCGTCACCCGTCGGTGGAGTGACCTTGCGTCCTGTCCACGGTCCCAGCTCCGAAAGTTCCTCGCGGACCTGCTCGATCGTGCGGGTGCCGAGGTATTCGCCCATCTCCGCAGACAGCAGATCGAGGACGCGGGCATCGCTCATCGCGGAGGTGGCCAAGGCCTCGGTAAAGGTCACGAGGCGACCCTCCCAGTTCACGAACGCCCCGGCCTTCTCGGCGACCGAGGCCACCGGCAGGACCACGTCGGCCGCGGCAGTCACGTCGGACTCGCGCATCTCCAGGGACACGACGAAGGCGCGCTGCAGGGCGTCCCGGACGAGCCCCTGCTCGCGGAGATCCCCCACGTCAACACCACCGACGACCAATCCCCCGAGCTCGCCGGCCGCTGCATCCGCAATGATCGCCGAGCCTTCCCGTCCGGGCCTGACCGGCAGGGAGTCCACGCCCCACAGGCCCGAGAGTTCGGTGCGCGCGGCCTCGTCCCGGACCGGTCGAGCGCCGGGCAGCAGCTCCGGGAGGCAACCGGCCTCCAGCGCGCCACGTTCGCCGGCGCGCCGCGGGATCCATGCGAGCTGCGCCCCGGAGGTGCGGGCGAGCATCGCGACGGCGGACAACGCGCCCGGAACGCCGGCGAGGCGCTCGCCCACGAGGATCACCGCGCCCTCGACGAGTGCCGAGGCGGGACCTTCGAGCTGCGAACGCTTCTCACGTAGGGCATGCAGCACCTCGGTCTCGGTGCCCGGGGCCGCTTGGATGAGCGCCCCGCCCATCTTGGTCAGTCCGCGGCTGGCGAACGGGGCGATCGAATAGATCACCGTCTTGCGTTTGCGCCACGTCTTGCGCAGGCGGAGGAACACCATCGGCGACTCCTCCTCGGGCTCCAGACCGACGAGGAGGACCGCGCTCGCGGTCTCCAACGCGGAGTAGGTCACCCCGGAGCTCGGTCCGGTCCCGACCACGTGGGCGCCCAGGAACTGCGCCTCCTCGGTGGAGTGCGGTCGGGCGCGGAAGTCGATGTCGTTCGTCCCGAGCACGGTCCGCGCGAACTTGCTGTACGCGTACGCGTCCTCGGCCGAGATCCGGCCCCCGGTGAGCACTCCGACGCCACCCGCCGCGGCCCGCAGCCCGTCGGCGGCGACGGCGAGCGCCTCCGGCCAGCTGGCCGGGCGCAGTTCACCGTTTTCGCGGACGAGCGGGGTGGACAAGCGGTCGGGCCGCGTCGCGTAGGTGAACGCCCACCGGCCCTTGTCGCAGTTCCACTCCTCGTTCACCTGGGGAACGTTCATCGCCATGCGGCGTAACACCGTGCCGCGCCGATGGTCCACCCGCAGGGCGCATCCGCTGGCGCAGTGCTCGCACGCGCTGGGCGTGGACACCAGATCGAACGGGCGGGCGCGGAACCGGTAGGTCGCGCTGGTCAGCGCACCCACCGGGCAGATCTGCACCGTGTTGCCGGAGAAGTAGCTCTCGAACGGCTCCTTCTGGTAGACGCCGATCTGTTGCATCGCTCCGCGCTCGACGAGCGCGATGAAGGGGTCGCCCGCGATCTGATCGGAGAACCGCGTGCACCGCTGGCAAAGCACGCAGCGTTCACGGTCAAGCAGCACCTGGGCCGAGATGTTGACGGGTTTGGCGAACGTGCGTTTGACGTCGTCGAAGCGGCTGATGGCGGTTCCGTGCGACAGCGATTGGTTCTGCAGGGGGCACTCCCCACCCTTGTCACAGACCGGGCAGTCCAACGGGTGGTTGATCAGCAGGAACTCCAGCATGCCCTTCTGGGCCTTGTCGGCCACCGGGGACGTCTGCTGCGTCGCGACGGCCATGCCCTCGCTGACCATCGTCGTGCAGGCCACCTGCGGCTTCGGCATCGGCCGCAGGGAGTTGTCCGGCCCGGCCGTCCAGACCTCGACGAGACACTGGCGGCACGCGCCGACAGGGTCGAGCAGCGGGTGGTCACAAAACCGTGGAATCTCGACGCCGATCTGCTCCGCTGCCCGGATGACCAGCGACCCCTTCGGCACGCTCACCGGGATGCCGTCGATCGTCAGCGTCACCAACTCCACGGGCGGCGGCATCTGTGCGTTGCCTCCGTCGTCGACGCTGTTGGCGCCCGAGGCCGGGCTGGTGGGGACGGTCATCGCGACACGCTCTCCTTAGCGAACAGGTGGGAGGCCTCCGGCGGGAAGAGGACATGCGCGGGCGTGTGGTACCCCGTCTCGAACTCCTCCCGGAAATACAGGATCCCCGACTGAACCGGCATCGCGGACGCGTCACCGAGGGGACAGAACGAGCGGCCGAGGATCTGGCTTGCCACGTCGAGGAGCTTGTCGACGTCTCCCTCCAAACCCTCGCCGTCCACCAGACGCTGCAGCACCTGGCGCATCCACCAGTTGCCCTCCCGGCAGGGGGTGCACTTGCCGCACGACTCGTGCGCGTAGAAGTCGATCCACCGCGACACGGCCCGCACGACCGAGACCGTCTCGTCGAAAACCTGCAGGGCGCGGGTGCCCAGCATCGACCCGGCGGCCGCGACCGCCTCGTAGTCGAGCGGCACGTCCAGGTGCTCATCGGTGAAGATCGGGGTCGAGCTGCCGCCCGGCGTCCAAAACTTCAGCCGGTGCCCGGCGCGTACGCCGCCGGCCATCTCCAGCAGCTCGCGCATGGTGATCCCGTACGGTGCCTCGAACTGGCCCGGGTTCTCCACGTGACCGGACAGACTGTAGAAGCCGACGCCCTTCGAGCGTTCGGTGCCCATCGAGGTGAACCAGTCCGCGCCGTTCAGGAAAATCGGTGCGACCTGCGCGATCGTCTCCACGTTGTTGACCGCGGTCGGGCGGGCGTAGAGACCCGCGACCGCCGGGAAGGGTGGCCGCAGACGCGGCTGGCCGCGTCGCCCCTCGAGGGAGTCGAGCAGCGCGGTCTCCTCGCCGCAAATGTACGCTCCCGCGCCCGCGTGCACCGTGATGTCGAGATCGAACCCGCTGCCCAGGATGTCCTTGCCGAGGTAGCCCGCCTCGTACGCCTCCTGCACTGCGTGCAGCAGGCGCCGGTAGACGTGGACGACCTCGCCGCGCAGGTAGATGAAGGCGTGATGGCAGTTGATGGCGTAGCTGGCGATGATCATGCCCTCGAGCAGCAGATGCGGAGCGTTCATCATCAGCGGGACGTCCTTGCACGTCCCCGGCTCCGACTCGTCGGCGTTGACCACCAGATAGCGAGGCCCGCCGTCATCCTTGGGCAGGAAGCTCCACTTCAGCCCCGTCGGGAACCCGGCTCCGCCGCGGCCGCGCAGTCCGGAACCCTTGGCCTGCTGCACGAGGTCGGCTGGGTCCGACGCGATGGCCTTGCGCAGAGCCTGATACCCGTCGTGCTGCAGGTAGGTCTCCAGCGTGAAGGATTGCGGCGCGTCCCAGAAAGCGGACAGGACCGGTGTCAGGTGCGTACTCATCACAAGCCTTTCCCGTCAGCGGCGCCCGCGTTCCCGGGCAGCTGCGCCCGAGCATCCTTGGGCGCCTCCCAACCGCGTTCTCTCGCGTAGCGAAGCCCGCGCAGCGTCGCCGGGCCAGCGGTATCACCTTCCGTGCCGCGGCCGTCGTAGAAGCCCGCCAGCACGCGACTGACCTCCTTGAACGTGGCGACTGTGTCCGCTCCGCGCGTCGGCGTGAGCGTCTGACCGGCCCTCAGAGCGTCGACCATCGCGATCACCGACTCCGGCGTGGCGTTGTCGAAGAACTCCCAGTTCGCCATCACAACGGGGGCGTAGTCGCATCCCGCGTTGCACTCGACCCGCTCCAGGGTGACCTTGCCGTCCGGTGTCGTCTCGTCGGTCCCGACGCCGAGGTGGGCGCTCACCGCGTCCCAGATCGCATCGCCGCCCATGATCGCGCACAGCGTGTTCGTACAGACGCCGATCGTGTACTCGCCGTTAGGGTGCCGCTTGTACTGCGAGTAGAACGTGGCCACACCGCTGACCTCGGCGGCCGTCAGCCCGATGGCCTTCGCGCAGAACTCGATGCCGCGCGTGGACACGTACCCGTCGACGCTTTGCACCAGGTGCAGCAGGGGGCCGAGGGCCGAGCGCTTCTGCGGATAGCGCGCGATGACCGTCGCGGCGTCCAGGCGCAGCTTGGCGAGCACGTCCGCGTCGTACGGCTCCGCGACCACCACCGGGTGGGAACCGTAGTTCGGCTGTTCCCCGTGAGACATCAGCGGTCCACCCCTCCCATGACCGGATCGATCGAGGCGACAGAGACGATCGTGTCGGCGAGCGGAGCGCCCTCGACCAGCGCCGCGACCGCTTGCAGGTTGTTGAACGCAGGGTCGCGGAAATGTGCCCGGTACGGGCGGGTGCCGCCGTCGGAGACGATGTAGCAGCCGAGCTCACCCTTCGGAGACTCCACCGCTTGGTAGACCTGCCCCGCGGGGACCCGGAACCCCTCCGTCACCAGCTTGAAGTGGTGGATCAGGGCCTCCATCGAGGTACCCATGATCTCTCTGATGTGATCCAGCGAGTTGCCTTGGCCGTCGGCGCCGACGGACAGCTGAGCCGGCCAGGCGATCTTCCGGTCGGCCACCATGACCGGCGAACCATGCGAGGCCTTGAGCCGCGCGATGACCTGCTGGATGATCCGCAATGATTCCCACATCTCCAGGAAGCGCACGCGCAACCGCCCGTAGGAGTCGGAGGAATCCCAGGTGGGCACCTCGAAGTCGTACGTCTCATACCCGCAGTACGGCTCCACCTTGCGCTGGTCATACGGCATCCCCGCGGACTTCAACATGGGCCCCGTGATGCCCAAAGCAATGCACCCGGTCAGGTCGAGATAACCCACATCGCACATGCGGCCCTTGATGATCGGGTTCTCCACCGTCAGATCCTCGAGCTCGCGAATCCCCCGGCGCAGGAGCGGGATCTCCTTGTCGAAGATCGACTCCCACCCCTGCGGAAGGTCTTGCGCCACTCCGCCCGGACGGATGTAGGCATTGTTCATCCGCAGTCCGGTGGTGGCCTCGATGAAGCGCAGCAGGCGCTCGCGCTCCCGGAACCCGACCGTCATCACCGTGGTCGCGCCGAGCTCCATGCCGGCCGTCCCGAGGCAGACCAGGTGGCTGGACAGGCGAGTCAGCTCCATCATCAAGACGCGGATCTCGCTCGCGCGGCTCGGGACATCGTCCGTGATGCCCAGCAGCTTCTCGATGGCCAGGCAGTACGCGGTCTCCTGGAACATCGGCGTCAGGTAGTCCATCCGGGTGCACAAGGTCGTGCCCTGCACCCAGGTGCGAAACTCCATGGTCTTCTCGATGCCCGTGTGGAGGTAGCCGATGCCCACGCGCGCCTCAGTGACGGTCTCCCCGTCCAGCTCCAAGATCAGCCGGAGCACGCCGTGGGTGGACGGGTGCTGCGGCCCCAGGTTGACGACGATGCGTTCGTCGGAATGCTCCACGGCCTCCTGCGTCAACCGGTCCCAGTCGCCGCCTTCCGGGGAGAAGTCCCGACCGGGTTCGGACTCGCCGGCTCCCGGCGTCGCCCGGAAGCCCTCGCGGGTGTTCTCGCTCGTGGACATCAGTTGTACGACCTCCGCTGGTCGGGCGGTGCGATGGTGGCGCCCTTGAACTCCACCGGGATGCCGCCGAGGGGGTAGTCCTTGCGTTGTGGGTGACCCGGCCAGTCATCCGGCATCAGGATCCGGGTGAGGGCGGGATGGCCATCAAAGATGATCCCGAAGAAGTCCCAGGTCTCGCGCTCGTGCCAGGTGATGGAGGGGTACGTCTCCACGATGCTGGGGATGTGCGGGTCGGCGTCGGGGCAGGTCACCTCGAGGCGCACCCGCCGGTTGCCGTGGGTCAGGGACAGCAGGTGGTAGACGGCGTGCAGCTCACGCCCGAACTCTTGCGGGTAGTGGACACCGTTGACGCTCACGCACAGCTCGAAGCGCAGGCCCGGGTGATCGCGCAGAGTCCGCGCCACGAGGGGAAGCGCCTCGCGCGGGATCTCCAGCGTCATCTCGCCGCGGTCCACGACGACTTTGGCGACCGCGGAGGAGAACTCGGCGCCTTGCGCGACCACGGCAGATTCGAGGGTGTCGGCCACCTCGTCAAAGTAGCGACCGTAGGGGCGCTCCGCGGCACCCGGGAACAGGACGGGCGCAACGAGTCCCCCGTACCCGGTGGTGTCGCCTCCTCCCGTCGCCCCGAACATGCCGTGCCGCTCGCCACGCACCTCCGGCGCGTTCGCCGGGGTGGGCAGCCGTGCCCCGGGATCATCGACCGGGTCTTTGGCGGTGCCGTCGCTCATGCCAGCAGACCCTTCTGCTCGATCAGCGGGGTGGCGTTGAGGGCGGCCTCCTCGGCCGCGCGGGCGGCCTTCTGACGGTTCAACCCGATGGGGGTGGCGATCAACTGGTTATGCAGCGTGATCAGGGCGTTGAGCAGCATCTCGGGTCTGGGTGGGCAGCCTGGTAAGTAGACGTCGACCGGCACGATGTGATCGACGCCCTGCACGATCGCGTAATTGTTGAACATCCCGCCTGAGGACGCGCACACGCCCATCGAGATGACCCACTTGGGCTCGGTCATCTGGTCGTACACCTGGCGCAGGACGGGCGCGAACTTCTGACTCACGCGGCCGGCGACGATCATGCAGTCGGCCTGGCGCGGAGTGGCCGCGAAGCGTTCGGAGCCGAACCGGGCGATGTCGTAGTCCGGCGTGCCCGACGCCATCATCTCGATCGCGCAACACGCCAGGCCGAAGGTGGCCGGCCAGATCGACGTCTTCAGCAGGAAGCCGATCGCCTGGCTCACCTTGGTCGCGTAAACCCCCTGGGGGTACTTCTCGGTGTCGATCATGTCAGTCCCACTCCAATCCGCCGCGACGCCACACGTAGGCGTAGGCGATAAACACCGTCAGCACGAAGAGCATCATCTCAATGAGCGCGAACAGCCCGAGCTTGTCGAAGGCGACCGCGAAGGGGAACAGAAAGATCGATTCCACGTCGAAGATGATGAACAACATCGCGGTCGTATAGAACTTCACCGGAATCCGTCCCCCGGCGTGGGCCTGCGGGGATGGCTGGATGCCGCACTCGTACGCGTCCAGCTTCACCTTGTTGTATCGCCGGGGCCCCACGTAGGCGAACAGGAGCACCGACGCGAGAGCAAACCCGATGCCGCACGCGAAGAAGAACAAGATCGGTAGGTAGGGGCTGCTCATCGTGACGCGCTCCCCTTTCGGTGGCTGGTACGGCGGTCGCGCCCGAGCGGGCTCCGATCACGCCAGCTGACGTGATCGGGAACCTGGACAGGCCTGAAGCGTCGATCCGAGTGTCTTGCGGGCCGCGATCTCCGGGCGACCCGACGGCATGGCGCCCCCCACGAAAGACGGGAGGTGTTGCCGCCGTGCCTCCGACAGGACGTCGAAGCTTCGACCCACGTCGCCATCCTAGTGAATCCCATCCCTGTTCACGCCGAAGGTGCGAGACGGGACAGGGCATTTATGAGGCGGTCATCCAGTCGCGAGCCCTTCGGCTCGGCCAGGTTGGCCATCCCCTTCATCAGCACCCGCATGAGCGGGGTGATCGGCAACCCGTACTTCACGCACCGCTTCATCACCTCGGGACGGCCGATGAGGGCGGCGAACCCGCGGCCCAGCGCGTAGTAGCCGCCGAGGCGGTCGGAGATGACCGCGTTGTAGCTGGCCAGAACGCGATCGCGAGACGCGTCGTCAGTGCGCGTCCGGGCCTGGACGATGACCTCGGCCGCGAGTCGCCCGGCCTCCAGGGCGTAGTCGATGCCCTCCCCGTTGAAGGGGTTCACCATGCCGGCCGCGTCGCCGACGAGCAGCAGCCCGTCCGCCGACAAGGGACGGCGATTGAGAGCCATCGGCAACACATCGCCTCGGATCGGCCCGGTCATCGTGTCGGGGCGAAACGTCCACTCATCGGGCAACGTGGCCACCCAACGGCGCATCACGTCGCGGTAGTCGACCTTGCCGAACGCCGGGGAGGTGCTGAGCATCCCGAGCCCGACGTTGACCGTACCGTCGCCGCAGGCAAAGACCCACCCGTACCCGGGCAAGAGGATCTTCTTGACGCTCGGATCCTCATGGGCGGTCGGGTCGTTCGTCGCCTGCGGATCCTCGGGCACCCACAGCTCCAACCACGATTCCATGTAGTCGTCGTGCGTGCGGGTCGGAGAGTCGTAATAGGTGCGCACGGCGACGCCCATCGGACGGTCGGTGCGCTTGGCGCGGCCCATCGACAAGGACAGACGACTGGAGTTGCCATCGGCGGCAACCACGATGGGGGCGCGAAAGCTGCGCACCTCGCCGGTGGCCCGGCCGTCGCTATCGTGCACCTTCGCGGTGACGCCCTCGATGCGTCCGGCCCCCCGGCCGCCCCCCGCTCGGATACTCCCCGTGACCGCCATCCCCTGCACGAGTCGCGCGCCCCGAGAGACCGCGTGCTCGGCCAAGAGGTGGTCGAGCATCATGCGCGGCCGGACCATCCCATAGGGGGGGAAATGGTCGGTGTCCGGCCAATCGAGCTCAAAACGACGCCCTCCCCCGACGATCCGGAGGCCCTTGTTGCGGATCCAGCCATCCTCCTCGCGTGTCGGGACGCCGAGCTGCGCGAGCTCGCGCACCGCGCGAGGTGTGAGGCCGTCGCCACAGACCTTGTCCCGGGGGAAATGCGCCTTCTCCAACAAGAGAACATCAAGGCCCGCGCCGGCGAGATAGGCGGCGGCGGCCGACCCCCCAGGGCCGGCTCCGACGACCACGACGTCGGCCGTCGCGTCGTGGCGGACCGCGCCGTCGGTAGCGCCGTCGGTGGTCGGGATGGTCGGGGTGGACGGGGTGGTCGAGACGGTCTCGAGCGAAACGTTCGAGGGAGCGTCGGTCACGGCAGCCTTCCTGGTCACGGTCGCCATCGACCCTACACGCCGTCCCGCGCGGGTCCAGCCGGCCAGCTGCGTCCGCGAGCAGGGTGTGGCGAGAACCACGGCCGCGCTCTGGCGCCGGGCCGTTGTGCACGCGGACTCAGACCTCAGGGGCGGGTGGCCCGGTGCAGCGCGACGATCCCTCCGGAGAGGTTGCGCCAGGCGACGTCCACCCAGCCCGCCTGCGTGATGGCGTCCGCCAACTCCCGCTGGTCCGGCCACGCCTGGATGGACTCTGCGAGGTACACGTACGACTCGGGGTTGGCGGAGAACCGGCGCGCCAGCCGCGGGAACGCAGTCATCATCCACTCCACGAAGAACCGGCGGAACAGCGCGTTCGTCGGGCGGGAAAACTCGTTGACGATCAACCGCCCCCCGGGTTTGGTGACACGCGCGAACTCGGCGAGCGCCGTCCGGTAGTCCCCGACGTTGCGCAACCCGTAAGAGATGGTCACCGCATCGAAACTCGCGTCGGCGAACGGCAGCCGTGCGGCGTCTGCGGCCACGAACGGTAACTCCGGGTTGCGTCGGCGCCCCTCGCGCAGCATCCCGAGGGAAAAGTCGACGGGAACCACGCGCACCCCGGCTTTGGCGAAAGGCAGCGACGAGGTCCCGGTGCCGGCCGCGACGTCGAGGACGACCTGACCGCTGGTGGCGTCGACCGCCGCGACGAGGGCGCGCCGCCACCAGCGCGCCACGCCGGCGGTCATCAGGTCGTTCATCAGGTCATACCGCGTCGCGACCTGATCGAACATCGAGGCGACGTCGCGGGGATCCTTGTCGAGGCCGGCGCGGTTCACCCCGTCATCCTCTCAGCTAGACCCGAAGCAGTCCGACCACGCGGGGGGCCCGGCCACGGCAAGGGCCCGTCACAAGCCTTAACCTGAGGTCGCCATGTCGAAGCGCTCCGCTCCGGCGCCCACCTCGTCGGCGCCTCTTCACCCCCAGGCCGGGTCGGATCCGACGCTTCCCGTTCACGACACGGTGCCGCGCCTGACCGTGCGTGTCCGCCGGCTGGAGCATCGCAGCGAGCTGCTCGCCCTGCTGCCCGCCGGCCTGAGCCGCGATGCGCTGTGCTCGTGGGTGCGCGACGGCGACGGCCTGGTCGGCTGGGGGGTCGCCGCCCGATGCGACACCGTCGGACCGACGCGGTTCGCGGACGCGGAGCGCTGGTGGCGCGACGCGGTCGCCGGCGCCGACGTGGACGACCCCGTGCAGCTGCCGGGCAGCGGGCCGGTCGCGTTCGGCTCGTTCGCGTTCAGTCCCGGCTCGCCCGCAGGCGGCGTGCTGATCGTGCCGCGCATCGTGGTGGGCCAGCGCAGCGGAGCGACCTGGTGCACCGCGATCTGCAACCAGGCTGACGTCGGCGGGTTCGGCGCCATCAACGCCGAGGTCTGTCCGGGCGTGGCTCCGGATCCCGCCTTCCCCGGTGAGGCGACGTTCTTTGACGGCGCGCTGCCGGGGCCGGCCTGGCAGGCCGCGGTCGCGCGAGCGGTGGCCCGCATCGCGGGAGGAACGATGGACAAAGTCGTTCTCGCGCGTGAGGAGGTCGCGGAGTCGGAGCGACCTGTGGACCCTCGTTGGCTCGTGCGGCGGCTGGCGGCGGATTATCCGCGCACGTGGGTTTTCCACGTGGACGGCCTGGTCGGTGCCACGCCGGAGATGCTGCTGCGGCTGGAACGCGGGCTGGTGACCTCACGGGTGTTGGCCGGCACGATCCGGCGCACGGGGGACGACGAGCACGACCTGGCGTTGGCAGCGTCGCTGGCGCGCTCGAGCAAGGACTTGGAGGAGCATGAGTACGCGGTGCGCTCGGTCGCCGAGGCGCTCGGGCCGCATTGCACGAGCACGAACGTGCCAGAGACTCCCTTCGTCCTGCATCTGCCGAACGTGATGCACCTGGCCACCGACGTCACGGGCCGCCTGCTCAACGGCGCGACCTCGCTGTCGCTCGCGGCGTCGCTCCACCCTTCCGCGGCGGTGTGCGGTACGCCGCGGGAGGATGCGGCGGCGCTGATCGATGAGCTGGAGGGGATGGACCGGGGGCGGTACGCGGGGCCGGTGGGCTGGGTCGACGGGACCGGGGACGGGGAGTGGGGCATCGCCCTGCGCTGCGGGAACATGGATCGAAGCGACCGACGCCGGCTACGGCTCTTCGCCGGCTGCGGCATCGTTGCAGGCTCCGATCCGGCGGCCGAGCTGGCCGAGTCGGACGCGAAGCTGATGCCGATGCGCGGGGCCCTCGCCGACGGCCCCCTGGGCCCGCCCGCGTCAGTGCTGGCGACCTGACGTCCGGACCGCCTGAGTCACGCGCGTCATGGCCGTGCTCTGGCGGTCGGGGTCGAGCAGCACGTGGACGATCCGAAGCCCTCCGGGAGGGCGTCGGATCAACTCAGTCAGCGCCGCGGGCGAGTCGGCCGACTCGTACTCCACCCCGTACGCCGCGCACAGCGCCGCCACGTTCACGCCAGGCCGTGCCGTGAAGATCCGTTCGAAGAACCTCTCCCGCCCGCTCTGCCCGTATTCCAACCGCGCGAAAATGCCACCCCCACGGTCGTCCGCCACCACGACCGTGAGATCGGGTCGCGGCTCGCCGGGGCCGATCATCAACCCGTTCGCGTCATGCACGAACGTGAGGTCGCCCATCAGGGCGTACGTGGGAGGGTCGCCCGCCAGCGCCAGGCCGGACGCCGTCGAGGTCGCCCCGTCGATCCCGGCCAGTCCGCGATTCGCCAATACCTCAAGATCGTCCACGGAACGTGCCACATCCACGTCCCGCGCGACGTTGGACGATCCGACGAACAGACGCGCTCCCCCCGGCAGCGCCCTCAACAGCTCCGCGGCCAACGAGGGACCGTCGGGGCGCGCGTCGTCGGACCATACGAGCAGCGGCGCCACGTCACGTCTCAGCCGATCCCCGGCCGCCGACCAGGCCGCCGTCCAGGCGTCGTCGTCGGCCGACCGTGCCGTTTCTTCCCGCAGGTGCCCGCAGGCGGCGAGCGCCTCCCAGGTAGACACGCGACGTGCTCGATGGCTCGGATCCGGCCAGGTCTGACGCGGGCTGATCACCTCGACGACCGCGCCGGGCGTACCTAGCACGGCGGCCAAGGTCCGCGTCAGAGTGATCCGCCCTACTACCAGAATCCGCTCTGGCGCATGGGCGCTCACCCAGTCGGGGCGTGCCGCGAGCAACATCGGTCCGTGCGGGATCACGCCCGGGCCTCGGCGCCCGAAAGGCTCGGCCAGCACCGGCCAGCCGCGCGCACGCGCGATCTCGATCGCGTGGCTCGACGCGACCGGCGCGTCGAGGTCGCCGAGCACCATGAGCGTGCGGGGCACGTCGTCAAGTGGTTCCGATGTGGCGGCCCGCCCGCTCTGGGACCACCACGCGGCCGATTCCGGAGTCGCACCTCGCGGTCCGACGACACGCGTCCACGGCATACCGTCGGCGCGTCCGCAAAGGGCCGCGGCGTCGTCCGGAACATCCTCGTCCGGACCATCCTCGTCCAGGCCCGGCGCCAGGGGATCCCGGAACGGGACGTTCAGGTGCACCGGGCCCGCATCGCCGCCGAGACCGCCGCAGGCGGCCGACCACGCGCGGTCGACCGCGCTGCGCCATACCTCCGGACGGGGCGGGGAGGACGGCGCCTCCAGGTCGGCGGCCCAGCGCACCGCGCCCCCGTACAGCTTGAGCTGATCCGTCGTCTGGTTCGCACCCACGCCGCGCAGCTCTGCGGGCCGGTCGGCGCTGACCACCAGCAGCGGGACGTAGCCCGCATCCGCCTCCGCCACCGCCGGGTAGAGGTGCGTCGGCGCCGACCCGGACGTGGTCACGACAGGGACGGGAGTCCGCGTCGCCTTGCCCAACCCCAACGCGAGGAACGCCGCGCTGCGCTCGTCGACACGCACGTGTAGCGTCAGCCGGCCCGCAGCATCCGCCGCGGCCAGGGCGTACGCGAGGGGAGCCGACCTCGACCCGGGCGAGAGCACCGCGTGCCGGCAACCCAGCCGCACCAGCTCGTCCACGAGAACGGTCGCGCAGGCGGTCGACGGGTTCATCCCAACTCCTCCGGATCGAGCCGCAGCCATCCCCACGGGCTGGCGCCGCGCACCCACCCCCCGGGCGGCGGCAACCCGCGGCGCGGGAGCGAGGCGCGCTCCATCGCGGCGAGCACCTTCAGCGCGGACGTGGCCGCGTCCGCTCGGTCGTCACCGCAGGCCAGGCGGCCCGAGATCGCGCCCGCGACCACCGCGTACGCCCGGTCCAGCTCGACATGGCCACGGTAGGCGGATGAGCGCCCTCGCGCCGGGCCTGCGCTAGAAGCCCCGGCGGTCGGCGGGGGCTCCTCGACGGGCGCCACGAGGGTCTCCCCGTCCCACGACAGGCCGTGCCGGCCGACGAGGACGCAAAGCGATCCGGGCGTTTCCCCTGAGTCCGCGAGCCAGGCCGCCCCCTGCCGGTCGGTGATCACGACGTCGACGCTGCGCAGGTCGAGTTCCTGGGGGAGCTGCGGGTAGGGCGCGAACAGCGCGACGATCTGCAGATCCAGCTCGTACGCCGCCGCGACCAGCGACTCCGTACTGTCCAGCGCCGACCAGTCCAGCAACAGCACGTCGCCAGGCTCGCAGCGGGCCAGGGCGTGCTCTACGGCGATGCCGCCACAGCCCCAGGTCGCGCCGGGCAGGATCAACAGCGGCTCGCCCTCTTCCCCCAACAGCGCATCCTCAGGCGCCACAGGCTCCCCCAACAGCGCCGCCGCGTCGGCGAGCGTCGCGGCCAGAACCTCGGCATCGACCGGATCCGGCAGGTGCCGGACCATCCGCGACGTCGGCCCTGGGATCGGCAGCAGCGTGGTCACATCCACGTCCGCCCGGGCGAGGTGGCGGCGCAACGCGGCACCCGCCGGGTCGGTGCCGACCGTCCCGACGCAGCGAGTCGCTGCCCCGACCTGCGCCGCGGCCACGGCCTCGAGGGCCGCTGGGCCGCCGACCCGGAACTCGACGCGCCGCCCGAACTGCACCCCCGGCACGCCGGGAAGCGCCTCGACCCGCACACACTCCTCGACGACGACGCCTCCGGCCGCCACGACGCGACCGCTCATGTTGACTCATCGCGCTCGTCGGACTCCCCCACCCCGGACCACGCCCACGTCACCGAACGCACCCGCCCTTCCTCGCCGCTCATGTCACACCTGGACTGACGTGACCGGCAGGGAGGAGTCCCCGGGAAGGTCAAGGTCGGAGGGCTCCCGCCCTCGCGCGACCATCATGGCGCCTAACGCCGCGATCATCGCGCCGTTGTCGGTGCACAGGCCCGGCCGCGGCACCCGCAGCCGGATACCGGCGTCGTCGCAGCGAGATTGCGCCATCGTGCGCAACCGCGTGTTCGCGGCGACGCCGCCGCCGATCAACAGGTCGTCGATCCCCTGATCTCGACAGGCAAGGATCGCCTTGCGCGTGAGAACGTCGGTGACCGCCTCCTGGAAGCTCGCCGCCACATGGGCCACCGGGACGTCCTCACCGCTGGCGAGCCGCGCCTCGACCCAGCGCGCGACTGCCGTCTTGAGTCCCGAGAAGCTGAAGTCGAACCGGTGCCGGTCCATGTCCCGCCGAGAGGTCAGGCCACGTGGAAAGGCGACGTAGGCGACCTCACCCGGTCCCGCTGCCGGGTCGACGCCAGGCACCCCCTCGACCCCTCGGGCCGCCTTGTCGATCCAGGGGCCACCGGGGAACGGCAGGCCGATCAGCCGCGCGACTTTGTCGAACGCCTCCCCCGCGGCGTCGTCGATGGTGGACCCCAGTGCGGTGACCTCGCAGGTGACATCCGGTATCAGCAACAACGAGGAGTGGCCGCCGGAGACCAACAGCGCCACGGTCGGCTCCGGAAGGGGGCCGTGCTCCACCACGTCCACCGCGACGTGGCCGGCCAGGTGGTTGACCCCGTAGATGGGTGTGCCCAGCGCCACGGCCAGCGCCTTCGCAGCGGCCACCCCGACAAGCAACGCACCCGCCAGCCCCGGCCCGGCCGTGACAGCTATCGCATCTAGGTCGCTCAGGCGTACCCTCGCCTGCGCGCAAGCACGTTCCAGCGTCGGGACCATCGCCTCCAGATGCGCACGACTCGCGACTTCGGGGACCACCCCGCCAAAACGGGCGTGCTCCGCCACGCTGCTCGCGACCGCGTCCGCCAGGAGTGTCTCTCCACGGACAATGCCGATCCCCGTCTCGTCACAGCTCGTCTCGATGCCGAGCACGAGGGGGCCGTCTCCGCTGCGGCCTCGTCGCGACCCGGCGGGATTCAGCGCACCGCCGAGCGGCCGGTGGGGCGCGCCGGTCATCGCGCCTCCCCCTCGCGGCGCGGCGCGGCCGGACCGCGATTCTCATGGGCATTCAGTGTCTTGCGCATCACGATGGCATCCACGTCGTCGGGCTGGTAGTAGCGACGCCTCCGCGAGATCTCCACGAAGCCGTGCCGTCCGTACACTCGCAGAGCGCTGCCGTTGTCGGCACGCACCTCCAGCAACAGCGCGGACGCGTCATCCTCTCGCGCCTCCTGGATCAGTCGTGCCAGAAGCAGATCGCCGACCCCACGCCCCCGGGCGCCGGGCGCGGTCGCGATCGTCATCACGTCGGCGTTGACCCCGCCGAGGTCACAACCTGCGTACCCCACGATGGCCGGCGCGCTGCCCTCCGGGTCAGGCGCGGCCTCTTCGGCTACGACGTAGAACCGGCGAGGCCGGCGCGCCAACTCTGCCCACCAGGTCCGCTCGCCCCAGGCATCCGCTCCGAACAGCTCCTCGTCCAGGAGAGCCAGCGCAGGCACGTCGGCGCCCCGCGCCTCACGCAGCGTCACTGCGCCGGCAGAGGCGCCCGTCACGACACACCCCGTGTGACGGGCGGCGCTGCCGGCGCGGGGCGCGCATCGGGTCGGCGCAGGTACCGCGGCGTGGGTTGCGCCAGAGACTCGCCGCGCGCCAGGCGCCGTGCCGCCAGGTCCGCGAGCGCCCCCGCGTCCACGTCCAGAATCGGTCCTGCCGCGGGTGACCAGGCCGTCAACGCATCCGGGTAGAGCAGGGCGCCCCGTCCCACGGACGGCAGCCCGCGCACGTCGCTCGGCAGGTCGGCCGCGCGCCCAACGCCAGGACCGTCCAGCCGTTCGGGCCGCTCGCGGCTCACATCGTAGGTCGCCCAATAGACCTCCTTGCGGCGCGCGTCGGTGGCGACGAGCAGCCGATGCCCCGGCGGTCGGTCCACGGAAGGCCGCTGCTGCCGACCGTCCCACATCGCCCGCCAGGCGAGCGCGTCGAGGCTGACCACCCCGTACGCGGGCACGCCACGCGCCCACGCGAATACGCGAGCCGTCACGAGCCCCACCCGCAGTCCCGTGAACGGCCCCGGGCCCTCCCCGGCGACCACCGCCGTCACGTCGTCCGGCCCGACATGTGACCGCGCCAGCACCGAACGCACCATGGGCGCCAGCTTCTCGCCGTGCGCTCGAGCGTCGACCTCCGAGGCGGCCGCCACGACGCCGGCGCCGTCGTGCAGGGCCACCGTGATCGCGCTGGTCGACGTGTCGATCGCGAGAAGCAGCACGAAGCCAGGCTAGACGAGCCGTTCCGTCCCCTCGCTCGCGCGGTCGGTCCACCGAGGCCCGTGCCCCCGCAGGGTGACGGTACGAGGATCCGGCACGTCCTCCTCGTCGAGCGAGACGGCGGCCACCGTGACGCCTTCGGCTCGGACCAGCTCGACCTCCAGGTAGCTGTCCGACAGCTCCTCGGCCACTCCTCGGCCCCACTCGACGACCACAACGGCCTCGTCCAAGCTGTTCACCAGGTCCAAGTCGTCCAGTTCCACGACCCCGGCCAGCCGGTACGCGTCCACGTGCACCAACGCGGGGCCGCCCACCAGCGACGGGTGCTCCCGAGCGATGACGAACGTGGGGGACGTGATCGGGCCGCGCACCCGCAGGCCCTCCGCTAGGCCCTGCGTGAAGGTCGTCTTGCCCGCGCCCAGACCGCCGGTCAGCAGCACCACGTCGCCGGACCGCAGTCGTCCCGCGCACTCCCGTCCCCAGTCCCGTGTGTCATCCGCCGCCGCGAGCGTCACCGGCCCCGCCAACACCACCGCATCGCTCATCGGCGCCGACGCTCCGCCTTCCGACGAGCCTTGCGCAGTCGCTGCCGCGAGGCCAGATCCCGGTACCGCACCGTGACCGAACTCGTCGGCGGCGTCGTCACGGGCCGCGAGCGGCGAGCCCGAGTCACTAAGGACAGGATCTGCTCGTTGAGCACCTCCGGGTGTTCCAGCATGATCACGTGCCCGGCGTCTTCCACGACGACGTGCTCCGATCCGGGCAGTAGCCGGACGATCTCGTCGCTGTGCGCCGGCGGGGTCAACTTGTCGAGCGTGCCGTTGATGACCAGAGTCTCGATGCCTTGGAACGTCGCCAGCGCCTCGCGCTTGTCGTGCTTGTCGAAATGCGGCATCAACGCGCTGATGACCTCCATGCGGGTGCTGAAGATCATGTCGGTGGTCAGCTCGGCGATGCTCATGGCTACCGGAGACCCGAACGACCCCCAGTGGACGATGAAGTTCATGACGTCCTTGCCGGCCTTCACCGTGCCGTCCACGAAATCCTGCAGCCGCGCCAGCCGACCAGCCGCAGCTGGCCCGAACGCGTGCACGGCCTTGCCGGCTGCGGCGCCCAAACCGTACGAGACAGACGACAGCCCACCCGTGCTCGTCGCGACGAACGCGGCCCCGATCACCCGCTGCCGCACGAAATCCGCGTGGTCAAGACCGAGCGCCATCATCGTCATGCCGCCCATCGAGTGCCCTACCAAGACCAGCGGGCCCTCGGGCGCCACCGCATCGATCACCGCCTTGAGGTCTCGTCCGAGCTGTTCGATCTGGTAGCTGTCCGGTTCGCCGGCCTCCGACTTGCCGTGGCCCCGCTGATCCCACAGCACGACGCGGTAGCCCGCGTCCCGCAGCGTCCGCCGCTGGAACACCCAGCAGTGCAGCGACAGGCAGTACCCGTGACTGAAGACGATGGTCGGTGGGTCCTCCCGGTCGCCTTCCACGCCCACCGCCGACAACGGCCCGCGGGGGTCATCGACCTCGACGTGCAGACGCACCCCGTCGCTGGCGATCACGACACACTCGTGATCGGGGACCTCCAGGTAGACACTGTGACGACCTGTCCCCTGCACCTCGTCGAGCGCCAGCGAAAGGCGGCGCTCGCGACTCAGCCGGTCAGCCGCGATCCCTGCAGCGGCCGTGATGCCAGCCGCCGCCAAACCCAACCCCAGGCCCGTCAGACTGCGCACCGCACCTACCCCGGAACGTAGCCGGTGCTCGCTCATCTGCCCTCCTGACGACCGCGTTCGACGCTGCTACTGCCCGGTCTACCCGATGGTCACTCAGCTAGTGTCCCCCGGGAAAGCCCTTCACGGCGAGCCAACACCGTACCCAGGACGTCCCCCAAGGACTGGGCGACCGCGAGCGCCCTGACCGGCCCGCCGCGCGACGCCTTCTCGCCGGCCAAGCCGTGCACGAGTGCCGCCAACGATCCTGTGTCGAGCGGATCCAGCCCCGCGGCGAGGAGGGTGCCGGCGATCCCCGCCAGCACGTCGCCCGAGCCCGCCGTCGCCATCCACGCCGGAGCGTCTGCCTGGGCGCGCACCGGCAGGCCGCTGCCGGGGGGAGGCACCACGTAGGTCCTGTGGCCTTTGAGCAGCACCGTCGCGTGCAGCTTTTCCGCGGCCGAGCGCGCTGAACGCACGGGGTCCGCGGCCACCTCCTCCCGGGAGACCACCCGGCCCGACAGTCGCGTGAGCAGCCGCGCCAGCTCCCCGGCGTGCGGGGTGAGCAGCGTGCGCGCCCCGGCTCCCGGTCGCGGGCCGTCCAACAGGTCCAGTCCGCCCGCGTCGACCACCGCCGGTAGGCCCGACGAGAGCGCCTCCCGCGCGGCCGCCACCTGTGCGGCGTCTAGGGTCTCGCCCGTCGCGGACGGATCCAGGCCCGGCCCGACCACCCACGCCTGCACGCGCTGGTCGCCCGTCGGCGGCCCGAGAACCACTTCGGGAACCCGCCCGCATACCAGGAACGTCGGCGTCGGCGGCCCGATGTAGCGCACCATCCCCGCGCCCGCGCACACGGCCGCACTCACGCACAAGGCCGCCGCGCCCGGATACTTCTCCCCGCCCGCGACCACGCCGAGCACACCCCGGTTGTACTTGTCATCGTTGCGCCCCGGCACCGGCCACAGTCGCGCTACGTCGTCGTGCACCAAGCGCTCCGCCGATGGCGGCGTCGTCATCTCCAGCCCGATATCGACGACCGTCAGCAGTCCGCAACGGTCCGCGGTGGCCAACAGGTGCGCGCCCTTGCACACGCCGAACGTCACCGTCTCGTCTGCCCACACCCCCGCCGATTCCGCCTGTTCGCCTTCGGGATCCGCCCCGCTCGGGAGGTCCACGGCGATGATGTACGCCTCCGGGCGAACCGCCTCCAGGAATGACGCGACGACAAGGCGGGCCCCCTTGGCCCAGCCCGGCTTCCCACCGATCCCCGCCAGCCCGTCCATCACGAGGTCCGCACCGCGGGCGGCCTCCAGGATCTCCTCGCTCGGCGGCGTGCCCCACTCCGCCTCCAGCACCCGCACCCCGTACGTGCGGGCCGCCTCCAGCCCCCCGGGATGCACCCCTTTGTCGGAGACCAGCACCGCGACCACGTCGTCGGACTCCCGACGGCGTGCCAGACGGCTGAGCGCATACAGGGTGTCACCCCCGTTGCCGCCGGACCCGACCAAGCCGACCACGCTGGCCCGCCGGCGCCCCGTGAGGCGCGCCCGCGCCACCGCCGCCAGCCCGCGCGCCGCCCGCTGCATCAGCTCGCCGTCGGGCAGTTTCGCCATCGCGGCGTTCTCAGCCGCGCGGACGTCCGGCACCGACCATGCCTGCAGGGTCATCCCCGTTCCCCTTCGCCGGTCAGCCCACCGACGGACGCCCTTCCGCGACCACCATGGCCAGCGCGACGCCGCCGTCGTGGGATAGGGACACGTGCCAGGTCGTCACCCCGGCCTGCGCAGCCCGTGCGGCCACACTACCGCTGACGTGCAGTGACGGAGCGCCGCTCGGCCCTCGTTCCACCCAAACGTCCTGCCAGCTCAAATTACCCGGCGCACCCAGCACCTTCGCGACCGCTTCCTTCGCGGCGAAGCGCGCCGCCAGCGACTCCGCCGGAAGCCCCCGCTCCTGCGCCGTGAACAGCCGCTCCAGCAGCCTCGGCGTGGACTCCATGAGCCGCTCGACGCGGGCCACCTCGCAGACGTCGACCCCGATCCCCACGATCACGGCACGGACCTCACGCGCTGGTCACTCGTCACTCGTCACTCGACGGTCACGCTCTTGGCGAGGTTGCGCGGTTGGTCCACGTCCAAGCCCTTGGCCATGGCCAGCTCGCACGCGAACACCTGCAGGGGCACGATCGTCAGCAACGGCGCCAGCAGCGGACTCGTCGCCGGCACGCGGATGACCTCGTCCGCGAACGGAAGCACCGCGTCGTCGCCCTCCTCCGCGATCACCAGGGTCCGCGCCCCACGAGCGCGGATCTCCTGAATGTTGGACACCACCTTGTCGTGCAGGTTGTACGGAGTGTCCGGCGGCGGCACCACGATGAAAACCGGCTGGCCCGGCTCGATCAGCGCGATCGGCCCGTGCTTCAACTCACCGGCCGCGAAACCCTCCGCGTGGATGTAGGCGATCTCCTTGAGTTTGAGCGCTCCCTCCAGGGCGATCGGGTAGCCCACGTGCCGCCCCAGGAACAGTACGGAGCGGGTGTCGGCCATGAAGCGCGCGATCTCCCGCACGCGGTCCATCCCGCCCAGCACTGTCTGCACCTTGTCCGGAATCTCGTCCAGCTCGGCCATCACCGCGCGGGCCGTGTCGCCGTCGCCGCGCAGCTGCGCCAGGTACAGCCCGAACAGGTAACAGGCCGCGATCTGCGCCGTGAACGCCTTCGTCGAGGCCACCGCGATCTCCGGGCCCGCGTGCGTGTACAGCGCCGCGTCGGACTCGCGGGGGATCGTCGCGCCGTGCGTGTTGCAGATCGACAGCGTCAACGCGCCCAGCTCCCGGGCGTGCTTGACCGCCATCAGCGTGTCCATCGTCTCCCCGGATTGCGAGATGGACACCACGAGCGTGTCCGCGCCGATCACCGGGTCGCGATAGCGGAACTCGTGCGCCAGCTCCACCTCGCACGGGATCCGGGTCCAGCGCTCGATGGCGTACTTCGCGGTCAAGCCCGCGTAGAACGCGGTGCCGCACGCCACGATCACGATCTTGTCGACTGCGCGGAGCCGCGCCGTCGGGATGCGCATCTCGTCGAGCAGCAGCGCGCCCGAGGAATCCGTACGGCCCAGCAGTGTGTCCGCGATCGCGCGCGGCTGCTCCAGGATCTCCTTGACCATGAACGAGCTGTGGCCGCCCTTCTCAGCCTGCTCGGCGTCCCAGGTCACCTCGAACCGCTTGCCGTGCGCGGGTGCGCCGTCGAATCCGATGATCTTCACGGCGTCGGCCGTGATCGTCACGATCTGGTCCTGGTCGACCTCCATGGCGTGCTTGGTGTGGCCGATGAACGCGGCCACGTCCGAACCGAGGAAGTTCTCACCCTCGCCGAGGCCGACCACCAGGGGGGAGTTGCGGCGGGCCGCCACCACGACGCCCGGCGTGTCCGCGTGGACCGCGAGGAGGGTGAACGCCCCCTGGAGCCGGTTCACGACCGTCCGCATGGCCTCGGTGAGGTCCTGGGAGTCGGCGTAGGCGCGGGCAACGAGCTGCGCGGCGACCTCCGTGTCCGTTTCGGAGCGGAAGTGGGCCCCCTGCGCAAGCAGCTCCTCCCGCAGGCTGTGGAAGTTCTCGATGATCCCGTTGTGGATCATCGCCAGCTTGTCGTCGCCGCCACCGAGGTGCGGGTGCGCGTTCGCGTCCGTCGGTCCCCCGTGGGTCGCCCACCGCGTGTGCCCGATCCCCGTACTGGATTCGGGAAGCGGGTGCGCCTCCAATTCAGCCCGCAAGTTCGCGAGTTTGCCCGCCTTCTTGGCCCAGACGATGTCGCCCTCGCGCACCAGCGCGACACCGGCCGAGTCGTACCCCCGGTATTCAAGACGCGCGAGCCCCTCCATGATCACGTCGAGAGCCCGCCCACTCGTCGACGGCCCCACGTACCCCACGATTCCGCACACCACATCAGTTTATCGGAGGTGCCGAGACCGCCCGACCGTCTGACTCTCCCTCCGCCAGGCGCGCGCCGGCGGTTCACCACCACCGGTCGGGCGACCTTGCGCACGACGAGCTCATGGGCCGTGCCCAGCACGGGTGATCCATCGTGTCGTAGGCAAGAATGCGCACGTGTCTCATTCCCAGGAGCCGACGCCGTCCCCGTACGTGGAACTGCACCGGTCGGCCTGGGCGCGACTGCGCGAGACCCACCCGCTGTCCCTGACGGTCGCCGATATCGCCCGCGTCGCCGGCATCGGTGAGCAAATCGACATGCATGAGGTCGAAGACGTCTACCTCCCGCTGTCACGGCTCCTCGCGTTCTACATCGAGGCCATCGAGGGCCTGCACAACGTGACGTCGAACTTCCTCGGCGAGATGCCCGCCAAGACCCCGTTCATCATCGGGGTGGCCGGGTCGGTCGCGGTCGGCAAATCCACGACCGCGCGTCTGCTGCGCGAGATGCTGCTGCATTGGCCGAGCACCCCAAGCGTCGAGCTCGTCACCACCGACGGATTCCTGTACGCGAATCACGAGCTAGAGCGTCGGGGCATTCTGGACCGCAAGGGCTTCCCCGAAAGCTACGATCAACGCGCGCTGTTGCGGTTCGTCTCCGAGGTGAAGGCTGGAGTCAAGACCGTGTCGGTCCCCGTCTACAGCCACCACGTGTACGACATCGTGCCCAGCGAGACCTTCGAGATCAGCCGGCCCGACGTGCTGATCGTCGAGGGTCTCAACGTGCTGCAGAGCCCGCGGCTGCGCCACGACGGGCGGTACGGGTTGGCGGTGGCCGACTTCTTCGATTTCTCGGTCTATGTGGATGCGCGTATCCAGGACATCCGTAAGTGGTACGTCGAGCGATTCCTCGCGTTGCGCGCGACGGCGTTCGCGGACCCGGCCTCGTACTTCCACCGGTACGCGTCCCTGTCGGACTCCGAAGCGGTGGCGATGGCGTCCTCCATCTGGGAGGCGATCAACGAGCCCAACCTGCGTGAGAACGTTCTGGTGACGCGCGGTCGCGCGAACCTGGTGCTGACGAAGGGCGCCGATCACAGCGTGCGCCACGTCCGCCTGCGCAAGCTGTGACCGCGTGCGTCCATGCCTGCGGACGCAGCGCTGCCCCTCAAGAACGTGCGGAACCGGGATCCCCGTCGGGAGACGAGCCGCTCTCGTCCGCGTTCACGACCGGCGGTTCGGTCGGACGGCCCCAGGCCGTGCTCTGGCCTGCCGACCTGATCGGATCCACGTCGTGCAGGACCGGCTGCGGGACCGGCCCGACCGCCCACGGCTGCGGCCCGAGCAGGCCCCCCGCGCGCCCGTCGCCACGCTGAGCCGAGGCCGGCCGCAGGACGCCCTGCATGCTCCACACGAGGACGGCCAGACCGGAGACGATGATCGCGGGGCTCGCGCTGGAGACGGTGACATCGATCATCGAGTACAGGCACAAGAAGAGGGAGACGTAGACAGCGGCTCGGAACGTCCGCCGGCTGAGGCGCACCGCGGCCAGCAGCACACCGCCCCACAGCATGTACCAGGGGTGGATGACCGGCCCGCAGAGGCAGAAGCCGATGAACGCCAGCGCCGAGGCGTACACGGGCCGGTGCGGAGCCAGCCGCAGCGTCAGCCACACCGCCAACGCCAAGAAGCACAGCAGCCCGATGCTCTGCATCAGCGCGACCGGTACGAGTTGCCACGCCTTGGGCAGGCCGAGGAGGTACATGATCCCCTCCGCGATGCTGCCGACCAGCGTCGGTGGCGACAGGAGCGAGCGGATCGAGGCCGGGACCGTCAGGTTCGGGATCCAGCCCCAACCCAGCCCTGTCGCGAGCGTGAGGATCTCGAACGTAACGAGCCACACGGCACTGCCTCGCACCAGGCCCCACACATGCGACCGCATCGGGACGTCGCCCCGCCGGTGCCGGATCGCCAAGACCACCACCCCGATGATCGCCATCACGGCGGTCTGCTTGAACCCACCCGCGACCGCCAGCGTCGCACAGCCGAGGACGAGGTGGCCGTACGTGGCCAGCAGGAGCGCACAGACCGTGAGCGCGATCATCATCGCGTCGTTGTGGGACCCGCCGACGATGTGCAGGATCACCAGCGGGTTGAGGACGCCCAGCCACACCGCCTGCTGCCGGCTCACTCCGACGCGCTCAGCGAGGCGCGGCAGCGCGTACGCGATGAGGGCCATCGACGCGAGGGCGGGCAGGCGCATCGCCACCGCGGCCGCGTACGCGTTGTCGCCGGTCAACCACACGACAAAGTGCTGCATCTGCAGGGCGGCGGGTCCGTACGGCGCGGCCGTGTAGAGCCACAACGAATCCACCTGGTCCGCGTAGGGCCCGGGGACGGCGATGGGCCCCGTCTGGTAAGGATCCATGCCGCGCGCCACGACCAGCCCCTGGGCGGCGTAGCTGTACGCGTCGCGGCTGAACAGCGGAGGGCATAGCAGCACCGGCACGGCCCAGATCGCCCACGATGACGCGGGGGCCGTCCGGGCGCCCGCCACCGGGCGCATGCGCAGCCACGTGTCGAGCAGCAAGATCACTCCGAGAGAGAGCACCACCGCAGCCGCGAACCGACCCGCGCCGTCCTGCAGCCAGCCCAGGCGCAGGGTGCTGACGATCGGCGCGTCGGGGGGCAGGAACGCGGGGGTCATCGAGCCGGCCGCTATGAGGCACGTCGCCACCAATCCGCGCCGCACGAGGGGTTGCTCGGCTGCGTCGCGAAGCTCCCGCCACACCCCGCGCACCGCGGCGGACAACCTGTTCACCGGCGCCGCGGACGTCCGCGGCAGAATCGATCGCACGCCGGTCACGAGCATGTCCCGCGATCTGCGACCGCGAGGAATCCGCGCCCACCGCGCGAGCGCGGCGTCCCCGTCACAGTCGGCTCCCTACGTTCGTGTGCCACGGCCCCGCCCGTGCGAGACGGCGGCCGCCATGTCACCCCTCGGCCACCCATCCACGCGTCAGGTGCCGTACCGCCGCTCCCGGTCGGCGAACGACCGGAGGGCCCGCAAATAGTCGACCCGCCGAAAATCCGGCCAGTACGCCTCGCAGAAATAGAACTCGCTATGCGTACTCTGCCAGAGCAGGAAACCTCCGATCCGCTGCTCTCCGGAGGTGCGGATGACCAGGTCAGGGTCGGGCTGGCCCTTAGTGTACAGGTGGCTCGCGATGTCTTCGGCGTCCAGCGTCTGGGCGACGTCGGCCAGGGTCCGCCCCGCTGCGGCCGCGTCACGAAGCAGCCATCTGACGGCGTCCGTGATCTCCCGGCGACCCCCGTACGCCACCGCAACGTTGACCACCAGGCCCTTCACGTCCGCGGTCGTGGCCGCGCACGCATCGAGACGCTCCGCGGTCTGCTGGGGCAGCACACCGCGGGCGCCCACCACGTTGACGCGCCAGCGCCCGGCCACCGCGAGGTCGGCGACAAGGTTCTCGATGATCACGAGCAGCGGGCGCAGCTCCTCCTCGGGTCGGGCCAAGTTGTCCGTCGACAGGAGCCACAGGGTCACGACCTCAACGCCGGCCTCTTCGCTCCAGCCGAGGAACGGCACGATGTTGTCGGCGCCCGCCTGGTGGCCGTGTGAGGTGTCCTCGCCCTTCGCGCGGGCCCACCGCCGATTGCCGTCAAGCATGACGCCGACGTGGCGGGGCACTCTCTCCGGCCGCAGACCAGAGGCCAGATGGCGCTCGTACGCGCTGTACAGCAGGTGCCTCAGGCCCACGTGTCCTCCCGCCCGACCGCGCCAGCGCACCGCCGAGGCGCCCGGACGTCCCGGGGCTATGTCGCGGCAGCACCACGCTACCGGTCAGCGTCGTCGGCGAGGCTCAGCCGCGCGTCAAGTGCGACCGATCCGTGTGGTCCAAGGCTTCGAGGTTCGGGGGGTGCTCGTGCGTGCCCTGGTCGATCGGCGTCTCGCTCGGCCGGGGCGCTCGACCGGCGTCGCCTTGCCCCGACTCGTCAGCCTCCTGCTCCTGCTCCTGCTCCAGCTCCTCTCGATACTTCACGCTGCGCAGCCGGCTGTTCATGTTGCGCATCAACAGCCACAAGGCGCACGCCAAGACGAAGAACGCCAAGAATCCGCCGATGCCTCCCGAGGCGGCCTGACTACCAGAATTCATGCTCGCTCCTTTCCGTCGTCGATCTCATGCCGGCAGGTCAGACGAGCCAGCGAGGAATGCACCCGTCCGTTCTCTGCGTTCATTGCGTCTCCTTGAATACGTCGTACGGAGGCGGGACGCGCTGACGCGTCGCGCGGACGGCCAGCTCGTCGGCGGCACCCGGATCGCCCAGCCCCGCGAACAGGTCGTCCTCCCCCGGCGCGATCGGCACATAGCTGATCGCCGCCTCGAAATCCTCGATCGGCCAGACCTGCCGCTCGACGTCCGGCGGGACGGCGAACCACCACCCGTCGGGGTCGACCTGCGTGGCGTGCGCCCGCAACGCCTGGTCGCGCTGACCGAAGAAGTCCGCGCACGGCACCTGGGTCGTCGCGAACCGTTCGGGGAACTGCGAGCGTCGCTCCAGCCACCCCTCGAAGGGAGAGTCGATCCCCCGGTCCAGCAATCCCTGGTGCAGAGCCCGGAGCCGCCCGTGGGCGATGGTCTGGTTGTAGTAGAGCTTCAGCGGCTGCCAAGCCGGGCCTGCGTGCGGGAAGCGCGCCGCGTCCCCCGCGGCCCGGAACGCCTCGACGCTCACCGCGTGCGTCATGACGTGGTCCGGATGCGGGTACCCGCCGAGCTCGTCATACGTGGTCACCACGTGGGGGCGGAACGACCGGATCACCCTCGTCAGCGCTTCCGCGGTGACCTCCAACGGCTCCAGCGCAAAACACCCGTGGGGCAGCGGCGGCAGCGGGTCGCCCTCCGGCAGTCCCGAGTCGACGAATCCTAGCCAGACGTGCTCGACGCCGAGCGCCTTCGCGGCCGTGGCCATCTCGTGACGGCGGTACTCCGGTAGATCGCGCAGCAGATCCACGTCGTCTTTGAGCCGCGGGTTGAGGATGTCGCCTCGCTCACCCCCCGTACAGGACACGACCAGGACCCGGGCGCCCTCGGCCACATAACGTGCCGAAGTGGCCGCGCCCTTGCTGGACTCGTCGTCCGGGTGGGCATGCACCGCGAGCAGTCGCCACTGCGTGAGCGCGCCCGCCGGCGCCTCGCCACCCCCTCCGGCGCCCAGGCTGGACAGCTCCGCCGCAGCGGACGTACGGCCGAGCCTCGTCGACCCCGCGGCCTGCGGGGCACCAGCCTGATGACTCACGCGCGTCCTCTCGTCTCGGCGGGGTCCCACATCCAGCATACGGCCTGGTCGACCGGTCGTCGCGCAGAGGCGACCGGTGGGCGTGTGACGTGACCGGTCGGCCTTGCGCAGCTGCTCGCTCCGGTCGCTACCGCCGGCGTGGATTCCCGGACGAGGCAACGCGATCCCCCGCGACGAGGGCACGACGAGCGCGCAACGAAGGCGCGATGAGGGCACGACGAGGGCACGACGGGCAGCGGGCGGGACTAAGGTGCGCAGTGTGAGACTTCCCCGTCCTGCACCCGGTCGGGCCCCCCTCTGGATCGTCGCGACGCTGGGTCTGGTGATCCTCACGGCCGGAGCGACGTGGTGGGGCCTCGCCGCCACCGTCGACAAGCCGAGCTGGATCGAGGTGGCCTGGAACGTCAAAGACGACCGGACCATCGACATCACGTACCAGGTCAGCAAACCTCCGGACATGACCGTGCGCTGCACCATCGAGGCGCAGGCCGACGACCACTCCGTGGCCGGCACCACCGAGGTGCTCATCGGTCCCCAAGAGGCCCGGGAGACGCGACACACCACCACCGTGCGCACGACCGTGCGGGCGGTCCGCGGCGGCATCAAAACCTGCCGCGAAGTCACGCCGGAGTGATTCGGGACGAGGACCGACCCTCTCCGACCTGACGTTCGCGTCAATCCCCCGTACAATCGTTGACTTACGACCCGCCTGGTCTGACCAGCGGACGCACAGACGTCAGGTCCGCCGCGGGGCTCTGCCCCGTCGCCGCGGTTCGTCGTCCGTGCGGACTGTTCGGCAACACTCCTCGGACGGCCCCACGGCGTGGGCCGTCCTCGTCAACCGGGTCCCGTGGATTGCCATACCGCTCGCGCCGAGGTCCGGCGTGAGAGTCACGCATCAAGGAGCATCATCGTGTCCGACATCACGACGCCGTCGGCGAGCTACCTCACTCAGGAGGCACACGACCGGCTGACCGCCGAGCTGGAGCACCTGAAGGGGACGGGCCGCGTCGAGATCTCCCGACGGATCGAGGCGGCCCGAGAAGAAGGGGACCTGCGGGAGAACGGCGGCTACCACGCGGCCAAGGAGGAGCAGGGCAAGATGGAGGCCCGCCTGCGCCAGTTGCAGCAGCTCCTCGAGCACGCGATCGTCGGCGAGACCCCTCCCGACGACGGCGTCGTGGAACCCGGCATGGTCGTGACCGTCGACATGTTCGGCGACAAGATGACGTTCCTGCTCGGCAGCCGGGAGATCGCCGGGCAGAACCTGGAGGTCTACTCGGAGAAGTCTCCGATCGGCGAGGCGCTGATGGGCAAGAAGGCGGGCCAAAGCGCGACGTACAAAGCTCCGAACGGCAAGGACATCACGGTCAAGATCCTCGCTGCGAAGCCACACAACGGCTGACCAGGTCTTCGCCTCCAAGGGCGGCGCTCGCGTCACCGAGCGCCGTTTTTCGTCTTCCCGGGGCCGGCTCCGGAGCCGTTCAGCTCCCCGCCTGCGGCCGACCGTCGCGCGCGAGGACGTACGGGAGAGTGACGTGGATGATCGGTCCGATGGCGAGCGCGTAGAGCAACGTCCCGACCCCGAGGTTCCCGCCGAGAGCAAAGCCGACGATCACGACGGCGACCTCGATGCTCGTACGGACGAGCCGCACGGAGCGACCGGTGGTACGGACCAGCGCGGTCATGACGCCGTCCCGGGGTCCTGGCCCGAGCCGCGCACCGATGTACACCGCAGACGCGACGCCATTGAGCAGCACGCCCGCGACGAGCATCACCGCCTGCGCCTCGACGACGCTCGGGGGACCCACGACGCGCAGCGTCGCGTCGAGGACCGGCCCGATGATCAGCGCGTTGAGGATCGTACCCACCCCGGGACGCTCACGCAGCGGGATCCAGAGCAGCAGCACGCTGATGCCGATGATCACGGACCAGGCGCCCACGGTGAGACCGAAGTGTCTGACCAGCCCCTGGCTGAGGACGTCCCAGGGGAGCACGCCGAGGCCCGCAGCCATGATCAGCCCCTCCCCGACGCCGAAGAGCACGAGCCCGACCAGGAGCTGCGCCGTGCGGGGGAACGGCCGGTGTCGCAACGAGATCTGCGACGTCGACGGCTTCTGAGCGGGCACGGACACGACGAGCAGGCTAAACCGTGACGCGGGAGGTGCGACACGCAGCGAGCCGTCGACCGGGCGCCGGTCGGGCTCCTGGGCGGCGGCCGCCGCGCACTTCGCGCACTTCGGGCACTTTCGGGCGCTTCGCGCACGGATCGTCTGGGTGCGGGCAGGCAGGTGTCGGATTGACGTGCGAGACTTCCGCGCATGGGAGCGTGGTGGTTCGGTACAGCGGGCGCGAAGGCGAACATGGTCGATGCCGGGACGGCGCTGCCCGGTCGGCAGGCGGAGCTTCAGGGCGTCTCGACGCGTCACGAGGTACTGGATGCGCCGCTGCGCGGGCCGTGGGAGCTCGCCGACGGCCGGTGCGCCGAGGTGCTGTACGTGGCGATGGGCTGCTTCTGGGGCGCCGAGCGCATCATGTGGAAGCTGCCGGGTGTCGTGTCGACGGCAGCGGGCTACATGGGCGGGTACACACCGAACCCGACGTACGAGGAAGCGTGTTCCGGACGCACCGGCCACGCGGAGGCGGTGCTGGTGGCGTATGACCCGTCCGCCACGACAGCGGGGCACGTGTTGCAGGCGTTCTGGGAAAACCATGACCCCACGCAGGGGATGCGACAAGGCAATGACCTGGGCACGCAGTACCGATCGGCGATCTATTGGACGACGCCGCAGCAAGGCCTGGCGGCGCGCGCAACGGCTCAGACGATGGCCAAAGAGCTGCGCGCGGCGGGCGTGACGTCTGCGATCACGACCGAGCTGCGGCCCGCGGGGGTTGGTCCCGACGAGCGGTTGGCGGACCCGGGGCCGGGGACCGGGCCGGTCGACGGTCAGGCCGGCGCGTTTTTCTACGCCGAGGACTACCACCAGCAATACCTGCACAAGAACCCCGGCGGTTACTGCAACCATGGCCCGAACGGGTTCACCTGCCAGATCCCCGCGCTCTGATCCATCCCTGGAGCTGAACCGGCGCTGCAGCGAAGACGTCGTGGCCGGGCTCGGCGCGGCATGTGTACGGTCGTGCGGAACCCACCGGCCAGGAGGTAGGAGCGAATGAGCGAACCCATCAAGGTCGCCGCAGCCGATGACATCCCGGACGGCGGCGCGACCGTCGTTCCCGCGACCGCTAACGGCACCGGCGAAGACATCGCGGTCTTCCACTGCGACGGGAGCTTCTACGCGCTCGACGACACCTGCTCGCACGCGCAGGCGTCCCTCGCGGAAGGCTGGGTGGAGGACAGCCAGGTGGAGTGTCCTCTGCACGGGGCCGCCTTCGACCTTGGCACCGGTGAGGCCCTGTGCCCGCCCGCGACCCGGCCGGTCACGACCCACAAGGTCGAGGTCCGCGACGGCCAGGTGTGGCTCTACCCGAGAACGCCCGCGGTCGGCACCTGAGCCACCGCGGAGGCCGCGCGTCGGCGTTGGCTCAGGTGGCAACCACGCGGGTGCCGGCACGCCGACGGGTCTCAGCGTTCAGCCCACCACGATGTCGCCCCTTTAAAAGAGCTGGGCGCCGAGCCACGCCCCCTGGTCCTGTAGCCGTCCCAGGACCGCCCGCAATGCCTCTTCCTGGCGGGTCAACGTGTGCGCCCCCTGCTCCCCGTCGCGCGTCTGCTGAGTCTGCGGCGGGGAGTACAGCGCGAAGCGATCGGGGCCCTGCGCGGCCCGGGCTGCCGCGTACGCCTCCCAGGTTGCGGCGTCCGCGTTCGCGGCCACGCCAGCGAGCGCCCGAGCGCTCACGCTGAGCTGCGCCTGCGTGCCGCGGGCGTCTCGGTCGAAGGCGGCCGCCAGCTCCTGCCGATTCACGGCGGGGAGGCCGCTCTCGTCCCGACGGACACCTGGGAACCCGAGAGGTGCCCGTGACCCGTCCACCCCGTCCTCGGGCGTGCCGCCGACCGGCACGCCACCCGTCAACCCCGCGCCCAAGCCACTCAGGGCGCCGCCGGCCAGTCCGAGCGCCCCGGTCCCCCCGACGGTCTCGGCAGGGGCCAACCCCAACGCGGACAGCACCCGGGAGGCGGTGGCCGACGCGCCGGCGACTTGAGCGGAGGACACCACGGCCGCGGCGCGTGCCACCAGGTCCGTCGCGCGGTCAAGCGTGGGCGCGCTCAGCCGCTGCGTCCCCACGTGAAAGGTCCGGCCTGGATCTGCGGAGCGCACCTCCACATCGACCCCCGGCAGGACGCCGCGCACCAGGCGCCCCGTGGACTGCGTCAACGCGGCCGTCTCGCCAGGACGCTGCACCTCCAGCAGGGTGTCTCGCCCACTCACCAGCGGCACCACGCGCCCCAGAATCGCCGACGTCGTGGGCGGGTCCTCGCCGTTCACGATCGTGACGCTGCTCGACCGCCCGCTGCTCAACGACGTGATGTGCAACTGAACGCCGCCGGAGCCGATCGACGCGACGGTGGCCCTGACCGCCACGTTCGCCTGGTTGATCGACTGGGCCAGCTGCGTGATCGTCGGATACCGGCCGACGTCGATGACGGTCGTGCGCTCCTTCGAGGTGCCGAGGTGTTGCACCAGACCGATCGTGCGTTCCGTCCCGTCGCCGAGCGCCTCATCGGGCGTAAAGGTCTGCGCGGTCACGGCCGTGCCGGACGCCGCGACCGACAGAACCCTGACTTTCGCGAGCCCCGCTGGCGCTTCGGGGGTCGCCACCACCGTGACCAGGGTCGGCGCGCCGGAGGTGACCGACCGGGTGGCGGTGGCCCCGCCAGGAGCGCCGATGTCGGCGGCCGCCCGCCCGAGCCCGGCGAGCGCCACTCGCAGCGGCGAGAGCGTGTCCTCCAAGGCCGGCCGAGCGACGGCGGGTTCAGGCCCGGTGACCGCGCCCAAGAGCAGGTCGGAGGCCTGCGAGACGAGGCGATCCAGGACCGCGCTGACGCTGCCAGCCAGCTCGGGCAGTATTCCGTCGACGATGTCACGGTGCCCGGCGACGGCACCCGCCGACACGTTCACGCTCGCGCCCCCCGCCGTGACCACCGCGCGAGAGCCCGGGGGCCCCCGACTTCGAGAGGCCGCATCCCGGCTCCGGACACCAGCGCTCGACCGCCCACACGCACGTCGATCGCCGACCCCGCGCCGGGCCCGGCCATCGCACCCACCGATCGTGAAAGGGCCCCGACGAGCTGGTCTCGCTGGCGGATCGCCTCGGGAGGCGCCGCGCCGCCGTCGCGGACCGAGGACTGGATGAGTCCGTTGAGGTCCGCAACCCGACGGGCCTTGTCGTTCGTCTCCGCGACGGCGCGCTCGAGGCGGTCGGCGGCATCGTCCGTCAGCCGTGCCACGATCGCGGCCAGCCGGCCCACGGCGGCGAGGGCGTCCGCGACCTGCCGCCCCCTCTCTTCCGCAGACACCGGCGGCCGCGCGTCGTCGCCCGTACCGTCGGCGGTTAGACCGGAGGTCCGGGCGGCGTGGGAGACGTTCGACGACTGGGTGGGGGCCTCGGGCGGAACGCGATGGTCGGCGTCGGCGGCCTGCGCGACAACCTCACGCAGCACCGCGGCCTTCTCGGCGACCCGCCGCGCCCGCTCTCGCGTCTCCTGCGACGTCCTGGAGGACGTGGCGCCCTGGAGCAGATCGAGGTCCGCGGCCACCCTGGCGTCGGGGCGGCGCGCCGCCTTATCCTCCCGAGGCCAGACGTCCGCGAGGGTCCGCGTCACCTCACGGCCCGGCTCGGTCAGGGCCCGCTCGACCCTCGTCAGGTCCTCGCGACGAGCCTCCAACAGTCCCGTCACCGCCTGTGCGCGCAGAGCAGACGACGAAAGCGTCGGCGCGGCGACGGGAACGCTCTCACCGGGCTGCCGCGCGGAGGTGGTACGTCCCCCGGTCGACACCTCGTGCTCCGTGCGGGTGTCGGTGCGCGTCGACGGCGGCACCCCCACCACCGAGGGCACTCGGGGCCAGCTCGCCTCGATCGGCGTGTTCACGTACGACATAGCAGAACTCATCCATGAGTGGCCCCAGCGAGGCGGCCGGTGGGCTGTCCGATAGCGCGTCCGAGGACGTCCGCAGGGACACCCCCCGTACGTCCTTTCTATCGGCCGACCGACCTGTGACCTGAGGGGCCGCGCCTCCCGGCGCTCACGAAGGACGCATCAAGTCCGTCAAGGCATGGACGAACCGGTCATGGGTCGCGGGGTCGCGGGCGGCGACCCTCAGCCACGTCGGACCCAGTCCGGGAAACGTCTCGCCCCGCCGGACCGCGAAGCCCCGCGCCGCCAGCGGCTCACGCAGGGACTCCAGGCTGATGCCCGAAGTGTCCACCAGCAGGAACGGCGCCCGCGCAGGCGTCACATAGGGGACCGCGGCCCCCGCAAGCCGGGCCTCCAGATCACGCCGGGCCACGTCGCCTTCCTCGGCGAGACGGGCCGATTCACTGACGGCGAAGGGGGTCAGACACGCCCGCACCGCGCGCAGCGCAGGGGTGGACACCGACCAAGGCGGCTGCTGGGCGGCGCACACGGCCACCAGGTCCGCGTCTCCGACGAGGAACCCGACCCGCAATCCCGCGAGCCCCCACGTCTTGGTCAGGGACCGCACCACGAGAATCCCGGACATGTCGTCGCTGATCAGGGTCTCCGGCTCCCCCGGCACAGCGTCCATGAACGCCTCGTCCACCACGAGCGTCCGGCCGGGTCGACGCAGGCGCCGCAGATCGGCCGCCGGGTGCAGCACCGAGGTGGGGTTGGTGGGGTTGCCGACGATGACGAGATCCCCGGTGTCGGGGATAGTGGCGGCGTCGAGCCCGAAGCCGTCTCGGGCGGTCAACACCACACGCTGGACCGGACGTCGGGCGGCCCGCAACGCCGCCTCCGGTTCGGTGAACTGCGGATGCACCACGCACGGCGCCTGCCCAGGAAGGCCCCGCGCCATCAGCGTGAACGCCTCAGCCCCACCGGCGGTGATCAGCACCTGGTCACCGCCGACCCCGAGGTGAGCCGCGAGTGCTCCCGTCGTGGCGTCGGCATCGGGGTAGGCGGCCCAGTCCGCATCGTCCGTCACCGCTTCCACGAGCCAGGGCGGTGTGCGGGCGGGGCGCACGTTCACGGCGAGGTCGACCAAGCCAGGGGCGATGTCACGGTCTCCGTGATGGTCCAGGTCACACGCCTCGTCGCCGGGCACCTCCACCGGAGGGAGGGCGCGATGCGGGGGCATGCAGGAATTCTCCCAGACATCTGGAGCGGGCCGACGGGCTCAGCCTCCCGATCCTCGCCCGACGGGCCCTCACCCGACGGACGTCGACCGACAGACATCAACCGACGGATCGACGGGTCGCCTCCAGGTCGGCACGGAGCCGCTCCTCCCACGCGTCCCCCGGAACGTCGGCAGGCGCATCGGCAGACGTGTCGCGGTGTCGGCACAGGTCGTAGACGAGCACGCTCACCTGGTCGTACGCGCACTCCGGGCCCAGGTCCTGCACGAGAGGCTCGGTCAGGTGCCGGTCGTGCCAGGGGAGTTGCTCGTCGCAGCGACGCGCCAGGTCGCGCAACGCCTGGGCGTGGTGGAGCGCCTGGTCGAGCGGCAGCGTACGCCATCGCTCTCCCAGGCGCTCCACCTCCTGGCGGATCACCGCGGGGACGTGGGCGGTCCTCATGGCGGCGTCACCCTCGCCACGGGGTCCGACCCATCGCAGCGCGTGACGCTCAGTCGCGGCCGGTGAGCTGTGCGATCAAGCGGAGCAGCTCCAGGTAGAGCCACACGACCGTGACGATCAGCCCATGTGCGAGGAGCCACGAGTACTTCTCGGGCATCTGCGCGGACACCGCACGATCGATGGAGTCGAAGTCCATCGCGAGGGAGTACGACGCCAGGCCGACAGCAAAGACGCTGACCAGGATCGACATACCGGAGCCGAAGCCGAAGAAACCCCAGCCGCTGTTGGCGCCGAACGCCCACGCGGCGACGAAGTTGGCGAGCGCGAAGAGGAGGTAGCCGCCGATGGCCATCGTGAAGATCCGGCGGGACTTGCTGGTCACCTTGACGATGCCGCTCTTCCAGCCGAAGAGCATCGCCGCGAAGACACACAGGGTCGCGATGACCGCCGTGGAGACGACGTTGGGCCCGAACGCGTTCGCGTAGATGCTGGAGACGCTGCCGACCAGCACACCCTCGAGCGCCGCGAACGCCACGATGAGCGGCACGCTGATGGTCTTCTTGAACGCGATCACGAGGCCGAGCCCGAGCGTGATCAGGATCGCCGGCAACATGAGCGCCGTCGTCGTGGAGCGCGGCAGCAGCAGTCCCGTGATGGCGGCGCCGGCCAGAACCAGGCCGAACAAGCCGAGGAACTTCATGATCACGTCGTCGAACGTGACCCGGCCCATGGCGACCGGGCCCGCGGAGGGAGAGGCGTACATCTGGCCCAGTTGCTCGGAGCTCATCTGCGGGGGCGGCCCCTGCTGACCGTATCCGGGAGCCTGGCCGTAGCGCGTACCCTGCGGCGGCCCGTGCTGGGGCTGTTGACGGCCCCCGAAGGTGGCGTACCCACCCTGGGAGATTCCCTTGTCGATGCGGTCGAAGACCGGATTGCTCATGATCTGGTGGGCCTTTCGGTCCGGCGTGATGGTGTTGCGGTCACGAAGATGGAACGCGACGTACGCGCCGCGTGCGCGACACTTCTGTCTGGTAAGACGTCGCGGCGCGCACCATTGTTCCCGGTGTTCGCGTCCGCGGGCGAAGACTGCTCACCAGGTGTCGCCGCCCACCCATCTGCTCGACCATGACCGAGGGCCACACCGAAGGTACCCATTCGGTGTGGCCAGAGTTTCCGACCATGAGCATCTGTGCCCCCGACGGGAGTCGAACCCGCACCACAGCCATTTTAAGTGGCCTGCCTCTGCCGGTTGGGCCACGGGGGCGACCCTAGGCTAGCCGCGCCGTTCCGAGGCCACCGCGGGCAGGTCATTCCCGCAGCGCCGCAGCGATCGCCGCGTCCAGCATCGGCTCGGTCAATCGGCCGGTGAAGGTGTTCTGCTGACTGACGTGGTAGCAGCCGACCAGCTGCGCTGCCGCTCCGTCGGGGCGGCGCAACGGAACGATCGCCTGGTGCCCGAATCGCGTCGACCGCCCGACCGGGACGTCCCAGCCGGTACGGCGCAATGCCGCAAGCGTGGCGGTCCATCCGATCTGTCCCAGCGCGAGGATGCCGGTGACCCACGGCCCGAGAAGGACAAGCTCGCGATCGAACCAGGGCGCGCACGTGCTGCGCTCCTGGCTGGTCGGCGTGTTCGCGGGCGGGGCGCACCGGACGGGCGCGGTGATGCGGGCCCCTCGTAGGGCTAACCCGTCGCCGGCGTGTTCGCTATGGGGCTGGGTGGCCACACCGGCGCGGTGCAGCGCCGCGTACAGGAAGTCGCCGCTCCGGTCGCCCGTGAACATCCGGCCGGTCCGGTTCGCGCCGTGGGCGGCCGGCGCGAGCCCGACGATCAGCAGGCGCGGCGCCGCGGCGCCGAACGAAGGCACCGGGCGGCCCCAGTACGGCTGGTCGGCGAACGCCTTCCGCTTGCTGGCCGCCACCTCGCGCCGCCACTGCACGAGCCGGGGACAGGCGGCGCACACGCTGACTCGGGCCTGGAGTGTCGTGAGATCTGTCGCAGCTCCAGCCAGCTCAACCACTTGCGCCGGATCCCGCGCCACCGGGGTGTCCGTGTCGGCCGGGTCTCCGGGCCAGCCCGCGCCGGGCGGCACTGGGGAGTCGTACGGGATCCCGGTGACCGGGTGCGGCAGCCTCACGCCACCCATCATGGCCCGAGGCGCGGCGAGAGCATCTGCGGCGGCCGTCACCAGCGATCAGAGGCTGGACGCGAGGTTTTGCGCGATGCCGTCCAGCAGGTCGTGCACGCTGGTCACGACGGGTACGTCGCCCGCGACGGCGCGCACGCGTTCGATGATCGCGCCCCAGATCAGTGCCCCGGCGGCGATCACGTCCACCCGTCCGGGGTGCACGTGGGCCAGCCGGGCGAGCTCCTGGCGCGGCATGGTCGCCAGCGACGTGCACGCCGCCAGGGTTTCATCGCAGGTCAGCATGGCCAGGTGGACGCGAGCGTCCGCGTACGCGTCGAGCTCCAGGGCGTGCGCCGTGATCGTCGTGATCGACCCCGCCAGCCCCACGAGCGTGCGCACACCGGCCAGGCCGACCGCCGCCTCCATCCGGTCGAGAGCCACCTGCACCTGGGCTCGCAGGGCCATCGCCTCGGACGGGGACGGCGGATCCGAGCGCAGAAGCCGCTCGGTGAGTCGCACGCACCCGACATCCAGCGAGATCGCCTGCTGCAGCGCGACTCCGCCGCGCACAATCTCGGTGGATCCGCCGCCGAGGTCGACCACAAGGTACTCCGCCGGGTAGCCCGCCTCGGCCACGGCGGTGGTCGCGCCCTGGAAGGACAGGGCCGCTTCCTCCTCGCCCGTGATCACCTCAGGGGCGACGCCGCGGGCGCCGAAACAGGCGCTGACCCCGTCTACGAACTGGCTGGCGTTGCGCGCGTCGCGAGACGCCGACGTCGCCACGTACCGGACCGCCTCGACCTGCAGCGCGTCGCACGCCCGCGCGTACTGCGCACTCACCGCGAGCGCCCGTGCCATCGCCTCGGGCGCGATCTCGCCGGTCACGTCCACGCCCTGCCCGAGTCGCACCACCTCGGTGCGCCGCACGACATCAGCCAACGCGCGTCCCTGGGTGACGTCGGCTACCAACAGGCGCAACGAATTGGTGCCGCAGTCGATCGCGGCGACGCGCCTCACGCGCGAGCCTCGTCGACGGGGGGCGGTGCGTCGCCAGGGGGCGAGGGCGCGACGACAGGGGACGACAGGACAGGAGATGTGCGGTCGGGAGCCGGCGCGAGGCACGGCCCGGCGGCGCCCCAATCAGGCAGCAAAGCCAGAGCCTCGTCACCCAACGGATTGATCCCGGGGCCGACGGCGAGGGCGTGCGCGACCAGCACATGGAGGCACTTCACCCGCGTCGGCATCCCCCCGGCGCTCACCCCGTCCAGCTCGCCCGCTTCGCCCAGCTCGGCGCGGCGGGCCACATAGTCTTCGTGGGCGGCGGCATACGCTGTGGCCAGCTCCGCGTCCTCTCCCAGCCGACGCGTCATCTCCCGCATCAAGCCGGTTCCCTCGAGGGTGGAGATCGCTCTGGTCAGGCGAGGACATGTCGCGTAGAACGCGGTCGGGAACGGCGTACCGTCGTCCAGCCGCGGCCGGGTCGCCAGCACGTCGGGCAGCCCGCAGGCACACCGGTGGGCGACACCGGCCACGCCACGAACCGGCCGGCCGAGCTGCTCTTGCGCGGCCGCGAGATCATCCCGCGTCGGCGCCTGCCACACTTGTGGCGCTCCGCCGCTCCGACCGGTCGCCATCACGTCGCCATCTGTCGGCTCAACCGCCATGAACACTTGGGGATGGGGACGGTCCGTCACGCTTCCCGTCGATCGTTGTCGTGCCCCGGTCCAGCCCGTCCGTGAGGACGACGGAGCTCCAGACTCGGCCGTACCACGCGCGGTTCGCATCGTCGACGCCGGTGACGACCGACCCGAGCACCGTGCCTGCCTCCGTCTTGGCGACCTGGTCTGCACCGAGAATGGTGTACGGCACCTCGCCGGGCCGTACGAATTTCAGCCGCTCGCGGGCCTGTTGTTCGACGTGCGCGTCGTCACGCCAGCGTTGCCTGTCCTCTTCGAGCGTCTTCTTGTGCTGCTCAGCGGAGGCGACCTGCTGTTGCATACCCTCGATCTCGCGGCGTTGGTCCATCCAGGCCCGGACCGTGGGGGTCAGCATCAAGGCGAGGAGCACCAGGACGGCCGCGAGGATGGCCAACCGGAGCGTGGGTGCCTTGGTCCGCCGGAACGGCGTACTGAAGCGCCGGGCGGGTCGGTTCGGGCGTCGGTTCGGCGCCTCGTGGCGCGATCCTCCGGCCGGGCGACGACTCGCCGACCGACGGCGTCCGCTGCCGCTCGGTCGGGCCGTTGACGTGGGGGCCGTCCCGGACGTGCGCCGCCCGTGTCCCGTCGAGCCCGCCGGCCGCCGATCACCCGCCACCGCGCTCCCCCTCCTTCGTGGCTGTTGCGTCACCAGGGTCTCATCCGCGCCTCAGAGCTGGCTGAGCGCCCTGCCGCGCCCAGGCGTGTGTCCCACCGTGTCGCGTCGTGTCCCACCGTGCCCCGAGCCAGCCGCCATGTCTCGCCGCGCCGTTCGCGAGCTTCAGGGCCGTTCAGGACCCCCACACGCGTACCGCCCGGCCGGCGACGTGCCGACCGGGCGGTAAACCGCTGACGGCCCGGGTCAGGCGCCCTTGAACCGCGGGAAGGCGGCGGCTCCGGCGTAGAGCGCCGCGTCGTCCAGGTCCTCCTCGATCCGCAGGAGCTGGTTGTACTTGGCGACACGTTCGGACCGGGCCGGGGCGCCGGTCTTGATCTGGCCACAGTTGGTGGCGACGGCCAGGTCGGCGATCGTCGTGTCCTCGGTCTCGCCGGAACGGTGACTCATCATGCACTTGTAGCCGTTGACCTGCGCCATCGTGACGGCGTCGAGGGTCTCGGTGAGCGAACCGATCTGGTTGACCTTGACGAGGAGGGCGTTGGCCGTGTCGGTCTCGATGCCGCGGGCGAGACGCTCCGGGTTGGTGACGAACAGGTCGTCGCCAACGAGTTGCACCTTGCTCCCGAGCCGGTCGGTGATGGCCTTCCAGCCCTCCCAGTCGTCCTCGTCCAGAGGATCCTCGATGGAGACGAGGGGGTAGGCGTCAACGAGTTCGGCGTAGTAATCGATCATCTCGGCGGCGGACTTGGTCCCACCCTCGAAGGTGTACGAGCCGTCCTGATAGAACTCGCTGGCCGCCACGTCGAGCGCTACCGCGACATCCTTGCCGAACACATAGCCGGCCGCGGTGATCGCCTCGCCGATGAGGTCCAGCGCGGCGCGGTTGCTGTCGAGGTTGGGTGCGAACCCACCCTCGTCGCCCAGGCCGGTGGCCAGGGAGCGATCGTGCAGGACCTTCTTCAGCGCGTGGTAGACCTCGGCGCCCATGCGAAGCGCTTCCTTGAAGGAGGAGGCGCCGATCGGGGCGATCATGAACTCCTGGATGTCGACGTTGGAGTCCGCGTGTGAGCCGCCGTTGAGGATGTTCATCATCGGCACGGGAAGCACGTGCGCGTTGGGACCCCCCACGTACCGATAGAGCGGCAACCCGGCAGAGTCGGCCGCCGCGCGCGCCACGGCGAGGGAGACACCGAGGATGGCGTTCGCGCCGAGCGTGCCCTTGTTGGCCGTGCCGTCGGCCGACAGCATCTCCTGGTCGATCAGCCGCTGGTCGGCCGCGTCAAAACCGAGCAGCCGGGGCTGGAGGTCGTCGACGACGTGGGCGACGGCAGTCTCGACGCCTTTGCCCAGGTAGCGGCCCTTGTCGCCGTCCCGCAGCTCTACTGCCTCGAACGCGCCGGTGGATGCGCCACTCGGCACGGCCGCGCGGGCCATCGTGCCGTCCTCCAGCACGACCTCGACCTCGACCGTGGGATTGCCGCGAGAGTCTAGGATCTCGCGCGCGCCAATTGCCTCGATGCTTGCCACTGCAAGACTCCTCACACAGTTGTGTAGGCCCGCGAAGGTCAGCACTCCGCGAGGCCTGTACGTATGCGAGCGAGCCTACCGGCTGGGGCGCACCCACCTTGGCCCTGCGCACCAAGCCCCTCCGCCGCCTCGCGCGGGATCACCGGTCGGCCATGTCTGTCACGGCCATGTCCCGCCCTCAGGAACGGGCCACCGGGCCTCCGGTGCCGTGCTCCGTCGACGCGGGCGCCCCGATCGTGGCGAGGTTCGGTCGAGTGGGGTGTTTGCGCCCCATCGGGCCCGCCGCCATGGCTTTCAACAGGTTGTCCGTCACCGTCCGCGCGAAGGACACCGACGCGGCGTCCAGGCCGGTCGCCGCGCCCGTGGTCCCCGCGAGCGCGCTCGCCCACATCATGGTCCCCGTCGAGAACACGCCCGCCCCCGAAGGGTCCGTGTAGTAGACCGCGTCGGACGCGGTCGTCCCCCGATCCGCGCATTGCACCGGGGAATGCGCCACGACCTGCAGGGACGCAGGCGTCCCCTTGAGCGGGTAGGCGCGGTCGATCTCGCTGCCCACCAACCCGGCGTACGAACGGCCCGCGCTCGCCCCGGTGCCCTCGAACAGGAAGAACGCCGGGTCGCGCACCACGAACGGCCCCCGGGCCGGGAAACACTCATACAGCATTCCCGTCAGGGAGTTCTCGCCTCGAGGGTGGGGCCTCTGCCGCCACATGGCTGTCGTCTGGGGCCCCGTCACGGGGTCGGCCGCGGCGCTCTTGTACCCCACGATCATCCGCCGCTCCCCGAGCACACCAGGCTCGAGTCGGATCCGCCAGTAGGCCGCGTTCGCGCCGAGGAACGCCAGGTTGGTCCCCCGAGCCCTCGCCCCCTCGACGGCGTCCCGTTCGGGCACCGTCCAATACTCGTCGTGCCCCATGGTCACCAGCCCCCGCGCCCCGTCCAGCGCCGCACCCTGCGCCTCCAGGTCGACCGCGCTGGTGTACGCGAGGTCCAGCCCGAGACGCTCTGCCCGCGAGACGACCGGCACCTCGAACTTGAACGTCTCCGTCGCGCCGTTGCGGTCGTACGGCCGGTCGAAGCTGACCTTTGAGCTGCGGGTACCGAGCGAGCGGTCCGGCCCCTTGTACAGACTGTGCCCGCCCCATTGGTTGTACGCCTGATATGTCGTGACCGGCGAGGAGAGGACGAGCCGGTCGCGAACCGACGCCGATCGCACCACCAGCGGCACGTACTTGGCCCGGCCCGGCCCGCGCCCCGCCCCTGGACCCGAGCCAGGTGTCGAGCCGGGTGCCGAGCCAGGTGCCGAGCCAGGTGTCGAGCCGGCTCGCAGGACGAACAGGTAGGACCCCTCCGGCCAACCGGTCGTGTCGATCGTGGCCGACTGCGTCCAGCGGGTGGTCACGGTCCGGTCCGAGGCGATCTGCGGCGGAGCCTGGGCGGTGCCCGCGACCGGACGTGCGCTGGTCCAGACCTCGCGCGCCCCCTTGCCGCCGTACCAGCCGATCCGGTATGCCGTGACCTGCACATCGCCGATGGTCGAGGTGAGGTAGAGCGTGGCCGGCTCGCCGGGGGTCACGCTCACCTGCCCGAAGTATCCCGCGAGCTGGGTATCCCCGGCGATCTGCGCGTCGCCGAGCTGCCAGTCCAAGGCCCCGTCCCGCGCGTTCTCCGCGACCACCCACCGGGGGTCGTGCCCGGCGCCTGCCTGCGCGGTTTTCCCTGCTTCGCCACTGCCTCCCGAACCGGATCCCGGAAGGTATCCGCACCCCGTGAGCGCCCCCAGTGCGCACACGGCGGCGCCTGGGGCCACGACGCGAACACAGACGCGGACACGGACACGGACACGGCCGCGGCCGCGGACGACTCCCCCGGTGAACCGGACCGTCGCGTCGCGGCGGCGACCGATCCACCCGGGGGCCGGGAGCGGACTCAGCGCGCCGCGTCCATCAGGCCGCGCAGGGTGGACCGCAGCGCGGCCGAGGGGTCGAGCCCCGCCCGATGCGCCTGCGCGACCAGCGCGAGCAGCCGTGCCCCGACATCACCGGCCGGGGATGTCAGCCCGTCGATCACGTCCCCGCGTCCGGCGCGGTCTAGACGCGACACGTACGTCGCGGCCCGCTCCAGCGCAGGCATCCCCACAGGCACGCCGTCCAGAATCCCCGTACGCTCCGGCTTCTCCGCCGCCTTCAGCTCTTCCCAGCGGTCCGCGACCTGCTCGGGCGTGTGGGCGTCGCCGTCACCGAACACGTGCGGGTGTCGGCGCCGCAGCTTCTCGGCGATCCCGCGGGCGACGTCGTCGAGGTCGAAAGGGTCGCTCGCGTCCTCCTGCGCCACTCGGGCGTGGAACACCACCTGCAGGAGCAGGTCACCCAGTTCCTCGCGCAGGTGGGCCCGATCGATCGGTTCGGTCGAGGCCGCCTCCGCCAGCTCGTACGCCTCCTCCACCGCGTACGGCGCGAGGCTGGCGTGAGTCTGCTGGGCGTCCCAGGGACATCCGGCGGGGGACCGCAAGCGGTCCATGACCTCGACGAGGTCATGGACGCCGGTCAGGTCCGGCCAGGTCAAGGAGCGCTGGGCGGCGGCGCGGGCGCCTCCGGCGGCGGGACCGGCAGCGTCTCCGGCGGCGGGGCCGGCAGCGTCTCAGGCGGCGGCGCCGGTTGGGGCTGCCCGGGCGTCAGTGCGCCACCGGCGGAGTCCTCCGGCACGAACCAGTTGGGCGGGGTGTTGACCAGGCCCTGCTGCGCGTCGAAGCCGCTGCCGTACTTCGGGTTCACGGTGATCTTGGCGTCCTGGACCAGCGACGTCAGCTGCTCGCGCGTGAGCGTGTTGGCCGCGGCAGCCTTGTCCACCGCGATGCTTCCCCGCATGAACTCGACCAGCGGCTGCGACGGCTCCCGCACGCCGAGACCGCCACCCTCCGCCGTCGGGCTCTGCTGGATCACCGAGCGGGCCTCGTCGGCGCTGACGACCGGCAGCGTCACGGACGGACTGGTCGCGACGATCTCGTTGAGGATCATGGCCTGCACGACGTTCGACGCGCCGAGCGGGGGTCCCTGACGCTGAGAATTGACGTCGTCCAGGATCGCTGTGACCGACGACTCACGAATGACTGAGCCGTTGACCTCGGCCGCAGCCCCGGGGACGGCTCCCGCGCACCCTGTCAGGGCCAGCGCCGCGGCAGGGACCAAAGCGACCGCTGCCCCGACGCGGGATATGGGAGCCTTCACAGCGGTTCCTTTCGTCGGGCGTGGATCCGGTCGGGTCCGTCTGCGTGTCGGTCGGATCGAGTCGGTATCGCCTCGCTGGGGATGAGACTACCGCGACGGTGTGGCCGTCAACCGCCGCGGCGCCCCGAGCCTGCCACATCGCCCGCGCGGGTGAGGTCTTCCAGCAGGATGGCGCGGATCAGCTGCCCGGCCCACTCCAGCACCGCCACGTCGCGCAGCGGTCGTCCGCCGACGGGCGCAGTCATCGGAGCGGGGACCAGGATCTGCCGCAACGCCGGCTTGATCACCGCGCCCTTGTAGAGCCGGGCCAGCCGCAGCGCCCGCGAGTCCGCCAGCTCCACCGGCGAGAACCGGATCTGTCGACCCTGCACGCCGACGTCCGCGATGTGGGCCTGCCGGGCGATGGTGCGCAGCCGCGCCACCTCGACCAGGTTCGACGCGGCCTCGGGCAACGCCCCGTACCGGTCCACCAGCTCCGCCACGATCTGGTCCAGCTCCTCCTCGTCGACGACCGCGGCGAGCTTTTTGTACGCCTCGAGGCGCAGCCGCTCCCCCGGCACGTACTCGTGCGGCAGGTGGGCGTCGACCGGCAGCTCGATCTTGATCTCGCGCAGCTTCTCCGCCCCGTCGCCGCCGTCGCGGAAGTCCGCCACCGCCTCGCCGACCAGCCGCACGTACAGGTCGAACCCCACCCCCTCGATGTGGCCCGACTGCTCGCCGCCCAGCAGGTTGCCCGCGCCGCGGATCTCGAGGTCTTTCATGGCCACGGCCATGCCGGAGCCGAGGTCCGTGTGGCTGGCGATCGTGGCGAGCCGGTCGAGCGCGGTCTCGCTCAGCGGATTCTCGCCGGGGTAGAGGAAGTACGCGTACGCCCGCTCCCGGCCCCGCCCCACCCGGCCGCGCAACTGGTGCAGCTGAGACAGGCCGAGCACGTCGGCGCGGTCGACGATCAGGGTGTTAGCGTTCGACACGTCCAGCCCGGTCTCGACGATCGTGGTGCATACGAGCACGTCGGAACGCCTCTCCCAGAAGTCGATCACGACCTGCTCCAGTCGGGACTCGGGCATCTTGCCGTGCGCGGTCGCGATCCGCGCCTCCGGAATGAGCTCGCGCAGCCGCGCTGCCGTCCTCTCGATTGAGGACACGCGGTTGTGCACGAAGAACACCTGGCCCTCGCGCAGCAGCTCCCGCCGGATCGCTGCGACCACCTGCCGCTCGGCGTACGCCCCGACGTACGTGAGCACCGGGTGCCGTTCTTCCGGGGCGGTCGCCAGGGTGGACATCTCCCGGATACCGGTGACCGCCATCTCCAAGGTGCGAGGGATCGGGGTGGCGGACATCGCCAGCACGTCCACGTTGGTCCGCATCGCCTTGAGCTGCTCTTTGTGCTCCACGCCGAAGCGTTGCTCCTCGTCGACCACCACGAGGCCGAGGTTCTTGAAGCGCACGCTCGGCGAGAGGAGCCGGTGCGTACCGATCACCAGATCCACGGACCCGTCCGCGAGGCCCTCCAGGACGGCCGTCGCTTCGTGCTCGGACTGGAACCGAGACAGCGCCTTCACCGTGAGCGGGAACGGCGCGTACCGCTCCGAGAACGTCACGACATGCTGCTGCACGAGCAACGTGGTCGGCACCAGCACTGCGACCTGCGCCCCGTCCTGGATCGCCTTGAACGCGGCCCGCACCGCGATCTCGGTCTTGCCGTACCCGACATCTCCGCAGATCAGGCGGTCCATCGGGACCTCGGCTTCCATATCGGCTTTGACCTCGTCGATGCTGGAGAGCTGATCTGGCGTCTCGACGTAGGCGAACGCGTCCTCCAGCTCGGCCTGCCACGGGGTATCCGGCGCGAAGGCGTGCCCGCGGGTGGCCATCCGGGCGCTGTAAAGACGGATCAGCTCGCCGGCGATCTGTCGCACGTGCCGCCGAGCCCGTGACTTCGTCTTCGCCCAATCGGCCCCGCCGAGCTTGTGCAGCGTCGGCGTCTCGCCGCCGACGTACCGGGTCAGCAGGTCCAGCTGGTCTGTGGGAACGAAGAGGCGGTCCGTCGGCTGGCCACGCTTGCTCGCCGCGTACTCCATCACCACGTACTCTCGCGTGGCGCCCTGGACAGTCCGCTGGGTCATCTCGACGAACCGGCCGACCCCGTGCTGCTCGTGCACCACGAAGTCCCCGGGGCTCAGCTGTAGCGGGTCCACCTGGTTGCGGCGCCGCGACGGCATCCGGCGCATGTCCCGGGTGCTGCCCGGTGAGGACGCCCCCGCCCCCAGCAGGTCGGTCTCTGTGAGCACGACCGGGCCGTCGTCACCGACGCTGAATCCGCGGGACAGCGCCCCGGTCATCACGTGCACGACCCCCGTTTTCCGGGGAGGCGTCGGCGCTGTCGCCCCGGCCGTCTCGGCGCCGATCACGTCCGCCGGAACCTCCGCCTCGGCCAGCACCTCCGTGAGGCGCCGCGCCAGCCCAGCGCCCTCGGTGACCACGGCGACGAAGCGCCCGTCCCGGACCGCCCAGCGACGCAGGTCGGAGACGAAGTCGTCCTGCTTCCCACGGTAGGAGGGCGCGTCTCGGCTCGGGATGGTCAGCGCAATGACATCGTCGGCGACGTCACCTCCGTCACCTCCGTCACCTCCATCACCCCGGTCGCCCCGTCGGTCGTCACGCCCGTCGCCCCGCCGGGCGCCGCCGACGGACATCGCGGCGATCTCCTCGTCCGCCGCGAACGGGGTCATCGACCACCACGCCAGCCCCTGGGCGAGGGCATGCTCCCGCGCCCGCGCCAACGTCCAGAACGATGCCTCTCCGAGGACACCGGCGAGGTCGACCGGCACGGGGGCGCCTGCCGCGGCGCCGAGCCAGCTCGCCTGCAAGAACTCCTCGCTCGTCGCCACGAGGTCGTGTGCCCGCGCTCGAACGCGCTCGGGGTCTGACAGCACGACCGTGGACCCGTGCGGCAACAGGTCCAGCACCGACTCCATCCCGTCGACCAGGACCGGGCCGAGGGACTCCATCCCCTCCACCGCGACACCTGCGGCGATCTTGGCGAGCAGATCGGCCACCCCGGGAAGGGTGTCGACCAACCCGGCGGCGCGCTCGCGTACCGCGTCGGTCAGCAGGATCTCCCGGCACGGGGGCGCCCAGAGCCCGTGCTCGGCGGGACCGAGACTGCGCTGGTCGGCAGCGGCGAAGTAGCGCAGGTCGCTCACGTCGTCTCCGAAGAACTCGACCCGCACCGGGTGCGATTCCGTGGGTGGGAACACGTCCAGGATCCCGCCCCGGACCGCGAATTCCCCGCGCCGTTCGACCATGTCCGTCCGGACGTACGCCGCCCCCGCGAGCGCGGAGACCACCTCGTCCAGGGGCCGCTCGTCCCCGACGCGCAACGCGACCGGGGCCAGCTCGGTCAACCCGGTCGCGATGGGCTGCAGGAGGGCACGCACGGGCACCACGAGCGCGCGGATCGGCCCGTACGAGGGATCCTGCGGGTCCGGGTGAGCCAGACGCCTCAATACGGCCAGGCGCCGACCTACGGTGTCGCTGCGCGGGCTCAGGCGTTCGTGCGGCAAGGTCTCCCAGCTGGGCAGGACGGCAACGCTGTCGGGGGGCAGGACGCCACGTAACGTGCCGGCCGCGTCGTCGCCCTCGCGCCCGGTCGCGGTGACCAGCACGAGTGGCGTCTCGGGTGGTTGGCCCTGCGCCAGGATCGCCGCGAGCAACGGCCGAGCGCCCGTGGCCAGCGCGACGTCGACGCAGGGCTCACCGCGCAGCTCCAGGAGGCGACCGACGGACTCGTGTTCTCGCAGCGCTCCCACCAGGTGGCTCAAGCTCATCCGTCGGGTCCCTCCTCCGCGGCTATCGGCCGGGCCCGACGTGCCACGACGGATCGTACGGGAGGCAGCGAGCGGCACCACGGCCAGGTCGGGACCGCGGGGCCGTGACCGCGCTCACGCGCGACGGCCTTCGGCCATGAGCGCCTCCACGCGCCGCCCCATGGTCCTGCGGAGGACCTCCGCGGGCCCCCGTCGGAGACGCGCGTACGATGAGTTCCGTTGTCCCTCAAACGATTTACCCGCTCAAAGCCGGTCGCTATTCCCCCCCTGCGGGCCGGTTGGTCACCTCCTGGCGAAGGAACTCACGTGGACAAAACTGTTGCCCGCGCTGCCGTGGTCCTGGGCGCACCCCTGCTCGGGACCCGCGCGGCCATCGCATACCTGCAGACGGGTCGGGTCACGGATTCGGTGACCGTCGCAGGCCCCGACGATCAGACGTTCGAGCTGCGCACGTTTTCCGGCACCGCTCCCGGAACCCGGCTACCGCAGCTCCTCAGCGTAGCCAAGGGCGAGCTGCGGTTCATCGGCCCCGAACCGCTCCCGCCGCCCCACCGACGCTTCGCGCGCCGCCCGTCCGGCGACGGCGGGCACGCCTCGGTGGTCCCCGGCATCTTCTGCGCCCATCGGTTGCGCGCCCACACTGGTCTGACGTTCGAGGGAGGCGCCGATCACCCCCAGAGCCCGACCGCGCGTGAGCCCGGCCCGTGGCACGAAAGCCACCAGTCTCTGCTGCGCGGGAAGAACGTGGCGCTCATCGCCCGGTCCGTCCTCGCCAGGACGCTCGGCGGTCGCCACGACAGCCGGCCGGTCCCCGAAGACGTCCACCTCCTCGGCGTACAGATCCGCAACGCCAGCATGGCCGAGGCGGTGCACTGGATCGCCGACGCCGCCGACGGGCATCACGGCCCGCAGGTCGTGTGCTTCGTGAATCCCAGCTGCCTGAACACGGCGGTGGTGGACGCCGGGTACCAGACCATCCTGCGAGAGGCCGACCTCGTGCTCGCTGACGGGATCGGCATCCGCATCGCCGCTCGCCTGCGCGGATTCGCCATGCGCGACAACGTGAACGGGACGGACCTCTTTCCGCGACTGTGCCGCCGTTCCGCCAGGGACGGTCTGCGGCTGTACTTCCTCGGGGCGGCCGACGGCGTCGCGCGCGCCGCTGCGGACGCGATGACCCAGCGCTACCCGCAGCTCCTCGTCGCCGGCTCCCACCACGGTTACCTGGCCGACGACCCGGATCTGGAGAGCGCCGTCATCGCGGACATCAACTCGTCCGGAGCCCAGATCCTGCTGGTCGGGATGGGCACACCCGACCAGGAGGCGTGGGTCACCCGGGTACGAGAGCGCCTCACCGTCCCCGTGGTCATCGGAGTCGGCGGACTGTTCGACTTCTATTCCGGTCGCATCCCGCGAGCGCCGCTATGGGTACGGGAGATCGGTATGGAGTGGGTGTGGCGCCTCGCCCAGGAGCCGGGTCGGCTCTGGCGCCGGTACGTCATCGGCAACCCGCTGTTCCTCTGGCGTGTGTGGCGCGAACGCAAGGTCAACGGAGACACCATCACGGCGCACCAGGACCACAGCGCGGCGGCGTAACCGCCCCCACGTCACCGTCCCCACGCGGAGCACGCCCACGAGTCTCCACGTGCGACGCGCCACGATGGGCCGTCCGGAGCCTCCCCGGCTCCGGACGGCCCATCGTTGCTCAGGCGTTGCCGGTCACGACTTCTTCTCGATCTCACGCGCCTGCCGCTCGACGTCGTCGAGACCTCCGCACATGTAGAAGGCCTGCTCAGGAACGGTGTCGTAATCCCCGTCGCAGATCTTCGTGAACGCCTCGACGGTATCCTCCAGCGGCACCGTCGAGCCCTCGATGCCGGTGAACTGGGTCGCCGCGTACGTGTTCTGGGACAGGAACCGCTGGATGCGCCGGGCCCGGTTGACCGTGATCTTGTCTTCCTCGGACAACTCGTCCATGCCGAGGATCGCAATGATGTCCTGCAGCTCCTTGTTCTTCTGCAGGATCGACTTGACCCGCACCGCGGTGTCGTAGTGGTCCCTGTTGATGTACCGCGGGTCGAGGATCCGGCTCGTCGAGGTGAGCGGGTCCACGGCCGGATAGATACCCAACGAGGCGATCTCGCGGGACAGCTCGGTCGTCGCGTCGAGGTGCGCGAACGTGGTCGCGGGGGCCGGGTCGGTGTAGTCGTCGGCGGGTACGTAGATGGCCTGCATGGAGGTGATCGAGTGACCGCGAGTCGAGGTGATCCGCTCCTGCAGAACGCCCATCTCATCCGCCAGGGTCGGCTGATAGCCCACCGCCGAGGGCATCCGACCGAGAAGCGTGGACACCTCGGAACCGGCCTGGGTGAAACGGTAGATGTTGTCGATGAACAGGAGCACATCCTGGCGCTGCACGTCACGGAAGTACTCGGCCATGGTCAGCGCAGACAGGGCCACCCGCAGACGCGTGCCCGGCGGCTCATCCATCTGGCCGAAGACCAGCGCCGTCTGGCCAAGGACGCCCGCCTCTTCCATCTCGACGATGAGGTCGTTCCCCTCACGGGTGCGCTCTCCCACTCCCGCGAACACGGACACACCGCCGTGGTTGCGGGCCACGCGGGCGATCATCTCCTGGATGAGGACGGTCTTGCCGACGCCCGCGCCCCCGAACAGGCCGATCTTGCCGCCCTGAACATACGGGGTGAGCAGGTCGATGACTTTGAGCCCCGTCTCGAACATCTGGGTCTTCGGCTCCAGCTGGTCAAACGGGGGCGCTGGGCGGTGGATGCCCCAGCGCTCCGTGACCTCCAGCACCTCCCCCTCGGGGAGGTTCAGGCACTCGCCGGTGGTGTTGAAGACCTTGCCGAGCGTGATGTCGCCGACCGGCACGCTGATCGGCCCGCCAGTGTCCTGGACATAGGTTCCGCGGACCAAGCCGTCGGTGGGCTGCAGCGAGATCGCCCGGACGATGCTGTCGCCCAGGTACTGGGCGACTTCAAAGTTCACGTTCCGGACCTGCCCCTCCTGCCCGTCCTTCCCGTCCATCTCGACGTTGGCCGTCAGCAGGTTGAACAGCTGCGGCAACTGGTCGGCGGGGAACTCGATGTCGACCACGGGGCCGATGATGCGCGACAGGCGACCTTGCCCACCGGGGACAGGCGCACTTTGGGCGGGCGTGTCAAGGGTTGCGGTCATGGCGGTGCGGCTCCTCGATGTTCTCGGGTTACTTCGCTTCGGAGAGGGCGTCGGCGCCGCCCACGATCTCGCTGATCTCGTTGGTGATCTGGGCCTGGCGGGCCTGGTTCGCCAGTCGCGTGTAGGTCTTGATGAGCTCGTCGGCATTGTCCGTCGCCGACTTCATGGCCCTTTGCCGGGATGCCAGTTCGGAGGCGGCCGACTGCAGGAGGCAGTTGAAGATCCGGTGCGTCACGTACTGCGGCAGGATCGCGTCGAGCACGGCCTCCGTGTTCGGCTCGAAGTCGTACAGCGGCAGGATGTTGTGCGCGCCGCTGTGAGTGTCGACGTCAGACTCGACGTCCTCCTGGTCGACGACCTCGATGGGCAGCATCCGCAGCGCCCGAGGCACCTGCGTCACCATCGTGCGGAACTGGGTGTAGACGACGTGCACCTCATCCACCCCGTCCGGGCCGTCGTCGAGGAAGGCCCGCACCACCGCGTCGCTGATGCTCTGCGCCGTCTCGTAACCCGGGTTGTCCGTCGAGTCCTCCCAGCTGTGTTCGTAGGGGCGTTGCCGGAACCTGTAGAACCCGATCGCCTTGCGCCCCACGAGGTACGGAACAATCTGCTTGCCCTCGGCTGTGAGCCTTCCGACGAGCGCTTCGCTCTCGCGAAGGACCGCCGAGGTGTAGCCGCCGGCGAGACCCTGGTTGTTGCCGACCACCACCATGGCCACCCGGTGGGGATTCTCGACCGGGGTCGTCAGCGGGTGATGGGCATCGGAGTTCGACGCACAGGCCGCCAACGCGTGCGAGATCGCGACCGCGTACGGGGTGGTCTGCCCCACCCGCTGGCGAGCCTTGACCACCCGCGACGCTGCCATGAGCTCCATGGCTTTCGTGATCTTCTGGGTTGCCTTGACGGAACGGATGCGCTGCCGGTACTCCCGGATCTGCGCCGCCATATCTGTCCGCCTCTCTTCGGTCTGCCGATGATGCTCGCCGGGCCGTGCGGTTCCGGGTCGCGGGGGGTCTAGCCGGGGCGGGGGTCCTGGGCCACGGCCTAGAACCCCCGACTCCGTCAGCGTTGCCGGACGATGCGTTCCTGGTCGACAGCCTCGTCGCCAAGTGCTTCGATCTCCTCGTCCTGCGGAGATCCGGCCCACCCGGTCTGCTTGCCGGCCGCGAACTGCTGCGCGAAAGCGTCCACCGCCTCACCCAGGGCCTGCTCGGTGTCCTCGCTGAGTTCCCTCGTCTCGCGGATCGCCTCGAGGATTCCGCCCCGCTCGCGGCGGAGGAAGTCCAAAAGCTCGTTCTCGAAACGACCCACGTCCTCGACCGCGACGTGGTCGAGCTTGCCGTTCGTGCCCGCCCAGACACTCACCACCTGCTCCTCGACCGGGTACGGCGAGGACTGCGGCTGCTTGAGCAGCTCCACCAGGCGGGCGCCGCGGGCCAGCTGCGCCTTGGACGCCGCATCGAGGTCTGAGGCGAACATCGCGAACGCCTCCATGGCGCGGAACTGGGCGAGGTCCAGCTTGAGCCGACCGGCCACCGACTTCATGGCCTTGATCTGCGCCGAGCCACCGACCCGGGAGACGGACACACCGACGTCGATCGCGGGACGAACGTTGGCGTTGAACAAGTCAGCCTGCAGGTAGATCTGGCCGTCGGTGATGGAGATGACGTTGGTCGGGATGTACGCCGAGACGTCGCCCGCCTTGGTCTCGATGATCGGCAGGCCCGTCATGGACCCGGCGCCCAACTCGTCCGACAGCTTCGCGCAACGCTCCAGCAGGCGGCTGTGCAGGTAGAAGACGTCGCCCGGGTAAGCCTCGCGACCTGGTGGGCGGCGCAGCAGCAGCGACACCGCCCGATAGGCCTCCGCCTGCTTGGACAGGTCGTCGAAGACGATCAGGACGTGCTTGCCCTCGTACATCCAGTGCTGGCCGATAGCCGAGCCGGTGTACGGGGCCAGATACTTGAAGCCCGCCGAGTCGGACGCCGGAGCGGCGACGATGGTCGTGTAGGCCATGGCGCCGGAATCCTCGAGCGTGTCCTTCACCGACGCGATCGTCGAGCCCCGTTGGCCGATGGCCACGTAAATGCACAACACTTGGCGATCCGGGTCGCCAGACTCCCAGTTGGCCCGCTGGTTGATGATCGTGTCGACCGCGACCGTCGTCTTGCCGGTCTGGCGGTCACCGATGATGAGTTCACGTTGACCGCGCCCGATCGGGATCATCGAGTCGACAGCTTTGATGCCGGTCTGCAACGGCTCATGCACGCTCTTGCGCGCCATGACGTTGGGGGCCTGCAACTCCAGCTCGCGGCGAGCCTCGGCCTTGATCTCGCCGAGGCCATCGATCGGCTGGCCGAGTGGGTTGACGACCCGGCCGAGGTAGGCGTCACCGACCGGAACCGAGAGGACCTCTCCGGTGCGCTTCACGGTCTGGCCTTCTTCGATACCCGAGAAATCGCCCAGGATGACGACGCCGATCTCGTGAATATCGAGGTTCAGCGCGATGCCGAGGGTACCGTCGGCGAACTGCAGCAGTTCGTTGGTCATCGCCGACGGAAGCCCCTCGACGTGGGCGATGCCGTCGGCAGCGTCGGTGACCCGGCCCACCTCTTCGCGGGTGGCCGCGTCAGGCTCGTAGGACTGGACGAACCTGTCCAGCGCGTCCCGGATATCCTCCGGGCGGATCGTGAGCTCCGCCATCGTTGTCTCTTCTCTCCCTCGTCTGGCTCCCGGCCGCACCGCGTTGGCCGTTCGTGGTCTTCGTGGGCCGGATCGCTTGCCGTCCCTTGCCTCTACTGTTGTGGCTTCCCTGCCGGGGTGCGGCCCTGAGTAGATGAATTCGCCAGGGCCGCAGCCGATCCGATACGCCCTCGCTAGGCCTTGCTCATGGCCCGTCGTGCGTCGTCGAGCCGGCGCAGAACGCTGCCGTCGATGAAGTCGTCGCCGACCCGCACCTGGACACCGCCCAGAAGCCCCTCGTCAACCTCCAGGTTGGCGTTGACGGCGTGCCCGTAGATCCTCGACAGGGCTTCCTCGATCCGGTGCTTCTGATCCGAGGTGAGCTCGATCGGTGACGTCACGACCGCGGTGACGTTCCGACGTCGCAAGTCAGCGATCGCCAGCATCCGCCAGATCGTCGAGGCGAACCTGCGACCCCGCGGGTTGCGCGCCGGGCGCTCGGCGAGCCACAGCGCGTCGGCCGAGACCTCGCCCTCGAGAAGCTGGTGCAGGAGGGCGACCTTCGGCTCCGCGGGGACGTCCCGACGCCCCAGGGCCTCGTTCAGCGTCTGGTTCTTCAAGACCAGCTCTTGGATGCTGAACAGTTCGTCCCCGAGCTTGTTCAGTCGCCCGTCGTGTTCGGCGGCCGCGAAGACGAGGTTCATCCCGATGCGCTCGAACGCGTCCGTCAGATCGTGGTCCACCATCCAACGGCCGCCGACGGCGGACAGGATCAACGACATCGCCTCTTGCGACACCTTGCCCGAGAAGACCTTGCGGGCTAGGTCTTGCTTCGGCCACGCGTCACGTGCCGGGTCGGCGAGGGCGCGACGAAGCTTGGCTTCTCCGGCCACCAGCTCGCTGACCGCGAAGAGTTCGCTCGCGACAGCACGGATATCCAACCCGGGGACTTGCTCGGTCTTTCGGGAGGTGCCGAGCGCGTGCATCCACGCGCCGAACGACGAACCCTCCATCAGACGTCGACCTCCTTCGGGATGGCCTGACGCACATGCTCGCCACGACCGGTGCTCACCCGACCCGCTTCGAGGTCGGCGATGAACCGCTCGACGATGCCCGTCTGACGCGCCTCGTCATGGAGCGACTCCCCCACGATGCGGCTGGCCAGGTCAGTAGACAGTCGGCCCACGTCGCCCTTGAGCTCGTTGATCGCCTGACTGCGCTCGGCCTCGATCTGGCGCTGCGTCGAGTCGAGGATGCGAGCGGATTCGGCCTGGGCCTGGTCTCGCATCTCGGCGATGATGGCCGCACCCTGTTCGCGCGCCTCCTCCCGCAGGCGTGCCGCCTCGGTCCGAGCTTCAGCCAGTCTGGCCTCGTACTCCGCCTTGATGGCCTGCGCCTCCTGCTGAGCCTTATCGGCTCGGCTCATCCCGCCCTCGATGGCTGCAGCCCGCTCGGCGTACAGCTTCTCCAACGAGGGAAACACCTTCTTGGCGACGAGGGCGTAGAGGATGCCGAACGCGACCAGCCCGAAGATGAGTTCGGGTAGATAGGGCAGGATCGGCAGGCTGGCCGATGCGTCAGCCTCCGGACCGCCGCCGTCGGCGGTGGCCACGAACACACTCGTCAACGAGCTGGCGACTTGCTGCACGGTCTTGTCTCCTCAGTGACTCGGGCGCTCAGGGGCGGGTGGGTGCCGATGCGGCGGAGGTCACTTCGGGGAGATGAAGAAGAGCACCAGACCGAAGATGGCGAGGGCTTCAGCCAGTGCGAAGCCCAGGATGGCGATCGGCTGAAGCAAGGTGCGGGCCTCAGGCTGGCGGGCAACGCCGTTGATGTACGCGGCGAAGATGAGACCGATGGCGATGGCCGGACCGATGGCGGAGAGGCCGTAGCCAAGCAGGTTCAGGTTGCCAGTCACGATAGTCCTCTTTCTTGGTGGACCGCCCGACGTCTGTCCGGGCGAGTTCGGGATTCGTCAGTTGTGGATACGCCGCGGCAGGCCACGGGCTCGGCCCGTCACCGCGACGGGCTTAGTGGTTTTCGGACACCGCGTCAGCGATGTACGAGGCGACCAGCAGTGTGAACACATACGCCTGGAGGAACTGCACCAGCGCCTCGAAGAGGGTCATGATGAACGCGAGCACGTACGTCGGGATCGCGACCAGTTTCAGCAGGACGTCCGGGTTCGAAAGCAGCTCCCAGCCACCCACGATGAAGACAACGAGCAGCATGTGGCCGGCGAACATGTTGCCGAAGAGCCGCAGGGCCAGGGTCAGCGGCCTGGTGATGAAGTACGTCAGCAGTTCGAGTACGAAGATTGCTGGTTTGATCCATCCGGGAAGACCGTCAGGCACCAGTCCGCTGAAATAGCCCCCAAAGCCCTTCCGTCGGATCCCCACCGCGTGATAAACGATGTAGACGAGGATGACGAGGCCAATGGGGAAGCCGATCCGACTCATCGCCGGAAATTGCAGGAACGGAATGATGCCGAACCAGTTGTTACAAAGGATAAATATGAACAGAGAGAAGAGGAACGGGACGAACGGCAAGTAGTCCCGGCTGCCGATCATGTCCCTGCCGATGCTCACCCGCACGAAGTCGTAGACCTGTTCGGTGATCCATTGGCCTTTAGTCGGAACAACTTTCAACTGGCGGGTGGCCAGCAACAACCAGGCGGACAGGACGACCACGGAGATAGCCACCAGCACCATCGGGCGCGTGATCCAAAAGCCCCCGACTTGCCACAACGGAAGCCAAAAGTCCTCGGCCTTGGGAGGGAAGTGCCCCTCCCCCTCCGCAGCCAGGATCGGCGCCACCGCGCCCACCATGATCAGGCTCACAAATTCTCCTCGTTCACGGTCGATTCAACCGGGCGACTTCCACGCGACGCATCGAACCGGCCCACGACGTCACTCAAGTCCTACCGTACCGGAGCCAGATCACGTAGAGCGCCAGGGCCATACCCAAGAGAATTCCGCAGGGCAGTAGGAAAGAAGTGCCCAGCCAGCGGTCCAAAGCCCAACCGAGGCCGCCCACGCCCAGCGGTCCGGCCAAGAGTCGTGAAAGCACGCCGGAGTAGAGATCGCTCTGAGGTGCTCGATAGCCGGATTCTGACTCAGCGTTCGAGGGCTGACCGAATGGGTTTGTGCTGGACATCACTGTCCTCCCTTCGGCCGTACTGTCATAGTCACGGGTTTGGCGACATCACTGGTGCGCATGCGGCTCGTACACGGGTTGTCGGGCCCGACGCAGCCCTACTAACGTACCAGCCTGCCACGCAATGGTGGCCCCAATGGCCCCGACCACGAACGCCGACAGATGCAGCCACGGCGCCTGCCGAAGCACGAGGAGCAGTCCGAACACGACGCTCAGCTGCACCGCGTACACGCCCATGGCGGCGGCCAGGGCAAACTCGGTGGGGCCCGCGAGCAGACGTTTGAGGGCCAGGATGCCGAGCGTGAAGAAGGCGATGATCCCGCCGACGGCAGTGGCGTAGGAGAGGGCGGCCTCACCCCCCGCGACGACGTACCCGATCGGCGTCCCCAACATCAGCGCCACCATATTCGCCGATAACCCCCAGCGGACCATCGAAGAGATACCCGTTCGATCGGTCAGGATCGCGCGCACGCCCCGCCGGGGCGTCGGGGCCGGGATGCTCGCATTCACGCGGTCCAGCCTGTCATGGGACGGCAACGACTTGGCGGTCGCCGCCATGACACTCAGCGCCTCGCCCGGGTCCGACGTTCCAGCCAGCGAGGCAGATATCGAGTCAACCACAACGCCCCGATCGTCGCCGCGCTGATCGCTACCGGCGGCCACACCCCCTCGACGTACGCCACGGCCACCGCCCCGAAGGCGATGATGGCCGCCCACAGGTAGAGCACGTACACCGCGGCCCGGTGGCTGTGACCAAAGCCGAGCATGCGGTGCTGGAAGTGCTGCGCATCTGGCTGCCAGGGACTCTGACCACGACGCACGCGCCGGATGATCGCCCAGGTCATATCCGCGAGAGGCACCAACATCACGGCGAGAGGCAACACCAGCGGGAGGTAGGCGGCGATCTGCGCGTTGCCACCCACCTCGACCGACGGGTCCACGTTGCCCACGAACGTGATCGTGCTCGCCGCCAGCAGCAGGCCGAGCAGCAGCGCGCCCGCATCACCCATGAACAGCCGAGCCGGATAGGCGTTGTGCGGTAGGAAACCGAGCGCGCAGCCCAGGGTCGCGGCGCTCACGAACGTGGCGGTCGAGAACACGTTCGGCGGGTTGTACGTGAAGGAGAGCCCGTAGACATACCAAAAGAACGCCAGCGCGCCGATCGCCACGATGCCCGCCGCGAGCCCATCGAGCCCATCGATGAAGTTCACCGCGTTCGTACTCACGATGACGATGACCACGGTGAGCGCCATCAGCACGGGGGACGGCAGCACCGTCACCCCGAGGATGGGCAACGAGAGCAGCTGCACGCCGAAGTACGCCATCGCGCCGGCGGCGATGATCTGCCCGGCGAGCTTGGTCACCCAGTCGAGTTCTCGCACGTCGTCGATGGCGCCGACGAGCGAGACGATGACGGCTCCGATGATGATCCCCCGGATCTCGGCGCCCCCCGCGCCGGAGGCGCACGTCGGTAGGTCCTCGCGGATGATGCAGTGCAGGTGGGGAAGTCGAGAACCCACGCCGACCGCGGCGAGGAAGCCCACGAGCATCGCGATGCCGCCGAGCCGGGGGGTCGGGGTGTCGTGAACGTCCCGCTCCCGCACCGGGGTGATCGCCCCGATCCGCACAGCGAGACGCCGCACGGCCGGCGTGACCGCGAACGTGACGGCCAGAGCGACGGCGAAGACGAGGAAGTACTCCTTCACCCGCGTCTCCCGCCCTCGTCCGCCCCGGCCATCTGCGGGCCACTCTAAGGGGACGCCCCGCGAGAGCGCGGACGTTCCCCGCAGGGCCGACGGGCACCCGCGCCGTGGACCAGGCGCCAACTCAGGATTCGTCCCGCAATGCCGTGCGCGCCACCTGCTCCGACGCAATTCCGCCCACCCGCAGCACGATCGGCTCCTCGCGCGTGCAGTCGACGATGGTCGAGGCCAGGCCGCCCTGGGACGGCCCCGCGTCAAGGTAGACGTCCACCGCCGGCCCAAGCATCGCCGCCGCCTGGGTGATCGTCGTGGCCGGCGGCCGACCGGTAATATTCGCGCTGCTGACCGCCAGCGGCCCGGTCTGGGCCAGCACCGCCCGCGCCAGTTCGTCGTCGGGCATCCGTAGCCCCACCGTCCCGTTCGTGTCGCCGAGATCCCAGTGCAGGCTCGGTTGGGCTTTGAGGATGAGGGTCAGGGGTCCGGGCCAGAACGCGTCGATGAGCGCCAACGCGTACGAAGGGACATCGATCGCCAGCCCCTCGACGGTGCGCGGCTCGGCGACCAGCACCGCCGGCGGCATCTGCCGGCCCCGCCCCTTGGCTTCCAGCAGTCGAGTCACCGCGTCCGCGGAGAACGCGTCGGCCCCGACCCCGTACACGGTGTCGGTCGGCAGCACGACCAACCGGCCCGACCGGATCGCGCTCACCGCCGCCGCGACACCCTCGCCACGACCGGACTCACTCGTGCAGTCGATGACCGGACTCATGACGAGCAGTCTAGAAGCCGCGATCCGCCCGTCGGGCGCACGTCACGCGGGGGCGGCCCGCGAGGTCCGCCACGTCCCAGATCTGGCTCCACGGGCCGTCGGCGCGCAGCAGCTCCGGAAGCGACTCCCCCTGGGCATCGGCATGCTCCATCACCAACAAGCCCCCGGAGCGCAGCAGCACGGCGGCGCGGGCCGCGAACGCCCGCGGGATCGCCAGTCCGTCCGCGCTGCCCCCGTACAGGGCCAGCGACGGGTCGTGGTCACGCACTTCCGGATCGCGCGGGACGGCGCCGAGCGGGATATACGGGGGGTTGCAGGCGACCACGTCGACAGCGCCTTCCAGCTCGGCCATGCCGATCAGGGGCGCCGTAGCGTCGCCGAGCAGCAGCGTCACCGCCGATCCGCTCTCGGCGATGTTGCGGGCCGCGTAGGCGTGCGCCTCCTCCGACAGCTCCACCGCCCACACACGGGCGCTCGGGACCTCATCGGCCACAGCCAACGCGATCGCCCCCGAACCGGTACCCAGATCCACCACGACGGGTCGTCGCGGGTCGTCGACCGCGGTCGAGCAGGTCAGTTCGTCGACCACGAGTCCGACCAGCACCTCGGTCTCGGGGCGCGGCACGAACACCCCTGGGCCGACGAGGAGCTCGAGCTGACGGAACGCCGCCCGGCCGGTCAGGTGCTGAAGCGGCACGCGGGCGGCGCGGCGGGCGACGAGGTCCGCATACCCCTCCGGCGCGGTCGCGCCCACGATCGCGCGGCGGCGCGTCTCGGAGGCGGTGGCCCCCAGGAGGTGAGCCGCCAGCGCCGCCGCGTCGACGTCGGGGCTGGGCACGCCCGCCTCACGCAGGACCCGGCGCGCGAGCCGCAACGCGCCCGCCAGATCGCCGGGCGGCTCCGGGGATGCGGACGGCGGGAGCGCCTCGGAGGGCGTGGGCGGAGTGCTCACGCGATCATGACCAGGGCGTCACAGCGACCGGATCGAGCGGGTCGGTCGGCCAGGACGTGTCGTCGACCGGAACCGCTTGAACCGTCATGATGCACATCGTGCCTTCCGATCGCTCGTCCGCTGCGTCCACTCCGCCCGCGAGAGGTTGGACGTCACGTGTCAGGGGTCCTGGCGGGCCAACGCCTCCATTCTGGCGGCCTCGTCGGCGTCGATCGCCGACTGGATCACCGCGTCGAGTTCCCCGTCCAACACGGTGTCGAGGTTGTACGCCTTGAACCCCGTGCGGTGGTCCGCGATCCGGTTCTCCGGGAAGTTGTACGTGCGGATCCGCTCGGAGCGGTCCACGGTGCGCACCTGGCTACGGCGTGACTGCGCGGCGACAGCCTCGGCGGCGTCCACCTGCATCTGGTGCAACCGCGACCGGAGAACACGCAGCGCGGACTCCTTGTTCTGCAGCTGGGACTTCTCGTTTTGGCAGCTCACGACGAGACCGGTCGGCAGGTGCGTGATCCGCACGGCCGAGTCGGTGGTGTTGACCGATTGACCCCCCGGCCCCGAACTTCGATATACGTCGATCCGCACATCGTTCGGCCCCATCTCGACCTCATCGGGGTCGTCGAGGTCCGGCATCACCAACACTCCCGCCGCGGAGGTGTGGATGCGACCCTGGCTCTCGGTGACCGGAACCCGCTGGACGCGGTGTACTCCGCCCTCGTACTTCAGGTGCGCCCATGGCGCCGCTCCCGCCTGCGGGATCCCCCGGGCGTGCACCGCGATCCGCACGTCCTTGTAACCGCCCAGGTCCGACTCCGTCGCGTCGAGCACCTCGCAGCCCCAGCCCCGCCGTTCGGCGTAACGCAGATACATCCGCAACAGGTCCCCCGCGAACAGCGCCGATTCCTCGCCGCCCTCGCCCGCCTTGACCTCCAGGATCACGTCACGGTCATCATCGGGATCGCGCGGCAGCAGCAGCCTTCGCAGCTCTTGGCTCGCGCCCTCCAGCCGCGCAGCGAGCTCCTCGGCCTCTTCCGCGAACGTGGCGTCCTCCCCCGCCAGCTCGCGCGCCGCCTCCAGGTCGCCGGTCAACGACGTCACCCGCTCGTAGGCGTGCACCGTCGGGACTAGGGCCGCGTACCGCTTATTGAGGCGACGCACCAGCGTTTGGTCGCCGAACACCTCCGGGTCGGAGAGACGCGCCTCGATGGCGTGGTGCTCGGCGACCAACGCGGCAGCGGAGTCGAGCATGCCTCACCTCGGCGGTGTCGGTGAATCAGCGGTGTGGGAGGTGTGGGCGGCCGGTGGGTACGGGTGGCAGCGTGCTCGACGTCCACACGCGTCGACGCCGACCCGTGGCGCCCGCAGGAGGGACCGGATCGGCGTCGGGCGGGGTAGCTACTTGGCGGCCTTCTTGCCGTAGCGGGCCTCGAAGCGGGCCACGCGGCCCCCGGTGTCGAGGATCTTCTGTTTGCCCGTGTAGAACGGGTGACACTTGGCGCACACGTCAGCGTTGATGACGCCGCTCTTCGCGGTGCTGCGGGTGGCGAACGTGTTGCCGCAGGTGCACGTCACCGTCGTCGCCACGTATTCGGGGTGGATATTCTTTTGCACGAGATGCTCCCAAGCGATGCGCGTCGCCGGGTCGCGTCTCCCGGGTGGAGTCGCGTGAACCGGCGGCCGACGTTTCAGTGTGCCAGACGCGTCACGTCAGCCGACCATTGACCCGTGGATGATGGCTGAGCGGCGCTGGGCACCCGTCGTCTCAAGGGTTCTGGGTACGTTCCGATCCGCCGTCGCCGGCGGTGAGGAGCACTCCGCCAGCGCCTCGCTCGTCGCAGGAGGGGAGCTCCATCACCACGGTGGTACCCACGTCCTCGACTGAGCTGAGGCTCAGCGTGCCTCCATGCGCGTCGACGATGCCGCGCACCACCACCAGGCCGAGGCCGGTACCAGGGATCTCGTTCTTCGTCGCGTTGCTGGCGCGGAAGAAGCGCGTGAACAGCCGCGACTGCTCCGCCTGGGGGATGCCCATGCCCTCGTCGCAACACACCAACCGCATCGTGCGCTCGCCTGGCACTTCCGCGGTGCTGACCCACACCCGCCCGCCTGCGCCGGTGAACTTCACCGCGTTGCCCACGATGTTGGCGAGCGCCCGGCCCAATTGGGTGCGCTGGCCCAGCACTGCCCGGCCGGAGAGTCGGCCCGTGTCGAGGATGACGCCGCGGGCCTGGGCCAGCGGCCCGAGCTCTGCGCACGTCCGGGCGACCAGGGCGTCCAGCGGGACATTGTCGGTGAAGCGGTCCAGCGCCGCGCGATGGGGGTTGAAGAACAGGAGGTCCTCGATCAGGTCACGCAGCCGCACCGCGTTCCGGTCGATGGCCGACAGCATCCGCTTCTGCTCGTCGGTCAGCTGGCCGGCATCGCCGTCCTCCAGCATTTCCAGGTACCCGGACATCGAGGTGAGCGGCGTGCGCAGCTCGTGCGACACCGTCGAAAGGAAGGTGTCCTTCTCGCGGTCCAGCTCCTCCAGGCGCGCCACGTGTTCGGTCCGAGCCCGACTCATCTCCACGGCGAAGACCGACCGGCCGAGCTCGGCCGCGATCTGCTGCACGAACGTCGATTCGGCCTGGGTCCACGCGCGCGGTCCGTCCAGCGTCCGGATCGACACGACGCCTCGGGGACGGTCGCCTTCGCCGAACAACGCCAGGATGCAGGCGTTCGCATCGACGTCGAACTCGGCGGGCGCAGCCGACGGGATCGTGATCCCCGCGGTGTCTTCCACGACCAGGCACCGCTCACCGGCCCATAGCTGCGCCACGTCCTCCCCGGCGGTGCACAGCGGGTCGTCGTCGACGCGGTTGAGGTTGGCCCCCTGCTGGGGTGTCCACACGGCGCACACCCCACGCTCGTCCCCGGCGACGTGGGCGACCAGGCACAGGACCTGTCCCACGGTCAGCTCCCGACCGATGTCCTGAGCCGCCATCACGAACGCGGACTCGACGTCGGCGGCGTCGTGGATGCGGCGTGACAGCTCCTGCGTCGTCCGTGACAGCTGGAGGGCGTACCGCTGCTGGTCCGCGAGGGCATGCTGACACGCGGTCAGCGAGTTGAGGCCGGCCGCCAGCTCGCGTACTTCACGCGTCCCGATCGTCTCCTGCGCCCAGGCGTGCCTGTTCCCCGAGCGCTGTGCACGCAGGGTGTCCCGCAGGCGGCGCAGCGGCACGGTCAGGTCCCGCATCGTCCACCAGCCGAATAGCGCCGCCACCGCGAGGACGATGCCCGTCGCGACCATCATCTGCCTTTGGGTGGCGGTGATCATGTCGTGCATCTCCTCATGCACACTCACCTGCATCAGGCTGATGCGTCCAGACATGGCGTCGTTCTCCCGCTCGAACACCGAGAATCGCCGATCGTCGTCCATCAGCGCGTCGGCGGTGAGGGTCCGGCCGGCGCGCGACCGCCGGGCGTATTCCCACCAGGCAGCCACCGCGTCCCGCTGGGCGGCCGCGTTCGCCTCCAGCCCGGAACGGACCTGGGAATCGGCCGGGTGCGTCGCCGTCGCCACCGCGTCGTCCAGTCTGGCCAGCTGCCCCGCCACGGTGGATTCGACCTGATCGTCACGGAGAAGGACGTCGTCAGCCTCCTTCGCCGGACCCGCGGCGCCCGCCCCGGACCGCCCAGCCGAGACAGACAGCTGGTCGCCGCGCAGCGCGGACTGCGCTTCGATCATCGTCACCCGCAGGGCACCGTTCGCGTCGAACGGCGGCCCGACGATCCCGTTGCCGGTCCCGTTGTGGTTGGTCCGGTCCGTCGCCTCGCCCATCCCGAGCAGCGCGACGCTTACGCCCACCATGACCAGTGCGCACAGCAGGGCCGTGAGCATCGCGAGCCGAGCCTGGATCGACAGCGCGCGCAGGTGGGGCGGGCGCTCGCGCGGCGACGAAGTGGTCGCGCGGGCGTGAGGGTTGTTCATGGACTGCCCTCGCCGGCCGCGCCGCGTCTTTCGTGCACCCGACCCGCGTTCGCGGCAGAGTGCCCGCTCGGCCGTCCGGCCTGCTCGTGCGCCACGCCCGAGGGGTAAGCCGCGGCGGCGGTCGTGAAGCCGGCGCGCGTCATCGTCCCCCACACCTGCTGGCGGCCGCGGATGCCGTCCCACAGCCCACGGCAGCGCCACCACGCGGTGAGCTGCCGGTATCCGATGTTCTCCAGCACCGACCCGGCGAGCGAGAGCGCCAGGTCACGCCAGCTCGGATACCGGTGGAAGCTCAGCTCTTCGATCGCGATCGCGACAAGGTTCACCACGCTCGCATACCCGTACGCGACCGCGACGAAGAGCCCGACGTCGCCCAGGTTCAGCACGCCGAGTGCCAGGCCGGAAAAGACGAGCGCCAGGCCGAACAGCTCCAGGACCGGCGCCAACAGCTCAAAGCACCAGAACCAGGGAAGTCCTACGAAGCCGATCCGGCCCATCCGCGGCTGGAAGAGCATGCCGCGGTACTTCCACAGCACCTCCCACAGGCCCCGGTGCCACCGTCGTCGCTGCCGGGCGAGCATCGACAGGGTGACCGGCACCTCCGTCCACGCCACCGGCTCCGAGACGAACGCCACCCGGTAGTCGGCCCGGCGCCGGCTCATCACGTCGTGCAGACGCATGACCAGCTCGAAGTCTTCGCCGATGCTGCCCCGGTCGAGGCCACCGATCTCCACGAGCAGGTCTCGACGGAACACGCCGAAGGCCCCACTGATGAGGATCAGCGCCTTCAACCGGGACCACCCCGAGCGGCCGAGCAAGAAGGCCCGCAAATACTCCACCACCTGGATCCGCGCGAGCCACGCCTTCGGCATCGCCACCTTCGTGATGCGGCCCGCGATCACGGTGCAGCCGTTGGCGGCGCGGACCACGCCACCCGTGGCCACCGTACGGACCGGGTCGACCATGAACGGTTCGGTGACCGCGATCAGGGCGTCCGGGTCCAGGAGGGAGTCTGCGTCGATGATCGCGACCAGCGGCTGGGCGGCCGCGTTGATTCCGGTGTTGACGGCCTCCGTCTTGCCGGAATTGCCCTTGCGAACGACAACGAGGCGTGTGCGGCCATCCTCCGGGACGTAGGTCCCGAGGATGGGCGCCTCCACGGGCACGTCCATGGGGATCTCCCGGTCGACGCCCACCAGCCCGAAACGCTCGACGAGCACGTCGAATGTACGGTCGGTGCTGCCGTCGTCGACGACCACGACCTCATGCCGCGGGTGACGCAGGCTGAGGAACGACTCGACCGCCGTCACGATCGCCGGCTCCTCGTTGTAGGCCGGCACCACGAGGCTCACACCCGGGATCAGCGGAGACGCCGCGGCCGCGTCACGGTCCAGATACTCCTGGCGGCGAATGTGGGTGTGGAAGTCCGCGGCGGCGGCCACCATCAGCACGAGGTAGGAGGTGTTGATGGCGAGGAAGTACACGAGGATCGGGGCTCCGAGCGCCGCCACCAGGGCCTGAACGACCTCCCGTACGGTGTCGATCATGCGACGCCCCGCGAGGGTTCTTCGCGCAATCGCGCCAGGTGGAGGGCAGCCGCCGCGACGCGACGAGGGCGGCCACGGCCCCGCCGAGCGGCCGCGAGCAGCTCCAGGCCGGCTGGCCCCGCCACCGCCAGGGCGTCGCCGGCCGCGACCGCGATCGAACGGTCGTCATCATCCAGCAGCGCGATCAGGATGCGGCGCGACGAATCCGAAGCGAGCTCGCCGAGCGCCGCCGTCGCCGCCCGACGCAACCGCGGCGGAGCCAGCGGATGGGTGTAGGCCGCCAAAACCGGGACGTCCTGCTCTTCCCCCAAGGTGCCGAGTAACCCGAGCAGCGTCTCGCGCGTGCCCGGCTCGGTCTCGAAGTGCACGCAGGTGCGCGCCAGCGGGACGGCGCCGGGGTACGCCACGTGACGGGCCACCTGCGCGGCCACCGAGCGGACCGAGGCGTCCGGCGACCCGATGGCTTGCGCCACCGCGGCGTGGGCCTTCGGTCCTAGCAGCAGCAGCGTCTCCGCGGCCACCCAGGCGGGCAAGCCTGATTCGTGGCCGGCCACGGCGCCGCGCGCCCCGGCGGCGGCCAGCACGTCCGGAGCCGCCTGGGGGTCCCCGATCAGGCCGAGACCGCGCGCGGCCACCACCCGTACGTCTGCGGACGCGTCCGCGAGGAGCGCCCGCAACGCGTCGAGGCTGCTCTCGTCACGCGCGAGTCCCAGCAGGCGTGCCGCGTGGGCCCGACGTCCCGCCCGGGACGACCCCAGCGCGAGACGCGCCGAGGCGACGTCACCGTGTGCGTGCAGGAGCCCGGCCACGTCTCGCGAGGGGCGACCCCGCACCTTGCCGAGCATGGCCAGGACGGCGGGGCGCAGGCGATCCCATTCCTCGGGGCTCACCTGCGACAGGACCTGCCAGGCCTGGCCGCCCTGGTCCTCTCCGGAGGCCACCTCCACGAGCAGCGCCCGCCAGCGGCTTCGCACCGCGCTCGCCGCCCGTTCACGACGACGGCGAGCCACCCTGGCCTCGACCGTCACCAGCAACAGGAGCATGGCGACGACGGCTAAGGCGATCAGGGTGGCGACCAAATACGGCGCCCCCCGGCTCATCGGCCCAGGACTGCCGCAACGCGAAGGACCAGTTCCCGGGGGCTGAACGGCTTGATCACGTAGTCCGTGGCGCCGCACGCAAAACCGTCGTCGACGTCGACGTCCCGACTGCGCGCGGTCAACAAGATGACCGGCACGTTCGCCGTCCGGCTGTCCTCACGCGCCTTGCGCAGCACGTCCAGCCCGGACAGGCCGGGCATCATCACATCCAGCAGCGCCAACTGCGGAGGGTGCTCGCTGAACGCCGCCCACGCGCTAGCGCCGTCGGCTTAGGCCGAGACCACGTACCCCGCCTGCGTCAACTTGAACGTCACCAGGTCACGGATGTCCGGGTCGTCGTCTGCGACGAGAAGCTGGATCGGATCCGCCATAGTGTTCTCCCGCGTTCTCGGCGGATCTTCCCGCCCTCGGCTGCCGACGACGGGCGCCGTCCGCAGGCGTCCGCGGGACATGCAGCGCTCGGAACCGCATGCGGCGACGACGAGGTGCTGCGTGTCCGTCCTGCTATTCGTCCGGACGGACGCGTCCCTAAGGGGGACTGCGGTGAAGCGTCCTGCCTCACGTCGCGAAGGACGCCACGAGAACGCGGCCTGGGGGACGACAGCGGAAGGCCCGAGCGCGTCGCGCCCGGGCCTTCCGCTGTCGTGACGCCCCTTTGGACGCCCTGTGGTCGCGCGCCTGAGTCAGTCCTCGTCGTCAAGTCTGATGGAGCTGTTCCGCTGCACCATCATCAAGAACTCGGCGTTGGATTTTGTCTTCCTCAGCTGCGCCAGTAAGAGCTCCAGCGCTGCCTGGGGATCCAGGCCGGACAGGACACGCCGGAGCTTCCACATCAGCTTCAGCTCCTCGGGGCTCATGAGGATTTCCTCGCGCCGCGTGCCTGACGGGTTCACGTCGACGGCGGGGAAGATGCGCCGGTCGGCGAGCTGACGCGACAGGCGCAGCTCCATGTTGCCGGTGCCCTTGAACTCCTCGAAGATCACCTCGTCCATCTTCGAACCCGTCTCCACCAGGGCGGTCGCAAGGATCGTGAGCGAGCCTCCGTGCTCGATGTTTCGGGCGGCGCCGAAGAACCGCTTCGGCGGATACAGCGCCGATGAATCCACTCCACCGGAAAGGATGCGGCCGCTCGCGGGCGCCGCCAGGTTGTACGCCCGGCCGAGCCGCGTGATCGAGTCGAGCAGGACGACAACGTCGTGGCCCAACTCGACCAGGCGCTTGGCCCGCTCGATGGCCAACTCGGCGACGGTCGTGTGGTCGTCCGCCGGCCGGTCGAAGGTCGAGGCGATGACCTCGCCCTTCACCGTCCGCTGCATGTCAGTGACCTCCTCGGGGCGCTCGTCGACGAGCACGACCATGAGGTGGGCCTCGGGGTTGTTCTTCGTGATCGCGTTGGCGATGGCCTGCAGGATCAGCGTCTTGCCCGCCTTCGGCGGCGACACGATGAGCCCACGCTGACCCTTGCCGATGGGGCTGACCAGGTCGATGATGCGGGTCGTGACGATGCCTGACTCGGTCTCCAGACTCAGCCGCTCCTGCGGGTACAGGGGAGTGAGCTTGTTGAACTCGACCCGAGTCTTCGCGGAGTCTGGTGTGTCGCCGTTGACGGTGTCGAGCCGCACCAGCGCATTGAACTTTTGCCGCGAACCGCTGGTGCGAACGAACGCGTAACTGTCGAGAACGTCGAGGATGCCCGCCACCGGGACGAGCACGTCCTCCTCGGTGAACGTCTCCAGCTGGTCGCTGTAGTCGTCCCCGACGCCGGGGCGGGTGCTGCGACGCTTGACGTCCCGGCTACGTGGCCGGTTACGTCGGCGCCCAGAGCGCGAGTCGTCGTCGTCGTCCTGGTAGCGGCGGTTGCTGTCGCGAGGCTGCGGCGATCCGCTCTGGCCGCCGCCGTGTGGGGAGTTCTGCCCGCTCGCGGCGCGGCGCTGCTCGGCGCGAGGCTGCTCGGCGCGAGGCTGCTCGGCGCGAGGCTGCTCGGCGCGAGGCTGCTCGGCGCGAGGCTGCTGCGGTTGCTGGGACTGCTGCGGTTGCTGGGACTGCTGAGGTTGCTGGCTTTCGCCGTCGCGCGGGGAGGTGTCCCGCGCTTCCCGCTGGCGTTCGCGGCGCGAACGGCGGTTGCGGTTCTGCTCGTGCGGACGTGCCGCCCGGCTGTCCGCGGCGCCGCCGCCGTCGGACGCCCCGTGGTCTGTCCGCTGCCCCTGGCCTGGTTCGCCGGCCGCCGAAGCGTCGCGGTTCGCGCTCTGCTCAGGCGCCGAGACGCCGTCGCGCGCTTCGCCAGGGCGCCGGTGAGGGGATCGTCCCGCATCTCGCCGACCGTCGGAACGCTCGGTCTCGGCCGACCCACCGGAGTCACCAGAGCCGCCGGAGCCTGAGGAGTCGGCGTGCGGGGAAGAACCCTCCGACGTCGCGGGACCTGCGCTCGCCGGGGTCGACGGCTGGGAGTTCGACGGCTGGGAGTTCGACGGCGGGGAGGTCGACGGCTGGGAGGTCGACGGCTGGGAGGTCGACGGCTGGGACGACGTCTCTGGGCGCGAAGCCGCCCGGCCGCGCGAGGCGGCTCCGCCGTCCCGTTCACGGATCGCCGCGATGAGATCGCCCTTGCGCATCCCGGTGACGCCGGGCACCCCCATGCTGCCGGCGAGGCCCTGCAATTCTGCGAGGCGCATGGTGGTGAGGCCCTTGCGCTTCGGCGGCTCGGCCGACACGCTCATGGGCCGCTCGATGGTTTCTGTCACGAAGGTCCTTCCCTCGTCGAAGAGCCCGAAGGCACGGGCCGTTCAGCGCGCCGCACAGGGTTGGACGGCGCACCGGTGTGATGCCGCGGGCGCGTCAGGACAGGCCGGGAAGGCTGTGGGTACATCCGCCTGGGAGGCGGCGCTGCACGCGCGGCGTTTGTGTGGCGGGGAAAACGGCAGCGGGAAGAGACATCAACCGCACCGTCAGGCTACTTCTGCGTGCCGATACGAAGAGTGCCCGGTGAGGGCCTCGCCGTCGATGGAGCACGCACCCCATGAAGCTCCTTCAACGTACCACAGCCCTCGTCCAGAGAACGAGTCGGAGGCCTGCGACCAGGGCCTCCCGCGTAGGCGCGGCGATGCCCCGCGGCCGAAGCCCGCTCACGGCCGTGGGCGATCTACAGCGCTGAGGCGACCGCGCCGTGCTCGGGCACCCCGGGCGTGAAGATGCGCCACGCGTTGCAGTCGCTTCGGGTGGCCCGCCCTGCCGCGAGCGCTACCTCCCCTGCGCGGTCCACAGTCGTCAGCACGAGAACCGTCGGGCCGGCTCCCGAGACGACAGCGGCGAACCCCTGGCTGCGCATCGCGTCGACGACCCCCATCGTGACGGGGTAGGCGATGCGGCGCTGCTCTTGGTGGAGCCAGTCGCGTGTCGCAGGGTAGAGCAAGTGGGGACGCCGGGTCATCGCCTCCACGAGCAGCGCCGAGCGGCCTGCGTTGAGAGCGGCCGATTTGAGCGGCACGTCTGTCGGAAGGGCGGCCCGAGCGGCCGCGGTGGACAACTCGATGTCCGGGAGCAGAACCACCGGAATCACGTCGCGGTGGACCGGCACCCGGGCTGTGTGTACCCCGCGCACGGCCGTGACGTCATCGCTCCACGACAGGGTCATTCCCCCGAAGACGCTCGCTGAGGAATTGTCGGGATGGCCCTCCGCCTGGGCCGCCAGCTCGTTGACCACATCCCGATCGATCTGCGGACACCCGGTCCGAGTCAACCCGTCCAGCGCGGACGCCAGCGCGAAACCGGCGACCGCCGCCGTGGCCGAGCTCCCGAGACCGCGGCTGTGGGGCACCCGGTTGGTGCAGGTCAAGTGGATACCCCCAGGCATCTCATAGCCCAGCCGGGCCAGGCCGCGGGCCAAGCACCGCACGACGAGATGCCGTTCATCATGCGGGACCTGGTCGGCGCCCTGCCCGCCGACGTCCACCCGCAGTTGCTCGCCGACCAGCCGCACCTCGTAGTCGTCCCACACCCCGAGGGCGAGGCCGATCGAGTCGAAGCCGGGGCCGAGGTTCGCGGTACTGGCCGGCACGCTCACCCGTACGGCCGAATCGTGCGTGAGTCGTGCCACGTCAAGCGTCCGGCATGGTCGCGCGTCGCACCGCCCCACCCCGTGCACCATCCGCCGAGCGCATGTCAGTCGCCCTCCACTCGCATCACGGAGGTGACGCCCCGGACGGTGTCCATCGCCGCGAGCGCATCCACGGTCGCCGAGAGCGAGGAGTCCGGCGCGGCGTGGGTGACGATGACCAGCTGAGCGCCCGGGTCGCCGCTCGCCTGCGACGCTTCGTCGTCGGGCTCGATCGGGTGCCCCTGCTGGCGGACCTGCTGGATCGACACGTCGTTCGCGGCGAAGGCCGTCGCCACCTGGGCCAGCACTCCAGGCCGGTCGACCACATCGAGCCTGATGTAATACCGGGTGCGCGTGCTCCCCATCGGGAGGACCGGCAGCTCAGCGTACGCAGACTCGCGCGGCCCCAACCCTCCGACGACCCGATGCCGCGCGATCGCGACGAGGTCGCCGAGCACCGCGCTCGCGGTCGGGTCTCCCCCAGCGCCGGGACCGTAGAACATGAGCTGTCCCGCTGCTTCCGCCTCGACGAACACCGCGTTGAACGCTTCGCGGACCCCTCCCAGCGGGTGGCCGCGAGGGATCATCGCCGGATGGACGCGGACCGACACCCCTCGACCGTCGTCCGCGCGCTCGCAGATGGCCAGGAGCTTGACGACGCAACCCATGTCCTGCGCCGCCGCGATATCGGACGCGGAGACCTGAGTGATCCCCTCCCGGTAGACGTCGCGGGAACTCACTCGGGTGTGGAACGCCAGCGATGCGAGGATCGCCGCCTTGGCCGCGGCGTCGAATCCCTCGACGTCGGCGGTGGGGTCGGCCTCGGCGTACCCGAGAGCCTGCGCCTGCGCCACCGCCTCGACGAAGCCTGCTCCGGTGCTGTCCATCTTGTCCAAAACGTAGTTGGTGGTGCCGTTGACGATGCCGAGCACCCGGTTGACGCTGTCACCGACCAGGGACTCGCGCAGAGGCCTGATCAGCGGGATCGCTCCGGCGACAGCCGCCTCGAAGTACAGGTCGACGCCGTGACGCTGCGCCGCGGCGTACAGGGCCGGGCCGTCCTCGGCGAGGAGCGCTTTGTTGGCCGTCACGACGCTCGCACCGTGCTCCATCGCGCGCAGGATGAGGCGGCGCGCCGGCTCGATCCCGCCGATCACCTCGATGACGAGGTCGGCGCGGGTGACGAGCTCGTCCGCGTCCGTGGTGAACCGGTCCGCCGAGATGCCCGTCTGGGAACGGTCACGAGCCATGCGCCGGACGGCGACGCCGACGATCTCCAGCGGCCGACCGACGCGGGCGGCGAGATCATCGGCATTCTGCTGCAGAAGTCGCACCACCGAGGAACCGACAACACCGCAGCCGAGCAGCGCCACCCGCAGTGGGGCTTCGGATATCCCCGCCTGGTCGTTGCCACTCACGGTGCTCTCCTCCTACGTCACCCGTTGCCCGGTCGCCAGTGGCCCAGGCCGTGGACGCTGCGCACCGCAGCAGATGCCGACCATTCCACCCTTTATCGTGCCCGCCGTCCACCGTACGCCCCTGGCCCGTCCCGGACCTCGGACGACACGGCCCGGCCCCGCCCTTCGCCGCCCGACTGTGCCCGGGTGCCGGGGACGCCGGGGATGCCGACACCGGGTGTGCGACGCGTCAGACGGACGGTCCATCGTCGAGGTCCAGGCCGAGGATGTCCTCGATCGACTCCCGGCGGACGATGAGCCTCGCCTGCCCGCGCCCGTCCGGGCCGGGCCGCACCGCGACGACGGGCGGGCGGGGAACGTGGTTGTACTGGCTGGACAGTGCGCGGCAGTACGCGCCGGTGCCGGGCACGGCGATCAGGTCGCCCGGACGTACGTCGGACGGCAGGTACTCGTCCATCACGACGACGTCTCCGCTCTCGCAGTGCTTGCCGACCACGCGGGACAGCATCGGCGTTCCGGCGCCTGCGCGGTTCGCCATCGTGACCGAGTAGTCCGCCCCATACAGCGCGGTGCGTATGTTGTCGCTCATGCCGCCGTCGACGGACACGTACGCGCGGCGCCCCCCGCCGTCGAGCTCCACGTCCTTGACCGTGCCCACCTCGTAGATCGTGAACGTGCTGGGTCCCGCGATCGCGCGACCCGGCTCGATGGACACCGCCGGCACGTCGATCCCTTCCGCCGCGCACTCGCGACGCAGGATCGAGGCGAGGCCGTCACCGAGCTCGCGCGGGCCGAGCGGGGTGTTCTCGGAGGTGTACGCGATTCCGAAACCGCCACCCAGGCACAGCTCGGGCAATGCGCGGCCATGCTCTACGGCGACCTCGGAGTGCAAGCCCAGCACGCGGCGGGCCGCAACCTCGAAGCCCGCGGTGTCGAAGATCTGCGAGCCGATGTGGCTGTGCAGCCCACGAAGGTCCAGCTCGGCGCACGACAGGATCTGCGCGACGGCTTTCGCGGCGTGCTGACCGGCGAGGGAGAACCCGAACTTCTGGTCCTCGTGTGCGGTCGCGATGAACTCATGGGTGTGCGCCTCGACACCCGTCGTCACACGGACCATGACGGGCGCTACGACGCCGAGCCGGCCCGCGGCCCGAGCGACGCGTTCGATCTCGTCGAAGCTGTCGAGGACGATCCGTCCCACCCCGGTACCCCGGTAGGTCACGGCCGCCTCGATCTCGGCGGCCGACTTGTTGTTGCCGTGTAGCGCGATCAACTCACCGGGAAACCCGACCCGCTCGGCGACCGCGAGCTCACCGCCGGAGCTCACGTCGAGACCCAGTCCCTCCGCCAGCACCCAGCGCGCGACCTGGGCGCACAGGAACGCCTTGGCGGCGTAGTAGACCGACAGCCCGCCGAGGTCCGCGAACGGCGCCGCGAAGTCGGCCTGGAAGGCGCGGGCCCTGGCCCGGAAATCATCCTCGTCGACCACGTATGCGGGGGTGCCGAATTCCCGCGTGATGTCGGTCACCGGCAGCCCGCGCACCGTCAGCACCCCGTCGTCCCCTTTGGCCACGCCCGCCGGCCACAGGATCGGCAGCAACGCGTTGACGTCCGCAGGGTAGGGCAGCCACTGGGGCGCGCCTCCGTACCCGTCCGAGTGCAGCGCTCCCGCCTCATGGGGACGCATCACTTTGGCCATGAGAACTATCTCCCGTCGTACGCGTCGGCTCGCGAGGGCCTGGCCACGCCGCCCTCGCCCACTACAGCTGCTCGGGGGCGCTCACGCCGAGCAGGCCTAGGCCGCTGGCGAGGACCTGACGGGTCGCGTCGTTCAACCACAGTCGGGTGCGGTGCAAGTCGCCCACCGCCTCGACGTGCCCGGAGTCGCGGTCGATCGAGGGGCGCACGCGGCACTCGTCGTACCACTTGTGGAAGCACGCGGCGAGATCCTCCAGGTACCGCGCCACCCGGTGCGGCTCCCGCAGCGCCGCGGCCTGCGCGACCACGCGGGGGAAGTCCCCGAGGATGGCCAGCAGGGCGGATTCGGCCTCGTGGGTCAGCAGCTCGGGGTGAAACCCGTCGGCGCGCCGCACCCCGTCGACGTCCGCGAGGCGCGCGACGTTGCAGGTGCGGGCGTGTGCGTACTGGACGTAGAACACCGGGTTGTCGTTGCTGCGCTGGACGAGCAGGTCCAGGTCGATGTCGATGGTGGAATCCGTGGAGTACCGCGCGAGAGCGTAGCGGGCCGCGTCGACCCCGACCGCATCGACCAAGTCCTCCAACACGACGACCGTGCCCGCGCGCTTGCTCATCCGCACCGGTCGGCCGTCCTTGACCAAATTCACCATCTGGCCGATCAGGAGGATCAGGTTGTCCGACGGCGTGTCACCGAAGGCCGCGCACATCGCCATCATCCGCGCCACGTACCCGTGATGATCGGCGCCGAGCATGATGATCTCGCAGTCGAAGCCCCGGTCCCGCTTGTCGAGGTAATAGGCGATGTCGCCCGCGAAGTAGGCCGTCTGTCCGTCCGACTTGACGACGACCCGGTCCTTGTCGTCGCCGAACTCGCTCGTCTTGAGCCACAGGGCGCCGTCGCGGGTCTCTATGCGACCCAGCCCGCTGAGGATGTCGATCGCTTTCTCGACGGCCCCGGAATCGTGCAGGGAGTTCTCGTGGAAGTAGACGTCGAAGTCGACGCCGAAGTCGTGCAAGGACGTCTTGATCTGCTCGAACATCATCGCCACGCCGGCCGACCGGAAGACTTCCTGGGCCTCGTCGTCGGGCAGGCGTGCCGCGTCGGGGTGGGCGGCGAGGACGGCTTGGGCGATATCGGTGATGTAGGCACCGGCATACCCATCCTCCCCGGCGTCTTGGCCGCGGGCGGCCGCCAGCAAGCTGCGCGCGAACCGGTCGATCTGGGCGCCGTGGTCGTTGAAGTAGTACTCGCGGGTGACCTGCGCGCCTGCCGCCTGCAGGACGCGGGCGAGCGCGTCGCCGACGGCGGCCCATCGGGTGCCACCGAGATGGATGGGCCCCGTCGGGTTGGCGGAAACGAACTCCAGGTTGATGTTTCGCCCGGCGAGGGCGTCGCCCTTCCCGTACGCGTCACCAGCCTCGACGATGGTCCGGGCGAGCTCGCCGGCGCTGGCGGCGTCCAGGGTGATGTTGAGGAAGCCGGGACCGGCGACGTCGGCGGCCGCGATGCCGGGCGTCGCGGCGAGGCGGACGGCGATGATCTCGGCAAGCTCACGGGGGCTCGCGCCGGCCTTCTTGGCGAGCTGCATCGCCACGTTGGTAGACCAGTCGCCATGCTCGCGGTTCTTGGGACGTTCCACGCGGATCGAGTCGGGGACGGAGCCCGCGACGAGGTGGATCTGGCCGGCGTCGACGGCCTCCCGCAGGGCCTGGCGGACAGCGAGCGCGAGTTGTTCAGGGGTCACGCGAGCCGATTCTACGGGGGCGCTGCGGCGCGGCTCGGCCGTGGCGGTCGCCCCGCGCGGGGCGACTTGTGGTGGACGCTCGGCTTTCCCCAGTGCGCTCGGCGGCGGGTCTGGCGTCCGGGCGGGCGTCCAGGTGGTCGTCGAAGTGGGCGTCGATGAGCTGGTAACCTGCCTCAGTACGTTGGCCAAGCGGCCGCGTACGACCGGGCCAGAGGCTCAGAACTGGCCCCCGTAGCTCAGGGGATAGAGCACCGCCCTCCGGAGGCGGTGGCGCAGGTTCGAATCCTGCCGGGGGCGCAAGAAGAAGCCGGCGCTT
>CAJDWQ010000007.1_pt1 | contig 83866 bp, 67 predicted proteins | sample 7391641 | NCBI WGS metagenome assembly CAJDWQ01 (sample SAMEA7055718, study PRJEB34461) | soil metagenome | biome: terrestrial ecosystem; feature: Peninsula; material: soil | place: Antarctica | collected 2016
ATCGGCATGCATCGGGTGGCCTTCTCGGTCGACGACCTCGATGATGCCCTCGAGATCGCCGCGAAGCATGGCTGCCTCCCGTTGCGCGGCGTGGCAACGTACGAGGAGGTCTACAAGCTCACCTATGTCCGCGGCCCTAGCGGCATCATCGTGATGCTCGCCCAGGAGCTGAAAAAGGACTGACCGCCAGTCGAACCCGATGCGGAACGGGGCTGGACGAAGCGGGCCGGTCCGGGTGAACAGGGCTCATGCCGGCGAGTGTGCGTTCTGCGAGGTCGAGCGCGGCGCCGCGCCGAGTAGTCGGTAGCGGAGGGCTAGATGACCGGGCTGATCGCCTTGGCCCGCGCGTTGCGGAGAATACATGCCGTCAGGCCGACGAGGGCCGTCCATGGTCGGCCGCGCTCGTCCCGCATCGGCAACGGTGACTGGTCCTACAGCGCGAGGGCCGCGGCTGCGCTGGCGAGCATGACAGCGCCCGTCGACAGGCAGATGCGCTCGGCCGCGACGGCGTCACGTGCGGCCTTCAGCGCGCCGTCACGCCGCGCGCTTGCGTCGGCGAGGACCGCGCCCACGGCGACGGCTGCGCCCATCACGAAGTACAACGGAGTGGCGTACAACCAGGAGTACGGGGCGAAGTGCACCACGACGATGAGGACCATGGCCGTGGGGACCTGCTCGAACTTGCCTCGGGTCACCAGGGAGATCACGATGGGCAGGCCCAATACCTGGCCGACGGCGAGGAACACCGACACACTGTCCATACCCGCCAGGTCCGGGCGATCCGATCCCACGGTGACCGCCGTCACCAGCAGCGCGACCGGCAGCGCGACCAAGCCCTGGAGCAGGGTTACGTAGGCGCCGATCCTGCGACCCCAACGGCGCCAAGCGACGGCGGCCGCCGTCCACGTGAGTCCGTACGCCGCAAGAAACCCCCACCCGTGACCAGTCGCCACGGCCAACGCGTCGCGGTACTCGTCCACGCTCATGCGGCACCCCCAGGAGCAGTGATCGCCCAGCGGACGTCCGCCTTGGTCTGGACGCGCCTGCCACGTGGCCGAGGCGGGCGTTCAACGGGTTGATGCTGAGGATGCTGAGAACGATCGCTGGGTGCATCCCGACATCGGCGAATCCGACGTCCCACACCTCACCACGGAAAGGCTCAGGCAGTGGCATGGGGTTGGCGGTTGGTCCGCACTGGGCGGACACCGACCGGCAGGGATGGCTCCGCATCGCCGTAGAAGTCGTCGAAACTGCGGGCCATCCGTCAATTGTGATCTGGGTCGGCGCACGATCGGGCCGCGGCGGACCTGCCCGACCCGCCTGATCCCCGCCCGTAGCGCGTCACCTCGACAGCAGCCGGTCGATCGCGTCGACCACTGCCCCGACGGCCTGGGGCTCCAGGATCACCGAGTAATGGTTCGCGTCCACCTTCGTCACCGGCATGCCCTTCGGCAGGCCGATCACTGACAAGCGGTCCTCGTCGTACATCCCCTGGGGTTCGTCGAACATCCCCCGCGCCGCCCACAGCAGCTCCATCGGCACGCCGGCCTCGGCCGCTTGGTGCGCCGCGCGGTGGACGGCACCGTCGAGCAGCACCTCTCCGCCGTCTTGGCGAATCGCGGCCAGCACGCACGACGACACCATCGAGGCACCATCGGGGGCAGGCACCAGGTCGTGCAGCAGGTAACGGCGCGTCGGCTCGCGCGTCGCCTCGTCGGCCAGCAACCGGCTGACGGCGGGGTGCTGATCCCAGAAGTCGAAGTAGGACTTTTCATCGGCGAAGGTCATCGTCAACCGCGCCATAGCTGGGCCGAGCACGGCGTTCATCGCGGTATCCGCGTCCAGGTTCGGATCGATGGGGAAAGCGAACCCGCCGTCCAACAACAGCATCCCCGAGATCGCGCCCGGTTCCTTCGCTGCCGCCATCGCCACCACGAACGCTCCCATCGAGTGTCCTAGCAGCACAACCGGCGTCTGAGCGGCGTGAGCGAGCTCCAGGATGTCGTCCGCGTGCTGCGCCATCCCGTACGGCTCCCCCAGCCCCCGCGCGTCCGCACGACCGCGCAGATCTGGTGAAAGGACCGTGACGGAGCCGCCGCGCCGGGCCCCGATCTCCTCGGCGATCCGCACCAGGCACAACCCGTTGCCGGTGATGCCGTGCACGAGAATGACCGTGGCCTGCCCCTCCCCGAGCGGGGCGCCGAGCAGGGGTGTGGCGGACAGGGCCGTCATGGTGTCTCCTTCGGGTTGGTCGGCCATGTCGCTAGGCCGGCGCGGTGGACGGACGGGTTGCTCACTGCCATCTTGGCGCGCTCGCGCTCGCGCTCGTGCCGGGTGCGGGTGCGGGTGCGGGCGCAGGTACGGACTACGGCGCCATCTCCGGGGGCGGGCTCCCCGCCGCGGCGGCCGACACGCCGCGCAGGGACTGCAGGATGGACTTCGGTGTCAGGCCGATGTCTGCGAGCGCCTCGGCGCGGCTGGCGTGCTCGAGGAATCGCTTCGGGATGCCCTCCTGGACCACCGGGGTGGCCACGCCCTCCTGGGAGAGCGCGAGGGCGACGGCCGCGCCGATCCCGCCGGCGACCGCATTGTCCTCGATCACGACGACGCGCGAGGCGTCACGAGCCTGAGCGACCAGCTCGTGCGGCACGGGCAGCGCCCACACCGGGTCGACCACGCGGACGCTGCGGCCGTCGGCGACGAGACCCTCGCCCACGGCGAGCGCGGTCGGGACCATCGCGCCGATCCCGACGATCAGGTCGTCGACGGCGCCGCCATCACGTTCGGCCAGCACGTCCACGCAACCCAGCGAGCGGAGGGGTTCTATCGGCGCGGGTGGGTTGCCCTTCGGGAACCGCAGGACGGTCGGAGCGTCGTTGACGTCGACGGCCTGCTCCAGGGACCGGGCGAGGCGCACTCCGTCGCGAGGCGCAGCCAAGCGCAGTCCCGGCACGATGTTGGCCAGGGTCATGTCCCACATGCCGTGGTGCGAGGGCCCGTCGTTGCCCGTGACGCCCGCCCGATCGAGCACGAAGGTGACGCCCGCCTGGTGCAGTGCGCAGTCCATCAGCAGCTGGTCGAATGCGCGGTTCAGGAACGTCGAATAGAGGCACACGACGGGGTGCAGCCCTCCGAAGGCGAGTCCCGCGGCCATCGCCACCGCGTGCTGCTCCGCGATGCCCACGTCGAAGACACGGTCGGGGTGCGCCGCCGCGAAGCCTTTGAGCCCCACCGGGATCAGCATCGCGGCAGTCAGTGCCACCACGTCCGGACGCCGCGTCCCGAGCGGCTCGATCGCGTCGGAGAACTCGTCGGTCCACGAGCGACCGCTCACCTCCAGCGGGAGTCCCGTCTCCGGGTTGATCACCCCGACGGCGTGGAATTGGTCGGCGTCGTCGTTGCGCGCCGGATCGTACCCTTCGCCTTTGCGCGTGATGACGTGCACGATCACGGGCGCGCCGAACCCCTTGGCCTGCCGCAGCGCCACCTCGATCGCCTGCTCGTCGTGGCCGTCGACCGGGCCGACGTATTTCATCCCCAGGTCCTCGAAAAGCCCCTGCGGGGCGAGGATGTCCTTGATTCCCTTCTTCACTCCGTGCAGCGCTCCGAACGCCGGCCCCCCGACGATCGGCGTGCGGGTCAACCGCTCGCGGCCCCACGACATCAACGCCTCGTAGCCGCCGGTCGTGCGCAACCAGCTCAAGTGCTCCGACAGGCCCCCGATCGTCGCCGCGTAGCTGCGGGTGTTGTCGTTGACGACGATGACCACGGGCAGATCCGTGGCGACGGCCAGGTTGTTGAGCGCCTCCCACGCCATACCGCCCGTGAGGGCCCCGTCCCCGATGACCGCGACCGCGTGGCGACGTTGACCGCGCAGCTGGTAGGCGCGGGCGATGCCTTCCACCCAGGACAGCGACACCGACGCGTGGCTGTTCTCCACCACGTCGTGCTCCGACTCGGCGCGGCTCGGGTAGCCGGACAGCCCGCCCTTCGCGCGCAACTTGTCGAACCCCTGCCGGCCGGTGAGCAGCTTGTGCACGTACGCGATGTGCCCCGTGTCGAAGACGATCGTGTCGCGTGGACTGTCGAACACGCGATGCAACGCGATCGTCAGCTCCACCACCCCGAGGTTCGGGCCCAGGTGCCCGCCGGTCTTGGACACCGAGTGCACCAAGAACGCTCGAATCTCGACAGCGAGGGCGGGTAGCAGCGCCGGATCGAGCCGGGCGAGGTCCGCGGGCGTACGAATCGTCTCGAGCAGGGACACAGTGGCCGCACCCTTCCATCTGTTCCGAAGCCTCCGACCGCCGGGGGGCCTCGTCGAAGCGTACGACGTGAGCCGCGTCCGCCGGCCGTAGGCTGGGCGACATGCCGACCATCTTCAGCCGGATCATCGACGGGGAGATCCCGGGACGTTTCGTGTGGCAGGACGAACACTGCGTCGCCTTCCTATCCGCCGCCCCGATGACGCCTGGGCACACGCTCGTCGTGTCCCGGCAGGAGGTGGACGAGTGGACGGAGGCCTCCCCAGAGCTGATCTCGCACCTGAGCGTCGTCGCGCAGTCGATCGCGCAGGCGCAGCAGGCCGAGTGGGACTGCCCGCGGGTCGGGCTCTTGGCGCAGGGTTTTGAGGTGCCGCACCTGCATGTGCACGTGTGGGCGACGTTCACGCCGGCGGACTACAGCTTCCGGCACGCCGACCGCGATCCCGACCCCGAGATGATGGACGACGCGGTCGCGCGCCTGCGTGCTCAGCTCCGGTCCGCCGGTCACGAGGCTCACGTGCCGGCCGACTGACCAGCGGCTGGAACGGCCTGGGCCAGGATCGACCGCGCGGGCTCGCCAGGCAACGCCGACGTCACAGGCGGTCCACGAAGCGTCCGCCGCGGAACGCTTCGTCCAGCAGCTGGGCGGATCGGGCGGAGGCTCGCAGCCGCAGACCCTCGCGTTCCAACACGCCCAGGACCTCGGACACAGCCTGCGCGCCCAATTCCTCGCCTAGCTCAACGCGCGCCCGACGGTAGCACTCCCGGGCCGCCTCGACCTGGGCCTGGACGTGGCGGGTCGCCACCCAGGCCAGCGCGAGGGTGTGCCGTCGCAGGGGCTCGTAGAGACGGTAGTCCGCGGGGCACTGATCGAGCAGCCACTCGACGGCGGCGTCCTGCCAGCCGGTCACGTCCGGTGGCGGCACCCCGACCGGCCAGCCCGGCGGCCCCCCGCGCGCGGCGCGCGGCACACCCGTGCGAGGGATGTCGTGCTGCGAACCGTCCATGGCTCCCATGCTGCCCTCCCCCACCGACAACGCCGAGCCGCGTCCGACCAAGGCGTCCATGCCGACGGAGTCCGGCGTCAGCGACCGGAGGGGATCAGGCCATGCTCCATCCGGATCAGGAACCGCATCACCCGACGCCACAGCAGCTCGGTCATCTCGTGGTGGTATTCCTCCGGCAGGGCCGCGTCCATGAACAGGTGCCCATCGCCCGGGTAGAGGTAGACGCTGCTGCAGGCACCGGCGCGTGCCGCCAGGCGCACCAGGCGCACCGGGGCGAACTCGTCCAGCCACGCGTCGTCCACCATGTGGTGGGCGTCCACCGGGACGCCGAGCGGCCACGGCTCGTCGTCGTACGCCCCGCCGCCCGCGACCAGCACCGCGCCGCGCGCTCCCGGCCGATTGATCGCGAGCTCTTGCGCGATTCCCGCGCCCATCGAGAACCCGAGATACACCACCGCTCCTCGCAGGCGCTCCACGGACTCCCACGCTCGGTCGACCACGCGCGTCCAACCAACCGCCTCAAGGTACGCCATTCCCGCCGCGTAGCCCGCCATCCCTCCCTCGAACACGTGCCCGTCATACAGGTCTGGCGCGTGCACGACGTGCCCGTGTTCTCGGAGTCGACGGACCGCTTCCGCGATCCCCGGGCGCAGGCCCAGGGCAGAGTGCAGGACCACCACCTCGGCCATGGTCTCAACCTCCCCGGTGTCCCTGCTCGGAACGGTGCACCGCTTAGCCTGCCATCCCGCCTTGGCTAACGGGGACAACGAGGCAGCACGTCACCGCGAGCTGAGCCTCCGGACGTCGGGAGGCGCCTCACCCATCACTTCGGCACCGTCTGCCCCACGCGCCCCCGAAGCCGCCGGGCGCCTACGAATCGGCCCGGTGCCTGCCACACGCGGAACGCCGCGTCCCGCGCTGGCGGGACGCGGCGTCGTCGAGTGAGCCGTCAGGCGACGGCAGGTCGGTCAGCCGAACGCGTTCACCCGGGGATCACGCCGTGACGAGAGAGCGCAGCACGTACTGCAGGATGCCGTCGTTGCGGTAGTAGTCCGCCTCGCCGGGGGTGTCGATCCGCAGCACCGCGTCGAACACGATGGGGGAGGCAGCCCCACCGGGCTTCGTCGCGGTCACCTTCAGCGTCTTCGGCGTGCGGCCTTCGTTCAGCGCGGTCACACCCTCGATGTCGAACGTCTCCGTGCCGTCCAAGCCGAGGCTCGACGCGTCCTGACCGGCCGGGTACTGCAACGGCAGGACGCCCATCCCGATGAGGTTGCTGCGGTGGATCCGCTCATAGGACTCCGCGAGCACCGCCTTCACGCCGAGCAGGCGGGTGCCCTTGGCGGCCCAGTCCCGCGAGCTGCCCGACCCGTACTCCTTGCCGCCCAGCACCACGAGCGGGATGCCCGCGGCCAGGTAGTTCGCGGAAGCGTCATAGATGGTGCTCTGCTCACCGCCACGGGTGAAGTCGCGGGTGAAGCCGCCCTCGACGCCGTCCAGCAGCAGGTTCTTCAGCCGGATGTTGGCGAACGTGCCGCGCACCATGACCTCGTGGTTGCCGCGGCGCGAGCCATAGCTGTTGAAATCCTTCGTCGCCACCCCGTGCGCGGCCAGGTACGCGCCCGCCGGGGAATCCGACTTGATCGAACCTGCCGGGCTGATGTGGTCGGTCGTGACCGAATCCCCCAGCTTCGCCAACACGCGACCGCCTGAGATGTCCTGCACCGGGGTGAGACTCATGGTCATGCCGTCGAAGTAGTTCGGCTTGCGCACGTACGTCGACGCGTCGTCCCACTCGAACACCTTGCCCTCCGGGGTGTGCAGTGCCTGCCAGAGCTCATCGCCGGCGAAGACGTCCGCGTACTCCTTGGCGAAAAGGTCAGCGGTGATCGAGGACTCCATCACCTCGGCGATCTCGGCGTCGGTCGGCCAGACATCCTTCATGTAGACGTCGTTACCGTCCTGGTCCTGCCCGATCGGGTCCTTCTCCAGGTCAATATCCATCGTGCCGGCGAGCGCGTAGACGACCACCAGCGGCGGAGAGGCCAGGTAGTTCATCTTGACGTCGGGGCTGATCCGGCCCTCGAAGTTGCGGTTGCCCGACAGGACCGCGGTGACGGCCATGTCGTTGTCGTTGATCGCCTGGCTGATCTCCGGCAGCAGCGGCCCGGAGTTGCCGATGCAGGTGGTGCAGCCGTAACCGACCAGGTCGTAGCCAATCGCTTCGAGCGCCGGCCACAGCCCCGCCGCCTCGTAGTACCCCGTCACGACCTTGCTGCCCGGCCCCATCGAGGTCTTGACCCACGGCCTGCGCGTCATGCCCTTGGCGGCCGCCTTCTGGGCGACCAGGGCTGCGCCGATCATCACCGACGGGTTGGAGGTGTTCGTACAGGAGGTGATCGCGGCGATCACCACCGCGCCGTTCTTCAGCTCGAAGGTGGTGCCGTCGGCCAGCGTGACCGGCACGGACAGCGCCGGGTCAGAGGTGTACGTCGGCAGCGCCTCGCGGAACTTCTCCTGAGACTGCGTGAGCACGATCCGGTCCTGCGGGCGCTTCGGGCCGGAGATCGAGGGGACCACCGTCGACAGGTCGAGCTCGCTCCGCTCGGAGAACCGCGGCTCGCTGGCCGGGTCGAGCCACATGCCCTGTTCCTTGGCGTAGGTCTCGACCAGCGCGATCTGCTCGTCGCTGCGGCCCGTGAGGCGCAGGTACTCCAGCGTCTTGTCGTCGATCGGGAAGATCGCGCACGTGGAGCCGAACTCGGGGCTCATGTTGGCGATGGTCGCGCGGTTGGCCAGCGGCACCGAGGCCAAACCCTCACCGTAGAACTCCACGAACTTGCCGACCACGCCGTGCTTGCGGAGCATGTCGGTGATCGTGAGGACGACGTCGGTCGCGGTGACGCCCGGCTGCGTGGCGCCGGTCAGCTTGAAGCCGACGACCCGCGGGATCAGCATCGACACGGGCTGGCCCAGCATGGCCGCCTCGGCTTCGATGCCACCGACGCCCCAGCCGAGCACGCCGAGGCCGTTGACCATCGTGGTGTGGCTGTCGGTGCCGACGCAGCTGTCCGGGTACGCCTGGCCGTCGCGCACCATGACCGTCCGCGCGAGCCGCTCGATGTTGACCTGGTGCACGATGCCGGTCTCCGGTGGGACGACCTTGAACTCGTCGAAAGCGGTCTGTCCCCAGCGCAGGAACTGGTAGCGCTCCTGGTTGCGTTCGTACTCCAGCCGGCGGTTGATCCCCCAGGCCTCCGGGCTGCCGAACGCGTCGACGATGACGGAGTGGTCGATGACCAGCTCAGCGGGGGCCAGCGGGTTGATCTTGGTCGGGTCGCCGCCGAGTTCGGCGACCGCCTCACGCATGGTCGCGAGGTCGACGACGCAGGGCACGCCGGTGAAGTCCTGCATGATCACGACCGCCTTGATGTGGTCGGCCGTGATGTTGGCGCCGTCCTCGGTCCGGAGCAGGTTCTCCAGCAGCACCTTCAGGCTGTACGGCAGCGTGGCGCTCCCGTCGACGGCGGACAGACGGAAGATCTCGTACGAGGCGTCGCCGACCTGCAGCGTGCCCTTTGCCTTGAAGCTGTCTTGGCTCACGTCTGGCTCCTTCACGAATTATCTCGACGTCAAGATAGTCAATCACATTGCGTCCTGGAGCGCACTCATCGGGCGCGTCCGAAGCCGCGAACGGCGACATCCGGCGCCCCGTCGGCCGTGCGCGGGCGCCTTGTGCCAAATCCTGCCGCAGCCGTGCCGATCGTGCGGGGCAATCGCCAGGCCGAGTCAGCCGCGCGTCGAACGTAAGATCGCGATGGTTTCCATGTGGTGGGTCATGGGAAAGGCGTCGTATGCGCTGAGCTGCGTCACCGCGTAGCCGTGCCCCCCGGCCAGCGCGAGGTCCCGACCCAACGACGCCGGGTCACAGGCCACGTACGCGATCGCCCGCGGTCGCAGGACCGCCAGGCGCTCCAACACGTCGCGGCCTGCGCCGGCGCGCGGCGGGTCGAGCACCACGAGGTCGACGGCCCCCTGCTTTCCAGCCCCGACCAGCTCGTCGAGCGCCCGCTCCACCCGGGCCTGGACCACCTCCACGTGCGGATCGTCCGCAAAGTGTTCGGTGGCCGCGCGGCAGGCTCGCGCGTCGGATTCAACGGCAAGGACGTGACCGGTCGGCCCGACCGCGTCGGCGAGCGCCCGAGCGAAGACGCCCACTCCCGCGTAGAGGTCGAGGCAACGCTCCCCCGGCTGCGGGTCCAGGCCCGCCAGGACGGCCGCCGTGAACGATTCCACCGCTGCGGGATGCCCCTGCCAGAAGCCCAGCGCGTTGAGCCGGAACGTGACGTCCCGGCCGCCGATCCGCACGATCTCGTGGATGGTGGGCGTGCGCCGCAGCCCCTGGGGCGCGGCGATCAGCGCCCTCTGCCCGGTGGAGGTCGCTACGGCGTGGACGGAGCGGGCGCCCGGGAACCTGCGTGCGAGCACCCCGGTTTTGCGGATATCGGGGAGCGCGAGCAGACAGTCTTCCAGCGGCAGCACCGCACGGCTGCGATGCGGCCGCAGCCCGGTGCGCCCCGCACGGTCCACGGCGAACTCCATCCGCGTCCGCCAGCCCAGACCGTCCTCATGCCCGGGAAGCGGCTGGACCACCAAACCCTCGGCCAGCTCGGCCGGCAAGTCGCCCAGCCGGGTGAGCTGGTCGACGAGGACCTGGCGCTTGAGTTCCCGTTGTTGGGCCATCTCGACATGCTGGAAGTCGCACCCGCCGCAGCCGCCCGAACCCGCGTATCGGCACGGCGCCTCCACTCGGTGCGGCGACGCGTGGAAGATCTCGACAGCGTCGGCGAACACGTACCGGTCCCCGGTCTTGCCGCTCGTCACACGCGCCCGCACCCGCTCGCCGGGCAGCGCGTGCCGCACGAACACCACCAGCGCGTCATGGCGCGCGACGAAGTGCCCGCCGTGCGCGACCGATGTGACACTCACCTCGAATTCTTCTCCGACGCGCGACGACCCGTTCGCGGGCCCCGCCTGACCCGCGACGCTGCTCACCACCTCTCCAGCCACCTCTTTGTCAACCACCTCGTCAGCCACCACTTCGTCATCCGGCACGTCGTCATTCACCGTTTCGTCAGCCACCGTTTCGTCATTCACCGTTTCGTCATTCACCGCGCCGCACCGAGCCGGGCGCGGACGCGTTCTCGATCGCATCGAACCATCTCTCGGCCTTCTCCGCGCCGACCAGTTGCCACGGCACGCTGACCACCATCACGCCCGGGGTGAACAGGAGCGCGGTCTTGAGCCGCAATGCGGACTGGTTGTGCAGCGCCTGCTCCCACCAGCGGCCCACGACGTACTCGGGGATGTAGACGGTGATGACGTCTTGGGGCCGCCGCGCGTGTAGCTCCTTGACGTAATCGATGATCGGGCGGGTGATCTCCCGGTACGGACTGTCCAGGATGGTCAGGTGCACGGGGATGTCGTGCGCGTCCCATTCGCGGGCCAGCTCCCGCGTCGCTTCAGCATCCACGCTGACCGTGACGGCCTCCAGGCGGGACGGCCGCGTGGCCCGCGCGTATGCCAGCGCCCGCATCGTCGGCCGGTGGATCTTGCTGACCAGCACGATGGCGTGAACCCGGACGGGCAGGGCGCGCTCTTCCCGCGGGTCCCCTTCTAGGGCGAGCTCGCGGCTGACTGCGTCGTAGTGTCGCCGGACGGCCCGCATCATGAAGAACAGCACGACCATCGCCGCCACCGCGAAACCGGCGCCCTTGAGGAACTTCGTGAGGAGGACCACCAGCAGGACCGTGCCGGACATGGTCGCGCCCACGCTATTGATGATGCGGGAACGCACCATCCGGGTCCGGTCGGCGCCGTCGACCGCGAGAGGGATGTTTCGGTTCCAGTGCCGGATCATCCCGATCTGGCTGAGCGTGAACGACACGAACACGCCGACGATGTAGAGCTGGATGAGCGCGGTGACCTGAGCGTCGTACACGACGATCAGAACGATCGCCGCGCCGGCCAGGATGAGAATGCCGTTGCTGAACGCGAGCCGGTCGCCACGGGTGTGCAGCTGTCGCGGCAGGAAGCCATCCTTGGCGAGCACCGAGGCCAGCACGGGGAACCCGTTGAACGCGGTGTTGGCCGCAAGGATCAGGATGATCCCGGTGACGATGGAGATGTAGAGCAGACCGGGCGGGAATCCCTGGAACACTGCGTGCGCGAGTTGACCGAGCACCGTCTCCTGCACGTACCCCTCACCGACGGGCGTGCCGTCCAGCAGCAATTGTTCGGCGGGGAACTCGGCGAAGTGCAGGCCGGTCTTGCCGGCGAGAATGATGATCGACAGGAGCATGGTGACGGCGATGCCGCCCATGAGGGCAAGCGTCGTCGCGGCGTTACGGCTCTTCGGCTTCTGGAAGGCCGGGACGCCGTTGCTGATGGCCTCGACGCCGGTGAGGGCAGCGCACCCGGAGGAGAACGCGCGCAGCAAGAGGAAGACCATCGCAAAACCCGCCAGGCCCTCCATGCCGTGTTCGGGGATCGTCTCGTACTTCGCCGACTCCGCCTGCGGCAGATTTCCCACGGCGGCGCGAACGAAGCCGACGACGCCCATCACGATGATGCCCGCCATGAACGCGTACGTCGGGATCGCGAACAGCGTGCCGGACTCGCGCACCCCCCGCAGGTTCAGGGCGGTGAGGACCACGACGAGGGCCACGGCGACCGGCATCTCATGCCCGCGGATCTGCGGGAGCGCGGCCGCGGCGTTCTGCACCCCCGAAGAGATCGACACGGCCACGGTGAGCACATAGTCGACGAGCAGCGCGCTCGCCACGGTGACGCCGGCCTTGGCGCCGAGATTGTCGGTGGCCACCTCGTAGTCCCCCCCGCCGCTGGGGTAGGCGTGCACGTTCTGCCGGTACGACAGGACGACCACGACCATGACGAACGCGACCGCCAGCGCGATCTGCCAGGAGTGGGTGGCCGCGAACGAGCCCCCGGCGACGGCGAGGGTGAGGAAGATCTCGTCGGGGGCGTACGCCACAGACGACAGGGCGTCGCTGGCGAAGACGGGAAGCGCGATGCGCTTCGGCAGCAACGTCTCCCCTAAGCGGTCGCTGCGCATCGCGCGGCCGATGAGGACGCGTTTCAGCGCGCGGCTTGCGTTCGACACGAGGACCACTGTAGGACCGCGGCGGACGGACCCACACCGAGACAGTGTGAGTCCCTCGCGCGGCCCCGACGCCGCCGCCCGTGCGTGGCCGCCCCGCCGATCAGGCAGGTGTACGGTCGAGCGGTGCACTTCGTCATCATGGGATGCGGGCGCGTCGGCTCTGCTCTCGCGCTGGCCCTGGAGAAGCAGGGCCACGACGTGGCGGTGATCGACCGTGACCAGGCCTCGTTCCGTCGCCTCGGCGCGGACTTCGAGGGGCGCCGGGTCACCGGGCTCGGGTTCGACCGGGACACCCTGCGGCAGGCGGGTATCGAGAACGCCTACGCGTTCGCGGCCGTGAGCAGCGGGGACAACTCCAACATCATCGCGGCCCGGGTGGCCCGGGAGACCTACGACGTCCGCAACGTCGTGGCGCGTATCTACGACCCCGGGCGGGCCGAGATCTACCAGCGCCTCGGCATCCCCACGGTCGGCACGGTCCGCTGGACCACGGACCGCATCCAGCGTCGCCTCCTGCCCCACGGCGCGGTGCCGCAGTACACCGATCCGACCGGCAAGGTGGTCGTCGCCGAAGTGCAGTACGACCCGTCCTGGGTGGGCCACCCCGTCACGGACCTTGCCGAGACTATCGAGGCCCGGGTCGCCTTCATCCTGCGTCTCGGCGAGGGGCTCATCCCGGACGCTGCCACGATGCTGCAGGACGGCGACATCCTGAACGTCTTGTCCTACGCGGATCAGGTCCAGCGCATCGAGCGGGTCCTCGCCCTGCCGCCGCCGGCAGACTGACGCCGGGCCCGGTGCGCCCCACGGAGTACACCAAGGGGCCACCACGGAGCACAATGCGCGCACCCCGCGGGATGATGGTGCCCACACCAGGAGGAGGCAGCATGCGCGTCGTCATCGCCGGCGCAGGCAGCGTCGGCCGGTCGATCGCCTACGAGCTGATCGGCAACGGCCATGAGGTGCTACTCATCGACAGCGCCGTCTCGGAGGTCCAGCCGAGCCGCGTCGCCGACGCGTCCTGGCTGTTGGCGGACGCGTGCGAGATCTCCAACCTGCACGAGGCCGGCCTGGAGAAGTGCGACGTCGTCGTGGCCGCTACCGGTGACGACAAGGTGAACCTCGTGGTGTCGCTGCTGGCCAAGACGGAGTTCGGGGTGCCGCGCACGGTCGCCCGCGTCAACAACCCGAAAAACGAGTGGCTCTTCGACGAGGGGTGGGGCGTCGACGTGGCCGTGTCGACGCCGCGCCTCATGACCGCGCTCGTCGAGGAGGCCGTGAGCGTCGGCAACCTCGTGCGGATCTTCGAGTTCCGTCAGAGCGGTTCCGTCCTCGTCGAGTTGACGCTGCCCGAGGACAGCTCCTGGGCCGGGCGGCTGGCCTCGGAAGTGCCGTGGCCGCAGGACACGGTGCTCACGTGCATCGTGCGGGAGCAGCGGGCGATCGCGCCCTCCCCGGACGACCTGCTGGAGGTCGGCGACGAACTGTTGATCGTGACCAGCCCTGACCTGGAGCGTACGGTGGAGACGCTGCTCAACCCGCACGCCATCGCGTACGAGGAGTGATGGGTCGGCTCAAAGCGCGCGAGGCGATTCCCCGTCCGTGAGGGGTGTGCGTCCGCGGACCAGCAGAACCGTCATGGCGCCCAGCACCGCCGCGTAGGCGGGCCAGCCCAGCACGATCTTCGCCACCCCCAGCAGCGCCACCGCACCGGCCGCGTGAAGCGGCAACATGATCGCCGCGCGGCCCAGCATGAGAGCGGCGAGGACCAGCGTCAGGCGTTGACACACGCGCACCATCCCCGGCTGGGCCCGCCAGCGCGTGTAGACCGTCGGATCCGTCGAGGCGTCCGGATCGGCGGCGGCGATGAGGAAGCCCATCAGAGGCCAGCGCACCAGCGCCGACACCAGGTAGATGAGCCCCATCGCGAGGTTCCACAGAATCGATGGGAGGAAGGCGTCTTCAGGCCGCCCGGTCCGCAGCGCGAAGACCGCCGCGATGGCGGTGGCCGCCACGGACGACAGGGCGTATCGGACCGTCTGCCGTTGCCAGAGTCGCCACGCGACGAGCGTGAACACCGCGACGCCGGAGGTGACAAGAGCGGCGCGCACGTTCCCGCTCAGCATCCACACCAGCACGAACGCCACCGTGGGCACTCCGGTCTCGACCGCGCCGCGCCGGCCCCCGAGCAACTCGGTCAGGCGGTACCGCAGCAGCTCCTCGACGGTGTCCATCGACGGTGCGGGCTCAGCGGACATGGCGGGGCAGCAGCTCATACTGCGGGTTGAAGATCGTCGGAACACGCTTGCGGTACGTGACACGTCCCCTGACCCGCATCCGGACGCCTGGCGTGACGCCACGGATCTCCCGGCGGCCAAGCCACACGAGCGACATCACCCCGGTGCCGTCGTACAGGTCGGCGACGAGCGTGGGCACCGTCGTCCTGGGCGGCAGGGTGAGCGACCGGACGATGCCGCTGATGACGGCCGGTCGACGATCCACGACGTCCGCGATGCGCGTGGCGCCAAGCGCGTCGGTGTGTTCGACGAGTTCCGCGTCCTCGGCGTCCTTGTCGGAACGCGTGAGGCGCGCAGCGATCCTGTCGAACAGTCTCGTCGGCGCCGACGCGGCCGCGTGCGTCGGCCTGCCAGAGGGCTCAGGGGATGGAGGTGACGTGGGTGACATGGATACCGCGTCAGCGGATCTCGGTGATCTCAGGACCCCGCTCGAACGGGTTGAGGTCGACGAGCCGAGGTGGTTGCCCGTCGGGCGTGAGCTCCCCGTCAGGCATGGGCTCCCCGTCGGCGTTGAGTTCGCCGGGAATCGTGTCGAGAGACGCCGCGTCGAGCTGGTGCGGCAGCGTCAGCGTCAGCATCTCGCGCGGCGGGCGGGCGTCTTCGCCGCGGACCACGACGCTGCTGCGCAGCACCTGCAGGAACGGCTCTGCCGCCTGCTCGTCCCCGGCAGCGGGGCCGGTCAGCACGGCCCGCAAGAACCACCGCGGCCCGTCGATCCCCACGAAGCGCATGGGCTGGAACGTGACCCGCCCGTCGGGAGCTTTCGCGGGCAGCCGCGTGAGCAACTCCGTCCCGAGCGAACCTGATTGCTCGTCCGCCTGGCCCCCCTGCGCGCGGACCCCCTCGGCGATCTCCGCGCGGATGTCAGACCAGATCCCGGCACTGCGTGGCGCAGCGAAGGCCTGTACCTGCATGGAGGATCCGTCGAGTTCGGCACGTACCTCACGCACCGAACCGTCGGTCTCCTCCATCTCGATACGCAACTCCAGGCCCTCCACCGCGCCCAGCCACAACGACCCCAGGTCGAAGCGGTTGCCCACGGTCTCGTCCACCTCGGAACGGTCGAACGGGCCGGTCTCGGCCCGCGCCGAAAATTCGACGTCGCCCTGGTCGCGATCGTCCCCGACCTCGCCGGGGCCTTCGTCAGCGTCTGCCTCGAGACCCTCGAGGTCCTCGAGGCCTTCGAGACCCCGGAGGAGTTCCTCTGGCTCGACGGCGTCCGGCTCCCCGGTCTCGAGGTCGTCGGTGACGAGGGCGCGGCGTCCCACCGTGTCGTCGCCCTCCCGACGCCTGCGCCGAAACAGTGCCATATCTCTCCTCACGTCGCGGCCGCCTCGTGGCTGCCGCCTGCGATCGCTACGACCGAATCGACCGGTCCGGCAGCGAGTTCGGGATGTACCCGCGGCTATTGCTCGTCTCCAACCGTGCTCGTCCTAGTGTGCCCGTCCCCGTGTACCCATCCCAACGTGCCCGCCCCCGCGTGTCCGTCCCCCAGCCCCCGTACCCGCGGGCCCGGCCCGAAGCCACCGCTGGCGCCGTGCCCGCCGGCTCCTCGCTCGCTCGGTGGCAGGGCTGACACCTCGACGAGCTCGGCGCGCGCGTAGCGCTGTACGACCAGTTGCGCGATCCGATCCCCCCTGCGCAGCGCGAAGGGCTCGTTCGGGTCGAGGTTGATCAGGTTGATCAGGATCTCTCCGCGGTACCCCGAGTCGACGGTGCCCGGCGCGTTGACGATCGTCACGCCGTGCCGCGCGGCCAACCCCGAGCGGGGGTGAACCAGCCCCACGTACCCGTCCGGGAGCGCCACCGCGACGCCCGTCGGGACGAGCGCGCGGCGTCCCGGGGCCAGGACCGCGTCTGCGCGGGCCCGAAGGTCCAGACCCGCGTCGCCGTCGCACGCGTACGCGGGCAGGGGGAGCCCGGCGTCGAGGCGCTGAACGAGGACCCGGACGTCGTCCTGGTCAACGCTCAGCTCGCACACTCCGTGCAGATCAGCTGCCCGTTGATCTCCTTGGCCAGCTGGCTGCGGTGGTGGACGAGGAAGCATCGCGAACAGGTGAATTCATCAGCCTGCTTCGGGATGACCCGGACCGACAGCTCCTCGCCGGACAGGTCCGCACCCGGCAGCTCGAACCCCTCGGCTTGTTCCGTCTCGTCGACGTCCACGCTGCTCGCCGACTTGTCCCCGCGGCGAGCCTTGAGCTCCTCGAGGGAGTCTTCGCCCAGATCGTCATCGTCCGTCTTGCGTGGTGCGTCGTAGTCAGTCGCCATCAGGCTGCTCTCCTGTTGCCCATCGGTGACGCAGACCGCACATGGGTGTGCCGTCTGACGGGGTGTGTCGCGTCGACGTCGGCGAGGGCCACCGTGCCGATCTCGCGGCCAGTCGAGACACCGTCTTCGCCCTGTCAACGTCCCCGGGCACCGTGGGATGCCCGACGGAGCGGATTGTGCCGGAAATACGCGTCGGTTTCATCCCCTTGGGCTGCGTCTCTGTTCGGCGGACTCGCCGAGGGTACCTCCATCGGCCCGTCAGGACGCGATTCACGACGTGTCGTGGATGAACCAGAGCGTCGTTCGCGCCGAGACAGACTGGCTCACGAGGGAGGCAGCGCTCGGGGCGAAGTGGTCCACGACACCACGGCAACACCACGGCGACACCACGGCAACATGACGGTCGCGGCCCTGGGGGCGGCGGGTGAACCGACGACGTCGGGGCGACAGGCTCTACCGGTCGGAGGTGTCTGAGACCCGGCAAGCATGCGCGTACGCGCGGCTGACCAGCGCCTCCAGTGCTGGATAGACGGCCGGAGGACAGGCGAGAACGCCCCGGGGACGGGAGGGTCCGCCGTCCCAGGTCGACACCTGCGCGCCCGCCTCGGAGGCCACCAGCCAGCCTGCTGCCACGTCCCAGACGTGCACTCCGCGTTCGGCATAGGCGTCGACGAGACCGGCGGCAACCCTGCACATGTCCAGGGCCGCGCTGCCGGCGCGCCGGATATCGCGGACCTCCGGGAGGATCTCGACGAGAGCGCGGGCCTGCTCTCGACGAACCGCGGCGTCGTAGCCGAACCCGGTGGAAAGGAGCGTGAGGTCCAGACGTTCGGCGGAGGAGCATGTGAGTTCGGTGGACCCGTCCGGTCCATTCATCGCCGCCCCTCCCCCGAGGTGCGCGTGGAATACGCGTGAGGTGGCGGGATGGGCGACGGCACCGACGACCGGCCACCACCGGTCGGCCCGTGTCGGGTCCCCCAGGACGGCCGCTACCGAGACGGCGTACTCCGACGAACCGTAAAGGTAGTTGACCGTCCCGTCGATCGGGTCCAGGACCCAGGTGAGCGCCCCTCCTTCACGGGCCCCCGGACGAACGTCGACCCCCTCCTCCTCGCCCAGCACGCGCTCCCCCGGCCGCTCACGGGCGAGACGACCTCGCAGGTGTTGCTCGCTGCGCCGGTCCATCACCGTGACCACGTCGGTCGCCGTCGACTTCGTGTCCACCGCCCCCGACCCAGCGAGCGCCGCAGCCCGCTCGCGGGCCACGAGCCGGCCCGCGTCGGACGCGAGGTCGACCGCGAGCGCGCGCAACTCAGGCAGAGCGGCACGCAGTTCCTCCGACAGCGAAGGCGGCGCAACGGCGGGATCGGGCCGGGTCATCGGGAGGCTCCGGGAGTCGACGAACCCGGCCTGGGCGGCCGGACGGGCGCGGGACAGCAGCCGGGGACGCACTGCGACGGCAGCGGCGTCACGCGCGGCCAGCACGGGCGCCGCGGCACCTCGTCGCGGGCCTCCGCGGCGCGTTCCAGGAGCAGGTCGACGAGCCCCGTGACGAACTCGGGGTCGGCGCGGACGGTGGGAACCCGGGTGAAGGCCAGTCCCAGGATCCGAGCCGTCGCCGCGGCCTCCGTGTCCAGGTCGTACACCACTTCCATGTGGTCGCTGGTGAACCCGATCGGCGCGAGAACGATCCCGCGCGCCCCGTCGGCGGCCACGGTCTGCAGGTGCTCGTTGACGTCGGGCTCCAGCCAGGCCTGGCCGGGTGGCCCGGACCTGGAGCAGTAGGTGAGGTCGCCCCGCATCGTCACCTCGAGGGTCGCGGACACCTCGTCGGTGATCGCACGGGCCAGCTGGGCGTGCCAGGATCGGTAAAGGCCTCGCTCCGGCGTCGGCGAGCCGGGGGCGCGCGGCGGTCCAGAGGCGAGATCCTGCGCCACGGGGATCGAGTGGGTCACAAAGACCAGCCGGACCTGCGCCGCGGGAAAACCCGTCCGCGCCAGCAGGGCGCGGGTCGCGTCGGTGACCAGGCGGGAATTGGTCGCCGAGAAGCCGGGGTGGAACGCGTACGGTCGGATCGTGTCCACCTGAAGCGGGGCACCCGCCTCGGTCGCGCGCGCATCCGGCAGCGCTCCATCCGGCAGCGCTCCATCCCGCAGGGCGACCGCGATCGCGTCGCGGTATGCGCGGCACCCGGAGTAGGACGGGTAGGCGCTGGTGGTGACGGCCGCGAGACGGCGGTGTCCGGACTGGACGGCCTGCGCGAGCGCGGTCGCGAGGAACGGGGGGGCGAAGCGGTTGCCGAGGAGCACCGGACGCGGCGTGCCCCGGCGGCCCAGCTCGGCTTCCAGAGCACGCGCCAACCTTCGGTTCTCTGCCGGAAGCGGGCTGCATCCTTCGCGGTCCAGATAGTGTTGCGCGACCTCGTCAAGCCGGTCCTGCGAGACCCCCCGCCCCGCGGTCACGCGCTGCAGAAACGGCATCACCTCGTCCGGTCGTTCCGGGCCACCGAAAGAGGCCAGCAGCACCCCGTCGTACGGGGCTAGGGCGTCGGGCGAAGACGCTGCGTCGCCGACCATGAGGCACCCTCCGGGCAGCAGGATTGGGACGCCCTCACCGTACCTTTTCGGTGCTTTTTTGGTACCTTCACCGCCACGGCGCATGGCGGCGGTTCGGCCACCAGCCGCGCATCCCACTGCAGATCGCCGGCCGCCGTGGGTCAAGTCCCGGGTGATCGACGCTGTTCGACGCGACGACAGCGATCCGTCGGCGCGCCCCGTTCCCGCCGGGCCGTCGAAGGTGGCAGAGTCGTCTTAACACACCCCCCAGAGAGGCGACTATGCGGGACCTGCACCTCATCGGAGTCCACGAGGACGGCGAGCACCTGCTCCTGCGCGACGACGCCGGCGAGGAGTTCCGTTTACGCTTGGACCACGAGGTGCGTGCTGCGGCACGGCGAGAGCACCGGCCACTGCACCCGGGACAGGCCGTGACCCTTGGCCCCCGCGAGGTACAGGCCATGATCCGCGCCGGCGCGACGGCACAAGAGACGGCCGAGCGGGCGGGCTGGACCGTGGACAAGGTCCACAGATACGACGGACCGATTCTCGCCGAACGCGAGCACATCGCCATCCTGGCCGGCAACGCGAGACTGCGCGGCCGGGGCGCCGAGCACGTGACGACGCTGCGCGAGCGGATCGCCGAGCGTCTCACCGGCCGGGGGGCCGACCCGGAGGATGCCGTGTGGGACTCGTGGCGCTCCGAGGACGGCCAATGGACGGTCGAGCTCCTCTTCGCTGCGGGCGGTCGCCGACGTACGGCCGCCTGGCGCTTCAACCGCTCGACCGTGGCGGTCCAACCCGTGGACGACGAGGCGCGTTGGCTGTCCGGGGACGTCGATCGCGATCCCTCGGCTGATTACGTCGTGGGAGGCGCCCGGGATCGGACACCTGCTGCGAACCCTGTCGCGCACTCCGCTGAGGCGCCCGACTCGACCGAATCGGCGATCCGCACCATGCCCCCGACGGTCGGGGACGCGCAGAACGCGCCGTTCGACGTCAGCGGAGCCCACGAAGGCGGCGAGAAGTTCGATCTCGCCGGCTCGGTGCGGCGGCGCTCGGCGGCGCGTCAGCGGCGCGGCGGCAAGAGGGCCGATCCTCACCTGGAACGCTCCGCCACCCCGCCCTCTCCGAGCGCGGTGCCACCTGCAGGCGCTTTACCTGGGGATGAGGCGCTGCCGCTGGCCGACCTCCGATACGACCCGGACTCGATGCCGCCTCCTCCGGCGGCCCATGCCGATCCGGACCCCGACGGCGTGGACGGCCGTCCCGAGCCCGCCGCCGCGCGAGCCGCCGCCCGAACGCCGCCCCGGCGGGCGCCCCGCAAGGCCCCTCGGGCACCCAAGACCCGCCCGGCACCCACGCCGGGTGGACCCGACGCGGCGCTCGACGCCGCACCGGACGCGGTCGACTCCGGGGATGAGGCGGTGGCCGACGTCGCAGCGGACGTGGCGGTCGACGGCGCGGTGGACGCGGAGATGGACGAAGCGGTGGACGCCGTGTTCGACGAAGCACCTGCGCCAGGTGACGCGCCGGACGAGGCAGGGCCCGGCGCGTCCGCCACCTCGACGGAACAGCCGTCGCAAGAACTTCGCTCAGGACGGACGATGCCCGGCACCGCGTTCGGTTCGATCAGCCCGGCACCCGACGGTGCCGCCGAGCCGCCGGGATCCGACGGGCAGGCCGACGAGACCCCCGGCGCCCCCACCTCGTCGGCGGCCAAGAAGCGCTCTCGGACGAGCGGGCGCGGCCGGGCCAGCGTCCCCTCTTGGGACGACATCATGTTCGGGACCCGCGGGCCCGCCTGATCCCCTGATCGACCGCCGGCTCACATCCGCCGCTGGCATCCGTACCGCGGCGCAAGCACTCTCTCCACCGGCGCCGGCACGTCGCGCTGGTACGTCGCTCAGGAGCGTTGGCGTCCCGGGGCGACAGACAGCAACGGGATGGCGACCTCGTCAGGCGTCAACGAGCCATGCAGACCCAAAAGCGCCAGCAGGTACCGCGGCTGGGTGCGGGAATCGACGACGGCGACCTCGCCGCGGCAGGCCACGACCAGGTCGCCGATCCTGGCGGCCACCTCGTCACGCACCACCCCCGGCCCGAACCACCCCAGGTCCAGCACCTCGTCGCGGGTACGCAGCACCGCCGTATCAGCGAGCCGCGCCCCCCAAGCGGCCCGCACATCCTCCAGCGCTCCTGGGGTGACGTGCACCTGGGGGGCGCGCGCCTCACCCGCCAGATGCCGGACCCCCGCCGCCAGCTCCGGTTCCTCGGCAAGATCCACCCGGGAGGCGAAAGGGATGTCGACCATCCCGTGGTCCGCCGTGACGTACAACGCCGTATCGGCAGGCAACGACGCAGCCAGCTCTCGCAGAGCGGCGTCCGCCTCCTCGACGGCCAGGCCCCATTGCCAGGAGTCGCAACCGTGCTGGTGTCCTGTCCTGTCGACCTCGCCCCAATACAGGTAGACCAGCCCCCGCCGCATCCCCCGCAGTGCCTCGAGAACGGCCGGGACCCGATGCTCCGGACGATTCGCGGCCAGGAACCGGGTCACACCGCGCAACGCGGCGCGAGTCAGGCCTGAGCCGTCGAAGAAGCCCGGGCCCACCATCGCCACGTCCAGGCCGGCCGCTGCGAGCTCCTCGAACACCGTTCTGGCGGGCTGCCAAACCAGCGGATCTGGACCGTCCTCCCAGCTCAGCTCATTGAACACCTGGTCGCGTTCCGGGATCAGCACCTCGTAGCCGACGAGCCCGTGGGCCCCCGGTGGCAGGCCCGTCCCGAACGTGCCCATACTCGTCGCCGTGGTCGATGGGAACCCGGCGGTCAGACGGAACGCGTCGGGTAGGAGCCCGCGCAAGAACGGCGCGTGCCCGCCGCGACGGCGCAGTAGCTCGTATCCGAGCCCGTCGACCAGAGCGACGACCGCACGCCGCGCCTCGGGCAGACCAAGGACGGACCGTCCTTCCGCCGTCGCGCGTCGAACCGGCGACCCCAGTGAGGCGGCCACGGCCGGAAGCACCCCGGCCAGTCCGCCCGCGTCGTAGACAGGCCGCGTCAGGCCGTCCCGCACCTCTGCGGCAGGCGACACGTCAGCGCGCCGTGGCGCTCTGGAGCACGTGCGCGAACGCCATGGCCTGGCGCAGTGTCGCCTCACCGTCGGCCACCGACGAGATGCGCAGGCTGATGTCGTCCGCGGTCACGGTGCCTTCGTACCCGTGATCCGCCTCGCAGGCCGGATCCCCACACGTGGCAGGCAACAAATCGAGGCGGCTCACCGACCCCCACCCGATCGTCACCGTCACCTCGTGCCCGAGGGAGCCCTGCCGGTACTGAGCCGGGTTGGCGACCAGGTGCGTCAGCATGACGCCCCGCACCCCGGCCAGAGGCACGGACTCCGTGGTGGCCGTCGCGGTGACCACGGGGCCGTCTTCCTCACCGTGATCGTCCGCGTGGGCGACCACCAGACGGGTCGGTGTCAGCACCAGACGACGTCGGCCACGAGCCCCGGGTAGTAGCCGGCCTGCTCGATGTCGCGGGTCAGGTCCGCGGGGAGGGCGTGGTCGCCGATGAGGCGGCTCGGGAAGCTCATACCCTCATCTTCGCGCATCACGCCAGGGCTCGGCGCCCCGCGTCCGTGCGCACCTGCGACGCGTCGAGGTGGATGCGCGCACCGAGCACGCTCACGCCGTTCGCGTGGGCGCTCACCGGGTTGAGCTCCAGATCCGCGATGTCGGGCATATCCTCGGCGAGGGTTGCGACCCGCAGGATGAGGTCCTCCAGGGCCTCTATGTCCGACGGCGGGTGACCGCGATATCCGGCAAGGAGCGGGGCCGCCTTGCGTGTCGTCACGAGGCGGTGCACGTCCGGCTTTGTCAGGCGCGGGATCGCGTACCCCACGTCGCCGAGCAGTTCGGAGGCGACGCCCGCTATGCCGAAGCTGACCACGGGCCCGAACAGCGGATCCTCGTGGGACTCGATGACCGTCGCGGTCCCGAGCGGGGCCATCCGCTGCACGACCAGCACCGGGTCTTGCCAGCCCGGCAGACGGCCCACCAGAGCCTCGTATGCTCCCCGCACGGCCTCGGCGCCGCGAAGGTCCGACCGGACGCCGCCCGCTCCGGGGACGTTGCGGACGCCGTCGGCGAGCGAACGCAGCACCACGGGATAGCCGATCTGCTCCGCGGCGGCAACGGCCGCATCCGGGTCAGGGGCCGGGAACGTGCGCCAGAGGTGGATGCCGTACGCCTCGAGCAGCTTGGCCGTCGTGTCCTCGTCGAGGAGAACACCGTCGGTCGCGCCGTCCAGCGCCTGGTCGATGATCCGAGCCCCCTCTCCGCTATCAACGGCCGGACGCACTGGGTCTGGGTGATCCCCGTCGCGCCAGACGGCGTACTTCGTCGCGGCGGCCAGCGCAGCGACCGCGTCCAGGGGTGTCTTGTACAAGGGGATCACCCGCCGGTGACCGTCCACGTTGTTCTGGCCCGGCTGGCCGCCCTTGCGCAAAGACCCCGACACGTCTCGCATGCCGAAGAACGCGGCGACGCAAGGCTTGTCGTAGCCCCACGCGGAGTGTGCGACCGACAAGGCGATGATCTCATCGGAGTCCGCCAGGGGCGGGATGAGCGTGATGATGACGCTGTCGATGTCGTCCGACTCGTAGGCCGCGACCAGGGCCTCCTCCACGTCCTGCGCGGACCCTCCGAGGGGCACGCGATACACCTCGTGTGGCACCTGGAGGCCGGAGCGAAGCGCCTTTTGCAGGACGATCTCGTTGAGTCCGTCCGAGTTGCCGACCACGGCCACGCGGTCGCCCCTCGGGAGCGGCTGCAGCGTCACCAGTTCTGCCACGTCGATGAGTTCGTGGACGCTCTTAGCCTGGATGGCGCCCGCCTGGGCGAGCAGCGCGTCGAAGGCAGCCGGGGGCACCTTGGTCGGCCGGGCGCGGTGTCCCGGCGGGACCTTGCGGGAGGTCTCCTGCTTCACGGTGATCACCGGCTTGCGCAGGGACAGTTGCCGGGCGATCCGGCTGAATTTGCGCGGGTTGCCGATCGACTCGATGTACATGCCGACCGCGAGCGTGTCGTCGTCATCGATCCAGTACTGCATCAGGTCGTTGGCGGACACGTCGACCCGGTTGCCGCAGGCGACGAACGTGGACAGGCCGAGGCGACGCCTGGTGGCGGAGGCGAGTAGCCCGACGCCGAGCCCGCCCGACTGGCTGAACAAGCTCAGACCACCCGCGGGCGGGTTGTCCCGCGCAAGGGTCGCGTTGAGCATCACGTCGGGATGGTTGTTGACGAAACCGAACGACAGCGGCCCGAGGACGCGCATCCCGGCGGCGCGCGCGAGGCGCAAGAGCTCCGCCTGGCGCATCTCCCCGTGCGGGCTCTCCTCGGCGAAACCCGACGAGATGACCACGACGGCACGCACGCCGACGCTCGCGCAGTCCTCCACGACATCCAGGACCGCGTCGGCGGGCACCGCGATGATCGCGAGGTCGATCTGCTCGCCGATGCTGCTGACCCGGTCGTACGCGAACAGCCCGCGGACCGTGTCGGTCTCGAGGTTCACGATGTGCACCCGGCCCGTGTACCCGCCGTCCAGGATGTTGTCGAGCACGATGCTACCGAGGGCGTTGGCGCGGCGGCTCACCCCGACGATGGCGAGGCTCGCGGGGCTGAGCACGTCCGCCATGCTTTCGGCCTCCGCGCGGTGCTCGCGCGACAGCCGCACCGCGATCGACTCCGCGGTCGGCGCGATCTGGAACTCGACGCTGATCACGCCGTCGTCGTAGTGGTGGCCCACCTCGTAGCCGGCGTCGATGAATACCTTCATCATCTTGCGGTTCTGAGGCAGCACGTCCGCGACGAACCGGCTGATGCCCCGCTCCTGCGCAATGGCCGCGAGGTGCTCCAGGAGCACCGAACCGACGCCCTTGCCTTGGAAGTGGTCGGAGATGTTGAAGGCCACCTCCGCGACGGTCTCGTCGGGCAGGCAGTCGAAACGCCCGACCCCGATGATGGCGCCGCGGACCGTGACGACGAGCGCCCCGCGCTCCTTGTAGTCCACGTGGGTGAAGCGGTGGACGTCCTGGTCGGACAGCTCGCGCATCGGCGCGAAGAAGCGCAGATAGATGGATTCTTCGGACTGGCCGGCGTGGAAGCGCCGCAGCCGGTCACCGTCGGAAGGGGTGATCGGGCGTACGTGAGCGATCGACCCGTCGCGCAACACGACGTCGGCTTGCCACTCCGTCGGGTAGTTGTCGGGGAGCGGCTCGTCGGTCACCTCCGACTCCATGGACCACGACGGCAGGCCCGATTCCTCGTCGGGGACCCCCGAACCGATCACCATGCCCTCGATTCCCCCGCCTCCGGTCGGCGGCCCCGGAGCAGCCTGATCGGCGGACCCGAGTCCAGGCCCCGTCGTCTGCTGGGAGTCGGTCATGATGCCATCCTTCCGGGGACTTCGCCGCCGGTCAACGCGCGATGCCGCACATACCAAGCATACGCATTGTTTCCCAAGCGGAACCTGGCAGGCCAGCTGGCTCGGGCCGCACCATCACCGCTGGCCGTCCGTTCACGCGAGGCCGCATCGCCCCCGCCCGCCGGCAGCTCAGATCGTCCATCCTCCTCGTCGGTTGTGACCGGCTTTTCCTCTCGACGATCATGCCGACGGTCGCGGCCTCGGCGCGTCGCCGCGGTCTTTCCCCGTCGGCGCGGCAGGATGAGCTTACGGCGGCGGCTTCGTCCGAGGGGAAACGAGGCGGAGTCGCTGCCGAACCAACCCTCGCCGCTCGACCCTTCCCGAACCGGCCGGATACGCCCGTACACTCTGGGGAACCCCGGACCGCCTCGGCAAGGAGGCCGACACTCGCATGGCCCGTCGAACCCCCACCGCGGAGCTACCTGGCGCCGAACGCATCGTCGACGTCGACGTCGAGGAGGAGATGCAGGGCGCGTTCCTGGAATACGCCTACTCCGTCATCTATTCGCGCGCGTTGCCCGATGCGCGCGACGGGCTCAAGCCCGTGCAGCGGCGCATCCTGTACGGGATGAGCGAGCTGGGCCTTCGGCCGGAACGCCCGCACGTGAAGTGCAGCCGCATCGTCGGCGAAGTGATGGGCAAGTACCACCCGCACGGCGACACCGCGATCTACGACGCCTTGGTGCGGCTCGCGCAGCCGTGGACCATGCGGTTGCCGGCCGTAGATGGCCACGGCAACTTCGGCTCGCTCGACGATGGACCGGCCGCCAGCCGATACACCGAGGCCCGACTCGCCCCCGCCGCCTTGCTGATGACGACGGGCCTCGACGAGGACACCGTCGCGATGGTGCCCAACTACGACGAGCAGTTCACCCAGCCGGAGGTGCTGCCAGCGGCGTTCCCGAACCTGTTGGTCAACGGAGCCTCCGGCATCGCCGTCGGAATGGCGACCAACATGGCGCCGCACAACCTCGTCGAGGTGATCGCGGCGGCCCGCCACCTCATCGCCCACCCCGACGCCACCCTGGATGAGTTGATGCGGTTCGTACCCGGGCCGGACCTGCCCGGCGGCGGGCGGATCGTCGGCCTGGACGGCATCCGGGACGCCTATGAGGGCGGCCGCGGCTCCTTCCGGACGCGTGCCACCGCCCGGATCGAGAGCCTCACCCCGCGACGCAAGAGCATCGTGGTGACCGAGCTGCCGTACCTGGTGGGTGTCGAGAAGGTCCGCGAGAAGATCAAGGACCTCGTCCAGTCGAAGAGGCTCCAGGGCATCGCCGACTTCACGGACCTGACCGATCTCAAGCATGGACTGCGGCTCGTGATCGACGTGAAGAACGGCTTCCATCCTGAAGCGGTGCTGGAACAGCTGTACAAGCTGACACCCATGGAGGAGAGCTTCGGCATCAACAACGTGGCCCTGGTGGACGGGCAGCCGCGCACGCTCGGATTGCGCGAGCTGCTCAGCGTCTACGTCGACTTCCGTACCGAGGTCGTGCGCCGTCGCACGGCCCACCGCCTGGCCCGTCGACAAGAGCGGCTGCACCTGGTGGACGGCCTGCTCGTCGCCATCCTGAACATCGATGAAGTCATCCGGATCATCCGCGGCAGCGATAACGCCGCGCTCGCCCGCGACGAGTTGATGGGGGTGTTCGCGCTCTCGGAGGAGCAGTCCGCATACATCCTCGACCTTCAGCTGCGCCGCCTGACCAAGTTCTCGCGCCTGGAGCTGGGTGAAGAGCAAGCCCAGCTGCGCGTCGCTATCGACGAGCTGCGCGCGATCCTGGCCGACCATGCGCGGTTGCTGAAGGTCGTCTCCGACGAGTTCGCGGAGGTCGCGAAGAAGCACGGCACCCCGCGGCGCACCGTGCTCCTGGAGTCGGGAGGCGCGCCGCGGGTCGCGACCACGCCCTTGGAGGTCGCCGACGACGCCTGCTGGGTCCTGCTTTCCTCCACACACCGGGTGGCCCGCACCCGAGATGCCGCGCCCCTGTCGGACGCCGGCCCGCGCTGCGCACACGACGCCCTGATCTCGCGCGTCCCGGCGACGGCGCGCGGCGACGTCGGGGTCGTGACAAGCGCCGGGCGAGTGGTGCGCCTGTCCGCGCTGGAGTTGCCGGCCCTGCCGTCGACGCACGATGCTCCCTCCTTGGCGGGCGGGGTCCCCCTGGCGGCCTTGCTGGATCTCGCCGGCGACGAGGTCCCTGTGGTGCTGGTGTCCCTGGCAGAGGGCTCCCCCGGGCTCGCCCTCGGGACGGCGGGGGGGATCGTCAAGCGGCTAACGGCCGATTTCCCGGGCGGACGCAGCGAGTGGGAGGCGATCTCCCTCAAGGACCGCGACGCGGTGGTCGGGGCCGTCGAATTGCGCACGGGGAATGAGCATCTCGTCTTTGTCACGAAGGATGCCCAGCTCCTGCGTTTCCCCGCCGACGCCGTACGCCCACAGGGGCGGGGCGCGGGCGGCATGGTCGGCATCAAGTTGGGGGGCGCGGACGAGGCGATCTGGTTCGGGGCGGTGGATCCTCTCGACGTGACCGGGATCGTCGTGACGGTCGCCGGCTCAGGCGACGGCCTGCCCGGCACCGAGGCAGGCTCGGTCAAGGTCGCACCGTTGGCGGACTTTCCCACCAAGGGACGCGCCACAGGCGGGGTCCGCGCACACCGGTTCCTGAGCGGTGAGACACGGCTGCTGCTGGGGTGGGCCGGCGCATCGCCAGCCCGCGCGGCCGGGTTGGAGGGCGCGCCGGTGGCGCTGCCGGAGGCCACCGGCAAGCGCGACGGGTCCGGAACGCCCGCGTCCGCTCCCATCGTGGCGATGGCCGGTGCGCTTCGTGAAGCATCCGACTTGATTCCCAGCGCGCCCTCGGGGCAGCCTTCCGACCAGGAGCCTAAGGTCTCGGGGCTGGCCAGCGGCGCTTCACTGTTCGACCTCGACGACGCGCAGGTCCAGGCCCCTCGGCCTCGCCCGGCGGTGGACCGCAGCGACTACGACCCCGACGACTTCGGAGACGCGGTCCAGGTCAGCAAGGAGTAGGGCCGCCGCGACGCAGCCGCTCTCGCCGCCTCGCGTGCCGGGACGCCCCCGGTCAGCCGTCGATCCAGTCAAAGGTGCGGGTGACCGCCTTCTTCCACGTCGCCAGCCGCTCGGCGCGTAGGTCTTCGTCCATCGCGGGCTCCCACCGCCGGTCGGCCGCCCAGTTGCGGGCCACCTCGTCCGTGCCCGACCAAAAGCCAACGGCCAGCCCCGCCGCGTACGCCGCCCCCAGCGCGGTCGTCTCGGCCACCTTGGGCCGAACGACCGGTACGCCGAGCATGTCGGCTTGGAACTGCATGAGAAGCCCGTTTGCGGTCATGCCGCCGTCCACTTTCAGTTCCGATAGGTCCAGGGCCAGGCCCGCCGCCCCCGCGTCGGCGATCATCGCCGCCATCACCTCGCAGGTCTGGTAAGCGGCGGACTCCAGGACCGCTCGGGCCAGGTGCGCCTTGGTCACGTAGCGCGTCAGCCCGACGATCGCCCCGCGCGCGTCGGAACGCCAGTAGGGAGCGAACAACCCCGAGAAGGCAGGGACCACATAAGCGCCGCCGTTGTCCGGAACGGACGCGGCGAGCGGTTCGATGTCCGCGGTCGACTCGATCAGGCCCAGGTTGTCCCGTACCCATTGCACCAGCGACCCGGTGACCGCGATCGAGCCCTCCAGCGCGTAGACCGCGGGCTGTTCGCCAATCCGGTAGCACACCGTGCTCAGCAGTCCGTTCTCACTGGACACTGGCGCCTCACCCGTGTTCAAGAGCATGAAATTGCCGGTGCCGTAAGTGTTCTTGGCCATGCCGGGAGCGAAGCATGCCTGACCGAACGTAGCCGCCTGCTGATCGCCCAGGATCCCGGCGATGGGCGTGTCGACGAGCGGGCCGTTGGGGCGCCCATGCCCGTACACCTGCGCAGATGACCCGATCTTTGGGAGCATGGCCAGCGGGATGCCCATGTCCGCGCAGATGCCCTCGTCCCAGCTCTGCGAACGCAGGTCCATGAGCATCGTGCGAGAGGCGTTGGTGACGTCCGTGGCGTGCACACCGCCGTCGACTCCACCGGTCATGTTCCACAGCAACCAGCTGTCGGTCGTGCCGAACAGGAGGTCGCCGGCCTCGGCGCGCTCCCGAGCCCCGGGAACATGCGCGAGGGCCCACGCGATCTTCGGTCCGGCGAAGTACGTGGCCAGCGGGAGTCCACACCGATCCTTGAAGCGGTTGAGACCGCCTTCGCGTGCGAGATCGTCGCAGATGGCCTGCGTCCGGGTGTCCTGCCAGACGATCGCGGGACACGCGGGTTCCCCCGAGTGCCGATCCCACAGGACGGTCGTCTCTCGCTGATTGGTGATGCCGACCGCCGCGAGCGCGTGCCGATTGATCTCGGCGCGAGCCAACGCCTGCCCGACAACCTCGCGAACATTGCCCCAGATCTCTAGCGGGTCGTGCTCCACCCACCCGGCCCGAGGGAAGTGCTGCGCGTGCTCGAGCTGCCCGACACTCACCACGGTCCCGGCCCGATCGAAGACGATCGCCCGGCTACTGGTGGTGCCTTGATCGATCGCGAGGACGTAATCCGCCGTCATCACCCGATCCTCCCAAGGGCGCGTCACCTTACCCTGGAGTACTCGCGGAGCATCTCGTGGGTACCACCGCGCTCCATCGTCCGGTCTGGTCCTGTCTGGTCCGGTCTGGTCCGGTCTGGTCTGGGGTGCGCTCACTGGGACAGTTCCCGGTCGAGGCGGTCCAGTAGCGCTTCCAACGATGTCTCGAACTCCTCCTGGGTGCGGTCCTCAGCCAGCATCGGGGCGGTACGAGCGATCGTGGGGTAATCGGTGACGTCGGTGGCTTGGCCGGAGCAGGCGATGACGCGCTCGGAGGAGCGGCTCAACGTGGGCGCCACCACGCAAGAGAGCGGGCGCGCGCGGCTGCGCAAGTACGTGGTCACCGAAGAGCAGACCGTGACCGTTCCGGTCACCAGAGAAGAAATCCGCATCGTGAACAAGGAGACCGTGCCTGTCGAGCGCGTCGCCCTGGGCAAGGAGACCGTCACCGAGCAGCAGGAAGTCACCGAGAGCGTGCGCAAGGAGCAGATCGACACCGACGGCGTCGAGCGCTCGGACCACATCAACCGCCGGTGACTCGGCGTTGATCCACAGGTGATGGCCCCCGCGCCGGCTTCAGCGGTGACAGCCGGCGCGGGGGCACCTCCCAGCACTCATCTGATCGACGCCACCGGGCCTGACTGAGCTTGTTGCCACCGGAGCCACATCCAAGGCCATCGCGCGGTCACGCGCGTGCACGGCCGTCGCGTCCGTCTGTTCCTCCTCCGCGGCGGCGATGCCGGCGACACGCCGACGGTAGGCGTTCAGCTCCCCCTCCCGGGTCCCCTCGTCCCAGCCCAACAGCGGGGCCATGACGTCGGCGATCTCGCCGGCAGCGCTCAACCCTCGGTCACGAACCTCGAAGTCGAGTCGGATCCGGCGGGTCAGGACATCCTCCAGGTGCAGGGCGCCCTCGTGGGTGACCGCGAACGAGGCCTCCACCCGCAGGTAGTCCGGCGCGTGCTCCAGCGGGCGCGCCAAGTCCGGCTGGGCGCGCGCTGTTGCCATCAGGATCCGCAGCTCATCCCCGTACCGGTGCAGCAACCGATCCACCCGGTCGGGCTCCCACCCGGTCCGGCGGGCCAGCTCGACACGCTGCGTCAACAGGCCACGGTAGGCGGCGGCGCCGACCAGCGGCACGCTCCCGGTGCTGCAGGGCCGTTCCGGGCTCCCCGGCCCGTCAAGTTCGGCGACCGCGACATCCACGGCGTCAGAGGCCATCACCCGATAGGTCGTGAGCTTCCCGCCGGCGATCGCACTCATGCCCGGTGCCAGCGAGGCGACCGTGTGCTCGCGGCTCACCTTGGCCGAGTCGCCGGCCGAGCCCGCACCCTTGGTCTTCGGCTGCAGAAGCGGTCGCAGTCCGGCGTAGGTGCCGAGGATGTCCGCTCGGGTCAGCGGTCGCGAGAGCACCGCGTTGGCATGCCTCAGGACGTAGTCGATGTCCGCAGCCGTCGCGACGGGCTGCGCCAGATCCTCGGTCCAGGCCGTGTCCGTCGTCCCGATGATCCAGTACCGCTCCCACGGAATCACGAACAGGACCGAGCGCTCGGTGCGCAGGAAGAGCCCGACCGAGCCGTCGACGCATTCGCGCGGAACGACGATGTGGATGCCCTTGCTGGCCTGAACGCGTAGCCCGGCGTCGTCGCGTACGAGATTCTGGGTGCGTTCCGTCCACACGCCGGTGGCGGACAGGACGTAGCGGGTCCGCACGGTGAACTCCCGCTCGCCCTCCACGTCGCGCAGCCGAGCGGCCACCACGCGCCCGGACTCATGGCGCTTGAAACCGACGACCTCGGTGCGACTCGCCGCCAGGGCGCCGTACCCCGCCGCCGTGCGGACCAGCGCGATCACGAGGCGCGCGTCGTCAACGCGGGCGTCGTAAAAACGGATCGCCCCCACCAGGGCGTCCTCCTTGATGCCGGGGAAGAGTTCGCGGGCGCCGTCTCGGGTGTAGTGCTTCTGCACCGGCACGCCCGGTCGACCGAGCCCGCCGAGCTGGGCGAGCACGTCGTACATACCGATGCCGACCGCGCTGTATGCCCGCTCCACGACTTTGGTGGTGAGCGGCCACAGGAACGGTTGTGGAGTGACCAGGTGGGGCGCTGTGTGGTCGAGCAGGATGCCGCGCTCCCGGAGCGCCTCCGCGACCAGGGGGACATCCAGGTTGTACAGGTAGCGCAGTCCTCCGTGCACGAGCTTGCTGGACCACTGGGACGTGCCTCCGGCCCAATCCTGCGACTCCACGATCGCGACGCGCAGCCCTCGCGTGGCCGCGTCCAGCGCGATCCCTGCTCCCGTGACTCCACCCCCGATGACGACCAGATCCACCCCGGCCGGGGCGCTCATGACCTGGAGCGCTTCCTCGCGGGACGCGGCGGTCAACGCCGTCGAATACATGGATCGCTCCTCCCGGCGCGCACACCGACGCACCCGCTCGACCGGCGCGGCGACTTCTTCCATCATCACCCTGTCGGCGTCGAACGGCTCGCGACGCCACGCGTGACGTCCGTCCCCGTCCGACCGACCACGCCTCGTTCTGCCTCGTTCCTGCCTCGTTCTGCCTCGGGGCGAGATGGGACGAGAGGTGTGCGACGGGGGGCCCGAAGCGACCGCCGACGAACTACCGTGGGCGGATGCCGTCCACATCCTGCAGCCAGCTCTGGGACGACGAGCCGCTGTGGGGGACGGCGCCGCCAACCCTGTTCTGGCTCGCGCTGGAGCAGCGGGGGCCATGGGGCGCATTGGCGTGGGAGCAATCCCGCCTCGATCCAGACCTCGGGGCCCAGGTACATGACGCGGCCGAGGCCGCCGGGGGGCGAGCCCTGCTGGTGCGTCCCATCGGGAGCGGGGGCGCCGGCCCGAGCGGGACGCCCCGTCGGGTCTTTCTCGCTGGGGGGGCGCAGACCGGGACGCCGTGGCTCCTCAGCGGGATCATCACGGACCCCGCTCGGCTCCTGCGCCTCCCCTGGGCCGAGCTCGCTGCAGGTGACGAGCCGGCGGCACGTCGGGCTCTGCCCGAACTCGCGCCGCGCGAAGAACCCGTCCTGCTCGTCTGCACCAACGGCAAGCGCGACGTCTGCTGCGCCATTCACGGACGAGCCGTGGCCATCCAGGCTGCTGCGCAACGTCCCGAGTCCCTGTGGGAGTGCACGCACCTGTCCGGGCACCGGTACGCCGCGACCGCCGTCGCGCTACCGAGCGGGATCGTGTACGGCCGACTGGACGGGCCGCTCGCGGTGGACGCGCTGGACGCCGCCGCGCGCGGCCAACTGGCCCAGCGCGCGATCGCGAGCGTTGAGGCGGCCTCATATTACGTTCGAGGGCTGGCTCATCTGCCGCCGATGGAGCAAGCGGCGGACGCGTACGCGCGGGGACTCTCGGGCGAGGCCCGCGTGGGCGCGTTGTCGACTCGCCGGCAGCGCCTGACGTCGCCGGGCCACGCCGCTGACGACGCAACCACCGCGCAAAGTCGTGTCGAGGTCTCGTTCGTCGCGCCGCCACGAACCACGTCTCTGCTGCCGGGCACGGCCGACGGGGAGAGCCCGCGGCGTTCCTCGAGGTGGCAGAGCACGTGCATACCGATCGTCCGAGCTCATGCGGCGCCTCGCCCAAGCCGACCGCGACCTACGCCGTGCGCCCCGTCCAGCGAGGCTGACGAGCGCCACTGACCAAGACGCCGGCCGGGCGCTCCTGCAGACACGCCGCCAAACTGGCGGTCATGGCAGTGATGGCGGAGCCGCACGTGGTGGACGCCGTGGACACCGACGGATGGGATCCGTCACGCGTCGATGCGATCCCGATCCAGGGTGTGCGCACGCTCGACGATGAACTCCTTGCGCGGCGCGACGTCGCTGCCCATCAGCAGGTCGAACACCCGCTCGGCCGCAGCCGCGTCGGCCAGCGTGATGCGCCTCAACGTGCGGTGCCGGATGTCCATCGTGGTCTCCGCCAACTGACTCGCGTCCATCTCGCCGAGGCCCTTGTAGCGTTGCGGCTCCTTCACCGTCCGCCCGTTCTTGCGCAGCCGCGCCATCGTGGCGCGCAGTTGGCCGTCGCTGTACGTATAGATCAGCTCGTTCTTCTTCGAGCCGGGGCTGACGACCTCGATCCGGTGCAGCGGGGGCACCGCCGCGAAGACCCTCCCGGCCGCCACGAGCGGTTGCATGTAGCGGAAGAGCAGCGTCAAAAGCAGCGTCCGGATGTGAGCGCCGTCGACGTCGGCGTCCGTCATGATGATGACCTTGCCGTACCGAGCCGCGTCCAGGTCGAACGAGCGGCCCACGCCCGCCCCCACGACCTGGATGATGGCGGCGCACTCGGCGTTGCGCAACATGTCGCCCACCGACGACTTCTGCACGTTGAGGATCTTGCCCCGGATCGGCAACAACGCCTGGAAGTCAGAGTCGCGAGCCGGCTTGGCCGTGCCCAGGGCGCTGTCCCCCTCGACGATGAACAGTTCGTTGCGGGCGATATCAGAGCTGCGACAATCCGCCAGCTTGGGCGGCAGCGTCGAGGTTTCGAGCGCGTTCTTGCGGCGCTGGTTCTCCTTGTGGGTACGGGCCGAGATGCGCGACTTCATCTCGGCGACGACCTTGTCCAACAGCTGGGCCGCCTGCGCCTTGTCGTCCCGGCGGGTCGCCGTCAGCCGCGCGGTCAGCTCCTTCTCCACGACCCGGGTCACGATGCCGCGCACCGCGTGGGTGCCGAGCACCTCCTTGGTCTGCCCCTCGAACTGCGGCTCGGCGAGGCGCACCGTGACCACCGCGGTCATGCCGGCGAAGATGTCGTCCTTGTCGACCTTGTCGGTGCCCACCTTGAGCCGCCGTGCGTTCACCTCCAGCTGCCTGCGGAACACCTTCAGCACGGCCTGATCGAAACCGGCGACGTGGGTACCGCCCTGATGGGTGTGGATGATGTTGACGAACGCCTCGACGCGCGTGGCGTACCCCGTCCCCCAGCGGACCGCCACGTCCACGACGCACTCACGCTCCACGTCCGCCGGCGTCATGTGCCCGGAAGCGTCCAGCACGGGGACCCGCTCGGTGAACTGCTCCGTCCCTTGCAATCGCCATACGTCGGTCACGCACTGGTCGTCGGCGAGATACTCGGTGAATTCGCTGATCCCACCGGAGTGCACGAACAGCTCCTCGGAGGGACCGTCTGCACCCGGCGTGCCGGGCATCCCGCGCTCGTCGCGGATCACCAGCGTCAACCCGGGGACCAGGAAGCTGGTCTGGCGGGCGCGGTCGACCAACTCGTCGTAGGCGAACGCCGCGCTCGGCAAGAACACCTGGCGATCCGCCCAGTATCGAATCCTCGTCCCGGTCACGCCGCGCTTGGTCTTGCCCACGACGCGCAGCTCGCTGCGGTCGACGAACGCCGTGAACGGGGCGTCTGAGGTCGGTCCGGCGCTGCCATCCGCGAAAATCCCGGGCTCCCCGCGGTGGAAGCTCATGGCGTGCACCTTGCCGCCGCGGTCGACCTCCACGTCGAGGCGCTCCGACAAGGCGTTGACGACCGATGCGCCGACGCCGTGCAGGCCGCCCGACGCCGCGTATGTGCCCCCGCCGAACTTGCCGCCCGCGTGTAACTTCGTGAAGACGACCTCGACCCCGGACAGCCCCGTGCGCGGCTCGACGTCGACCGGGATGCCGCGCCCGTCGTCGCGGACCTCGACCGAAGCGTCCGCGTGCAGGATGACGTCGATGCGAGTGCAGTAGTCGCCCAACGCCTCGTCCACCGCGTTGTCGATGATCTCCCACAGGCAGTGCATCAGGCCGCGCTCATCGGTTGAACCGACGTACATCCCCGGGCGCTTTCGCACCGCCTCCAGCCCCTCCAGGACCTGCAGATGGCGCGCGCTGTACGCTGCGGCATCCCCCGCGCTCACCGCCATGCCCTTGCCTCCCGCTCCGGACGCCCGTGCTGGCGTCAATTCTCTCCTCGATCGCGCCGGGGTAAACCTATCCGGCGCGGCTGACAACGCTCGACAGGCGCGCTGGCCAGGGGCGACGGGCGCCGTGTCCAACACCCCGCGGCGCCGTGCCGGCGCCGCGCCGGGTATCGTGGCCACCGGGCCGTGACTGGCGCGTTTTCGAGATGGGTCACCATCGGGGAGCGGTCCTGCAGACGTCGAGCCTCGCGCCGACGTCCACCACCGGCGTCCTACTGACGTCTTGCACCGGTCGCGCGCCTGGGCCGTTTCCCGCGCGATGAGGAGGCCCCATGAGCACCGTCACCACGAGCACGTCTGCGGGCGCGACGACCGCGCCCAACCCGGAATCGCAGGCGTTTCGCAGCACCCTGTCGCTGGTCCGCGACGTCGAACCGCGCATCGCAGACGCCATCGCCGGTGAACTCGCCGATCAGCGCGCCTCGCTGAAGCTGATCGCGTCGGAGAACTACGCCTCCCCGACCGTCCTGCTCACCATGGGCACGTGGCTGAGCGACAAGTACGCGGAGGGAACCTCCGGCCATCGCTTCTACGCCGGATGCCGCAACGTCGACACTGTCGAGGACGTCGCCGGCGAGCACGCACGCGAGCTGTTCGGTGCCCAGCACGCTTACGTCCAGCCGCACTCGGGCATCGACGCCAACCTCGTGGCCTACTGGGCGATCCTCGCCCAGCGGGTCCAGGCGCCGGCGTTGGATTCCGCCGGCGTCAAGAACGTCAACGACCTCACCGATGCAGACTGGGCGAAGCTGCGCGCGGAGTTGGGCAACCAGCGCCTGATGGGTATGTCCCTGGACGCCGGTGGGCACCTGACGCACGGCTACCGGCCCAACATCTCGGGCAAGATGTTCGACCAGAGTTCGTACGGCACGGATCCGGTGACCGGCCTGCTCGACTACGCGCAGATCCGCGAGCAGGTCCGCGAGTTCAGGCCGCTGATCCTCGTCGCCGGCTACTCCGCGTACCCACGCCTCGTCGACTTCGCCGCGATGCGCGAGATCGCCGACGAGGTCGGCGCGACCCTCATGGTCGACATGGCCCACTTCGCGGGCCTCGTCGCCGGCAAGGTGATGACGGGCGACTTCGACCCGGTGCCTCACGCCCATATCGTCACCTCGACGACGCACAAGTCGCTGCGCGGCCCGCGCGGCGGGATCGTGCTCTGCGGCCCTGACCTGGCTGAGCACGTGGACCGCGGCTGCCCGATGGTGCTCGGCGGCCCCCTGTCGCACATCATGGCCGCCAAGGCGGTGGCGTTTGCCGAGGCGCGGCGTCCGGAGTTCGCTGACTACGCCCAGCGGATCGTCGACAACGCCCGCGCGCTCGCCGAGGGGCTCGCGAAGCGCGGTGCCCGCCTGATCACGGGCGGCACCGACAACCACATCGTGCTCATCGACGTGACCACGTACGGCCTGACCGGCCGTCAAGCCGAAGAGGCGCTGCTCGTCTCCGGCATCGTGACCAATCGCAACTCGATCCCGTCGGACCCCAACGGAGCCTGGTTCACTTCGGGCGTCCGCGTCGGCACGCCGGCGCTCACCACGCGAGGGCTCGGCACGGACGAGATGGACGCGATCGCCGAACTGATGGTCACGGTGTTCTCTTCGGCGACCCCGGGTACGGCTCCGAACGGCGGCCCGTCGAAGGCTCGGTTCGTCATGCCGGACGGGGTCGCGACCGCGGTGTCCGCGGCAGCAGCCGAGCTGCTCGAGCCGTTCCCGCTCTACCCGACGATCGACCTGGGCTGACCTGGGATCCCACGACCAGATCCTGCGATGGTTCTCCGACCCCGTCGGCGGTCCGTTCGGATGGTGCGATCTGCTCGCCTCGCCGCGGTAACCGCCGATGAGGAAGGGGCGGGTCGACACGACCCGGAGGTCCATCACGGCATGTGCTCGCCCGGGAACACACCTGCGTGCTTGACTGTTGTCACCAGGGCACGGACCCTGACACCCCACCCGGGGGTAATCCTGGCTGACCGTGAGAGGAAGGACGACGTGGCTTCTGCACTCGCGACGACCCTGAGCGCGGCGGACCGTTGTGACCGTTGCGGCGCCCAGGCCTACGTACGTGCGCGTCTGGTCTCGGGAGGCGAGTTGCTCTTCTGCGCCCATCACGCGCGCCAGCATCTGCCTCGGCTGGCTGACGTGGCCGCAGACATTCTCGACGAGACGGAGCGGCTCACTCAGCCCAGTGACGTCTGAGCTCCCGTGGAACTCGCGAGCGTCCTCGCCGGCGTCGCCATCCTCGTTGGCCTAGTCGGGATCATCGTGCCGGTACTACCCGGCCTCATCCTGGTCACGGGCGCGGTGGCAGCCTGGGCGCTGCTCGCGCAAAGTTTCATCGGATGGATGGTGCTGGCGGCGGCACTCGTGCTGTCCGGCACAGGGTGGGTGACCCAGTACCTGATCCCCGGTCGCCGCCTCGAACGCGCAGGCATCCCCCGCCACACGATGGTGTTCGGCGCGCTGGGCGCCATCGTGGGCTTTTTTGTGGTGCCCGTGGCGGGGCTCCTGCTGGGTTTCATCCTCGGGGTGATCCTCGCCGAGGTGTTACGCCTGCGCGGACTCCGGGCGGCGTGGCCATCAGCCGTGAACGTCCTCCAGGCCGCGGCGATGAGTTTTGGCATAGAGCTGGTCACCGCCACGCTCGTCGCGATGGTGTGGGCTGTCGGAGTCTGGCAGTACTTCGCCTGATCCCGGCGCTCCAAGCCGACCTGATCTGGTGGCTCGTCGTTATGTGCCCTTATGGCACATAACCTGATGGCCCGCGACTCATGATGGGTGTGCCTGGTTACGACATGCCGTGACGACGACGGCGCTCCCAGCGATGTTCCATGCGCTGCATAAAGGAACCCTTGGCGCCCCGCTGCTTGCGGGGGCGGCCCGGCTTGCCCGGCTTGGCCGGGCGTCCGGTGGCGGGACGCTCATTCGAGCTGCGCTGACGGCTTCCCTGACTCGGGGACCATGCCCATGCGGCCCCGCCGAGCATAATCAGGAACCCGATGACCCCAACCGGGATGCTCGAGAGGTTCACTCCGAAGAGCACCACCACGAGCCCGCCGATAACGGCGAGCACGCCCGCGGCGAAGCGACCGCGGGAGCCGCGCCCGACGGCGCCCTTCATCTGCGTCGCAAATCCCGGATCCTCCGCGTAGAGGGCGCGCTCCATTTGTTCGAGCAGCTTCTGCTCGTGCTCCGACAGCGGCATGTTCTCCTCCTACGCGCTTCCCGGCGTGCCTGCGGGTTTAGCTATCCCCTCATCGACGAGTTCGTCGCCCCGCCTGAGCCACCTGCGAACATCGACATTCGGGTGACGAAGGCGCTGAACGAGCGCATCTGGAGGAAGCGAGCAACCACCCACCGCACGAACGACGGTGAATACCTCTAAGGATAGGTCTGGAAGGGCTGGCGGGCCAGCGGGTGACGTATGTCTCTTCACCCTGTGGACGGTGCTCGGGGGCGGGCGGACGGTGGCACGATCGCACGCGGCTGTCCGCACAGCCCGCGTCGGGAGGCTCAACCGCATCTGTGCAGGTCACCCGTCTGAATACAATCCACCCTCAGACCTCCGGCGATGGCCTGACCCTGCCGACGAGTGAGGCCCGTCGCACGGCTCCCGCCCCGAACCGCGCACTCGCCCGATCAACGGCCACCTCGGCGTCGCGCCAGCCGTGCTCCGGCTCGTCGAGGCGGCCCTGCACAGGCGCACACGCAGCGTCCATGAGACCTTCCAGGCGCACACCGACCAGACGCACGCGAACCCGGCGCAGACCGAGGCCGTCGAAGAGCCCGCGAGCGGTCGCGTAGATCTGGTCACTGACATCGGTGTGATCGGACAGCGTCTTGCTACGGCTGATGGTGGTGAAGTCCGAAAAGCGCACCCGAAGGGTGACAGTGCGGCCCGTCATCCGCGCCGCGCGGGCGCGCGCCGCGACCTTGTCGGACAACCGCAAGAGGCGGCGGCGGATCTCGACCGGGTCGTCGAGATCCGCCGCGAAGGTCTGGTCCGCACCGATGCTTTTCTCGCGCCGTGTGGGGACCACGGTGCGAGAATCCCGCGCCCACGCGAGGTCATGCAGGTGGGCGCCCGTTTCCCCGATGGCGCGTCGCAGGGTACGCACGGGGGTATGGGCGATATCGGCGACCGTGTGCAGGCCGAGTCGAAGCAACTGTTCCTCGGTGCGTTCCCCGACGCCCCACAGGGCCGCTACCGGTAGCTGTTGGACGAAGGAGACCGCCTCGGCGGTGGGCACGACCACGAGCCCGTCTGGCTTGGCCAGGCCGGACGCGAGCTTGGCGACGAACTTGTTGGCTGCGACGCCCACCGAACATGTGATGCCCTGCTCGTCGGCGATACGGTCGCGGATGCCCTGAGCGATGACGGCCGGGGCGCCGATGCGGCGTAAGGACCCGGCGACGTCGAGGAACGCTTCGTCGAGGGACAGCGGCTCCACGAGCGGGGTCACCTCTTCGAACACTGCCGTCACCGCGCGGGAGATGCGGTGGTACAGGACATGATCCGGAGCGATCACGATGGCCTGGGGGCACAGTCGCCGTGCGCGGGCCATCGGCATCGCCGCGGCGACGCCGAAGGCGCGCGCCTCGTACGTCGCGGACAGCACCACTCCGCGGCTGCCGCCGCCGATGATGACCGGCCGACCGCGCAGCTCAGGCCGGTCAATCAGCGACGCGGAAGCATAAAACGCGTCCATGTCGACGTGCAGGATCGTGCACCCTGAGTCGTCGGCGGGCCCGTCGTCAGAGCGCGCGGGGAGAGCAAACTGTCTCCGGCTCACCGAGTCCCCTCCTCCCCGATCCCGGGCGGGACGAGGCGTTCAGACGCCGTCAGGGCGGGCGGCGAGGATGTGCAGCACACTGCCCAGCCGGCCGAGAAGCTCGTGGTCAGGGTGGTCGGACAGGGCGCGTTCCAGCGCGAGCAGCGCGTCCCGGTCTGCGTCGGTGTCCACGAACGCGGAGGGAACAAGATCGGTGAAGATCCGCAGGCCTCGGATGTCCTCGACGACCAGGCCGGCTTCTTGCACACGTTGCGTGAGCGCCTCGGCATCGTAGCGGCGCGGCAGTGGGTCGTGGTCGCCCCACCGGCCGTCCGGACTCTCCAGGGCGGCGCGAGCCTGCCCGAACCGACCGGACAGGGCCCGAGCCAGCACGACAGCAAGACGTTGGGCGACCAGCAGGCTGAGCAGCCCGCCCGGCGCCAGTACCGCGGCGATGTCGCCGAGCGTCCCGTTGGGGTCGTCGTCGAGCTCCAAGACGCCGTGGCAGGTGACGAGGTCGACTGCGCCGTCGAGTCCGAGGCCGGACAGGGTCGCCGAATCGCCTTGGACCGCGCGCAACCGCTGCCCCGTCTCGCCTGCCGCAGCGCCGCCTGCGTCCAGGCCCGCCTCCCGGGCACGTCGCTGTAGCGAGGCGAGCGCGTCGGGGCTGGGGTCGACGACGAGCACCTCGTGACCGAGTTCCGCCAAAGGGACGGCCAGGCTGCCGCTTCCGCCGCCGAGGTCGACGACCCGTAGCGGGCGGTGTCCCACCTGCTTCGCGCGCAGCGCGACGGCGGCGGTGACACATTCCCACACCAGGGCTGTGCGGGGTGCGGTGTCCAGCGTGTCACGGCGCACATGACGCGGCTCGTACTGCATTGACGCGCTCCCTTCCCCACCCGGGTGCTGCGCGCCCCGGGGTGATCGGCTGCGGCTAGGAGATGGTGCGACAACCCTAATGCCCTGCGCTTCCCGGACTGGAGTGCCATAGCTTGCGCGGCGAGGCGCCGCCGTGCGGATCGTCGGTGTGGCCGGGTCGGTGCTGCCCTGCCGTGGGCAGGCCCCGCCCGGAGCGGGTGTCCGTACCGGGGGGCAGCACGTCCGCGTACGGGGACTGCCGGAACCCCGACGGGTGGACGAGCACCCGTCGCGTCCTGCGCCGGCCCGCGCCCTCCTGCGTCTCCCCCGCCTGGGTGGTCAAGCTCTTGCTGGCAGCGCCCTTCTCGGGGCGCGGAGACGCCTCAACGATCTCCTCGACCGCGCGGGCTCCGCCCGTGCGCCAGGCCTCCGCCAGCCCCGACAGCTCCCAGGCGCCGGTAGCCCGCAGGGACACCCCCTTGGGCCCGGTGCGGCGGACCACGCCCCGCACGAGGAGCAGCCAGGAGTGGAAGACGGTCGCCGCGTACGGCCCCTGGACGTCCTCGAAGAACGTCGCGTCGACCGGCCCCGTCGCATCGTCGAGGGTGAGGAAGACGACTCGGCGTCCCGAGCGGATCGGCGGCGTCTGGGTGGCCACCTTGACGCCGGCCACAAGGATCTCGCTTCGGTTGCGCACCCCCCGGGCGTCGGTGCGCAGCTCCTTCGACGAGACCACGCCGAGATCGGCGAGCATCGCGGCGTGGGACGCCACCACGTGCTCCGACACGTCCAGACCGAGGATGTCCAGCTCTGCACGCACCCGTTCAGAACGGGTCAGCTCGGGCAGTCCCGTCGCGGCGGTGAGGACGGGTGCCCCGCCGAGGTCCAGGGTCAGCTGGGTGGCCCGTTGCTCTGCCGGGGTCACGGGTGCTGCCGCACGGGACTGCGCCGCGGCGGCAGCGCGGATGTCGACCGGGGCGTCCCCGCGGACTCGCTCACCCCCCGCACGGGACGAACGCCCACGCGCCCGCGAGGAGGCCGGCGCGGTCGCGCGGGACCACCGGTCCAGCTCCGCCACGTGCAGCAGCAGGTCGCGTCGGGAGATCCTTCCCCGACGCCCGAGGCCAGCAGACCGGCCAGGATCCAGTCCGTAGAGGGTGTCGAACGCTCCCGCGAGGACCAACCGCTCGGTGACGGGACGGCTCGCGCGGGCGCGGCGCCAGAAGTCGTCGAGGTCCTCGTACGATGCGCTGGCCACGATCCTCTCCACCTCCTCGGCGTGGATACCTTTGACGCTGGACAGCGACATCCGAAGCCCCAGCTCATCCGCGTCGTCGCAGCGCTCCACCCGGTAGCTCCCGACCGAAGCGTTGACGTCCAGGGGCAGGATCGTCACCCCGTCGACCCGGGCGTCGTCGAGGATGAGTCGCTGGGGGTACATGCCCGGGTCGTGAGTGAGTACCCCGGCGAAGAACGCCGCCGGGTGGTGCGCCTTGAGCCACGCCGACTGGAAGGTCGGCAGGGCGAACGCCGCCGCGTGCGCCTTGCAGAACCCGAAGCTGGCGAACGCGGCCAGCACCGCCCAGATCCGATCGGCGTCGGCCGGGGAGTAGCCGCGGCGGCGCGCCAACGGCCGCCACCACACCTCGACCCGCTCCTGTCCGTCGCGGCTGCCGAGGGCGCGGCGTACCTCGTCGGCCTCGGCAAGACCGATCCCGGTAGAGATCGCGAGGATCTGCAGCACCTGCTCGTGGAAGACGACCACCCCGCAGGTGGGCGCGAGTGCCTCGGTAAGGCTCGGGTGCAGCAGGTCGGGCGGTTCCCAGCCCTGTCGGGCCCGGAGGAACGGGGTGACCATGTCGGACTTCACCGGTCCGGGGCGGAACAGCGAGATGTCGATGATGAGGTCTTCGAACGTCTCAGGCGCGAACTTGCCGATCAGCTCCCGTTGCCCAGGTGACTCGATCTGGAAGCAGCCGAGGGTGCGCGTAGAGCGGATCAGCTCGAACGTGGCCGGGTCGTCCAACGCCACCTGCGCGCGGTCGTCGAGGTCGATCGCCCTCCCCTCGACCCGTTCGATCTCATGCAGGGCGTGGGACATCGCGGACTGCATCCGGATGCCGAGGACGTCCAGCTTGAGCAGCCCGATCGCCTCGACGTCGTCCTTGTCGAACTGGCTCATCGGGAAGCCGAGCCAGCTCGACTCCACCGGGGTGCGGTCGAGTAGTCCCACGTCGGAAAGCAGCACCCCGCACGGGTGCAGCGCGATGTGCCGGGGCAGGCCGTCGAGGGCCTCGACCAGCTCCCACAGACACTCCAGGCGGGAGGAGCCGAAGCCGCTCGCGGCCAGCTCGGGAAGCTCCGCGATCGCGCTACGGGCGTCCCGGGCGCGGATGTGTGGGAACGCCTTGGCCATCGCGTCGATCTCGACCGGCGGCAGTCCCAGGGCAGCGCCCACGTCGCGGATCGCGTGGCGCACCCGGTAGGTCTCCATCATCGACACGCAGCTCACCCGCTCAGCGCCGAAGCGCTCCAGGATCGCCTCGTAGATCTCGGTACGCCGGGCCGACTCGGTGTCGATGTCGATGTCGGGCAGTTGGGCCCGCAGCGTGGTGCAGAACCGTTCCATCAGTAGCCCGTGCGCGAGCGGCTCGACCCCGCTGACGCCCAGCAGGTAGTTGACGAGGCTGCCCGCCCCGGAGCCGCGGGCCGCGACCCGCACGTCGCGTGCGCGGATGAGGTCGACGACGACGGCGACGGTGAGAAAGTACGTGGGGTAGCCAAGGGTCTCGATCACCGCCAACTCGGCGTCGAGCCGGGCGGCCACGGCGGCGAGGGTCGCGGCGCTCGCGTCTGCGTACCGGGTGGCCACGGCGCCCCGGCACCGCTCCGCGAGTGCCCGCTGCGCGTCGGCGCCCGGGGCGAGCCCGAGCACCTCAGCCTCGGGTAGGTGTACCGACCCGATCCCCAGGTCCTCCCGGGGGCGCTGCACGCACTCCACCCCCAGGGCGAGGGTGCGGCGCAGCAGCTCGCGCCCCTCGAAGGGGCCCATCAGGTCGATCGCGAGGGCCTCCATCCGCGCCGTCGAGGCGAGGTGTCCCGCGGTGGTGAGCCGGTCGAGGTGTCGCTCCGCGAGGGGTACGAGGCGGCGCGCGGCGTCGAGCAGGTCGACCACGACGGCCTGCTCCGGCGCGACGTGCCGAACGGCGGCGGTGAGCACGGTCGGCATCCCGGCGCGGCGCGCCAGGCGGATCAGGTCGGCGCAGTGCGCGGCGCTGCCCGGCGTGCCTGGCGGGCCGCCGTGACACGTCAGCTCGATCACGAGGGAGCCCGCGGGCAGCGCCTCCCGCCAGCGACCTAGCAGCTCTTCGGCGCGGGCTACGCGCCGTGCCACCAGCGCGCGGCCCACGTCGGAGTCGGGCCCGAGCAGAACGACCAGCGCCGCCCCAGCCCCGGGGCCGGTCGCGCGCCCGATCCCGCACCCGGATACGCGCCCAGATGCGCGCCCGGATGCGTGTTCGGCGATCGACGCCCGGGTGGCCACCGGCCGGCCACGGATGCCGCGCAGATGGGTCGCGGTGACGAGGCGGCACAGCCGCGCCCAGCCGGCCCCGTCGAGCAGACCCGCCGCGGCACCCCGGGCCAGCACCGTCACCCGCGGGCGGTAGTCATCCACGGGCAGGCCTCCACGGACCGGGGTGCGCCGGACCCCACCCCCCAGCGCCCCACCCCCCCAGGCGACCCCGCCGCGTGGGGGACGCGCTCCTCGCACGTCCTGGCTGAGCACCCCGAAGGCCGGGGGCCTCTCCTCCTCGATCGCGAGATCCACGCCCAGCACGGGGGCCACGCCGGCCTGAGCGCAGGCCCGTGCGAAGCGCACCATCGCGTACACGCCGTCGCGGTCGGTGAGCGCGAGAATCCGCTGTCCGTCCGCAGCGGCCGCCGCGACCAGGTCGGCCGGCCCGCTCGCCCCGTACTGCATCGAAGAGGACGAGGCGACGTGCAGATGAACGAACGGCGTCTTCACGGCCCGCCCACCGCCGCCAACGCGTCCTCGCGCGCGACCGTGGGCAACCCGAGCGCGCCCGCGACCAGGGTCAAGAACGTCTCGGCCGCCCGCAACAGGTCGTCGGCCTCCCGCCGCAGCGGGATCGCCCCCGCCTCGACGGCCGAGCGACGCACCCCGGCCATCGCGAAGTAGTCAGCCCACTCGGCCAGCTCCGGGGCGAGTTCGGCCAGGTACGCCCACACCGTGCGGATCACCCCGCCGCGGGGCATCCCGGCCGGTCGGGCCGCCAGCAGCGCGGCCGCCGCCCGCAGCGCCCCGAGGTGCGCCGCCACGTACCGGTCCGTGGTCGTGCCCGCCCGACATGCCTGCAACAGGCTCGCCCGCGACCGGTCCAACAGATCCAACGCCGCCGCGATCCCTCCCGACCGGGCCCTGCGTCCTTCGTCAGCCACCACTCGCCCCTTTCTTCATGCCCTCGACCGTCAGTCACTGACCCGCAGCAGCCGCCACGTGCGGGCATGCCCCAACTCGTAGACGCCCACCCGTCCGACCCGTTCGCCGCCCGTCGGCACATCGCCGGCGCTCGCGGTGACCCGCCACACCCGCTCCTCCAGATCCGTCGTGGCGAACCCGGCCGGCCCCTGCCCCGGGTGATCCGGGGCCCTCTCGGGCATCGCCGGGGGTCGCGCGCTCAGCAGATCGCGCCACCAGCTCGTCCGGGTCCGCCATGAGCCGAGGATCTCGCGGACCACGTACGACCTACCACGCCAGACGAACCCCGAAGGCGCCTGGGGATCCGCCTCCGAACGCTGCACCACGCGGATCTCCTCATCGAACACCCTCATGCGTTTCCTCCCCCATCACCCATCGATGAGCTGCTCGAATGTCCGACGGGAACACCGTCCGGCATCGCCCTGATCGTACGAATTTCTCAAACATATGTTCGAGGTACGAGGAAGTGTAACCAGCCTGTCCGACAATGCTCAACCGCACAGCTCACGACGCGCCGTACCGGTGGAAAGACGGGACCGGCCCGCGACTTTTGCCCCGCCGGTGCCCCGGTGGCGCCTGCAGTCACACGCTCGTCGGCTCGAGCTCGCGTCACCGCGGGAGGCGCATCTAGCGGCGAATCAGCGCAGCCTCCACCGACGCATGACGCGTCGGCGTCTGACCGTCACGACGAGTGCGATGTGCCCATGAGGTTGTCGTAGACTCGCAGGGCGGCCGTGGACCGGTTCATCGTGTAGAAGTGCAACCCCGGTGCGCCCTCCGCCAGCAGTTGTTGCGATAGCTCGGTGGCGATGGCGACCCCCTCGGCGCGAAGAGCCTCCTGGTCGTCCGCCAACGGTGCCAACCGGGCCACGATCTCCTCCGGCAGCGGCGTCCCGGCCAGCTCCGCCATGCGCTTCAACTGCGTGAACGACGTCACCGGCATCAGCCCGGGCAGGATCGGCTCATCGTGCCCGCGGGCCGCCAGTCGGTCGCGTAGCCGCGCGTAGGTCCCCGATTCGAACACGAACTGCGTCACCGCGAACGATGCCCCCGCGTCGAACTTTCGCGCCAGCACGTCGGCGTCGTGGTCCAGACTCGGCGACTCCGGGTGTCGGTCGGGGAACGCCGCCACCCCCACGGTGAAGTCGCCTGCGTCCCGGAGAAGCCGTACGAGGTCTTCGGCGTGATCCAGGCCGCACGGGTGCGGTGTCCAGGGCGCGCCCAGTCCGCCCGGCGGATCGCCGCGCAGCGCCAGCACGTGATGAATGCCACCGGCCGCGTACTCCCCCACGATCTGACGCAGCTCCTCCACCGACGACCCCACGCAGGTCAAGTGCGCCACCGGGGTCAGCGAGGTCTCCGCCTCGATCCGCGAGGTCACCCGCACCGTACGACTCCTCGTGGACCCGCCCGCGCCGTACGTCACCGACACGAACGTCGGATGTACCCGCTCCAGCCGCCGCACTGACTCCCACAGCACCCTCTCCGCGGCGTCGTCCTTGGGTGGGAAAAACTCGAAACTCAACGACGGTTCGGGCGCGGCGAGCAACGCGGTGATCGACGACTGAGTTGCCATGCAGATCAGCGTAGGTGGCACCGGAGCGAGAAGGGCGGGCGTCCACGTCGACGCAACCGGCCGACGCGGACGCCGCGCACCCCCTGCCGCTCGCAGGTCCCGCACCGACGAGGGCACGGTGCCGAGGGCGACTGTTGAGGGTCAGAACCTGGCTGTACCGGGCGACCGGTGACGCTGGGCCGCAGCGTCGCGGGGCTGGACCATCGAGCCGAACGGGTTGGCCCGCCGATCTGTGCACACCGGGCATAGATCGCGATCGCTGGGACCGCCCGCGAACTCTGCGCGGCATCGTCGACAGGTCCGGGTCACCATGTCCTGGAGCACCAGCTCGTCCGGACCCTCCAGCAGCCGCCCCCAGCTGATCGGCCCTGCGCTGCGCAGGGCACCAGCCGGGCACAGCGTCAGGCAGTCGGAGCAGCCCAGGCAGCCAGGCAGGTCCAGCGCCAGCTGCCGGCTCGTTCCGTGTCGGCTCGTTCCGTGTCGGCTCGTTCCGTGTCGGGACTCCCGCAGCGTGAGCACGCCGGTCGGGCAGGCGCGCACGCAGGTGCCGCACGCGGTGCATCCGCTGCTGCGTAGGTCCAGGGCGTCTGAGGGCAACGCATGGGCGGCGGAACCCACCTGCGCCCCGTCGAGCAGAGCGCGCAGCGCGTCCACGAGGCGCCGGTGCGCGGGCCGTTCGAGAACCTGCTGGGGCCCGGAACGCTCCGGCAGCGCCCAGGCGAACAACGCTCGGCGCGGAGCGGGCAAGGCGCGTACGCCATGCTCGGCGCGGTCCGGCACCATCTGGACCCCGTCCGGCACCCTGTCCCACACCTGAAGGCGGTCGGCGGCGCCCAGCGAGACCAGGATCGTGGCGACGTCGCGCGCGGCACGCCCGGCCGCGCCGTGCGAACACCCGTCGACGCGTAGCACGACAGATGACGCCGCGACGGCGAGTTCAGCGAGGTCGGCAGCGCCGACGTCGGCCAGGCAGCCGGTCAGGCGCACCACCTGGTGGTGTCGCGGTCCCTGGATCGGCGCGCTCTTGGCGCAGAGCACCTCGACGTGCGCCCGGGTCGGTAAGCCCTCGCACCAACGGCTCAGCATGGCGACGTCGCGCTGCGCGTCCAGCCCCACGTCGTGGCGGGCGCCCGTCTCCAGTTCGCAGATGATGATCACCGCCTCTCGGGCACGTTCAGCACCGCCTCGGTGGCGTGTCGCACCGTGCCGGCCCCGAGGGCCGTCAGCCCGCGATAAAACTCGGTGGCGGCGTGGTCGCCGACCTCTTCGAAAAACTGAGGCATCCACCGGGACGCGTGCTCGTCGACGAACTGCTGGTAGCCCTCGGTGAACCGGCGAGGGTCCTCGCCTCGATCGACGGCGTCGAGCGCCCGCGCGCACAAGTGCGCAAGAAAGGCGCACTCCAGCGAGACATGGTCGTCGGGCTCGACGTTCAGCCGCGGGGCCTGCACGTCGAAGCGCCCGTAGAACGCCCGGACCTGCATGGTTTCGCGTTCGAACACCAGGCCATCCCGGGACCGGTGCACCGACTCCCAGGGCGCGGCCGGCAGCCGCTCCGGACCCGATAGCAACCGCCGGTGGTCGGCCTGCAGCTGCGGCAGCGACTCCCCTGCCACGGCCGAGCGGACGAGGAGCCGCACGCCTCTCGCCGACACCGCGTCGTCGTACGGCCAGCGCTCCAGCTGCGTCGGATCGCGCAGCGCGGCGCAGAACTCCTCGGACGGGGGGCGACCGAAGGCGGCCGACAGCACGGTCCAGGCGGCTGCGGCGGCGTCGAGCCGCAGCGCCGCCAGGGTGTGGGTAGCCGGGGTGGTCACATCCCAACCCTGGCCATGGCGGTATAGAAGATGCTTCGGCCGATGAGCTCGGAGGCCAACACTGTCACGAACGCCAAAGTCGCCACGGAGGCCATGAGCTGCAGCGAGCGGGTCGTGTCGACGAGCCGGTACAACAGGGTGCCCAGCAGTCCGGCGCCCGTCACAAGCAACACGAGCCGAGCGACGAACCAGCCGGAGACATAGGCTTGCACCGAGGCGGCTGGCATCGTGGGGTCGCTGGACAGCGCCGTCTGGTGCAGGACGATGACGATCAGTTCCAGCCCCAGAAGCACGATTGTGGCCATCGAGACCCCTCGCAGCACCGCGAGGATCAACCCTTGAGGGTCGCCCCCCGGCAGCTGGTCGGGCGCCGTGCGCAAGGCCTGTGCTCGGCGCACCAGGGCCGAGCGCTCCACCCACGCGATCCGCAAACCCCGCTGGCGCCACATGGTCACGGACATGAAGGCGGCCCCGACGGCCAACGTGCCGAGCAGAAACGTCGTCAGGTAGAACTGCGCCGGGGTCGCGGAGGTGTTCCAGGCCGGGACCGTGGGCAGTGAGGCGTACACCATCGACATCACCCACACCAGGCCCAACCCGACCGTTCCCGTCACGAGTGCCAGTACCTGACGCGCGGTCTGCGAGCCCCAGCGCAGCCACTGCAACGCCGCGAACAGGAAGCCCAGCCCAGCGAAGCCCACCCCAAAGACGATCTCCCGGCTCAGCCAGGAAGAGTCCAGATGGCGCAGGGTGTTGACGGCGTTCATGGGGGTGCCCAGGTGGGCCATCGAGGCGATGAGCCCGAGCACCAGCACTGGGCCGATGGCATACAGCGCGGGATCGGTGATGTGGTCGACCGTGTGCCTCCCGAAGCGGGCACGCGCCACCAGCTGCACCACCCCGAGCACCACGAACGCCCCTACCGACATCTGCGCCAGGACCGTGAACAGGATGAGCGGCAGCTCGTGGACGTTCACCTCAGATCTCCTCAGGGTTGGCGATCGCCCCGGTACCGGAGCCGCTGCGCTGGGCGGCTCGGTGCGGGGTGATCACCAGGTGCGGCCGGGTGATCGCGGGGTCGGGTAGCGGTTCCGTGGCGTCCACGGTGCCGTACTTCGCCCGCAGCTCCTCGGTCGGGCCCCAGTCCAGCGCGCGGGACGGGCAGGCGTCCACGCACGCCGGATTCTTTCCCTCATGGCGATAGTCCGCGCACAGGTCGCATTTGGTCATGTGGCCCAGCTCAGCGTTGTACTGCGGCGCGGAGTAGGGACAGGCCCACTCGCAGTACCGGCAGCCCACGCAAAGATCCGGGTCGACGGCGACCGTGCCGAACTCGCTCTTGTGCATGGCTGTGGTCGGGCAGACGGCAACGCAGATCGGGTCCGCGCAGTGGTTACAGGAGATCGAGGTGTAGTAACTGAAGACGTTCGGCACCATCGTGTCGCCGTCCTGCTGCCACGTACCCCCGGTGTACTCCACGACCCTGCGCCAGGTGACCCCGACCGGCAGGTCGTGCTTGTCTTTGCAAGCAATCTGACACGCCTTGCAGCCGGTGCAGATGCTCTGGTCCAGGTAAAAACCCAGATCCTGGCTCATGGAGTTACACCCTCTCAACCTCGACGAGATTCGAGTACTGCGGGTTGGATTTGGCCAGGGAGGTCGGGTGCCAGGTGGTGAGCACGTTGGCCGTACCCGCCTGGTCGGTGCCGTCGGGGCGCGGGTCGTACCAGGCGCCGTGCGGCAGCATCACGACCCCAGGTGCGATCCGCGGGGTCACCTTGACGTCGACCAGGGTGGCGCCGCGATCGTTGAACACCCTGACCTGGTCGCCGCTGACCAGCCCGCGCGGCTGGGCGTCCAACGGGTTGATCCACAGCAGCTGGGGGTGAGCCTCTTTCAGCCAGGGCACGTTTCCGTAGGTCGAGTGGGTGCGGCCCTTGAAGTGCTTGTTGATCAACTGCAACGGGTGTGCCGTGCTGGCGCGGGCCGCCTCGGCCCCCTCGGTGGTCCGCACGTACTCCGGGACCGCGGTGACCCGCTCGCCCTCCGGTAGCTCCCAGGTCTGGGCGTATCCCCAGACCTGGGAGGAGAAGATCTCGATGCGACCTGACGGCGTAGGCAGCGGGTGGGCCTGCGGGTCTTTGCGGAAGTCCCGCAGCGGAACAACGCTTTCCCCGGTGGTCTTCCACACACCCATCTCGCGCAGCTTCTCGAAAGGGGGCAGTTCGGGGTAGTCCTTCCGGGTCTGCGCCACCGTGTGCTCGACCCACTGCTGCTGGGTGCGCCCCTCCGTGAACTCCTGCTCCACCCCCATCCGCCGGGCCACCTCGGTGCAGATCTCGTAGATGCCCTTGCAGTCGTAGAGCGGCTCGATCGCCTTGTCGATCAGGATCGTGTAGCCCATGTTGCCGGCGTGACCCTGGTTGATGATGTCCATCTGTTCGGCGTTCGACAGGTCCGGCAGCAGCACGTCGGCATAGCGCGCCGAGACCGTCATCTGGTTCTCGATCACCACGATGAACTCGCACTTGGTGTCGTCGCGGAGCAGTTTGGTGGTGCGGTTAATGTCGGAGTGCTGGTTGACCAGCGTGTTGCCTCCGTAGTTCCAGATGAACTTGATCGGCACCTCGAGCCGGTCCTTGCCCCGCACCCCGGCGTTGAGCGACGTCATGTCGGTCGCCCGCTCGATCGCGTCGGTCCACGTGAAGTGCGAGATCTGGGTCTTGACCGGGTTCTCCAGCGCGTCGAACGGCCTGGCCAGAGTCACCATGTAGGCGCCCTCACGGGAGCCGGTGCCGCCGCCAGGGCGTCCGATGCTGCCGGTCATCGCGGCCAGCGTGAAGATCGCCCGCGATTGGTTCTCGCCGTTCTGCTGCCGTTGCGCCGCCCAGCCCTGCATGACCGCCACCGGGGAGGCCCGGCCGATCTGGCGAGCCAGTTGCACGATGGTGCTCACCGGGATGCCGGTGATCGGCGAGGCCCACTGCGGGGTCTTCGGTATGCCGTCGGGACCTTGGCCCATCACGTACGCCTTGTAAGAGCGGCCAGCCGGGATGCCGTCAGGCAGATGTTCGTCGTCGAAGCCGACGCAGTAACGGTCCAGGAATTTCTGGTCGTGCAGGTTCTCCCGGATCATCACGTGCGCCAGAGCCGCGATCAGCGCCACGTCGGTGCCGGGGCGGATGGCGATCCACTCGTCGGCGAGCTGCTGGACGGTGTCGGACAGTCGCGGGTCGATCACGATGACGCGGGTGCGGTGCTTGCGCTTGGTCTGCTGGGTGACGAAGACCTCTCCGCCTCCGCTCATCCGGGTCTCGATCGGGTCGTTGCCGAAGATCACGACGAGGTCGGAGTTGGCCCAGTCGTCGTGGCTGTTGGTGTCCGTCCACGCCCCGTACTGCACCCGCATCGCCTCGGTGATACACCCGGTGGAGTAGTCGCCGTAGTAGGTCAGCGAGCCGCCCAGGGTGTTCATCAGCCGCTGGACCGGTCCGCCATAGGGCCCGTAGGAGTTGATGATGGACCCGCCGATGACTCCGGTCCCGTAAGTCTGGAAGACCGCCTCGTTGCCGTACTCCTTGAGGATCCTGCCCAGGTTGTCGGCGATCAGGTCGAACGCCTCCGTCCAGGAAATCTCCTCCCACTGCCCGGCGCCGCGCTCCCCCACCCGCCGCCGCGGGGTCTTCAACCGGTCCGGGTTGTAGACCCGATGTCGGATGGAGCGGCCACGGACACATGCTCGGATCTGTTGGGTGCCGATCTGGTTGTCCCCGGTGTCGTCCGGCAGCACACGCACGATCTGGTCATCGCGCACCTGGAAGCGCAGCGGGCAGCGCGAGCCGCAGTTGACCAGGCAGGCGTTCCAGACCACCTTTTCTTCGTCCTGGCTCGAGAGCTGAACTCCGTTCTCCGGCCCCGCCCCCGGAGTGGAGCATGCCGACAGCCCGACCGCGCCCCCCACCGCCGCGCTCCACTGCAAGAACGACCGCCGACCGACCGACCCTGGATCCGTGCCCCCGCCCGAGGTGGTCGCCGCCGTACAACCCGTCGCCATGGGCAAACCGTAACCCCGTTCGGTGGGAAGCGGTGAGGTCACGGCGCGATCAATGGAACCGGCGCTCACCGAAAACGACCTCTCGATCCCTGGTCCACACCCGTCGGGAACCGTCAGTCCTCACCCGGCGGCGGCGACGCGGATCACGCCACCCGCCGGGCGCTATTCCCGATGCGAGCTAGGCTCGTGGGATCGCCGTCCGCAGGGAGCACACGTTGAGTACCGCTTTTGACCTGGCCGACCTGCGCGCCCGCGTGCAGGCGCAGATCGTCGACGAGCTGGCCCGCCAACGCGGCGTCCTGACCGAACTCGGGCCCGACATGTGCTCGCTCGTCGACGAGATCACCTCCCTCCTCGCGGGCGGCAAGCGGTTTCGGGCAGCGTTCTGCTACTACGGGTATACGGCAGGCGGGGGGCGTCACCTCGAGGCGATCCTGCGAGCCGCGACCGCGATGGAGTTGTTCCAGGCTGCGGCGCTCCTGCACGACGACGTCATGGACGACAGCGCGACGCGGCGCGGCCGGCCGAGCGCGCACCGCAACCTCGCCGCCGAGCATGCCCGTTCGGCCTGGCGCGGCGACTCGGACCGGTTCGGGATCTCCGGGGCGATCCTGGCTGGGAACCTGTGTCTGGTGTGGACCGACGAGATGGTCGCGGGCAGCGGGCTGCCCGTTGACGAACTCGCCCGCGCCCGTGTCGTCTTCGACCGAATGCGCACCCAGTTGATGGGCGGACAGTTCCTGGACATCCTCTCCGCCGCGCGCGGCTGGGACGCCCTGACCACGCCGGAGCGGGTCGCCCAGGCGCGTCAGGTCGTGCGGTACAAGAGCGCGAAGTACAGCATCGAACAGCCTCTGCTCATCGGCGCGCACGCCGCAGGGGTGGACGGCGATGACGCCGCGAGGCTCTCGACGTACGGGCTCGCACTCGGGGAGGCGTTCCAGCTGCGCGACGATGTCCTTGGCGTTTTCGGCGACCCGCACGAGACCGGCAAGCCCGCCGGTGACGATCTACGAGAAGGCAAACGGACCGTCCTGCTCGCCCTCGTTCTGGATCAGCTGGCGGAGGCCGACGCGCGCACCCTCACCGATCGGCTCGGGCGGCTCGACCTGACGACCGCAGACATCGAGGAACTGCGCACGATCATCCGTGGCTCGGGCGGACTGGAGCTCCACGAGGAACTCATCGCCGAGTTGACCGCCACCGCACGAGAGGCCCTGGACTCCACCGGGCACCTCAGCGACGAGGGAAAAGCCGCTCTCGACCAACTTGTCGACGTGGCGACAGCCCGCACGAGCTGAGCCCGCTCGTAGCATTCAGGGCATTCAGGGCATTCAGGGCATCCCCGGCACCTCAATATGCCAACTCCATGGCCCGGCGACGGACCTCGGTCTTGTGACCCGCGAGGAGCGCTCCCATCGGGCTGCCGCCCTTCAGCGTCTCATCTGGGGTAAACAGCCAGATCATCAGCTCGAGGTCCGACATGCCGCCATCCGCGAGCACGGTGAATGTTCCCCGCAGCTCAGGCCGCGGGCCATCCGCTGTCACGAACGGCTCCGGGATGCACAGCACGGATCTCTCGGTCCGCCGCACGGCGAGGATCTCCCGGTCGTTCAGCTGCTGACGCGCAACGGGGATCGCCACGCCCTGCCGCTCGGCGACGTCCGGCAAGGTCAGCCAGCCGGGCACCACCGCCTCCAACACCTCGGTGTGCTCCGTCTTTCTCACCAACTCCGGTTCTCCCGCCATCTTCTGCGCCCCCTCGGGTACCCCCTCCGGGGCGACGGAGCGAGTCGGGGCCGGCTGCTGCTGGGGCGTGTCGTTCACTCGCACAGAATGCCACGGTCGCTTCGGCGCGTCGCAGGCGCAATCCCCATCCGGTGGGATCCTCTGGGTTACGTTCGAACGCGGCACACATATTTCGTCGGCATCACCGGACGCACACCTCCCACCCGAGGCGGCACCCCACGTCACGAAGCTCGTCGCCTGATCGCGGCGTCGCCTGGCTGCCGGATGACCGCGCATGGACATCGGACGCGCCACCTGGCGCACGACCCGTCCTACGTCGTGCCGTAGCATGCCGAGAAAGGACGATCTCAGCCGATGAGCCCCGTCACCTCACCCCCTGCCCACGTCGCACCCCTGGCCTCGCCCGCATCGCGTCCGATCGCCCAGGCCGCCGGATGGAGCACATACGTCGTACGCATCGGCGACACCCTGTGGGACGTCGCGGGACGTTTCGGCATGGACGTCGAGGTGCTGGCGCGGGCCAACAACCTCGACGCAGCCTCGGCCCTACACGTCGGCGATCGCCTGGCGGTCCCGAACAGCGGCAGTGCACCTAGTGCGTCGAATTCCTCGTCCGCTGGCAGCGCAGCGTCGTACATGGTGCGCGCCGGCGACTCGCTGTGGGACATCGCCAGCGTCCGGGGGATCGACGTATCGGTCCTGCTCGTCGCCAACGGACTCACGCCCACGTCCACCATCCTGCCCGGTCAGCGACTCAAGATCCCCGGTGGCGGCGGGGCCGCCGCGCCGGCCGGTCGCCCGAGCGAAGACGGCACCTACGTGGTGCGCCCCGGTGACACCGTGTGGGACATCGCCGGCGGCGCCGGTCTAGACGTCCACGACCTCCTCGCCGCCAACGGACTGACGTTCGACTCCGTGGTATTGCCGGGCAAGCGGCTCGTCGTGCCGGGCGGCCGGAGCGCCGCGCGCGCCGCCGCCAAGGCCTCGCGGACGGCCTCCGCCGACACCGGCGCCATCGAGGTGACCGTACGCGCCGGTGACAGCCTGTGGTCGATCGCGCAGCGGTACGGGGTGTCCGTGACGTCTTTGGGCAAAGCGAACGGTATCGGGACTGACTCGTCGATCCTGCCCGGCGACCGACTCACCGTCGTGGGGAGCGTCGCCTCCAGCGCTGCCGCCCCCTCCACCTCCGGCCGCCTCGCGGACGCCGCCGGGACGAATCTGAGTTACTTGAACAGCCAACCGAACCAGTCGCGCACGGAGCTGCAGTCCATGATCTCCTCGACGGCCCGGCTCCACGGGGTCGACCCCTCCTTGGTCCTCGCGATCTCGTGGCAGGAGTCCCGCTGGACCCAGAACGCGGTGTCTGAGGCCAACGCGATCGGGGTGATGCAGTGTCTCCCCTCGACCGCCCAGTGGGTGTCCGGCATGCTCGGGCGGCATCTCGACCTGCTCGATCCGCAGGACAACGTCACCTGCGGCGTGGTCCTCCTACGTAGCCTCCTGCGTAGCGCCGACTCGGAATCGCAGGCGATCGCCGCCTACTACCAGGGGCTGGCCTCGATCCAGCAGCGCGGTATGTACCAGGACACGGTGGACTACGTGGCTTCCGTCCTCGCCTACAAATCCCGGATGTAGCGACGCGGTGGCAGGCGACGCGCTGCCGTTCGGGCCTGCGCGCGGCGTCGCAGGCCCCGAAGGATCGTGAACATAGACTGCCCCCGTGCAGGATTCCGCCGCGACTCAGCTCGTCGATCGGGTGGTCGACGGGCGGTACCGGGTGCACCGGCACCTCGCGGACGGCGGGATGGCCACGGTCTTCGTTGCTCTGGACGAGCGACTGGACCGCGAGGTCGCGCTCAAGGTGATGAGGCCCGACCTGGCGCGGGACGCGACCTTCGTCGACCGATTCCGACAGGAAGCCCGCTCGGCGGCGCGACTCACCGACCCGCACGTGGTCGGGGTCTACGACCAGGGCCGCGATGGCGACCTGGTGTTCCTCGTGATGGAGTACGTCCAGGGCAGCACGCTGCGTGACCGCCTCGCGGGCGGGGCGATGACGCCCCGGGAAGCGCTTGGCACCCTGCAGTCGGTGTTGAGCGCCCTCGCAGCCGCGCACCGGGCCGGCATCATCCACCGCGACATGAAACCCGAGAATGTCTTGATCGCCGACGACGGCACCGTGAAGGTCGCCGACTTCGGGCTCGCCCGAGCAGTCACCACGAGTACGTCCAGCGCCCTCGGCGCCACGATGCTCGGGACGGTCGCGTATCTCGCCCCCGAGCAGGTGGAGCAAGGGGTCGCCGACGCGCGCAGCGACGTCTACGCGGCGGGCCTGATGCTGTCCGAAATGCTGACCGGGGTGCGCGCCGTCGAGGGAGACACGCCGATGCAGGTGGCCTACCAGCACGTCCACGGTGAGGTTCCTGCCCCCAGCACGCGCGTACCGAGCCTGGCGCGCCAGCTCGACGCGCTCGTGGCGAGCGCCACCCATCGCGACCCGAAGGAACGACCGTGTGACGCCGGCGCGTACGCCGAGGACGTGGCCGCGGCGCTGAGTGAGTTGACCCCTCAGGAACTCGACGCAGCACCCGCACCCGCACGTGGGGCGCCCGGCATCGTCACGACAGACCGCTTCGTCCGCGAGACCCGGCCCGTGCCGATCCTCACCGCAGACCCTGGCCCCGGGGCGGACCTGGCCGGATCCGAGGCGGCCACCGGCGGCAGCTCGACACTCGACCCCGAGGCGGTCGTCCCGAGCCGTGAACCGGACGACGTCCGTGAGGAACCCCTCCCGCACACCGACTCCGCGGACGCCGCGGACGCCGCGGACGCCTCCGACTCCACCGACGAGTCGGCGCGGCGCGGCGGGCCCCGCGCCCGTCATCGCGTTCTCATGGGTGTCGTGACCCTGTTGCTCATGGTCGGCGCTGGGACGGCATGGTACCTGTTTCTCGGACCGGGCTCGGCTCGTGTCGTACCCGTCGTCGCCGGCCAGACCCAGGATCAGGCGAGCGACGCGCTGAACTCCGTCGACTTACGCGTGACCCTGGCACCGACCTACTCCGAAGACGTACCGTCCGGGCAGGTCATCTCCACTGAGCCTGGCGCTGGTCAACAGATCCGCCGCGCCAGCACGGTGACGGTCGCGGTGAGCCGCGGCCCGGAGCGCTACGCCGTGCCGTCGGTCCTCGGGCGCCCCGTCGAGGACGCGAAGAAGGTCATCGTCGACACCAAGCTGGCGGTCGGCGACGTCACCGACGCCTTCAGCGAGACGGTGTCGACCGGGTCGGTGATGTCGGTGTTGCCGATCGTGGGCAGCGAGCTCAAGCCGTCTTCGTCAGTCGCGATCGTGGTGAGCAAAGGCCGCGAGCCGTTCCCCGTGCAGGACTGGACCGGCAAGCCCCTGACCGACGCGCAGGCAGCGGTCAAAGACCAGGGCATCACGATCAACGTCTTGGACGAGCCCTACGATCGGGACGTGGCCCAGGGGGCGATCATCTCCCAGACGCCTTCGCAGGGCACGCTCTTCCGGGGCGATCGCCTCAACGTGACGGTGAGCCGCGGCCCGGAGATGATCACCGTCCCCCGCGTGCGGGGCGTGTCCGAGGGCAGCGCGAAGCAGACGTTGGAGGCGGCGGGCTTCACGGTCAAGGTCTCCCGCATCGCCGGCGGCCTGTTCGGCACGGCCCACTCCACGGATCCGGCCGCCGGCACGGCGGCGGCGAAGGGCTCGACGGTCACGCTGCGAATCGTTTGACCCGATGAACCCGCAGGTCCTCTCTGCGCCGTACCCGCGTGCCGAACTCGCCGGCCTCGGCGATTTCTCACGTGGGTCCATCGGTAAGCCCCCGTCAGTGGTCCTCGAGCATGTTGGCCACCACGAACGCCAGTTCCAGACTCTGCTGATGGTTCAGGCGCGGGTCGCACACCGTGTCGTAACGACTCGTCAGGTCCTCCTCATGGAGGTCGACGATCGAACCACCGAGGCACTCGGTCACGTCGTTACCCGTCAGCTCGACGTGCAGCCCACCGGGCCAGGTGCCCAGGGAGCGGTGCACTTCAAAGAAGCCACGCACCTCCTCGACGATGTCGTCGAAGCGGCGCGTCTTGAAACCGTTGTCGGACTCGAACGTGTTGCCGTGCATGGGGTCGCAGATCCAGGTGATGACCAGACCCTCGTCCCGGGCGGCCTGCACGAGCGGCGGCAGCGCCTCCCGAACCCGAGATGCCCCCATCCGGGCGATGACCGTCAGACGACCCGGCTCGCGCTGCGGGTCGATTCGCTCGGCCAGTCTCAGGAGGTTCTCGGGCGTCGCGGACGGGCCGAGCTTCACCCCGACGGGGTTGCGGACGCGGGCCAGGTAGTCGACGTGCGCACCGTCCGGGTCCCGAGTCCGCTCACCGGCCCACAGGAAGTGCCCGCTCGTCGCGTACGGCAGCCCGGTGAGGCTGTCGATGCGCGTCAGCGGCTTCTCGTAGTCCAGCAGCAGCGCTTCATGGCTGGACCACACGTCGACGCGTCGCATCGCCTCGAAATCGACGCCGCAGGCGGCCATGAACTGCATCGCCTTGTCGATGTCGTGGGCGAGACGGTCGTACCGCTTGTTGGTCGCCGTCCTGATGAACCCGCGATTCCAGTCGTGCACGTGGCGCAGGTCGCCGAACCCACCTTGCGTGAACGCCCGCACGAGGTTCAGCGTCGCCGAGCTCGCGTGGTAGGCCCGCACCATCCGATCAGGATCCGGCGTCCTAGCGCTCAGGGTGAACGCGTTGTCGTTGACCATGTCACCGCGGTACGACGGCAACGTCTCGCCGTCGCGGCTTTCGCTGTCGCTGCTGCGCGGCTTCGCGTACTGACCTGCGAGGCGGCCGAGCTTCACCACGGGGGTGCTCGCCCCGTAGGTCAGCACGGCGGCCATCTGCAGGATCGTCTTGACGCGATCACGAATGTTGTCCGCCGTCGCCGCCGCAAAGGTCTCCGCGCAGTCGCCCCCCATCAACACGAACCCTTCGCCGACGGCAACCTCCGCCAGACGCTCGCGAAGGATGTCGCACTCGCCGGCGAACACCAGCGGAGGGAAGGTCGCCAGCGTCGACCGCGCCTGCTCAAGTCTGGTCTGGTCAGGCCAGGCGGGCTGCTGTTGCGCGGGAATGTCGGGCCAATCGAGAGGGGGGGTCTCCGTCACGCGCGTGAGCATAGCCCGCCTGTCAGACGGTCACCTGGAGGTCCGGATGGCGAACCCCAGCGCAGATCAGGTCTGGCTTCGTCCGGTCTGGGGCGACGTTCCGCCGGCGATCAGTGGCGGTTCCGACTCCAGGTGATACCGATGACGAGGGTGCCGTGCGACGGCCCACCCGGCCAGAAGACTGGCCGGGTGGGCCGGGGAAGAGCCTCTACCGGGGTGTCTGGCCGCGCTTCAGGAAACCGTCGTAGGTCACAGCCGCCAGCACTGCTCCGAAGATGGGGCCAAGGAGGTAGGCCCACCATGCGTCCAGTTGTCCTGCGACCAGCATCGGGCCAAGGGCACGCGCTGGGTTGACGCCCGCGCCGGTCAGTGGTGCGGCGATGAAGACCGCCGCGGCCAGTGCGAAGCCGACCGCCAACGGGGCCGTAGCCGCTGGCGCACGATCATCCGCTATCACGGCGATCACGACCATCATCAGCAAGAGCGTCACGACGGCCTCGGCCAGGAATACCGTCCATGAGCTGACCCCTTCGGCGGGCGCGGTCGCTCCCAGGTTCGCCGTGGCACGGGCCGCATCTCCGAAGAGCCCCCAGGTCACCAGGGCTGCGGTCACGCCGCCCGCGAACTGCGCAACGAGGTAGGGCAGCACGCTGGACCACGGCAGTCGCTTCGTGACCGCGAGGGCAAGAGTGACGGCCGGATTCAGGTGCGCTCCGCTGATATGGCCGAAAGCCACCGCCAACGCCGCCAGGGTCAGCCCGTTGACCATCGGCATCGAAAGTGACCCGTACGGAGACCCAACAGCAACCATCCCCAAGGTCCCGGCCGTGGCTGTGGCCACGATGGCCAAGACCAGGAGGAATGTGCCGATGAATTCAGCGCCCGAGGCCGTCGCGGTATTCAGGCCCGGGGAGCTGCCGTACATTCCGGTGGTGCTCGGCTTCCCACGGGTGTCGGTGCGAGCGTGCGGCTCGTGTTTGCGCCTTGTGCGGTTCTCAACAGTAGTCATGGCAAATCACCCTCGAGTAGGACGCAACTGCTAAAGATACTGAAACGTCGGGGATACCTAGATAGGCATCAGCAAGGCACGCCTACCCTTACCTCGAATATACAACGCCGGAGCAGGTTATATTCTCACAGGAACCTCGATAGGGTTCAGTGTCCCACCAATAACCCAGTAAGGAAACGAGATGTTTGACACTATTCTTGGGCCGCCAGGCACCCACTTACCGCGCACGCGGCAGTAGTGATCGTGCCGGCCGCCGCCGCCGTGGTCTTGTCAGCCTCTTGGCCCTGCCTCCGGGCCCAGGCCGGCTGGGGCCCGTTGGCCCTGAACGTAGCTGCTGTCGTACTCGCCCGCTCAGCACCTCCTCAGGAGAGCCTCTTGAAGACCGGATTACGGACCGTAAACTCATCGAAGAACGCGACGAACTCGGCAGGCTTCTCATTTGGTAGGTTATTCCTCTGATTTTTCTGGCCGCTGGAGGGTATTGCTGCACACCTTCCGCGGGGGTCGACAAACGCCGCCCTAAAGCCGTCTTAACGGTGCTGATGGAGCTATCCGTCCTTGTATCGGCTAGGGTCCTGGTTCACGTGGCGCTCATCGGCCACAGCGGCGCCCAGGCAGTCTGGTCCGACGTCACGTCTATCGAGAGCGCTACCACCGTGAAATGACTCCGACGGAGCTCTTAGGGGTCTAGTTTTCTCGGTTCACGGTCGGTTAAAAGTTCCAGAGACTGTCGCTTGCCGGCGTGGTGCGATCACCGCGTTGCCACGAGTGGTTCAGGCGGTGCCAGTCCTTCGGAGCTGCGTCATCGGGTAGATCAGCGAGGCGCGCGATAATCGAGCCCAAGTCCAGGCCGAACCGCTGGGCGGCCCTGGTGATGGCGATCCTGCAGGGGGCGTCGCATCCGAAGCGACGGGAGTTATCAGCGGTTCGCCGCGCCTGGGGCTTCGCGCACTGGCGCCACATCAGCCGCCGTGAACGCGCCGCACAACTCGATGGGTATGCGCGCCGTTCGCGACTCACTCAGAGGCGACATCGAGGACCTGGGCTCGGTCCGCGGCCGCGGCGATGGTCGTGCGCAGCCCCCGCTGACGAGGTCGAAAAGGTCAGGAGTCTTCTGGCTTCGAGGACGCGTGGTGTGCCGGCTCCTGCCTCGCGAGGGCCGTCGTATCGTCAGCCGTCGGCGCGCGCTTCAGCGCTCTGTCACGTAGCTCCCCTGCTTTGGCGCCTGCGCCGGCTGCCTGCGCTTTAGCGCGCGCGATCGTCTCGTCCGCCTGGGCGCGGGTCCGCTCCGTCGCGTCCGCGAACTGCGCATGGATCCGCCCGGTGGCCGCCGCGGCCTCGTCGCGCGCGCGTTGCGTCGCCTCACCCGCGCGTTCCAGCGCCGCCGCGTACTCCGTGCGGGCCCATTCGGCGTACTCGTCGGCCTGCGAACGTGCGCGCGTCGCGGCGGAGACGGCCTCGGCTCGGGCTCGCGCCGTGGCGGTCGCCGCCTCCGCCCTGGCCTTGGCCGTCGCAGCATCCGCCTGCGCCCTGGCGGCCGTCAGTATCCGCTCGGCCCGCTCCGCGAGCAGGCGCTTGCGGTCGGCGGCGTACTCATCGACGTATTCCTGCCCGGAGAGCCTCTCGATGCGTCGCATGAGCTCGTCTGTGATCTCCCGCAACACGACGTGGTCCTCTTCCTGTCCGGCGTAGCCCGACAGGTCCATCGGCTCGCCGATGCGCACGCCGACCTTGGTGACCGTCGGGATGACCTGGCCGGCGGGTTGCGCCTTATCGGTGCCGATCATGGCGACGGGGATGATCGGCACGCCGGCCTGGAGCGCGAGACGAGCCGCCCCCGTCTTGCCGCGGTGGAGGCGCCCGTCGGGGGAGCGAGTTCCCTCGGGGTAGATGCCGAACAACTCGCCGCGACGGAGGATCTCCAGCCCGGTTGCCATGGCCGCCCAACTCGCCGAGCCGCCCGAACGGTCGATGGGCACCTGGCCGACCCCGCGGAAGAACGCCGCGGTCGCCTTACCCTTGACGCCCGTCCCCGTGAAGTACTCGGCCTTCGCCACGAAGGTGATGCGGCGGCGCAGCGCGAGCGGCAAGAAGAAGTGGTCTGAGAAGGAGAGATGGTTGCTCGCGAGAAGTGCGCCACCGCGAGCGGGGACGTTCTCCGCGCCCTCCGCGGTGGGTCGGAACAAGGCGAGCAGCACCGGCCCCACCACCGCCTTCGTCGCCCAATACAACATGACGCTCCTCCTGGTGACAGCCGGCGGCCGGGTCGGGCACGCAAACTCTACGGCACCTCTGGTCCGTGATCCGGCGCCCTCGAGCCGACCTCCACCGCTGCCCGCGCGTCACCACGCGTCTCCGCCATCCTCTCCAAAGGGTTCCGTGGGATGATCGGGGCGATGACCAGGCACATGGGAGTCCCGGCCCGCGGCGTACGGGGTACGCCGTGACTCCCCCTGCATGGGGCGACGACGGCCCGGATCGCGGGGATACCCCGGAGCGTGACGACATCGACGCGGCCTTCGCCGCCATCGTCGCTGGTTGGGACTCGGGCGGCGCACCGTCCCCAGGCTCACCGTCGGGAGACACGAACCTCGAGGCCGCCCCGGACGACGTCGCTCAGCCGGCAGAACTGCCGCCCGCCCCGCCCGAGCCCCAGCGGCCGACGTTCGACGTCGCCCCCGCGGCGTGGCGTGTTCACGTGCCTGCTCCCGAGGACCCAACGGGACCCGACGACTTCGAGGAGCCCGATCCGCCACTGCCCCGATGGGATCCCCTGCTGTGGTGCGCTGCAGCGGGGGTGGTTCTCGGCCCCGTCCTGCTCGTCCTGCTCGTCCTGTTTCAGCCGTACGGCAGCAGGTTGCCGCTGTGGGTCGCGGGAGGGATGACGTTGGGCGCGTTCGGGATTCTCGTATCCCGGCTGCCCGGCGCGCACGACGACGACGATGACGGCGCCAGGGTCTAGTTCGCGCCAGGGTCTAGTTCGCGCCGGGGTCGTCAAGCGCGAGAAGCGCGGCCCCGATCATGCCCGCGTCGTTGCCCAGTTCCGCGGCGATGATGCTGGCCATCGGCCGGTAACCGCGGCCTGGAAGCCGACGCCGGAACATCTCTCGGGCGGGCTCCAGCAGCAGCTCGCCGGCCGTGCTCACGCCCCCACCGATCACGAACAGCCCCGGATCCAACGCCGCAGCCAAGTTCGCCAGTCCGACCCCGAGCCAGTGACCCATCTCGGTGAGCAGCTCGATCGCGGTGGGATCGCCCGCGCGCGCCGCCTCGGTGACGAGGGGACCGGAGAGGGTCCCCCCTTCTCCGGTGATTCTCGCCGCGAGATCTATCGCCGTCGGCGAGCCCGAAGTGATCAAGGACTGCGCCTCCCGGACGAGCGCGTTCCCGCTCGCGTACTGCTCCCAGCAGCCCCGGTTGCCGCACTCGCAACGCTGCCCGTCGGGCACCACCTGCATGTGTCCAAACTCCCCCGCGAGGCCCCAGCGACCCCGTTCGATGCGCCCCTGGCGCACGATCGCACCACCGATCCCCGTGCCGAGGGTGATCATCACCAGGTCTTCTTCGCCGCGGGCGGCGCCGAAGCGCCATTCGGCCCAGGCCGCCGTGTTGGCGTCGTTGTCCACCGTCAACGGTAGGTCCAGGCGGGATTGCAAACGATCACGTAGAGGTTCTTCACGCCAGGACAAGTGCGGGGCGAACAGGACGGTGGAGCGGTCGCTGGACACCCACCCAGCGGCCCCGATCCCGACCTCGCGGATGCAGCAGCCGTCGGGCAGCCGGTCCTGCAACTGATGGACGACCTCGATGATCGTGTCCTCGACGACGGCCGGATCCGTGGAGGAGCCGGGCGTCATCGCGCGGGCCCGGTCGAGAATCCGACCGTCTCGACTCACGACTGCTCCGGCGACCTTAGTCCCGCCGATGTCGATCCCCAGCGTCAGGTTCATCGCCCGTCACCGTCGATCCCGTCACCGTCGATCCGGGCGCCTTTGCGACTGTTGCCGTTCGCCGGGACGGGCGCGTCATCGACCACGGCGATGCGCTCGCGGTGCACCCGTCGGTACGGTTCTCGCGTCGGGACCTGTTCCCCGGGCCGGCCGGTCGCCGCGGCCGGACCGCGTGTGGCCGGGTCCTGCGAGATCGTGGCGGCCCACGCGCCGAAAGCGCCTGAGAAAGCCTGGAGGCCATCGCGAAGGAGTTCGGTGGCGGCCGCGACCAACTCCGGCAGGCTGGCGCTGTGGTTGACCTGCTCCCGCTCTTCATCGCCGTCCGGTCCGCGAAGGCACCCCGCGCGGCCAGCGTCGTCGGCGGCCCCCTGCGTGGACGGGCCGTGGTGAGCCGTCAGGTCGGCGAGGGCTTGCGTCAGCAGCTCGGACTCGCGCCGAACACGGTCGACCGCGGGGATCCCCTCCGCCGGGTCCGCGCCGCCGGTGCTCTCCGGGACGGTCGTGGAGGTCTGTGGAGGGTGCCCGGGACGGACATCAGGACGGACACCAGAACGGACACCAGGACAGACAGCGGGATGAACAGCGGGCGCCGGCCATCGCTCTCCCAGCGGCACCAAGTCGAGGATGAGTCGTCGCCCGTCCAGCCGGGCCCCACGAAGTGCGCAACGACGGGCAGCGGCCGGCATCGGCACAAGCGTTGTACGACCGCCGGATCCGACGAGAACGTCATCACCTCGGCGCTCCAGCTCCACGTCGCTCGCCCGTAGCCAGGGCAGCGGGAGGCGCCATATGACCAGGTCGCCCTCGCGTCGGATGTCCTCGGATCCGTCCTCCGAATGAGCCGCGGTGAGCTGTTCACCGAGCGCGACCAAGTCCTGGGTCGTGGGGTCGGTGATCCACGGTGAAGGGCACACCAGCTCGAAGGGCCGCCATCCAGTTGCATCGATCCCGCCCGGACGACACCGCGCGCGGGAAACAGGCGCTCGCGCTTCGTCCCGCGTACCGCCCCCCGGGGTCCCGGGCGGGTGTGCGCCAGTAGCCACCAGCAGCCCCGGCCGCACGCCACTCAGCAGGAGTCCGGGCGCAAGCCTGCGGACGGTCACCGCCGCGACCCGCGTTGGAGCACACACCACGTCGAGGCGGCTGCGGCGGGACCGCAGCACCTCGAGCGAGGCCTGAACGCGGTCGAACGCGGTCGGCACCTCATCCCCCAGGGGGTGCAGGAATCGGGTCAGCGTCGGCTGCGCGCCCAGGCAGCGCCGCACGATCCATCCGACACGCACGACCGCGTCCAGGAGCTCCGCCGCCCGGGCCAGGTGACCGGCGTCCACGACCAGTAGGTCCGCGCCCAGGGCCGCTTGTCCTAACGACTGGGCCACTCGCACGATCCTGAACGAGGCGAGGTGCCGGATCTCGTCGATCGCCGCGCCGTCTCCGCCGAGCATCTCGACGCCGTCCGCCAGCGCGCGGTCCACCCGTCCCCAGGGGCCTGGTGAGCCCAGGTCGACGAGCTCGGGGAGTCGGGCTGCGGAACCCTCATCGCCCTTCGGCGCCTCGACCTGCGCAGCATGCAGGAGAACCGCGAGGTTCCCGTCATCATCGAGACTCGCCAGACGCACCCGTTCGCCGTTTCGCGCCGCCGTGAGCGCGTGAGCTGCGGCCACGGTCGTCGTGCCCGAGCCGCCAGGGCCGCTGACGAGCACGACGCGCGCGGGTCCGCTCAACCCTCCACGCGCTTCTTGAGTCCGTCGAGCGCGCCGGCAATGATGGCCTTCTCCGCCTTCCGCTTGACGATGCCGGGCAGCGAGATGCGCACGTCGATCGACAGCCGGTAGACGACGCGCGTCGCCGCGTCCTCCTGGCTGAGGGAGTACTGGCCGTCCATCGCGGTCAACGCCTGCCCGCGCACGAGATGCCACGACACGAGGCCTGAGCCGTTCTCTTCCAGGTCCCACGTGTATTGCAGGACGTACGTGTCCTTGAGGATGCCCGCGTCCACCGTGAACTCCACCTGATCGGGCCAGCCCGCTTCGTCCTCGGACAGGATGTGGGCGGAGCGCATCTGGTCCGTCCACTCCGGATACGCCTCGACATCTCCGATCACGTCTGCCACCGATCCGGCGGCGGCGTCGATCAGGATGCTCGACTCGGTGTAGTCGGCCATGCTCTCCTCCTCAGTGGCAGGGTGCGGCTGGCGTCGCGGTAGACACGGCGCGACGACCATGGCCGGTCTCGCCGAGACGGCGCGGCGGACGGCCATCGGACCTCTCCGGCACGTTATCGTCCCGCGGCGCTTCACGCCCTCGCTGCGGCGACCGAGCCGTGACATCCCGCCCGGTGGGCGCACGCTCCGCTCCAGTCGCCGCAGCGAGGTCACGCGTCGCTGAGACGGACCTCACTCGTCGGTAAAATCCATTCTGGAATGCGCTTGCGTCGTTTGCGCGCCTCAGTGCGGAAACTGGCCGTATCGCTACCCGCCGTATTGCAGCTGGCCAGGAGGTCTCATGCGCGAGAAGTCGATCCCGCTCATCGTGGAGCCGAGCGAGTCGAGCCTCGCCACCGTCACCGCCCGCAACGCTCGTATCGCCCCGGATCACGTGGCGTTCGGGCGCCGCAGGCCGGGATCCGACGTGTGGGAGGACGTGACCTGCCGGGAGTTCGATCAGGAGGTTCGCGCGCTCGCGTCGGGGCTGCGAGCGGCGGGCATCGCGCCCGGCGACCGTGTCGCGATCATGAGTCGGACGCGGTACGAATGGACGCTCGCCGACTTCGCCATCTGGGCCGCCGGAGCCGTCAGCGTCCCCATCTACGAGACCTCGTCGCCAGACCAAATGCGTTGGATCGCCGCCGACTCGGCCGCCAAGGCCGTCATCGTCGAGCAGGAGCATCACCGCTCCGTCGTGGCAGAGGTCCGTGACCAACTCCCGGACCTCCAGCACGTGTGGTGCATCGACGCCGGCGACCTCGAAAAGGCGGCGCACGTCGACGTCGACGACGCCGGCCTGAACGGGCTGCATGCGGGGATGTCGTGCGACGACTTGGCGACGATCATCTACACCTCGGGCACGACCGGACGCCCTAAGGGCTGCGAGATCACCCACGGCAATTTCCTCTACCTGACCAGCAACATCGATGAGATTCTGCCCGAGATCACGCGCTCGCCAGGGGGCTCGCTGCTGTTGTTCCTGCCGCTGGCGCACGTACTGGCGCGTCTCATCCAGGTGCTCGCCGTCGACACCCGTATGCAGATCGGGCATGCTCCGGACATCACGGCGCTGCTCCCCGACCTCGCCTCGTTCCGCCCGACCTTCTTTCTCGCGGTGCCGCGTGTCTTCGAAAAGGTCTACAACTCCATGGACGCCAAGGCGGCCGCGGAAGGCAAGGGGAACATCTTTCGCCTGGCGACCCGTACCGCGATCGCGTACAGCAGATCTCTCGACGTGGGCGGCCCGTCGCTCGGTGTGAAGTTGCAGCACAAGCTTTTCGACATTCTCGTGTACGGCAAGCTGCGGACCGCGCTCGGTGGCAACCTGGCGTACGCGGTGTCCGGCGGCGCGCCGCTCGGCGCCCGGCTCGGACACTTCTACCGAGGCACCGGGCTGGTCATTCTCGAGGGCTACGGCCTGACCGAGACCACCGCGCCCACAAACGTGAATACGCCCGCCACGAACACGATCGGGACCGTCGGACTGCCGCTGCCCGGCACGTCGACGCAGATCGCCGACGACGGCGAGCTGCTGGTCAAGGGCGTCGGGGTCTTCCGCGGGTACCACAACAACCCCGAGGCGACCGCGGAGATGTTCACCGAGGACGGTTACCTGCGCACCGGTGACCTGGGCACGCTGGACGACGCCGGCCGGCTCACGATCACGGGCCGCAAGAAGGAGATCCTCGTCACCGCCGGCGGCAAGAACGTGGCGCCCGCACCGCTGGAGGACAGCATCCGGTCGCACCCGCTGGTGTCTCAATGCATCGTCGTTGGGGATCAGCGGCCTTTCGTGGCGGCCTTGCTCACGCTCGACGCCGAGATGCTGCCCCTATGGGCGAAGGCTCACAACAGGGCGGGTCTCACCGCCGAGGAGGCGCGCGGCGACGATTTCGTCCGCGAGCATCTGCAGTTGGCGATCGACCGCGCTAACCAGGGCGTCAGCCGCGCCGAGCAGATTCGCAAATTCACGATCCTCGACGGCGACTTCACCGAGGAGTCGGGCCACTTGACCCCGTCCATGAAACTCAAGCGCAACGTGGTCATGCACGACTGCACCCAGCAGATCGACGAGCTGTACGGCGCAACGCTGGACAGCGCGGGCCCACAGGAGTAGACGGGGACCTCGGGTGGACGGGCCCGGGCGAGCCGTCGACCCGGGTTTGTCAGCCGGGGACGCCAAAGTTTCGGGATGCGGCGGTCGCCCCCGAGGCAGCGCGCCCAGCGAGGAAGGCCAGCGACGCGCGCCACGCGGTCACCAGATCGCGCACGTTCCATCCCGTATCGCGACGCAAGACGATCTCGAAGCGGGCCTGCCGCGTGAGCAGGCGAGTGACCTGCGGGTCGGACGGTAGGGGGCGGGCGAGCGCGACCAGGATCGCCTCGCCGGCGCGTTCGGCGAGGACGCGGCACGCGCACCAGGCCGCGGAGTAGGCCCACGCGACGTCCGTGCCATCGAAGGCTTCATCTGGGCAGCGATCACGGCAGCGGGCAGCGTGCTCGCCGCGTAGGCAACGTGTTCGCACAGGCCCTCCTCGAGCCATCGCGGGCTCACCCCCGACGTGTCGCGGCGCAGGGCGAGATGGGCCAGCTCGTGCGTGAGCACCACCCGCCGCCCTTCCGAGACCAGCTCGCCCCACACGGACGGGTGCAGCACGACCCGATCGCAGCCCGTGGCCCGGCCGTCGCGAACCGGGCCGACGGTGACCGCGGCCGCACCGCCCTCAGCCACCCCCGACGCGGCGGCGAACGCCGCGCCGTCCGGAGGGAGAAGCACCACCGGGCGCACCGGGGCGGTCCCGAACGCCGCCGCCACCTCTTGAGCCGCCCCTTCGGCGAGTCGGGACGCCTCATCGAGGACGCTGGGCCTGCCGACCCCGACCAGGAGTCCCGTGCCACGACGCGCGGACACCCCAGGCCATTCCCACGGAGCGGCCACACCGCCGACACGGCGCACGCTCCTTGCCCCTTCACGGGCCCACGCCTGGTCGACGCCGGCAGGCGAGACGTCGAAGCCGCCGAAACGGTACGCCGTCCGGGCCCACACCCGGCCCGAGGCTGCGCGCACCCGCTCATACCGCAGCCTCTCCACGCCGAGCGTCTGCATCGCCGCGAATCCCGACCCGCCCGCCGCGGTCCAAGCCTCGGGATCGGCGCGCGCGTACGCATCGCTGCGCTGGACCAGCCTCCGCCGCACCCCATCCACGTCGCTGCGTCCGAGCGTGTCCGCCGTCGGCCACGCGAGGACGCAACCTGCGCCGGCCAGGCCGGCCATCACCGCGCGGCGATCGACCGCGCTCGCCACCCTGTCTCCGCGGCCCCCGCCAGGCTCGCCAGGCTCGCCAGGCTTGTCGGGCTCATCGGGCTCGTCAGGCACATCGTCATGGTAGGAGACGGGACAAACCATCATCGCGTGCCCGCAGGATCGGAGGCACTCAGGTGAGCCACGCCGCACGCCCTCCCGCCTGACACGGCGACAGGAGGAACGTCGTCACACGGCGACGGCAGGAGCGTCGTCACACGGCGACGGACGATGCGTCGTCGACGTGGGCGACGAGAGCGGCTGCCTCCGTGGCATGCACCAGACCCGCCGCCACAAACGCCGCGACCGCGCGCTGCTCCATCACATCCAGGGCCGTGGTCGAACGCACAGACGGCACAGACGGCACAGACGGCACGAGCGTCGCGTGTTGTTGCAGAGTCAACAACACACCGATCGAGCAGTCCTTGCAGGCCGCCCCGGCGACCGGGCAGGTCGCGCAGTCGATCAGCATCTCGTCCTCCTTCCCACGAGGCCCCCGCCGATGGACGCCCCGTGCGTACGGCACGCTAGCCACGCCCACCGACACAGGCGTGGAGTGTCTCCGGTTTTATGGACGCCCTGACCGTCAAGCGTTTTCTTCCCTGCATGCCTCCCCGGCGCCCGCGCCTACTGCGACAAGCAACACGACGGTGGCCTTGGCCACCAAGGCGCCCTACGACAACTGGCCAACCGCCTCGCCGGCATGCTGCACGGCTGCCTTAAGACCGGCACCGGCTACGACGAGCACACCGCCTAGAACCACCCCCAACGAGCCGTCGTTTGACAACCCAACGACACGGGATGTCTGAGTTGAGGAGCCGAGGAACGCCCATCCCAGTCCCAAAGACCCCATCCGCCGAACACGACACGCCGTCACGCCGTCACGCCGTCACGAAAACCGCAGTTCACAGGCCTACACGCCGACCTTTCCGGAGCTCTGCGGTGAGGGCGAGTGGCACCCAGTCGATGGGCTATCGACGAGCTCGTGCGCACCGACCGGGTGGTGCGGGCCCGATCCGGCTTCCGCTCGCGCCGGTGCCGTCCCCGCCAGGGTGGTGTGCACGAGCAGGTAGACCGGAACGATGCCGAGCAGCACGAGCAGGGCCGCGTAGGGGGCGGCCGCCGTGAAGTCGAGCGACTCGCCGTTCGTCGTGGCCCACAGCTTGCTCGAGAGCGTGCTGGAGTTGAACGGCAGGAGCATGAGGGTCGCGGTGAGCTCCTTGCTTGCATCGAGGGCGACGAGGATCCCCCCTGCGGCGAAGCCCGGTGCGGCCAGGGGCAGGGTCACGCGCGCGAACGTGCGAGCGGGCCGGGCGCCTAACGACGAGGCCACCTCGTCGTAGGAGCGCCGTGCGGAGTGCAGGCCCACTCGCTGGTTAGCCACCGCGAGGGGAAGAAAGAGGATCACGTAGCCGGCCACGAGCACGACCGGGGTTTTGTAGAGCGACGGGACGAGCCGGGTGGCCAGGAAGACCAACGCCAGGGCGAGGATCGCGCTCGGTACCGCGTGGGCCAGCCAGACCGCGCGCTCGGTCAGGTGTGAGAGGGGCTGGGGGTGCCGCGTGACCCACCAGCTGACGGGCAGCGCGCAGAGGGTCGCGACCAGTGCCGCGGAGAGTGCGTAGCCGACGGTGTTCGACAGGGATGTACCCACCTCAGACCATGAGGGGGTGGTCGTGCCCTGCGAGGCGAGGAGGCCTCGCGTGGTCATCAGGACGGTCGGCCCGACGGCGAGCAGCGGAACCCCCAACGACACGAGCAGGATTGGCCAGCTCCACGAACCGAGTCTGGTCCGTCGCGGGGGTCGTGATCCGCCCCTGGCCACCTCGGCGATGGCGCTGCGCCCCGAGAGCCAGCGGGTCGACAGCAGCACGAGCATCGAGAGCCCGGCGAGCACCAGCGACAGGGAGCGGGCCGACTGGTAGTCGCCGTAGTCCAGCATCTCGGCCATGATCTTCGTCGTCAGGGTGCTGCGCCCCAGCTGCACCATGGCGCCGTACTCGGCCAGCACATGCAGGGTGACGATGAGCAGCCCGGCCGCCAACGCGGGCCGCAGCGCGGGCAGGCTAACGGCGTGGAACGCGCTGAACCGCCCGGGTCGAAGACTGCTCACCACCTCTTCCAGGGCAGGATCGACGCCCCGTAGGGCGATGAGGCACGGCAGGAAGACGTAGGGGTAGAGCGTCAGCGACATCACGACGGCGGCACCGATGAGGCTCGTCACGATTCTCAACTGCGGCGCGAAGACGAGTTCGGCCGAGTAAGTGGCGTAGGCGCTGACGAACCCCGGAACGGCCAGCGGAACGGTGAAGAGCACGGTGAGCAGCCTCGGCGCAGGCACGGTCGTTCTCGTGACGACCACGGCCGCACCCACCCCTAGCGCCGCGGTCAAGCCACCGATGAGCGCGGTCAGCACGAGGGTCTGGACCACTGCGGCCGAGGTCGAGGGGTAGTCGAACTGGGCGCGGATGTCGCCGAGCGACGTCCCGCTGAGGAACAGGTACAGCAGTGGCGTCAGGGAGGCCACGGCTACGGCGACCGCGAACCACGCGGTCACCGAGCGGGGCCTGCCCAGGCGACGCATCGTCAGCCCTTTGACAGGCCCAGCTGCTTCAGCAGGTTCTCGGCCCGCTGTGAGTCGGCGAGGGAGTCCATGTCGAAGGTGGGCGACTTGATCTCGCTGAGGTCGCCGCTGAGGCTGCTGGCCACTTCGGGTGCCACCGGGTACTGGGCCTCGGAGACGTCGACCGGTGCGTCGGCGATCAGCTTCTGCCCTCCGTCCTTGACGGTGAGCCAGGCTAGGAACTTCTGTGCGGCCGACTGGTTCTGGCTCGACTCCAGCACGCCCGCACCGGAGGAGAGGATCAGGTTGCCGGGGTCGGTCGAGGGGAAGTGGTAGATCTTCGAGGTCAGCTTGTCGGGGCCGCCCTTCTGACCGGCCAGCACCCACCAGTAGTAGTGGTTCGACAGGCCCATCGCGTGTTTGCCCGCCTCGACCGTGTCGCGCACGTTTCCGTTCTTCTGCTCGTTGACGCCGTTCGCCTTCACGCCCTTCAGGAAAGTCGTCGTGGATGCTTCGCCCTGGGTGTCCAGCAGGTACTGCGTCGTGGCCACGAACGCGCCCGACGGCGCCCAGGCGAACATTCCCTCATACCGGGGCGCCGTGATGTCGGCGAGGGTTTTCGGCAGCTGGTTCTGGGCGATCTTCGTGGGGTTGTAGAAGAGCGCGCGGGCGCGCGCCGCGTAGGCCACCCACAGTCCCTTGCCCGAGCTGAGGCCGGGACGTACCTGTGCAAGGGTGGCTGGATCGACCGGGGCGAACAGCCCAGCGGCGCCGAGCTGGGCAGCGGGGCCCGGGTCCTCGGACAGGAAAACGTCGGCCTTGGCGGCGCTGCCCTCGGCCTGGATCTGACCGACCGTGGCATCGGGCTGGATCTTGAACCGCACGCCGGTGTCAGCGGTGTAGGCCTTGGTCAGGCCCTCGACGAGCTCCGCGTGCTGGTCGGTGTAGACCGTGAGGGTGGCCGCCGCGGCGTTCGCCTCTGATGACCCCGACGATCCAGTGGCGGTTCCAGCATCCGAACTGCATCCAGCGGCCAGTGCCAGAGCCGACATCGAAGCGACGGCGACCGTCGCGCGGGCCAGCAGCCGTCGACGGCCTCTGGATCGGCCGACGAGTCGGGTCGACAGGGACGCGGTGCTGGTCGCGGTCATGGAGCGGTACCTCTCGATGGTGGGGATCAGCCGCTCTAAACGTACGCGCTTAGGTAAGCCTGCCCTAACCCGGTGTCAATTGAGGGGACAGAGGTCGCCAGCGAGCCCTGCCTCAGCCGTCGGAGGGTTCGGTTCCGGTCGACACCGACCCGGCGTACGTCCACACGGGCGTCTCGACCCACACCCGCACCCGGTCACCGAAGCCGAACCGCACCGAACCGGGAACTCGCACGGCTAGCGGGGTGCCGTCGTCGAGACACACTCGAACGAGGGCGTCGTGACCGTAGAACGACTGCGCCAGCACGGATGCCGTCGCGCCCGCGGCCGCTGTCGCTACTGGCTCGCGTGTGGCGTCGGTACTGCCCACCGATAAAAGCCGCGCCGCGACGGGCTCGTCGAGGCGTCGTATGCGCAGCTGCTCGGGTCGCACCAGCACGTCACAGTCGGCCTGCCCGGGCAACCGGGATGCCCCGGTCTCACCAGCGACGGCGAGACAGCCCAGCACACAGTCCACCGCGACGGCGGCGCCGACCCCTACGAAGGTTCCGGGCACGACGACGGCCTCGCCCAGGAACCGGCCCAGTTCGGCGTCGACGGGCTCGTCGTAGACCTGTCGGGGGTCACCGGCTGCGACGACCCGGCCTCCACGCATGACGACCAGGTGGTCGGCGAGTGTCATCGCCTCGGCCTGGTCGTGCGTCACGAGCAGCGCTGTCGTCCCGAGTGAGCGGAGCAAGACTCGCACCTCCTCGCGCAGCTCGATCCGCAGCCGCGCATCGAGGGCGCTGAAGGGCTCGTCGAGCAGGATCAGCCGCGGCTCGGGTGCGAGGGCCCGGGCCAGCGCAACGCGTTGCTGTTGTCCTCCGGACAGTTGGTGGGCCCGACGGTCGCCGAGCCCTTGCAACCCGACCAGCTCGAGCAGCTGCTCGACGCGCGCCTGTCGCAGCGCCCGGGGGCGGTCGGCGATCCCGAAGGCCACGTTGCGGGCCACGCTGAGGTGCGGGAACAGCGCGCCCTCCTGGGGCACCACGCCGATGTCACGGTCGTACGGGCGCACGCTCGGGACGCTCGGCGAGTCAAGGTCGCGCCCGGCGAGGCTAATCGTGCCCGCATCGGCGACCTCGAACCCTGCGATGCAGCGAAGCAACGTCGTCTTGCCTGACCCGGACGGCCCGAGAACCGTAGCGAACGAGCCCTTCTCGACCGTGAGGTCGACGCCGTCGAGGGCGGTCGTGGGGCGACGACCGGTGGCGTAGGACTTTCGCAGCCCTCGCACTGTCAGCACGTCACAACCCTAACCGTGACGCGCTCCGCTCCCCTACGGCTCTCGGCGAGCCCTCCACCAGCACGGGGGCGTCCGATCACCGAAAACTGAGCGGCGAGCGGAATGATGTCGAGGATGGGCACCATCGGCACGACAAAGCCGATCAGATGACGGTCTGAAGTTGGCAATCAGGCGAGGTTGGAACCAGGTGCGGACGCTGAGGAGGATCCCACCGAAGAGCTGGACGGGGCAGCGGTGTCGGCGAATCCAGTCGTTGGCGCGGCGGGCCCGTTGACATCTTCCGGCCATGGCGAGAATGACGAAGCCCCAGAAACCGCTCATAGCGGAGAACCCTGCGCAGTTGCTACTCAGACCCCTGGTACAGCTCGCCGCGGCGCGCCGCTGAGCGTTGTCGGACGCCGCACCTACGGTCAACGACATGGAGGCGACATCCCGTGACGCGACGTTCGACGCATGTGCTGCCGTCGGTCAGCCGCCGCCACGTCACCGCCCGGGGCGCGCCGTCCAAGGCACCTTCGACGAGCTGGGCACGCCGCTGTGCGAGGTGACGTTCGTCGTCGTGGACCTCGAGACGACCGGAGGCAGCCCGACCCGCTGCGCCATCACCGAGATCGGCGCGGTCAAGGTGCGGGGAGGCCATGTGCTCGGCGAGTTTCAGACGCTGGTCGATCCCGGTGAACCCATTCCCGCGTTCATCCAGGTGCTCACCGGCATCACCGACGCCATGGTCTCCAGCGCGCCGCGCCTTTCCGTCGCGCTGCCGGCGTTCCTGGAGTTCGCGGACGACGCCGTGCTCGTCGCCCACAACGCGCCCTTCGACATCGGCTTCTTGCGCGCCGGGGCCGCCGAGTTGGGGTTGGGCTGGACCGGCCCGAAGGTGCTGGACACCGTCCAGCTGGCGCGCCAGCTGGTCTCACGAGACGAGGCGCCGAACCGCAAGCTCGCCACGCTCGCCGCGCTCTTCGGTGCACAACAGTCGCCCGACCATCGCGCCCTGCATGACGCGCGCGCTACGGTCGACGTGCTCCACGCGTTGATCGGTCGCGTCGGCAACCTCGGCGTGATGACCCTGGACGAGCTGCTGAGCTTCAACACCCGCGTCTCCCCCGCGCAGCGGCGTAAGCGCCACCTTGCCGAGCATCTGCCGTCGTCCCCCGGGGTCTACCTGTTCAAGGACGCTCACGGCCGGGTGCTCTACGTGGGGACCTCCCGTGACATCCGTCGCCGGGTGCGCACGTACTTCACGGCCTCCGAGCACCGCACCCGCATGGGTCAGATGGTCGCCCTCGCGCAGTCGGTGACGGCGGTCGAGTGCGCCACTCCGTTGGAGGCACAGGTGCGAGAGCTTCGGCTCATCGCCGAACACGATCCGAGATTCAACCGGCGTTCCCGGCGGCCGGGTTCGCGGCCCTGGGTCAAGCTCACCGCCGAGCCGTTCCCCCGACTGGCGATCGTGCGATCCATCCGCGCCGACGGCGCCACCTACGCCGGCCCCTTCCCGGGCCGGCGCGCCGCGGAGCTCGCGATCGCCGCCCTGCACGAAGCCCTGCCTCTGCGGCGATGCACGACCCCGATCCGACGCACGCCCGGGACAGCATGCGCTCTCGCCGAGATGGGCCGTTGCGGGGCGCCATGCGCCCACCGCCAATCACGAGAGGAGTACGCGCGCGTGGCCGGCCAGGCCTCCCTTGCCCTCGCCGGCGACGGGCGCGGCGTGGTGAGCACCCTTGAAGAACGTCTATCCTTCCTGGCCTCCGCGGAGCGGTACGAAGAAGCGGCTATCACTCGGGACCGGCTGCTCGCGCTGCTCCGCGGCGCTGCACGAAGCCAGCGGATAGCGCCGCTGGCGGCGATTCCCGAGCTGATCGCCGCCCGGCGTGAGCCGATGGGAGGTTGGGAGATCGTCTCTGTGCGGCACGGACGCCTGGCCGGCTGCATGCTGACCCCGAGGGGAGCAGACCCGATGCCGCACATCGCCATGCTGCGGCTGACGGCCGAAGTGGTGACATCGCGGATCCTCCCGGCCCCCGCCGCGACCTGTGAAGAGACGGAGCTGATCGCCGCGTGGCTGGAGCGTGCGGAGGTGCGGTTGGTCCAGGTCGACGGCGAATGGTCCTCACCGGCATACGGTGCGAGTGGGACTCGCACCCGACTGGAACTGGGCGCCCGGACCGGCACGCTCGCCGATTCTGGCCCGCTGGGCATGCAGCGAGAGGCCGTTACGGACCCCGCGAATCGTGGGCAACTCGTGCACGACCGCCCAGTCCATGCGGGCGTCTAGAGTGGCCAACGTGATCACTGCCATCGTGCTCATCAACGCCGACGTCGACCGCATACCCGAAGTGGCCCAGGCCATCGCAGAGATCGACGGAGTCCGTGACGTCTATTCCGTCACCGGCGACTGCGACCTCATCGCGATCGTCAAGGTGTATCAGCACGACGACTTCGCTGAGGTGATCGCCGATCGTCTCAACAAGACGTCCGGGGTCCAAAGCACGCAGACGCACATCGCGTTCCGGCAATACAGCCGGTCCGAGCAAGAGGCGGCCTTCAGCATCGGTCTCGACTGAGCCTCGTCTCCGGGAAGCCCTCATGCCTGAGACGCGTACTCCTGCGTGATGTCACGCCAGCGGTCCAATTGGTCGGTCGCCGCGCCGGAGTCAAGCACCTGGCTCGCCTGCTCCATCCCCACGCGCATGGCGCCCTCAAAGGCGCTCTGATCCGACACCGGGCCCCCAGACATCAGCGCGAGCGCGATGCCCGCGTTCAGCACGACGGCGTCGCGGATGGGACCGACGGCTCCCCCGAACACCTCCCGCACGACTCCGGCGTTATGCGCCGGGTCTCCACCCCGCAGGGCCGACAGCGGCGCCGGTGTGACCCCCAGCCGCGTCGGATCGACGACGAATGGGGTCACGGCACCGTCCTGGACCCAACACACCTGCGAGGTGGTCGAGACGGTCAGTTCGTCGAGTCCGTCGTCACCGTGGAAGACGGCCGAGTCCTTGCCGCGGGCGGCGAACACCCCCGCAACCAGAGGCGCCAGCCGACCGTCCGCGACACCGATGGCCGAGAACTGGGGCTGGGCCGGATTGGTCAGCGGCCCCAACAGATTGAAGATCGTCGGCACCGCCAGCTCCTTGCGGGTGCCACCGACGTGCCGCATCGACGGATGGAACACCATAGCGAAGCAGAACGTCATGCCGGCCCGCCCAGCCACCTCGACGACCTGATCGGGCGTCAATGTCAAGTTGACCCCCAGGCTCTCGAGCACATCGGCGGTGCCGGACGAGGAACTGGCCGCCCGGTTCCCGTGTTTGACGACCGTCGCGCCGGCCGCGGCGCACGTGATGGCCGCCATGGTGGAGATATTGACCGTGTGGGCCCGGTCCCCGCCGGTGCCCACGATGTCCAGGCTCGAGCCGGGCACCTCGATGCGACAGGCATGCGCGAGCATCTCGTCCGCGATCGCCGTCAGCTCCGTGACCGTCTCACCCTTCGCGCGCAGGGCGACAAGAAAAGCGGCGACGTGGACCGGACTCGCCGCCCCTTCCATCATCTGGCCCATCGCCCAGGAGGCAGTCTCGGCGTCGAGGTCTCGCCGCGCCAGGAGTGCCGACAGGACGTCGGGCCAGTTGTGCTGATCTGTTGCCATCGGGCGTGGACCGCGCGTCAGAACGGCCGCACAGGGGCCTGCTCCGCCACCTGCGCCACGGTCTTGGCCATCGCGATCGGGTCGATCGGGTGTGGCACGGCGCCGTCCGCGTAGGACCACGCAGCCAGCCAGTCGTCCTGGGGACGACCGGTCAGGACGATGATCGGCGGGCAATCGAAGATCTCGTGTTTGAGCTGGCGGCACATGCCCAGACCGCCGAACGGGGCGGATTCGCCGTCCAGGATCAGTAGGTCGTACTGCCGAGAACCCGCACCCTCCTCCGCAGCGGCCGGGGTCGCGCACTCGAACCACGTCGACACCTCGACGCCGCGTGACGGACGGCGACCCACCGCGAGTCGAACCGCGTCCCGGATCGAGCGGTTATCGCTGTAGAGCAAGACGCGGACCTGCCGTGGCCCGTCGGGACGCGCCACGCTCTGCGAGGTCGACTGCGGGGATGCGCTCATGCGTTCGATCCTACCCGCGGGCACCGGATCGGGTGCCTCAGCTACGTCCATGCCACGCGCATGTCGATGCCCATGTCGACGTCCATGTCGACGTCCATGTCACAAGACTCGATGCGCGCCGACCGTCCGCGCCGCGGACGCCGCCACCGGCGAGCTCGCCACCGCACCCTCGTCCCGCGTCGTTGCGAACGTGGCCTTGGGCCGCCGGCACGACACCCTCCACCGCTCGTCTTCGGCAACGACCGTTGAGCGAGTACTCCCCCGGCGGGCGGGTCGGCGCCCTGGCCGAAGTACGCCTGAACCCGTCCGATGGGGCAATATGTTGCTCGTGGCGACCGCAACTTCTGTGCATTCCAACGCCCCTGGAGGGCGTACCGGCACGATCCCCGGGCACGGCCCGGTGTCTCGGCCTAACATGGCCTCTGTAGGCACGATCGTGTGGCTGTCCAGCGAGCTCATGTTCTTCGCTGGACTGTTCTCGATGTACTTCACGCTGCGCGCTGCGCGTCCCGACGTCTGGGCCGAGGACACGGCCATGCTCAACGTCCCCTACGCGGCGGCCAACACGACGATCCTGGTGGTCTCTTCCGTCTGGTGTCAGCTCGGAGTCTTCGCGGCAGAGCGCGGCCAAGGATCACGGACGGGCAAGCTGCACCAGGTTTCGACGTGGGGCATGCGCGAGTGGTACGTGCTCACTTACGTTTTCGGTGCCGTTTTCGTGTCCGGTCAGATCATCGAGTACGCGACGCTCACCAGCGAGGGTCTGACCCTGAGTCACGACGCGTATACGTCGGCCTTCTACATCACCACCGGCTTCCACGGCATCCACGTGATCGGCGGCCTCATCGCTTTCCTGTTGATCATCGGGCGAAGCTTCACCTCTCGCCGATACACACACAGACAGGCGACAGGCGCGATCGTCACCTCCTACTACTGGCACTTCGTCGACGTGGTTTGGATCGCCCTCTTCATCGTCATTTACATCCTCCGCTGATCGAAGGTCCCCCGCTCCGGTCCCCCCGCCCCACCCCCGCAAGGAAGCTGCCGACGTGAAAGCCCTCTCAGCCCGCCGCCGCCACCCGGTCGCGTTCGTGCTCCTGCTCGTGCTGGGTCTGCTCATGACCGGCGGCATGTATGCCGCCTTCGCCCCCTCGCAGGCCAGCGCGCAGGCACCCGCCGCCGCAAGCGATGACGACGTCAAGAAGGGCGACCAGCTGTTCCTCGCGAATTGCGCTACTTGCCATGGCACGAACGCGACAGGGACCGCCGCCGGTCCGAGCCTCGTGGGGGTCGGCGCGGCCGCGGTCGACTTCCAGGTCGGCACCGGGCGGATGCCGCTGGCCCAGCAAAACACTCAGGCGCTGCGGACGGACAAGATCAAGTACTCGGACGAGCAGATCCGCCAGATGGCCGCCTATGTTGCCTCACTCGGTCCGGGCCCGGCCGTCCCTGACGACAAGTACGCCAGCGGCGAAGGGGCCCAGTTGGCCCGCGGTGGCGAACTGTTCCGGGTCAACTGCTCCATGTGCCATAACTTCGCGGGTTCCGGCGGCGCACTCACGCGCGGGAAGTTCGCCCCCGCGCTGAAGAACCTCGAAGGCAAGCACATCTACGAGGCGATGCTCACGGGCCCACAGTCGATGCCCGTCTTCAACGAAGCGAACATGACGCCTGAAGATAAGCGGGACATCATCGGCTACCTGCACGAGCTCGACAAGAACGAGAACTGGGGTGGCCACGCGCTTGGAAGCTTCGGGCCGGTGGGCGACGGCTTCTTCCTCTGGCTCGTGGCGATCCCGATCATGCTCGGGGCCGCTATCTGGCTCGGCCGCAAGGCCGCCTGACCCCTGCTTCGCCGGACGTCTCACCACGGACAGGAACGACGAATGAACGACAACGGCTCCGACACCCGCTCCCCCGCCGAGCGGGCGCAGGGCTCACCCCGCCCGGATAACCCGCACGTGACCGGCCACGAAGTGTCCATCGATCAAGGTCACGTCGCCGGCACGGGCGAACTCGTGGCCCGCTTCGAGAACCCGGGCCTACCGCCGCACAGGCTGCGGCACGCCGACGTGGACGAAAAGGCCGCCAAGCGTGCCGAAATCCAAGTCACCGTCCTCTTCGTGATCTCGATCGTGGGCACGATCGGCTTCCTCGTCACGTACTTCGTCGTGCCGATGAACACGTTCGTCTGGATCCCGTTCTTTGCGAACCTCAACCTCGCCCACACGCTGTTCGGCCTCTTCCTCGCCATCAGCCTGCTCGGCATCGGTTTCGGGGCAGTCCACTGGGCCAAGACGTTGATGCCCGACGCCGAATCCGTCGAGGAGCGCCACCCCGTCGTCTCCTCGCAAGAGGATCGTCAAGGCCTGGTCGATACGCTGAGCGCCGGCGCGGGGAGCAGCCAGATCACGCGCCGCCCGGCGCTCAAGATCGCGGGCGGCACCGCGCTCGGCATCTTCTCCCTCCCGCTGTTGATGCAGGTCGTCGGTGGACTGGGCGGGGGCAACTATCACAAAGCCACTGACCAGCTGCGTCACACGTTCTGGCAAAAGGGGATGCGGCTCGTCACCGACCCGGAGCTACGACCGATCAAAGCCACGGACGTCACCCTCGGCTCTGTGTTCCACGTCCTGCCCGAGGGCATCGACAAGAACATCAACCAAGAGCCTCAGCCAGGGCAGGAGTTCACCCACGACGAGGACCTAGACCTGATGCAGCGCAAGGCCAAGGCGGCCGTGCTGCTCATGCGCCTCGAGCCGAGCACGTTCGTGAGCGACAAGGCGCGCGACTGGGGCTACTACGGGATCGTCGCGTACAGCAAGATCTGCACTCACGCAGGGTGCCCGGTCGGCCTGTACGAGCAGCAGACGCACCACTTGTTGTGCCCGTGCCACCAGTCGACGTTTGACGTCACGCGGGACTGCCTCGTGATCTTTGGTCCCGCCAAGCGTCCTCTGCCGCAGCTGAAGATTACTGTCGACCAGGAGGGCTACTTGATCGCCGATCAGCCGTTCGATGAGCCTGTCGGCCCGAGCTTCTGGAGCCGTGAGCGCTGATGACCACTACGTCCTCCTCCCACGAATCAGCCACTCACCGGGCGACAG
>CAJDWQ010000002.1_pt1 | contig 79980 bp, 62 predicted proteins | sample 7391641 | NCBI WGS metagenome assembly CAJDWQ01 (sample SAMEA7055718, study PRJEB34461) | soil metagenome | biome: terrestrial ecosystem; feature: Peninsula; material: soil | place: Antarctica | collected 2016
AAGCGCTCGCCGTTGCGCGACAGCGTGGTCGAACTGCGAAGGGTCCTTGACGCGCAGGACTTCGACGAGTCGTTCGCCGCCGAGATCGCGGCGGCCGAGAAGCAAATCCGCGCAGAGCCCACCGCCATGTCGCCGTGACCTCGCCGGCCCAGCAGGTGATCGACGCGGTCTGGCGGATCGAATCCGCCAAGTTGATCGGCACGCTGGGACCGGTGGCTGATCACGCACGGCCTGGCCGCGCTGGAACGGGCCGAGGAGATTGGGGCCACCACCTCCTTGGCAATCCAGGCGAAGATCGCGGCCTGCCACGCCAGAGCAGCCCGTGCTGCGGACACCGACTGGGTGCGCATCGCCTCCCTGTCCGCAGGCGGATCCCTGCGGAGCTGGCCTCGCGGGTGCGTTACGAGAGGCTTGGAACCGATACTTGCAGCGACTCCCCCTGACGCGTTGAGAATCGCGCGCTACCGTGACTCAGGTGGGCGCGGCACCGTGACTTGCGCTGCTGGGAGGACAATGGCTGACGCATCGACAGGGACCGGTGCTTCGCCGCTGACTATGCGGCCCTGGGTTCGTGGCGAGGTGAACGGTGCGGCGGTGCTGGCGTTCGCTGGGATCGCCTGGTTCGGCTGGGCGCAGGACGACCCGCCGTCGACCGGTTCACCCATGGCGGACCCGAGGGTGCGTCGCGGGTACTGGGCCACGGTGGTGGTCGAGGTGGCGCTGATCATCGGTGGGAACCTGCTGCTCGCGGCGGTCGGTCATCCGGCTTATACCGCGGCATGGACGCTGTTCGTCGTGGGCGTCCACTTCGTCCCGTTGGCTAGAATTTTTCATGTTCGTGGTCTTACTGCCACTGGTGTGGCGACGGTGGTCGTCGCGGTGGCTGCGGCGTGTCTGGGCCTCGCCAGCGACTTGGCGCCGAGCGCGTCGGCCGGCGCCGGCGGTGGGGTCGTGTTTTTGGGGTATGCCGCCTGGGTACTCGGGCGTGGACGCCAACCCCAGCCGCAGAGGTGACGCTCGGCAGACGACGACCCCCGAGATGGGTCCGGGCAGTCCGGCCCGTGCTGCCCGCGCCGAGGTGACAGCCGGCGCGGCCTTCGTCCACAGATCGGCGAACAGCTGCCGGGCCTGGTGACGGTCACCTCGCTGGCTGGGCTGCAGGCCGTGACCAAGCCGAGTCATCATCTCGTCAGGAGTGTGCATCCTGCCCAGCCGCCCCACAGAGTGCTAGAGAGGCCGGGGTTGCGCCGTAGCTGGCCCCATGGAGATATCTCGATAGCCTCGTGCCGTGTGTGGCTGCGGTACGACCGGGTCGCAGGAATATCGAGACGAACGGGTGCAATGTGAGGAGACCGAAATGGCCGTTGTGATCGCCGGCTGTGGTGACCTCGGCACCGAAACCGGGCTGCGGTTCGCTGCTATGGGACATCGCGTGATAGGACTGCGACGCTCAGCAGAGAAACTGCCGCGCGGAATCGAAGGACAGTCCGTCGATCTGTCCGCAGAGATACCGACACTGCCCGCGGACACCAGCATCGTGGTGATCGCCATGAGCCCGGATGAGCGCAGCGTCGATGGTTATCGGGCCGCTTACGTCGACAGTGTTCTCCGTGTCGCGCAGGCCATCCATCACGACTGCGCGGTGCCACCGCGTGTCCTGTTCGTTTCGTCGACAGCGGTCTACGGAGTCGACGACGGCGCCTGGGTCGACGCGTCGACGCCGACCGGACCCATCGCGCCGACGGCAGTCGTGTTGCGAGAAGCAGAGGAGACGTTGCTCGAGAAGATCCCCGAGGCAACGATCCTGCGGCTGGGGGGCATTTACGGGCCCGGTCGGAATCGACAGATTGACCGCATTCGTGACGGGCGCGAGACGATTTTGTCCGAACCACGATTCACCAATCAGATCCATCGTGACGATGCTGCTGCGGCCATCGTGCACCTCATGACCATGCGGGACTGGCCGAAGACCGTATACATCGGCGTCGACGACCGCCCCGTCGATCGCCGAGAAATCGTCGAGTTCCTGGCACGCAGTCTTGACCTGCCCGTGCCATCAGTAGCCGCCGCTTCCGCTCGCTCGGCAGGAAGCCGGGGCAAACGATGCCACAACACCCGGCTACGAGAGTCTGGATTCGTGTTCTCCTATCCCACCTACCGGGAAGGGTACGCGGCCGTCCTGGAGGGCGCTGGAGTCCGCCATTCCTAGACGAGTGAGTCCTCTTGCTGCGGGGACCCTGGCGGACGCATGAAGCCTGGTGACGTGCCTTTGGCGTCCGGGGCGGGCCGCAAGGTAGGCTGAGCTAGTCTACCTGTGTGCCTGCGGCACGCTCATGGAGCACCCGATATGACAACGCGTCATGCGCTGTCACACGTGCTCGCTCTCATGGCGCGTCCGATGCAATTGCGCTCGCGCTTGTCGCGGCGACACTCGTTACGTCCCCGTCCGCCGGGGTGCGCGGCTTACACCCGTACCCCCTTGATCCTGTACCCACCAGCGATCCCAGTCCACCATCGGAGCCCCCACTACATGACTGCCAGCCCGGCCATCACGAACATCGCGATCAACGACATCGGTTCTGAGGAAGATCTCCTCGCCGCGATCGACGCCACCATCAAGCACTTCAACGACGGCGACATCGTCGAGGGAGTCATCGTCAAGGTCGACCGGGACGAGGTCCTGCTCGATATCGGCTATAAGACGGAAGGGGTCATCCCCTCCCGCGAGCTGTCCATCAAGCACGACGTCGATCCGAGCGAGGTCGTCACCGTCGGCGATGAGGTCGAGGCCCTCGTCCTGCAAAAGGAGGACAAAGAAGGCCGGCTGATCCTGAGCAAGAAGCGAGCGCAGTACGAGCGCGCGTGGGGCACGATCGAGCGGATCAAGGAAGAGGACGGCGTCGTCACGGGCACCGTCATAGAGGTCGTCAAGGGCGGCCTCATCCTCGACATCGGCCTACGCGGCTTCCTTCCCGCGTCGCTGGTGGAGATGCGCCGTGTGCGCGACCTGCAGCCGTATGTGGGCAAGGAGATCGAGGCGAAGATCATCGAGCTGGACAAGAACCGCAACAACGTGGTTCTGTCTCGCCGGGCGTGGCTGGAGCAGACGCAGTCCGAGGTGCGCACCTCGTTCCTCAAAGAGCTGCAAAAGGGCCAGGTCCGCACCGGCGTGGTCTCCTCGATCGTCAACTTCGGCGCCTTCGTGGACCTCGGCGGGGTCGATGGCCTGGTGCACGTCTCCGAGCTGTCCTGGAAGCACATCGACCACCCGAGCGAGGTCGTCGAGGTGGGCCAGGAAGTCACGGTGGAGGTGCTCGACGTCGACATGGACCGCGAGCGGGTCTCGCTGTCGCTGAAGGCGACGCAGGAAGACCCGTGGCAGCACTTCGCCCGCACCCACGCGATCGGCCAGGTCGTGCCCGGCAAGGTCACCAAGCTGGTGCCGTTCGGCTCGTTCGTGCGCGTCGACGACGGTATCGAGGGCTTGGTGCACATCTCCGAGCTGGCGGAGCGCCACGTGGAGCTGCCCGAGCAGGTCGTCACCGTCGGTGCCGACATCTTCGTCAAGGTGATCGACATCGACCTGGAACGTCGCCGGATCTCCTTGTCCCTCAAGCAGGCCAACGACGCCGCGGTCGCCACGAGCGAGTTCGACCCGACGCTGTACGGCATGGCGGCGGAGTACGACGAGTCGGGCAACTACAAGTACCCCGAGGGCTTCGACCCGGAGTCCAACGAATGGCTGCCGGGGCACGAGGTGGCCCGGGAGCGCTGGGAGAAGCAGTACTCCGAGGCGTACACCCATTGGGAGGCGCACAGCGCCCAGGTCAAGGAGGCTCTTGAGGCCGACGTGGACACTCCCGCCACCGGTGGTGACGTCCCGGCGTCGTATTCGTCGGGCTCGTCCAGTTCGTCGAGTTCGTCGGGTTCTTCCGGCCGCAGCGACCCAACCGGTCCGGCGGAGGGCACGCTGGCCTCTGACGAGGCCCTGGCGGCACTTCGGGAGAAGCTGACCGGTCACTGATCCCGGCCTGCGCCGCGCTGAGGCGTGTGCGCACCGACACAGGCCCGACGGGTTCCGCCCACCAGAACGTGGTGGCGGGGCCCGTCGTGGTCTGGGCAGGGTGAGGGCGTGACGGGATCGGCAGGGCGCGCGGACTTCGACGTACAGGGCCACCGGGGCGCACTCGGCTATCGGCCGGGCAATACCCTGGCGGGCTTCGAGCTGGCGGGGAGACTCGGCGCGTCGGCGGTCGAGCTAGATGTTCGGCTGTCGGCGGACGGCGTCGCCGTGGTCTGGCACGACCCGGTGCTGACCCCTGGAACGTGCATCCCCGAAGATCCCCGGTGGTTGGGGCGCCGGATCGACGAACTGACGGTTGCGCAGCTCGAGCACGTAGACATCGGCTCGCTGACGCACGCCGGGCTGGCCCAACAGACGCCTGCCCCGGGGCAGAAGCTCGTCACGCTCAGCGACGTTCTCTCCCGGGTGTCACATTCGGAGCCCATGATGCGGTTCGTCGTGGAAGTCAAGGTCGACTCCCACGATGCTGCTCAGCGGCGGCGTAGCCCAGAGCTGCTGGAGCGCGCGCTGGACGACATCCATCGCTCGGGCCTCGCCGACCGCGTCGCCGTGCACTCCTTCGACTGGGCGGTGCTGGCCTTCGCGGCCGAACTCGCGCCGCACGTGAAGCGATCAGCCCTCGCGTCCGTACGGGCGAACGGTGCCTGGCTCGGTGACGGCACCGGCCCGGCGGGGGCGGGCTCGGCGGGGTTGCGCGTGGAGGACCTCCCCGCGGCGGCGCGTGACGCCGGCGCCCACATCGTGTGTCCCTATTTCGGCGATGCCATCGACGAGATGCGCGACGATCCCGATGTCGAGCCGCCGGGCCGGGATTTCGTGGACCGGTGTCACGCCGCGGGGCTGACCGTCATCCCGTGGACGGTCGACGCTCCGGCAGACCTCCGGCTCATGGTCGACGCCGGCGTGGATGGGGTGGTCACCAACTACCCGGACCGGGCGCGGGCCGTCGCGGGATGGGGGCGTGGGCAGCCAAGCGCGAACAGCGAAGCGTGAGCGGCGAGGCGCGAGCCGCAACGGATACCCGCGGTGCCCCAGGCGGCTGGCACGCAACCGCTCGCGCGGTGCAGGGCAACTCGCAGGTACCTTTCCGGCGAGGACGAGCGTGTGGAGGTGGTCCGAGACCCTACAGTGAGCACTATGTTGCGCGTTGGTCTCACCGGAGGAATCGGTTCTGGCAAGTCGACCGTGGCGCGCCGCCTCAACGAACGGGGCGCGGTGATCATCGATGCGGACGCGCTGGCACGCGAGGTCGTCGCGCCGGGCACGCCAGGCCTGGCGAGCGTGCGCGAGCGCTTCGGGGTCGAGGTCCTCGGTGAGGACGGCTCCCTGGACCGCCGTGCGTTGGCGGGACTCGTTTTCGAGGACGAGCGAGCCCGGACCGCGCTGGAGGAGATCACCCACCCCCTCGTCGCTGCACGCTGCGCCGATCTGCTCGACGCCGCCGGGCCCGACAGCATCGTGGTCTACGACGTCCCTCTCCTCGTGGAGAACGACCTCGGTCCGGACTATCACGTGGTGGTGGTGACCGACGCGGATCAGCGGACTCGGATGCAGCGACTCGTTCATGAGCGCGGCATGCGCGAGGCGGACGTTCGGGCTCGGATGGCCCGCCAGGCGAGCGACGAACAGCGCTCGGCCGCCGCCGACGTGGTCCTCAACAACGAGGGCACAGTGGATGAGCTGCATGCGGCCGTGGACCGGTTATGGCTCGAGCGCCTGGTGCCGTTCGAGGAGAACCTGCGCAGCCAGACGGTGTTCCGGCGCGAGCTCCCGGTGGTGAGTTCTTACGACGAGGAATGGCCGATTGTCGCCGAGCGCATCGGGAAAAAACTGGTACGGGCGCTGGGCGAGCGAGCGCCCGAGGTCGAACACGTGGGCTCGACAGCAGTGCCCGGAATGCCTGGCAAAGACGCCGTCGACGTGCAGCTCGGAGTCCGGGAGTTGCGCGACGCGGACGATCCTGAGTTCTTGGCCACGATGGGAGCCCTCGGCTTCCCGCGCGTCGACAACATCCGGATGGACCACCCGACCGGCGAGCTGCTGGATCCCTCGTTGTGGGTCAAGCGGTTCCATGGCTCCTGCGACCCGGGCCGGATCGTGCACGTTCACGTTCGCCAGGTCGACAGCGCCGGGTGGCAGTCGGCTCTGCTCTTTCGCGACTGGTTGCGCGCGAACCCCGACGCGGCCGCCGAGTACGTCACGGTGAAATCCGGCCTGGCGTCGCGTACCGCGAACTCCGGGGAGTACGCGGAGGCGAAGGCGCCCTGGTTCGAAGAGATCTGGCCACGGATCACGTCGTGGGCTCAGCATGCGGGCTGGCAGCCATGATCGCGTGTGGTGCAGGGGAGCGACGTTCATGAAGAAGGTCGGCGTTGCTTTCGCAGCGCTGTCGTGCGGCGCCCTGCTCGCTTCGTGTGGGACGACGATCACCGCGTCCGGCCCGACGACGTCCACCGCATCCGCCTCGACGTCCAACGGTACGGAGACGGAGTCCTCGCCGGACAACTCGACGACGCGCGACGCGAGCCCTCCCTCGGCGCCGCCCACGACCACGGCGATCACCCCGGGCACGGTCGCCACGTGTCAGCCTGTCACCGAGAGAGACATCACGGCGCTCCTCGACGGCTGGAATAGCGACGTGAGCAGCGGAGATGCGCGCAAGGTCGTCGAGAATTACGCGCCCGACTCGATCCTCGTCCCCACGGTCTCCAACAGAGTGCGTTCCACGCTGGGCGAGAAGGTGGACTACTTCGAGCAATTTCTTGCCAACAAGCCAGCCGGGACGGTCGACTACTCCGACGTCGACCTGGGCTGCAACATGGCGGTAGACAGCGGCCTATACACGTTCACGTACGGCACGACGGGCGAGAAGGTGCAGGCCCGCTACAGCTTCACCTACCAGTACGAGAACGGGCGGTGGCTGATCGTGAGCCATCACAGCTCCGGGATGCCGGAGATGGACAAGACGCCCACGCAGACGACCTCATCTTCGGGCTGACGGGCTGACGGGCTGACGCCGCGACCAAGAGCGGGCGGATGCTGCAGGCCGGGGCGCCGATGCCCGCAGCGTTGTCAGGGGGCGGCGTTAGGGTTCCTTCATGAGGCCGACCACTGATATCCAGCGCACCGTCGCCCCTATCGAGGTCGTCGCTCCATACCAGCCGTCGGGTGACCAACCCGAGGCGATCGGCGAGCTGACCCGTCGCGTGCGCGCAGGGGAGCAGGACGTCGTGCTGCTCGGCGCCACCGGCACCGGCAAGTCGGCGACGACCGCCTGGCTGATCGAACAGGTGCAGCGGCCGACGCTCGTGCTGGCCCCCAACAAGACGCTCGCGGCGCAGCTGGCCAATGAGTTCCGCGGGCTCTTGCCGCATAACGCGGTCGAGTACTTCGTGAGCTATTACGACTATTACCAGCCCGAGGCGTACGTTCCGCAGTCGGACACGTACATCGAGAAGGACTCCTCGATCAACGAGGAGGTCGAGCGGCTGCGGCACTCCGCCACCAACTCGCTGTTGACCCGTCGCGACGTGGTGGTGGTCGCGTCCGTGTCGTGCATCTATGGCCTCGGCACTCCTCAGGAGTACGTGGATCGGATGGTCCGCCTGCGGGTCGGCCAGGAGATCGGGCGTGACGAGCTGTTGCGACGCTTCGTCCAGATGCAATACATGCGCAACGACCTGGCTTTCAGTCGCGGGACCTTCCGGGTGCGTGGCGACACGGTCGAGATCATTCCTATGTACGAAGAGCTGGCGGTGCGCATCGAGTTCTTCGGGGACGAGATCGAGAGGCTGTACACGCTGCACCCTCTCACCGGGCAGGTGGTCCGGGAGGAACGGGAGATGTACGTGTTCCCGGCGAGCCACTACGTCGCGGGACCTGAGCGCATGCAGCGGGCCGTGTCCGGCATCGAGGTGGAGCTCGCGGCGCGGCTGGACGAGTTCGAGCGTCAGGGCAAGCTACTGGAGGCCCAGCGGCTACGCATGCGGACCACGTACGACGTGGAGATGATGACCACGGTCGGCATGTGCGCCGGAATCGAGAACTACTCGATGCACATCGACGGCCGCGAACGCGGGACGGCCCCCAACTGCCTCCTCGACTACTTCCCCGAGGACTTCCTGCTGGTGATCGACGAGTCCCACGTCACCGTGCCGCAGATCGGCGCGATGTACGAAGGGGATATGTCCCGCAAGCGCACCCTGGTGGACCACGGATTCAGGCTTCCGTCCGCGATGGACAACCGCCCGTTGAGGTGGGAGGAATTCCTCGGACGGATCGGCCAGACCATCTACCTGTCGGCCACCCCGGGTCCTTATGAGCTGGCCAAGTCCGACGGGGTCGTCGAACAGATCATCCGGCCCACCGGCCTCGTGGACCCGGAGATCGTCCTCAAGCCGACCAAGGGTCAGATCGACGACCTGCTGCACGAGATCGGCGAGCGTGCCGCGCGCGATGAGCGCGTCTTGGTCACCACGCTGACCAAGAAGATGTCCGAGGATCTCACCGACTACCTGCTCGAGCGGGGCGTACGGGTGCGCTACTTGCACTCCGAGGTCGACACGCTGCGGCGGGTGGAGTTGCTGCGTGAGTTGCGGCTGGGGGAGTACGACGTGCTGGTCGGCATCAACCTGCTGCGGGAGGGTCTCGACTTGCCTGAGGTGTCCCTCGTCAGCATCCTCGACGCCGACAAGGAGGGCTTTCTGCGCTCGACCCGCAGCCTGATCCAGACGATCGGTCGGGCGGCGCGCAACGTGTCCGGGCAGGTGCACATGTACGCGGACAACGTCACGCCGTCGATGCGCGACGCCATCGAGGAGACGGCGCGGCGTCGTGTGAAGCAGGTGGCGTACAACGAGGCGCGCGGCATCGACCCGCAACCGCTGCGCAAGAAGATCGCGGATATCACCGACTTGTTGCAGCGAGAGGACGCCGACACCGATGCTCTCATGGGGTCTGGGCGCAACCAGTCGCGCGGCAAGTCCGGCGGCGGCCGCGCACGGCTCGGGGGACGCGGGGCGGCCATGGCGGACGCCGGAACCTCCGCCGGGGGAAGGTCGGCCCTCGACGCCTCCACGTTGGCGGCCGGTGACCTGGCCGACCTCATCCACGAACTGACGACGCAGATGCACGGCGCGGCGGGAGATCTCCAGTTCGAGCTGGCGGCGCGCATCCGCGACGAAGTGTCCGACCTCAAAAAGGAACTTCGTCAGATGCGGAGCGCCGCGCTCTAGCAGAGCCTTGCGGCTAAGCTCGACGCGGGCCTGGACGGATCCTCCTGGACCTGACCCTCACCTGAAGGAACCCCTGCCTCGTGAACCTTCCCCTCTGGGTCTGGATCGTCACACTCGGCGTCACGATCACGTTCTTGCTCGTCGACATCCTCGTCATCGCTCGCCGTCCGCACATCCCCTCGATGGGCGAATGCGCGCGGCATCTTGCCTTCTTCGTCGGATCGGCCGTGGTGTTCGGTATCGGCGTGTGGGTCTTCGCCGGCGGTCGATACGGCGCGGAGTTCTTCGCGGGGTGGTTGACCGAGTACTCACTCTCGATCGACAACCTCTTCATCTTCCTCATCATCATGGCGAAGTTCGGGGTGCCTGAGAAGTTGCAGCAGAGCGCCCTGATGGTCGGGATCGTCATCGCGTTGATCCTGCGGGCCGTGTTTATCGCCGTGGGTGCCGCTCTGATCAACCAGTTCGCCTGGGTCTTCTACATCTTCGGGGCCTTCCTCATCTACACCGCCTTCAAGCTCCTCAAGGAGTCGGCGTCCTCCAACGACGATGAGGAATTCGAGGAGAGCGCGCTGCTGCAGTGGGTGGTGCGTCGGTTCCCGGCCACCGAATCCTGGGAATTCGGCACCAAGTTGTTCGGCCGGATCGACGGCAAGAGATACATGACGCCGATGTTCATCGTGATCCTGGCGTTGGGTACGACCGACCTGCTCTTCGCGCTCGATTCGATCCCCGCGATCTTCGGGCTGACCCAAGAGCCGTTCCTCGTGCTGATGGCGAACGTCTTCGCGCTGATGGGCCTGCGCCAGCTGTACTTCCTGATCGGCGGCCTGCTGAAGCGGCTGGTCTACCTCGGGTTGGGCCTGTCTGTGCTGCTCGCGTTCATCGGCGTGAAGCTGGTCTTCCACGCCCTGCACGAGAACACGCTTGGGTTCATCAACGGAGGCGAGGGCGTGCAAGCGGTGCCCGAGATCCCGATCAGTGTGTCCCTCGGCGCGATCGTGCTCATCCTGGGTGTCACCACGGCGGCCAGCCTGCTGAAGTCGGCGCGGGATCAGAGGGCGCAGCTCACGCGCGACGACCTCAGGCACTGATCGCGCTGAGCGCATTCCGCACGCTCGCCCGCTCAGCGACGGCGCTCTGGGCGAAGGCCGGGTGCTGTCTACCGGATCCCCGGACAGCCCGCGAGGGGCCGGTCGCACCGAAGCTCGCCGGCCTTGACGTGCGCAGAGTTACCCGTGAGTATGGATACCAGGCTGCCTCGCCAACCGACCGCGCGGAGGCCTGGCCGCTGGGCAGACGCGCACGGTGCGAGACGGGCCGCCTCACATGCGTACCCGATGCTCGGCCGTCCGCAGCCCGCCGCGGGAAGCACCCACCCGTACGTCAGGAGCGACCATGCCGCGCAACCTGTACAGCGAAGAGCACGAGGACTTCCGCAAGTCCGTCCGTGAGTTTGTCGACCGAACCCTCAAGCCCCGCGCCGAGGCCATGATCGCCGAGCATGTCATCGCGCGCGATATCTGGCTCGAAGCCGGCCGGCAGGGCTTCTTCGGGCTGTCCATCCCGGAAGAGTACGGGGGCGCGGGCGTCGACGACTATCGATTCAACGCCGTCTTCGCCGAGGAGATGGGCAAGTTCACTGCCGCGGCCGCATCGTGTTTCGGGATCCACTCTGACATCACCGCACCGTACATCGTCCACATGGGCACCGATGAGCAGAAGCAGCGATGGCTGCCCGGCGTCGCTTCGGGTGAGACGATCCTCGCGATCGGCATGACCGAGCCGTCGGGCGGCTCGGACCTGGCAGCGTTGAAGTCGACGGCTGTCCAGGAAGGAGACGACTGGGTCCTCAACGGCTCCAAGACGTTTATCACCAACGGACACCAATGCGACCTGGCCGTGGTCGCCGTGCGCACCGACCCGGCCAAGGGCGCCAAAGGCATCTCTCTTCTCATGCTTGAGAAGGACATGGCCGGCTTCACGAAGGGCCAACCGCTCGACAAAGTGGGCCAGGTCGAGTCCGACACCTCGGAGCTGTTCTTCGACAACGTCCGCGTCCCGGCGCGCAACCTGCTCGGCGATGAGGGCATGGGTTTCATCGCCATGATGCAGCACCTGCCGCAGGAGCGCATCGGCAACGCGATCGCGAACCGGTTGAGGTCGCCGAGGCCTACCTCGACGACTGCGTCGCGGCGCACCTCCAAGGCCGGCTCACGGCGGTCGATGCGGCGAAGGCGAAGTGGTGGGCGGCCCAGGTCCAATGCGACGTCCTCGACGAGTGCGTCCAACTGCACGGGGGATACGGCTTCATGAACGAGTACCGGGTGGCCCGCGCATGGCGCGACGCCCGCGTGCACAAGATCTGGGCCGGCACGAACGAGATCATGAAGGAGCTCATCGGGCGCGACCTCGGCCTGTAGCCCGGGCCTCCTTCCGCCGTTTCGGGGTCAGGGTGACGGCGGTCGAGGCGAGCACGACCAGCGCCATCCCGGCCAACTGCATGGACTGCATGGACTGCCCGAGCACGACGAGGCCGGCGATCGAGGCCGCTGCCGGCTCCAGGCTCAGCAGGATGCCGAACACCCGCGGGTTCAGGTAACGCAACGCGAACAGCTCGAGGGAGTACGGGAACACGGACGAGAGCATCGCGATGACGAACCCGAGGCCCACGGCTTTGAGGTCCAACAGCACGGCGCCGTCGACGGCCAGCCCCACCGGGAGGGTGATGGCCGCGGCCACGACCATCGCCAGGGCGAGACCCTGGGCGCCGGGGAAGCGCCGTCCCGTTCGCCCCGAGAGCAGGATGTACGACGCCCACGAGATGCCCGCGAGGAGTGCCAGGAGGATGCCGACGAGGTCCACGGTGTCCCAGGACTCGGTCAACACGTTCGACGTCAGGACGACCCCGGCGGCGGCGACGAGCACGGCGACACCGTCGAGCCAGTGCCGCGACAGCATGGCGGCGAGCCCTAACGGCCCGATGAACTCGATCGTCACCGCGACGCCGACCGGCAGGCGCGCGATGGCCGCGAAGAACGCGCTATTCATGGCAGCGAGCGCGAACCCGAACATCAGCACGGTCAGCCAGTCCGACCGCGAGTACCCCCGGATACTCGGGCGGGTCCACGCGACCATCACCACCGCGGCGATGGACAACCGCAGCGCAACCGACCCGAACACCCCCACGAGGTGGATCAGGTAGACCGCCATCGCGCCGCCGAACTGCACGGAGAAGATCGCGACGACGACGAGCCCGATCGGGTAGGCCGGGTGCGCCGGCTTGACGAGGACGCGAGAGGTGGGGTCAGCCGGGGTCACCGGGCCATTCTGCCCGTCGCTCGAACGAGCGGCACCCGTCTTGCCTGTGGCGCCGCGGGGAGCTCACCAGCCCCGGGCGCGCCACTCCGGCAGGTGCGGACGTTCCGCGCCGAGGGTGGTGTCCAGCCCGTGTCCGGGGTAGACCCATGCGTCGTCGCCGAACACGCCGAACAGCCGTTCCTCGACGTCGTCGATCAGCTGGCGGAAGTGATCATCGTTGCCGAAGGTGTTGCCTACCCCGCCGGGAAACAAGCTGTCGCCGACGAACAGGTGGGCGCGCCCATCGGGTTCGGTCCAGCTGAGCGCGACCGCTCCGGGCGTGTGGCCGCGCAGATGGGTCACCCCGAACGTCAGGGCCCCGAGTCGCACGCCGTCGCCGTGCTCCAGTCGCCGGTCTGGCTCGACGGGCAGGGCGTCGGCGTCATAGAGCCCCGCGAGCGTCGTCGCGCCGGTCGCCTTCGTGAGTTCCTTGAGCGCTCGGACGTGGTCTTGATGCCGGTGGGTCGTGAGGATCGTCGAGATCTCACCGGTGCCTTCCTCGGCGAGACGTTGGAGCCGCGCAGCGTCGTTGGCCGCGTCGATCAGCATCTGCTCGCCGCTGGCCATGCAGGTCAACAAGTAACAGTTGTTGTCCGTCGGGCCGACGCTCGCCTTGCGGATCGTCAGGCCGGGGAGGGTCCGGACGTTCGAGGGGCCGCCTTCGGCGACGGTGCCGGTGTAACGCATGTGGTCTCCTTCGAGGGCGCGGGTACGAGGCGTGCCGCGGGCGTCAGCCCCACGTGATCACATCGGGCAGCGGCCCGCCGCCCTCGACCCGTAGCCCCGGGCCGAGGGCACCGCGGGTCGTCCACGCGAGGAGCTCGCCGAGCGTGCCGTGCACGACGACGGCTCCGTCGCCGATGACCAGGAACCGCCCGTCTTCGGCCTGCAACGTGAGGCCGGGGCCGTCAGGGCGGGCGGTGAAGCGTCGGGCGGTGTCCTCCAGGGCGGCCGCGAGGGTCTCGGGGTGGGCCTCGTCCAGAGTCCACTCTGTCGCCAGGTCGAAGTGGTGGACGATCACCTCGGTGGTGCGCCGACGGGGCAACTCGAACGGGGAGATGACCCGGCCGTTACGCATGGTGACTTCCTTGCTGGCGAGTCCGCGGCCGAGGGCGGTCAGGGCCGCGCGGCATCGCGCGGCGCTCTCCCGGACATCCGCGATCAGCCGCGGCAGGTCCTGGCGGGCGCTCGTCTCGATACCCTCCTCCCGCGCATCGTCCGACGCGTACTGAGGCGTGACCAGGCCCGTCATCGCCCAGGTGGCCAGACTCACCATGCTGTCCGCATGGCGCGCGACGTGCCCGAGCACGTGCGCACGTGTCCACCCTTCGCAGCGGGACGACGCGTGCAGGTCGTCCGGCGTGAAACGCGCCGCGGTCGCAAGCAGGCTCGTCGTTTCGGCGTCGAGCCGGGCGATGTCCGCGACGAGGGTTTTTTGGCCTGGTGCGTCGTGGGGGGTCATGGCGCCAGTCTGCCGCAGAGCACGAGCAGCGCCCAGCGCACCGTTGTGCCGGCTCCTCACCCTCCCAGGGAAGCGCGCCATGACGTGCAGCACCGACGACGCCGGACCCGTGGAGTCAGGGTGTGACGGCCGGGTGGAGGACGACGCAGCAGCGGCCCTCACGCGGAGACAGTTCAGCCCGGCCCGTGGGCTCACCCGCGCCTTCGAGCAGGCCCCTGATGAGGTCGAGGTTGAGCGAGCAGACCAGGTTGGTGTGGGTCTGGGAAAGCTGATGGAAAGGGCAGTTGCGCATCTCGAGGCCTCCGTCGTGCGCGTCGGCCGGTTCGTAACCGAGTGCGTGTAGCGCTGTGTCCACGTCTCCGCCGGCGCTCTTCGCCGCGGCGCGACCGGCGTGGCGGGCCTCGCGGGCTGCCGCGATACGCACCGATCCCGACGGGTCCGCCTCGACGGCGGCGGCCAGCAAACCGGCCATCAGCAGGTAGCTGCGAGTCGGCAGCGTGACGGCCAACTCCCGTCCCGCGCGCGTGTAGTGCTTCGCCGGCCGCCCGGCCCCAGGGCCGCCCCTGCGCCCTGTGGGTCGGGCGTATCCGGCCTCGATCAGCCCGGCGTCGGTCAGTTTGTCCAGGTGGTAGGCGGCAAGAGTACGCGTGATGCCCGTGGCGGCGGCGGCGCTTTCTCTCGTGACGGGGGCTCGCTGCGCAGCGACGTGCTCGTACAGGCGACGCCGCACCGGGTCGACCAGGTTGCTCAGTGGCAGCAGGGCGTCCAGACCGCCGTGCCTTCTCTTCTTCACCTGAAAAATCTATCACCAATCAGTGTTGACAGCCGGTTCGATCCGCGGGACTCTAGCGCTAAGGAGCACTATTAATAGAAGGGGTTCGCGATGACTACCTCACGTGTCGACCTTCCGGAGAGCACACTGCCGGATTTGCTCCACCGCGCCCGCCGCGACCCCGCGTACGCCGCCTTCGTGGCGTTGCGCGTCGGCTACGTCGTGCTTCCGTTGTGGATGGGGATCGACAAATACGTCAAGGTGCTGAACACCGATTGGCCCGGCTACCTGGCCCCGTGGATCGTGAATCTGCTGCCGTTCTCGGCGCAGACGGCGATGTACGTCGTGGGTGCGGTGGAGATCCTGGCCGCGGTCCTGGTCGCCCTCAAGCCGCGCTACGCCGCCTATGTCGTGGCGGCGTGGCTGGCGGGCATCATCATCAACCTGCTGACCTTCCCCGGCTTCTACGACGTCGCGCTTCGTGACGTCGGGCTGCTGGTCGGGGCGTTGGCGCTGGCTTTCCTCGCCGCGGTCTACGACCGACCTTGGAGTCGGGCGGGCGCCGCAGACCACCACGCCAGGACGGAACGGTCCCGATGATGGAACCGGTCACCACACTCCAGCTGATCGAACATGACCTCCAGCCCGACCTGGACCGGGCCGAGGAGGCGGCCGTCGCGTTCTTGCAGGCCCTCGGTGTCGGCACGGACGCCCCGGGCCTGGCCCGGACACCGCGACGGATGGCGCGGGCCTGGGCCGAGATGCTCACTCCGCGACCGTTCGAGCTGACCACCTTCCCCAACGATGAGGGCTACGACGAACTGGTTCTGGCCCGGGACATCCCGTTCCGGTCGGTGTGTGAGCATCACCTGATGCCGTTCACCGGCGTGGCCCATGTCGGCTATCTACCCGCGCAGCGCATCCTGGGGTTGTCGAAGCTCTCTCGGGTGGTGGAGCTGTTCGCTTGTCGCCCGCAGACGCAGGAGCGGCTGACCAAGCAGGTCGCGGACTGGCTACAGGTGAACCTGGCACCTCGGGCGGTCGGGGTGGTGATCGCCGCCGAGCACTCGTGTATGACGCTGCGCGGCGCGCATGCGACCGGTTCCAGCACGGTGACATCTACGCTGTTGGGGCGGCTGCGCGACGACCCCGCCTCGCGGTTGGAGTTCCTCTCCCTGTCTGGCGCAGTTCCGTGAGCTGCGCGACAGTGGTCAACGACGTCGAAGTACCCACGGTTGCGTCGGCTACGACGCTCGTGGTCGATACAGATCGGAGACGATGATGGGTGACTCAAGGTTCGTGATCGTCGGCGGCGGGCTCGCAGGGGCCAAGACCGCAGAAGGACTACGGGAGGGCGGCTACACCGGTTCGATCGTGCTTGTCGGTGCCGAAGCCCACCTGCCGTACGAGCGGCCGCCACTGTCGAAGGACTATCTGGCCGGTACCGCCGAGCGTGAGTCCATGGATGTCCACGACCGGCAGTGGTACGCCGATCACGACGTCGAGCTGCGCCTGGGCGTGCCCGCGGTGCAGATCGACCGGGACGCGCACGAGGTCGTGCTGCGGGACGGTGCTCGGGTCGGCTACGACCAGCTGGTCCTGGCGACCGGTTCGCGGGCCCGACACATCGATGTCCCGGGCAGCGACGCCGACGGCGTCGTGTACTTGCGCGATGTCGATGACAGCGACGCCCTCGGGGCGGCGCTCGGCCAGGCCAGACGCGTCGTGCTCATCGGCGCCGGGTGGATCGGGCTGGAGGTCGCGGCCAACGCGCGCCAGCGCGGTCTGGAGGTCGATGTGGTCGAGCACGCGCGGCTTCCTCTACTGCGGGTCATGGGCGTCGAGCTCGCGCAGATGTTCGCAGACCTGCACCGCGAGCACGGGGTGACCTTCCACTTCGAGGCGAGCATCGCCGGCATCGAGGTCGCCGACGGTCGGGCGACCGGCGTCACCCTCGGTGATGGCACCCGGTTGCCGGCGGACCTCGTGGTCGTCGGGATCGGTGCGCAGCCGAACGTCGAGCTTGCGCGTGACGCCGGTCTGGAGGTGGACAACGGGGTCCTCGTCGACGCGTACCTGCGCACCAATGACCCCCAGATCTTTGCCGTGGGAGACATCGCGGCCGAGGAGCACCCGGCGCTCGGCCGGGTCCGAGTGGAGCACTGGGCCAACGCCGCGAATCAGCCCGCCGCCGTGGCCGCCACAGTCACCGGCACACCGACCCCCTATGACGAGCAGCCGTACTTCTTCACCGACCAGTACGACCTGGGCATGGAGTACCGCGGCTACGTCCCGCCCGGCGTCGAACCGACGGTCGTCGTCCGCGGCGACCGCGACACCCGAGAGCTGCTCGCCTTCTGGTTGTCCCCGGAAGAGAAGGTGTTGGCCGCGATGAACGTCAACGTCTGGGACGCCGGCGACCAGATCGCCGCGCTGCTCGGCGCAGGCCCGGTGGATCCGCAGCGGCTGGCCGACCCCGGCGCCCCGCTCGAACGGACGCTGCGATGAATCCCGCGCAGCAACTTCACCAGGCGGGGCAGAGTCTGTGGCTGGACTCGATCAACCGCAAGATGCTCCAGGACGGAACGTTGATCCGGTACATCCGCGACTTCGCGCTGACCGGGCTCACGTCCAACCCCACTATCCTCGGCCATGCCATGGCTGCCAGCTCCGACTATGACGACTCGCTGCGGGCCCACCTCGCGGCCGGAACACGAGAGCCCGAAGAACTGGTGTTCTCCGTCGCGATGGAGGACATCACGGCGGCAGCGGACCTGTTCCGCCCGGTGTGGGAGCGCACCGACGGTGTCGATGGGTACGTCTCGATCGAGGTGCCGCCTGGCCTGGCCTACGACACCGACCGCAGCATCGAGGTGGCCCGCCGATTGCACCAGCAAGCGGACCGGCCGAACGTGCTGGTGAAGATCCCCGGCACCCCCCAGGGCTTGCTGGCGATGGAGGAGCTGGTGGCCGAAGGCATCGGGATCAACGTGACCCTGTTGTTCTCCGACGCGCACTACCAGCAGACCGCGCAGGCGTATCTCCGGGCGCTGGAACGGCGGGCGGAGGCCGGTCAGCCGCTCGACGTGCCCTCGGTGGCCTCGTTGTTCGTCAGCCGTTGGGATACGGCCGCCGACCAGCTGCTGCCTCCGGGGCTGCATGGGCGCCTCGGGCTGGCCGTCACCCAGCAGGTCTACGCCTCCTACCGCGCGCTGCTGTCCGAGCAGCGGTGGACCACGCTGGCCGCGGCGGGCGCCCGTCCACAACGGGTGCTGTGGGCCTCGACCTCGACCAAGGATCCGGACCGACCCGACACCTACTACCTGGAAAAGCTCGCAGCCCCGGACACCATCAACACGATGCCCGAAAAGACGCTGCTCGCCTATGCCGACCACGGTGGCCCGGTGGAGCTGATGCATCCGGAGGACGCGGAGACCGATCGGGGCCTCGCGGAGGTGGCCTCCCACGGGATCGACATCGACGCGCTGGGGCAGTCCCTGCAACGCCAGGGCGCGCACGCGTTCGAGGCGGATTGGGCGACGTTGGTGGAGGCGATCTCCGGCAAGGTCGAATCCCTCGATCCGGGTGATCTGGACGTGCTGGGCCCATCGGCTTCCGGCGTCATATCGAGCAGCGAGCGCTGACGGGTTGTCCGGCTCGGGGAGGGGAAGCGGCGCGGCACAGCCCGACGAGGCGGCGATCCCGGGTTGGGCTGCGTCTGCTGCGCACGCGTTGTCACCCCAACGGACCGATGGGTACGCCCCGATCGAGCATTACGCGGCCATCGGCGACGGTCGCACGGTGGCGCTGGTGGCCGCGGACGGGGCGATCGACTGGTGGTGTCTGCCCGACGTCGACTCGGCCGCAGTGTGCTGGGCGTTGCTCGACGCCGAACGTGGCGGGCGGTTCATCGTGCACCCCACCATCCCCTACACGGTGCGACGACGGTATCTGCCGAACACCAACGTGCTGGAGACGACCTTCGCCACGCCCACCGGAGCCATCCGGGTCACCGACGCGCTGCTGCTCGGCTACCCGGGCCTGGCGCCCATGCGTGAGCTCTACCGACGAGTCGACGGGGTGTCCGGCCGGGTGCCGGTGCGCTGGCAGTTTGCGCCGCGTTTCGACTTCGGCCGCACCCCGACGCGACTGGTCTGGCGCGCGGGGGTCCCGGTGGCCGAAGGACGAGGACAGGCCGTGGCCGTGTGCTCCTGGGGAGCCGGGGATCCGGAGCTCACCGGCGATGACGTCGGCGGCCACTTCTTTTTGGAGGCGGGCGATTCGGCCGGCCTGCTTCTCTCCTTCGCGCACGAAGAACCGCTGGTGCTGCCACCCCGGGCCGCGATCGAGGACCGCCTGCGGGAGACCTGTCGCAGCTGGCAACAGTGGGCTGAGAGTCGTCGCTACGAGGGCCGGTGGCGTGACGCCGTGGTGCGCAGTGCCCTGGCGCTCAAGTTGCTGGTCTACGCCCCCTCGGGGGCCCTGGCTGCGGCGGCCACGACCGCGCTGCCTGAACTCATTGGCGGGGAGCGCAACTGGGATTATCGCTACTGCTGGGTGCGCGATTCCGCGTTCATCCTGGACACGCTGACGTCGCTGGGGTGCGCACCGGAGGCTGAGGCCTTCTTCTGGTGGCTCATGCACGCCAGTCAGCTGACCCACCCGCGTCTGCAGGTCCTTTACCGCCTCGACGGTGGCGCCGAGGCGCGGGAAACCGAGTTGGCCCTGGACGGCTACCGCGGATCCCGCCCGGTACGACTGGGCAACGCCGCTCAGGACCAGCTCCAGCTTGACGTCTATGGCTACCTCCTGGAGACGGCCTGGCGATACGCCCACTCCTGCGGCACCCTCGACCGCGAGATCGCACGGCGGTTGGCCCAAACCGCTGACCTCGTGGCCGAGATCTGGAGGCAACCAGACTCCGGAATCTGGGAGGTACGCAGTGAAGCGCAACACTTCACCCAATCCAAGATGATGTGCGCCCTCGCGCTCGAACGGGCCGTCGCGCTGGCCGAACTCGGTGTCCTGCCCAGCCGGCATGTTCCTCGCTGGCAGGCCGAAGCACGCGCTGTGCGCGACTTCATCGACGCGAACTGCTGGTCGGAAGAGGCCGGGAGCTACGTGCGCGCCGCGGGCAGCATCGACCTGGACGCCTCGATCCTCATCGGGGTGTTGTTCGACTACGCACCGCCTGGCGACGAGCGGATCCGCGGCACCGTGGACGCCATCGCCGAGCGGCTGACGCACGGCCCGTACGTGTCGCGGTACACCGGTGACGACGGACTGACGGGAACCGAGGGGGCGTTCCTCGCCTGCTCGTTCTGGCTGGTCGAGGCGCTAGCCCGGACCGGCCGGCGAGCCCGGGCGACCGCCATGTTCGAGCAGTTGCTCGCCCGGGCCAACGACGTCGGTCTGTACTCCGAGGAGGTCGACCCCGTCACGGGTGCGTTCCTCGGCAACTTCCCCCAGGGACTCACCCACCTCGCGTTGATCAGCGCGGCACGAGTCCTGACGAAGGAGAACCAGCCATGATCGTCTGGGGCGCGGTCGCGGGAGGCTTCGCAGGCACGCTGGTGCTCACCACCGTATTGCGCGCCGCGAGCGAACTGTCCTGGACCCGCATCGATCTGCCCTTCCTGCTGGGCACCGCCCTGACCAGCGATCGCAACCGCGCCAAGGCGCTGGGTTACCTTCTGCACTTCGTGTTCGGCCAGTTGTTCGCCCTGGGCTACCTCGCAATGTTCGTCGTGGTCGGCCACTCCGGGTGGGTCCTGGGGGCAGTCCTCGGCCTCGCGCACGGGTTGTTCTCCATCACGGCCTTGGTCAACGTGCTCTTGCCGCTGGTGCACCCGCGGATGGGCTCGACGTACAGCGCCGCCGGGTCCGCACCCCTTCTGGAGCCACCGGGGTTCTTGATGCGCAACTACGGCGCGCGGACACCGGAGATCACGATCGCAGCCCACATCGCGTACGGCGCGCTCGTCGGCGGACTGGCCTCGCTGGCGACGTGATGTTGGTTGAGGTGACCGACGTCCGGCGACATTGACCCTCGAGGACTGCCCTCGAATCGCTGTCCGTCACCGTGCCCGGCCCGCCGGCCGATGGGCTCGAAGCGTTGTCGGCAGCCCCGCATACGATGGCTCTCGTGCCACCAGCCCCTGCCCCGCACCCGCCGACGGCGATCTCCCTCGGCGGCCTCCCGGCGCCCGACACGGCTGCGCCGCAGCACCCCGCGCATGACCACCTGGTCGTGCGCGGGGCGCGGGAACACAACCTCAAGAACGTATCCATCGAGATCCCTCGGGACGCACTCGTGGTCTTCACGGGCCTGTCGGGGTCCGGCAAGTCGTCCTTGGCGTTCGACACGATCTTCGCGGAGGGCCAGCGGCGTTACGTGGAATCGTTGTCCGCCTACGCTCGTCAGTTCCTCGGGCAAATGGACAAGCCGGACGTGGACTTCATCGAGGGGCTGTCCCCGGCGGTGTCGATCGACCAGAAGTCGACCAACCGGAACCCACGATCCACGGTCGGCACGATCACGGAGGTGTACGACTACCTCCGCTTGCTCTTCGCGCGCGCCGGCACCCCACATTGTCCGGTCTGCGGGGAACGAATCACCCGGCAGAGCCCGCAGCAGATCGTGGACCAGCTGGTCACGCTGCCGGAGCGCACCCGGTTCCAGGTGCTCGCCCCGATCGTGCGTGGCCGCAAGGGGGAGTTCGTCGACCTGTTCGCAGAGTTGGTCACGAAGGGATTCACGAGGGCCCGTGTCGACCGCGAGGTGGTTCTTCTCGCCGAGCCACCGACGTTGGAAAAGCAGAAGAAGCACACGATCGACGTCATCGTCGACCGTCTTGTCGCCAAAGGCCAGGACGTCGGGGCGAAGCGGCGGCTGACCGACTCGGTCGAGACGGCGCTCGGCCTGTCGGGCGGGATCGTCGTCGTCGACCTGCTGGACGCGGGCGCATCGCCCGCCGAGGGCGCATCGTCGAAAGCTGCACAGCCGACGGAGCTGCGCTTCTCGGAGCGGATGGCCTGCCCTAACGAGCACCCGCTGTCGATCGACGACATCGAGCCGCGCAGCTTCTCGTTCAACAGTCCGTACGGGGCATGCCCGGTCTGCACGGGCATGGGCACCGAGCTGGAGGTGGACTCGTCGCTGCTCGTCCCTGACGAGGAGCTGACCCTGCGGCAGGGGGCGGTCGCACCGTGGGCGCAGGGAAAAGGGATGCAGGACTACCAGGAGCGCGTCGTCGAAGCCCTGTCCGAGGACCTGAAGTTCTCTTTGGACGTGCCGTGGCGCACGCTTCCCGAGCGGGCCAGGGAGGCCCTGCTTCACGGCAGCGATTACAAGGTCCACGTGAAGTACCGCAATCGCTTCGGCCGGGAACGTTCCTACACGACGGGCTTCGAGGGTGCCGTCTCGATGGTGAGGCGTCGCCACGGCGAGACGGAGTCCGACTACGCGCGGGATCGGTACGAGGGCTACATGCGCCAGGTGCCGTGCCCCGCCTGCCAAGGCGCCCGGCTCAAACCCGAATCGCTGTCCGTCTTGATCGCGGGCCGGAGCATCGCTCAGGTGTGCGCGTTGTCCATCGCGGAGTGCGCCGCATTCCTTCGTGGCATGACGCTGGGAGAGCGGGAGGCGCAGATCGCGGATCGGGTGGTGAAGGAGATCGGCGCTCGGCTCGGGTTCCTGCTCGACGTCGGCCTCACCTACCTGTCGCTCGACCGCCCCGCCGCGACCCTGTCCGGCGGGGAGGCCCAACGGATCCGCCTCGCCACCCAGATCGGCTCAGGGCTGGTCGGTGTCCTCTACGTGCTCGACGAGCCATCCATCGGCCTGCACCAACGCGACAACCACCTGCTGATCCAGACCTTGACCCGGCTGCGCGACCTCGGCAACACCCTCATCGTGGTGGAGCACGACGAGGACACTATTTCTAGCGCGGACTGGATCGTCGACATCGGCCCGGGAGCGGGGGAGCACGGCGGCCACGTCGTCCACTCCGGCTCGTTGGCCGGGCTGATCGCCTGCGGGGAGTCGGTGACCGGGGCCTACCTGAGTGGACGGCGCTCGATCCCGCTGCCCGCCCGTCGCCGGCCCACCGATCCGGGCCGTCAGGTCTCGGTCCTCGGGGCGACGCAGAACAACCTGCGCGATGTCGACGTCAGCTTCCCCCTCGGGACGTTCGTGGCGGTCACGGGAGTGAGTGGTTCGGGCAAGTCCACGCTGGTCAACGACATTCTCTACCACGTGCTCGCCAACCGGCTGAACAACGCTCGGCACGTGCCCGGGCGGCACCGGACCGTGACCGGCCTGGAGCACCTCGACAAGGTCGTCCACGTCGACCAGGGCCCGATCGGCCGGACACCGCGCAGCAACCCCGCCACGTACACCGGGGTCTTCGACCACGTGCGGCGACTCTTCGCGGAGACGATGGAGGCGAAGGTCCGCGGCTACCTACCGGGTCGCTTCTCGTTCAACGTCAAGGGTGGCCGCTGCGACGCCTGTTCCGGTGACGGGACGCTCAAGATCGAGATGAACTTCCTGCCCGATGTGTACGTGCCCTGCGAGGTGTGCCATGGGGCCCGGTACAACCGGGAGACGCTCGAGGTGCACTTCAAAGGCAAGACGATCGCCGACGTGCTCGACATGCCCATCGAGGAGGCCGCGGAGTTCTTCGCCGCCGTTCCGGCGATCTCGCGACACCTGACGACCCTCAACGACGTCGGGCTCGGGTACGTGCGTCTAGGGCAGGCGGCCACCACGTTGTCGGGCGGCGAGGCGCAACGGGTGAAGCTCGCCTCCGAGCTGCAGAAGCGGTCGACGGGGCGGACCGTCTACGTGCTGGACGAACCCACCACCGGGCTGCATTTCGAGGACATCCGCAAGCTGCTGCTCGTGCTGCAAGGGCTCGTCGACAAAGGCAACACGGTCATCGTGATCGAGCACAACCTGGACGTCATCAAGAACGCCGACTGGGTCGTCGACATGGGCCCCGAAGGCGGCGACGGGGGCGGCGCGGTCGTGACGGCCGGAACCCCCGAGCAGGTGGCCGACTGCGAGGTGAGCTACACGGGACGGTTCCTCGCCCCGATCCTGGAGCGGGACGGTCACGCCCTTCCCGCGTCCGGAGCCGCCGGAGGCGCCACCCCGGGCGACGCGCATGAGACGGATGGCGGGGAGCACGAAACTGGCGGCGGCGCTCGGGTCCTGACCGCGGCCGAGCCGGCGACCCGGGCGAGCGTGGCGTCGGCGCGTAAGCCGCCACGCCCCACCGCGGGCAGCCCAGCCAAGGTCGGTCGCGCGGCAAAGCCCCGCGCCAGCGCGGCGGTTCGTCGCGCCCGTCAGGCGTGACGCGTGGCCCCGCTCGCCCACGGCGCCGCATGACCTCGCAGTCGGCCCCCAGGCGTGCGGGGCCGACTCTGAGGCCCGGCGCGCCCGGACTAAGCTGGTGACGCCCCCACCCCGTTGCGAGGAGAGCTGCTGTGCCCGCCGACCAGCCCGTTTCCGTGATCCCGACGCGCCGCGACGTGCTGCGCGTCGGCGCGACCGTGACCATCGCCGGCGCCGTGGTGACCGTGCTCGCGGGCTGTGGCGGCAAGGCGGGCCCGGTGTCCGGCGGGTTGACCTCCCTGAGCGAGAAGGCCTCCACGACGATCGCTGACGCGGTCACGAACGAGGAGGTGCCCGTCGGCCAAGCGAAGGTCTTCAGCGATGTGGGGATGATCCTGAGCCGCCCGGAGCAGGGGAGATACCTCGCCTTCAGCGACGTGTGCACCCATGGTGGCGCCAAGATCACGCGCATCTCCACCCGAGGCAACCTGCTGTGCACGGCCCACGGCAGCGAATTCGACAAGGTCACCGGCGACGTGAAGGTCGGACCGGCGAACAAGGGACTCGCCCCCCGCACGGTCACGGTCGACGGCCCGTCGGTCACTCTCGCCTGACCCGCGGGCCGGGCTCGTGGCGCCGGGCCCGCGTCACTCCTCGCCGAGGTAGGCCTTGCGGACGTCGTCGCTGGCCAGCAGGTCCGGGCCGGTGCCGGATGCCACCAGCCGCCCGACTTCGAGCACGTACCCGTAGTCCGCGAGCTGCAAGGCGGCCAGCGCGTTTTGCTCGACCAGCAGGATCGTCGTGCCTCGCTCACGCAGCGTGCGGATCGTCGCCATGATCTTCTGCATCATCAGCGGGGACAGCCCCATCGACGGCTCGTCCAGCACGAGCAGGCGCGGGTGACTCATCATCGCCCGCCCGATCGCGAGCATCTGCTGCTCGCCACCCGAGAACGTCCCGGCCGCCTGGTCGGTCCGCTCGGCCAGGATCGGGAAGAGCTCGTAGACGCCCTCCAGATCCGCCGTGATCTCCTGATCGCGGCGCGCATACGCTCCGAGCAGCAAATTCTCCTTAACCGTCATCCGCGGGAAGATGCGTCGGCCCTCCGGGGCGTGGGCGATCCCGCGGGAGACGATGGTGTGCGCGGCCATGGCATCGATCCGTTCACCGGCGAACGTGATCGTCCCGGTCCGCGGGCGGAGCAGGCCGGACAGCGTCCGCAACGTGGTCGTCTTGCCGGCACCGTTGGTACCGATCAGGCACACCACCTGGCCGCTCTGCACGTCGAACGAGATGTCTTTGACCGCCCGGATTCTGCCGTAGGCCACCACCAGATTCCGCACCTCCAGCAGCGCGCTCACCGCTCGTCACCCGGACCCTGAGCGTGGGGTTCCGGGGTCCCGATGTAGGCCTCGATGACCCGCGGATCCCCTTGCACGAGCGCCGGGGTGCCCTCCACCAGCGGCTCCCCGCGGACGAGGCACAGCACCCGGTCGCACAGGGTGAAGATGAACCGCATGTCGTGCTCGATGACCAGCACGGCCAGGCCGCTGTCGCGGATCCGGAGGATGAGCTGCTCCGCGGCCCGGGTCTCCTGCGGGTTCATGCCGGCCGTGGGCTCGTCCAGGAGCAGCAGCTTCGGTCCCGTCGCCAAGGCGCGCGCGATCTCCAGGCGTCGTTGATGCCCGTACGGCAGGTTGCGGGCCAGGTGTTCCTCGGAGCCGGCCAACCCGACATACGCCAGGAGCTCGCGCGCATGGGCCCGCGACTCACGTTCCTCCCGCCGGAACTTCGGGCCGTGCAGGATCGAGGTGATCGGCCCGGCGGAGGTCCGGCAGATGCGCCCCACCATGACGTTCTCCAGGGCCGTCATGTTGTTGAACAGCCGGATGTTCTGGAAGGTGCGCGCCATCCCCGCCTTGACCACCTGGCGCGGCTTGGGAGGTAGAAGGACCCCGTCCAACCGCACCTCCCCAGACGTGGGGCGGTACATGCCGGTGAGACAGTTGAAGAACGTCGTCTTGCCGGCGCCGTTCGGTCCGATGAGGCCCATGATCTCGCCGGGGTAGACGTCGAGGTCGACTCCGCTGACGGCGGTCAGACCCCCGAAGCGCATGGTCACCCCGCGAGTAGACAGGATGGGCGTGCCCTGCTCTCGCGCCCGACGCGCGGCAGGCGCATCCGGCGATGCGCTCGAAGAGGTCATGAGCGTGCCTCGATGTAGACGTGCTCGACGTGTTCGGCCAAGGCGTCGTCCTCTTGGTGGAACTCCAGTTGGCGGCGGCGGCTCGCCACCAGGCCCTCGGGCCGGAACCGCATCATCAATACCAGCAGCAACCCGAACAGGAGCAGTCGGTTCTCGGAGAAGAAGCGCAGCTTCTCGGGCAGCAACTTGAGGATGACCGCGCCGATGATCACGCCGACGACGGTGCCCATGCCGCCCAGGACGACGGCCGCGAGGAGGAACGCCGACTCCAGGAACTGGTACTGATCCGGTGAGACGGCCGTGTCGACGTGCGCCTTGATCGTTCCGGCGAGCCCCGCGAGGCAGGCGCCGCCCGAAAAGGCCAGGAGTTTCAGCCCGAACACGTTCACGCCCATCGCCTCGGCGGCCTTCTCGTCCTCGCGGATCGCGATCCACCCGCGCCCGATGCGGCTGTTGTTGAGCCGGGTGAAGATGAGCACGATGAAGCCGAGGACGACGAGCAGCAGGAAGTAGTAGTTGGTGAAGCGGGTGACCGTCACGCCGCCGACCGCATGGGTGGCGCCGAAGTCGAACCCGAGGAGGTGCAGTTCGGGGATCGCCCCGATGCCGTTGGGCCCGCGCGTCAGGTTGGGACCGTTGTTGCCGTCGAGGTTGAACATGGCCAGCCGGAAGATCTCGCCGAACGCCAACGTCACGATCGCGAGGTAGTCGCCGGAGACCCGCAGCGTCGGCGAACCGATGATCAGGCCGAGCGTGGCAGAGACGACCGCGCCGATGGCCACGACCACCAGGAACGGCGGTGTCCAGCCGATGGTCGCGAACACCGACCCGGACAGGATCGCCCCGACGTACGCACCCGCGCCGAGGAACGCGATGTACCCGAGATCCAGCAGGCCGGCCAGGCCGACCACGATGTTGAGGCCCATCGCGGTCGCGGCGAAGATCAGCACGTTCGTCGCGATCGACATGTTGGTGTCCGAGCCGTGTTGCGTGGCCGGGAAGAAGAAGGCTGCCGCGAACGTCGCGAGGATCAGGACGCGCCGGTGGTGCCCCGTGACGACGAACACCCAGTCGAAGAACCCGCCGCCGGCCGCGCCCGCGACGAGCGCCGCCACGAAAGTGAGGAAGGCGATGAGCATGGCGCCGTCGGAGAGGCCCAGCCCGTACGCGGCTCCGCCGAGACCGAGCGCCACGAGGGCGACCACGGCGAGGATCTCTATCCAGGCCGGGAAGCGGTGGTGTTCCTGGAGCAGATCATCCGGGCTCGGGATCGCCACCCCCGCGAGCCACATCAGGGCCGCTCCGACCAGCGCCAGCCAGGCTCCCGGGTCGAGGGCCGCCAACAACGCCGCGTCTTGCGCCACGATGGCCAGGCACACCACCAGCACGTACGCGAACGCGCCGAGCCCCGCCCGCCGCAGGCCGTGCTGGCGCCCGAGCACCCGCCGCCAGGCGGTCAGGGCCGGCAGCCGCAGCACGAGCATCAACAAGGCATGCAACGCCAGGATCAGCGAGAAGAACTGGGTGAGCGAGGGAAATCCCAGGACGGTCAGGTTGTCCAGGATGGCGGCGTTGTACGTCCACGGCAGGAACGTGCTGACCATGAGCACGGTCACTCCGAGGACTCCGAGGAGCCACGCGATACGGACCGGGACGAGCCTGACGAGCGAGGCGAGCCGATGCGAGGGGTTCATGCCCGGTCCACCACCCGAGCCCCCAGGATCCCCTGAGGGCGGAAGACGAGGACGAGGATGAGCAGGGCGAACGCCACGACGTCTTTCCACGGGCCCGCCCCGAAGTAGACGCCCACCGACTCGACCACACCGAGGGCCAGGCCGCCGACCACCGCGCCCGGCACGTTCCCGATACCGCCGAGCACGGCCGCGGTGAACGCCTTCAGCCCCGCCATGAAGCCCATCCGGAAGTCGATGTTGCCGTTCTGTAGCCCCTGCGCCACGCCCGCGACGGCGGCCAGCACCGCCCCGACCGCGAACGCGATCACGATCACGTGGTCGACGTTGATGCCCATCAGACGCGCGGTGTCCGGATCCTGTGAGACGGCCTGCATGGCCCGCCCTTGCCGGGTCCGGTTGATGAACCACCACAGGAACACCCCGCACAGGATCGTGGCGCCCATGGTGAACAGCGCTGGACGCTGGAAGGTCACCCCGCCCAGATTGAGCGCCGTGCCCGTGAAGCCCTCGATCGCCGGGAACGGGATGCGCTGTTTGGCGTCCGGTAACCCGGGAATCCGGCCGTAGTAGAGCCGGACGACCTCCTGCAGGAACACCGAGATCCCGATCGCGGTGATCAACGGCGCCAGCCGGGGCGCGCCGCGCAGGGGACGGTACGCCACCCGCTCCATGAGCACGGCGGTGCTCACGGACGCGATGATCGCGCCGACGATCATCACCAGCAGCACCCACCACGCCGTCGTGTCTTTGAAGAACAGCACGTACGTGGTCAGCGCGCCGAACGCGCCGATCATGAACACCTCGCCGTGGGCGAAGTTGATCAGCTGGACGATCCCGTACACGACCGTGTACCCGACCGCGATGAGGGCGTACAGCGAGCCAAGGGTCAGCCCGTTGACGAGCTGCTGGACGAATTCCACGCCTGGTTCCTCTCCGGTGACGCCCTCGTGGGCCTCACGTACACGTCACGCTGGGGCGGGAGTGTGACATCTCCCGCCCCGGCGCGTCGTCATGGAGCCACGGTCAGTTCGTGCCGAACTCGCTGGTCTCGTCCGCGACCCATCGGCCGTCGGTCACTTTGTACACGGTCAGGACACGCGTCGTGCTGTCGCCGTACTCGTCGAAGGCGACCTTGCCGGTGAGGCCGTCGAAGTTGACCTGGCCGACCGCGTCGATGGTCGCCTTGCGGGCATCCTTGACGGCCGCGGCGTCCTTGAGGCTGACCTTCAGGCCCGCGATGATGGCGTTCGCGGCGTCGTAGGAGTAGGCGCCGTACGCCGAGGGGGGCTCCTTATAGCCGGCCGCGTTATATGCGTCGAGGAAGTCCTTGCCCTTGGGGAGCTTGTCGAGCGGGGCGCCGACGGACGTGGCGAGGTCCCCAGTGGCCTGAGCGCCGGCGAGCCGAATGTACGTGGCGTCGTAGATCCCGTCGCCGCCCATCAGAGGCACCATGAGGCCGGCGGCATGCAGCTGCTGGCTGAGCGGGCCTGCTTGCGGGTACTCACCGCCGTAGTACACCGCCTGCGGACCGGCCGCCTTGACCTGGCTGATCGCAGCGGCGTAGTTGGAGTCATCCGGGTTGATCGTTTGCGCGGTCACGATCTGGCCGCCCTTGGCGGTGAACTCCTTCGTGAAGGCGTTGACCAGGCCCTGCCCGTACGTCTTCTTATCGTGAATGGTCGCGACCTTGTTGATGCCCTTCTTCAGCAGGTGCTGGGCCGCGAAGGGGCCCTGGACGGTGTCGGTGGTGCAGGTGCGGAAGTAGTTCGGGTACAGGCGCTTCGGATCATCGGGGTTCGGGCCCCGCGTGAGGGTCGGGTTCGTGTTGGCCGGCGAGACCATGACGATGTTCGCGCTGTTCAGCACGGGTTGGACGGGGGCGGCGACCGAGGAGTTGAGGGTGCCGACCACGGCGACGACGGAGTCGTCGCCGGCCAGCTGCGTCGCGCCGTTCTTACCCGGCTCCGGCTTGGTCTCATCGTCTTTCGGGGCGACCTGCAAGGTCCAGCCCGGCAGGGCGCCCGCGTCGTTGGCCTGCTTCACGGCCAGCTCGACCGAATGCTGTATGCCCAGTCCCATCGCGGACAGGTCACCCGACAGCGGGGCGATCACGCCGATGGTGGCCTTCTTCTTCGCCGGACCGGAGGTGCTGCCGGAGGAATCCGAGCCGCGGGAACCGCAGCCGCTCAGCCCGACGACCACGGCCAGAATGGTGACGCCGACTCCGGCGCGGACGAGGGAGCGGTGCTTCATAGGACCTCCAGGTGCGGGGACGAGGGGCGGTACAAGACGGGCCGACGGGGCGCCGTGAAGCGCTGGGACGGAACGGAAGCGTGAGCCCGGCGAGCGCTGAGCGGACAGGAAGCGCTGGGTGGACAGTAGGGGGTCAGTCCCCTGCCGGGGAATGGGTGTTGCGCGTTCGTTACCTGGCCGTGTCGGCCGTGGCCGCCGAGCGGTCGCCGTGGGCCGGTCAGCGGTCCGTCGAAGGACCGTCGGGGCTGCGTCGTACGCTGTGGGGCGTGGCTGACCCGTCGTCGTACCGGCCCCGGCCGGGCGAAATCCCCACGGATCCAGGGGTGTACCGGTTCCGCGACAAAGACGGCCGGGTCATCTACGTCGGCAAGGCCAAGAGCCTGCGGCAGCGCTTGTCGAGCTACTTCCAGGATGTGGCCGCCCTCCACCCGCGCACGCAGACGATGGTCCACACCGCCTCGAGCGTCGACTGGACGGTGGTCGCCACCGAGGTCGAGGCGCTCCAGCTGGAGTACAGCTGGATCAAGGAGTTCGACCCCCGCTTCAACGTGAAATACCGCGACGACAAGTCGTACCCCTTCCTCGCCGTCACGATGGGCGAGCAGTTTCCGCGCGCGCAGGTGCTGCGCGGCGCGAAACGCAAGGGAACGCGGTACTTCGGGCCATACGCGCACGCCTGGGCGATTCGGGGGACGCTCGACCTTCTGCTGCGGGTGTTCCCGGTACGGACCTGCAGCGCGGGCGTGTTCCGCCGGGCGGGCCTGTCGGGCCGGCCCTGTCTGCTGGGCTACATCGACAAGTGCTCCGCCCCGTGTGTGGGCCGCGTGTCCGCAGATGAGCACCGGGCGATCGCCGAGGAGCTGTGCGACTTCCTGGCGGGCACCACGGGCCGGTTCGTGCGCCGCGTCGAGGACGAGATGCGCGTGGCCGCCGCCGAGCTGGATTTCGAGCGCGCGGCGCGGCTACGCGACGACCTGGGCGCGCTGACGAAGGTGCTGGAGCGCTCCGCGGTGGTGCTCGCGGACGCGACCGATGCCGACGTGTTCGGGCTCGCCGGCGACGAGTTGGAGGCGGCGGTGCAGGTCTTCCACGTGCGCGGCGGGCGGATTCGCGGGCAGCGCGGTTGGGTGCTCGAACGCCAAGACGCCGACGACGCCGCGTTGATGGCGCACCTGCTGGCCCAGTTCTACGGTGATGCGGCCGCGGACGCGGTGCCGCGGGAGGTCCTGACCCCGGTCGTGCCGGCCGAACCGGTGGCGCTGCGGGAGTGGCTTGCCGGGTTGCGGGGTGCCCGCGTGGATCTGCGCGTGCCGCGCCGCGGCGACAAGCGTGCTCTGGCCGCGACGGTCACCCGCAACGCCGAGCAGTCGCTGGCCCGGCACAAGGTGGCGCGGGCGGGGGACCTGACGGCACGGGGACAGGCGCTGGCCGACCTGCAGGAGGGGCTCGGACTGGAGCAGGCACCGCTGCGGATCGAGTGCTTCGACGTCTCCCACGTGCAGGGCACGAACGTGGTCGCCTCGATGGTGGTGTTCGAGGACGGCCTGGCGCGCAAAAGCGAGTACCGCCGGTTCATCGTGCGCGGCCGGCTCGATGAAGCCGGGGTGCTGCGCCGCGATGACACGGCGGCGATGGGGGAGGTGTTGACGCGCCGGTTCCGTCACCACGTCACTCAGCGGGCCGCCCGAGCCGACGCCGTGGCCGAGGACGGCGGCGACGGCGGTGCGGTCGCGCCGGGGATTGACCCGCGAACGGGCGCGCTCCGCAGCTTCGCGTACGCCCCGCAGTTGGTCGTCGTCGACGGCGGTCGTCCGCAGGCGGACGCGGCGCGCGCGGCGCTCGACGCGCTCGGTGTCGACGACGTCTCGGTCGTCGGGCTCGCCAAGCGCTTGGAGGAGGTGTGGGCGCCCGGCGAGGACTTCCCCATCGTCCTGCCCCGCACCAGCGACGGGCTGTTCCTGCTGCAGCGCGTCCGCGACGAGGCGCACCGGTTCGCGATCGCGTTCCACCGACAGCGACGCTCCAAAGCGATGACGGCCAGCGTGCTGGACGACATCCGGGGCCTTGGGCCGTCGCGGCGGTCGGCGCTGCTCAAAGAGTTCGGGTCGGTGAAGGCGGCACGCGCCGCGTCCGTGACGGAATTGGCGGCGGTGCGCGGTATCGGCCCGGCGCTCGCCGCGATCATCCATCATCATCTGAGGGCCGACGACGCGGCCCCCGCGGTCGACGCGACGACCGGCGAAGTGTTGGACTGAGGGCGCACTCCTCACTGGCCCGGGAAGGACACGCATGGACACTCCCCCGAGGGACGAACCTGACCTCGCCATCCTGACGGGCATGAGCGGGGCGGGCCGCAGCACGGCCGCGCACGCACTGGAGGACCTCGGGTGGTACGTCGTGGACAACCTGCCGGCCCAGATGCTGGCGCCGCTGGCCCGGTTGGCCGACGAGTCGGGGACGCGGATGCGGCGGATCGCGGCCGTGGTGGACGCGCGTAGCCACGGGTTCTTCGACGCGTTCCGGGGTGCGCTGGCCGAGCTTCGGACGATGGGGATCGCGCCACGGATCCTGTTCATCGACGCGAACGACGAATCCCTGGTGCGGCGGTTCGAAAGCGTACGCCGCCCGCATCCGCTCCAAGGCGACGGGCGGCTGCTGGACGGTATCCAGGCCGAGCGATCCCACCTGATCGACCTGCGCGCGGACGCGGAGCTGGTCATCGACACTTCGGGGCTCACCGTGCACCAGCTATCGGCCAAAATCCGTGACGCGATGGGCGGGTCGTCTCTCACCCGGCTACGGGTCGCGATCGTGTCGTTCGGGTTCAAGTACGGGGTCCCGCTGGATGCGGATTTGGTGTTCGACATGCGGTTCCTGCCCAACCCGTACTGGGTCCCCGCGTTGCGCTCGTCGACCGGCCGCGACGAGCCCGTGGCACGGTACGTACTTCAGCAACAGGGGGCGCAGGAGTTCTTGGACCGCGCGGTGGCGTTGATGGGGACGATGCTGGACGGCTACCTGAGGGAAGGGCGTCGCTACGTGACGGTGGCCGTCGGGTGCACTGGCGGCAAGCACCGGTCCGTGGCGATCGCCGAGCGCCTGGCGAAGCGGCTGTCCACCCCCGAGATCACCACGTTTCTGTTCCACCGTGACCTGGGGCGGGAGTGAACGGGCGGCCTGCTGTCGTCGCGCTCGGAGGGGGGCACGGGCTCGCGGCGTCCCTCGCGGCATTGCGGCTGGTCACCGATCGGATCACCGCGGTGGTGACGGTCGCCGACGACGGTGGATCCAGTGGGCGGCTCCGCACGGAGTTCGACATCCTGCCTCCCGGAGACCTGCGGATGGCGCTCGCCGCCCTGTGCGACGACAGCGAGTGGGGACACTTGTGGCGCGACGTGCTGCAGCACCGGTTCGCGGGCCAGGGGCCGCTCGGCGGCCACGCCGTCGGAAACCTGCTGATCATGAGCCTGTGGGACTTGCTGGGCAACCCGGTGCAGGGCCTGGACGTGATCCGGCGGCTGCTCGACGCCCGCGGCCGGGTGCTGCCGATGTCGTCGGTGCCGCTCGCGATCTCGGCGCGAGTCCGCGGCGGGAAGTCCGTCGGCGTGGAGTCCGCCGAGATGGAGTCCGCCGGGGCGGAGGATGAGCGGTGGGTGTACGGGCAAGCGGCCGTCGCCGGGACGGCCGGGGAGGTGCTGCAGATCCGTCTGGAGCCGGAGAATCCCCCGGCGCCCGCCGAGACGATCGCGGCCGTGGAGGCGGCGGACTGGGTGGTGCTCGGGCCCGGGTCGTGGTTCACCTCCGTGATGCCCCACCTGCTGGTGCCCGAGCTTGCGGAGGCGCTACGGCACACCGCGGCCCGGCGCGCGCTCACGTTGAACCTGCAGATGAATACGAGCGAGACGCAGGGGTACACGGCGGCGCGGCACTTGGACGTCCTGGCGGACCACGCCCCGGATCTGCACCTGGACGTGGTGCTGGCCGACCCCGGCGTGATCGACGACCCGGAGCGGGTCTACGCGGCCGCTGCGGCACTGGGCGCGCAGCTGTTGGTCATACCGGTCGCGGCGACCGATGCGCCCGGGATGCACGACACGCTGCGTTTGGCCGCGGCATACCGCGACATTTTCGCGAGCGTTGACGGGTCGCATTGATGCGGTAGCGGCGGCCGCAGGGTGCGGATCTCCCTCCGGATCCGCACCCCGCCCCGTACCCGCGCGCCCACCCCCTGATCTGGGCGCGTGGCTTGTATCCCGCCGCCGCCGGGATCGTCACCTGCAGCGGCGGGGAGTTCATTCGCGAGGGTGGTTGACCTTCACACCTATCCAGAGGGCGAAAAGCGCACTCTGATACGTGAATACGCGGCGAGTTCGAACGCCGGGACGACCGGACCGGGGGGGACCTGCGTATCCGCCTGGTGGCGCCGGAGCGGATCGGGTGGGATGGCGGCCGGGCGCGGAGGGCGGCTGGAGCAGCTGGAGCAGCTGGAGCGCGGACTCGACGTCATCCGCTGGCTCTCGGTGGTGCTGCTGGTGGGGTCGATGGTGACAGCCCGTCCGAGGACACCGAGGCGCTGTTGACAGCCACCGGGACGCGGTCCGCCTTCAGCGGGACCACCTACATCCTCACCGGCGATGCGCCGTGTATCACGGCGGCCCCTTGCCGCTCTTGTTCATTGGCAACAGCATCTCCGTGATCCAGACCTCTTGGTGTCTCTCGGCGTCGTCGGGGACACGGTCCGGCACGGATGCAGACGAAGGGATGGGCACCATGCAGCGTCGTCCTACCATCCGCGCTATCCGCGCCACCCGAGCCACGGGCACCACCCGCATCGCGCGACGCGCAGGTGCGGTGGCTGCCGCGCTGAGCCTCCTGGCCGCGCCCGCCGCCGTGGCCAGCGCGACCCCGGCCAGCGCCGCCCCGTACTGCGGCATCACCTGGGGTTCGACCGGCCGGGCGGGCGGCGACATGCAGACCGGCACGGTTACCGGGATCCGGGCCGGCCAGCACACCTGCTTTGACCGACTCGTGATCGATGTGACCGGCGATCCGACCGGCTACGACGTGCGCTACGTCTCCACCGTTTTCGCTGACGGCTCCGGGTTGCCGGTGCCGGTGGCCGGCGGTGCCCGGCTGGCGGTGGTGGCCAAGAAGGGGGCCACGAATGTGCCCGCGATGCCCTCGGTGTCCGGGTACAGCACCTTCCGACAGGTTCGTTGGGCCGGCTCCTTCGAAGGCCGCACGACCTTGGCGCTGGGCGTGCGGGCCCGCCTGCCATTGCGTGCCTTCGTGCTGTACGACGTCGCTACCGACCGCGGGCGTCTGATCGTCGACGTCGCACATAGCTGGTAGAAGCTCGAGCTTTACCCGCACTCGATCGGGGTGAGTCTGCCGAGGGCGGCTTGCCGTCGTCCGATCCGGTCGCCCCACCTCAGCCAGACACATCCCACGTCCACTTCTAGCTCAGGTGTTGCACCCACATCTTGAGCTGGTCTCTGCTATCAATCGCGATGTTCGCGTAATGGCGGTCGGCGTGCCGCGCCGAGCAGGACCGCCGCCCCGGGCAGTTCGACCAGGGCGGCCATCCAACGGGCGCGCGTCACGTGCGGGCCGCGGGCGGTGGCAAGGTCGATGGCCGCGTCGGCCACGAGCAGCGCGGCGGCGTTTCGCGCGTTGTGCCGCCATCGGGGGTTGCCACAACGCGCCCGTGCGCCGGTCGCCACGAGAAGTGCGGCTTCGGCCACGTCGAGGGTGACCCAGGCCAGGCGGCCCGCCAGGCGGTGCGGGCTCGGGCCCACTGCGAGGCGCACGATCCACGGCACGATGGCCAAGCCGGAGCCGAACGCCAGCGGGGCGAACCAACGCGGTCCTGGGTCAGTGCCGTTCACGGTTCGCTCCCTTCAGGTCCGGTAGGGCTATCAGGCCCTCGGCGCGCGCGACGGCAAGGGCTGCGGCCGGGAGCTGAGATCCGTCGCCGCGGGCCACGTACCGGCGAATCCACGTCGGTCGGTACTTGGCGTTGAAGTGACTCAGCGTCCCCATCTGGGAGTGCGGCGCGATCGCCTTCAGCAGCCGCTGCTCGACTGCACCCACCGGAGAGCTCGGGGCACCCTCGATGGTCTCGCGAAGGACCGCGAAGTTCAGGCCGAGGCGACCACCACCCTGCTCTGCCAATCGCTGCAGCGTGCGGACGATGAGCGTATCGATCACTCCGTTAGGGACGGTGGGCGAGGTGTCGCGCCGCATCACGTCCAGCGACCAGCCCGGCAGATCACGGGCGGGGATCCACTGGACGAAGCCCACCGGGTGGCCGGCCGCATCTCGAGCCACGCTGAGGAGCAGGCCCGTGTCGGCCGGGTCGAACAGTCGCGAGAGAGTCATCGAGAACCCCCGCTCCCGTCCTCCGCGTCGGCTGAGCTCGCTCATCGCCACCAACTCTTCGAGCAGGTCGGGATCGAGCCTCGCGGGATCGTGGAAGGTGATTTCCACCCCCGCGCGGTCGACCCGGGACACCGCGTGGCGTAACGACTTCATGGCCGGACCGTCCAGGGTGAAGGTCGCCGAGTCCACCACCGCCTCGTCACCGAGATACGTGACCCGTAGGCCGCTGGCCCGGTAGGTGTCCAGCCACTCCTCGTGGGCGCCAACCACGCTGACGGGCCACCCCGAACGCTCCGCGAAGCTCAGGAAGTCGACCCAGAGCTGGGCGCGCTGCTCGGGCGGGGCGATTGGGTCGGGGGAGACCAGGCAGACGTTGCCGACCAGGGCGTACGCCACGACGCCGTCCCCGGACCGGAACCAGTCCTTGTCGTCGCGCAGCGCGAAGTAGTCCAGGCTCCCGCTGCCGTGTGCCTCGACCACCCGGCGGGCACGCTCGCGCTCGGCCAGGTGCTCCGCGCCCGTGAGCCGCCGGGCCGGACGCGGGGACACCAGCAGGCTCGCCACAACGGCCACGATGCCGATCACGGCCGCCGCGAGCATGGGGTTCGCGACGCTGCTCAACCCGACCAGGGGCAGGGCCGAGTCGCCGCCGAGGCGCTGGGCCGCTGCGGCCAGCGACTCACCGACGTGTGGGTGGGCGTGGCGGCCGAGCAGCATCGTCAACCCCGTCGCGAGCGACACGACGACGATCGGGCCGAGAAACGCGACCACCGCCGCCTTGCGCAGCGCCGTAGCCGACGGTCGTACGGGGAAGGCGTCGCGGTGGACGACCAGAGCTCCGGCAAGGGCGACCGCGACGATCGCCTCCTCCCAGTCCAAGCCCTTGAGCAGACTGAGCGCGGCGAGAGCCAGGCTGAGCGAGACGCCGCCCGCCCAGGCGAGGCGCGAACCCAGTCGGAGCCCACGTGCCGTGGCTGCCAGGGCGGCCGCGCCGAGCACGGTCGTGGTTGCTGCGGTGTGGACCACCGGGAACGGTACGGCGGTCAACAGGATCGCCAAACGCTCGCCCAAGGCTGGGGAGACTCCCGACAACGCCAGCAGGACCGCGACGGCCAGGACGCCGGTGGCCGCCCGGCGGCGCACCCGCTCACGCCCGGCAGCCGCCCGCAGCTGTGCCAGGGCGACGGATGGTGCGGCCGGCGGTTCAGACACCCTGTCAGCGTATGACTCGTTCCTTCATGACCCGGCCCAGGTTCGCACGCCCGAACGCCGATGTCGTGGTCGACCGCCGCGAGTCTGTGTGGTCGGGTGGCATCGGTGCCGGGACGGTGTCGGCCGCGGTCGGGTCAGAGGTCGTTGCCGGCGTAGGACTGGTTGAAGCTCTTGTTGGCGAGGGGGAAGTCGGGGACGATGGTGTCGGCCAGCGCGACCGACAGGGCGGGCCAGTTGAGGAACGATGGATCGACAATCTTGACTCTGGCCAGAGTGCCGTCGGGGTTGAGTTCGATGCGGTGCGCGATGCGTCCGCGCCAGCCCTCGACGAGTCCCAGGCCGCTGTTGGCCTGTTGGCTGGTGGGGGCGGCGATCGGGTTGCTGTTGCGTGCGGTGAGGTTCCCGGCCAAGTTCTGGACGAGTCGCAGGGAGATGGCGAGCTCCCTCACGCGGACGTTGTAGCGGGCCAGGACGTCGCCGGTGTCCTCGGTGACGGTGTGGAACGTGTCGGGCAGCGCCGTAAAGGGGTGGTCGCGGCGGGCGTCCTGGTCGATGCCGCTGGCCCTCGCGACGTAGCCGAGTGTTCCGATCTCTTGTGCGGCGTCGTGGGACAGCGTGGCGGTATCGGTGAAGCGGTCCATGATGGTGCTCTTGCTGAGGGTGACGTCGACGAGTTCGTCGACCTGGGACGCCATGGTGCGCAGGAAGGCCGGATCGGGCAGTTGGCGCAGGTGGGCGCCGCCGATGACGATCCCGCCGCGCAACAGGCGGTGGCCGGTGGTGTCGTGGTTGAGCCGGAGCATGGCTTCGCGCAGTCGCAGGGCGTGTGCGTTGGCGAAGCTGAAGCCGACGTCGTTGGCCATGGCGCCGAGGTCGCCGATGTGGTTGTAGATGCGTTCGAGTTCCAGGAGCAGGGCGCGTTGCAGTTGGGCGGGTTCAGGGACGTCCAGGTGTAATGCCTGTTCCACGGCGAGGCAGTAGGCGAGGGTGTGGCCGACGGCGGTGTCACCGCTGATGCGTTCGGCCAGTTCGATGCCGTCGTGGGGGGCGCGGCCCTGAAACAGTTTCTCGATACCGCGGTGGACGAACCATAACCTGGCCTTCATGCGAAGGATGGTTTCCCCGACGACGGAGAAGCGGAAGTGGCCGGGTTCGATCATCCCGGCGTGGACCGGTCCGACGGGAATCTCGTAGACACCGGCGCCTTCCACGGGAGCGAAGGGGAAGGTACCGGCGTCATGGTCGAAGGCGGGTACGACCGAGGCTTCGGACAGCATCGGATACCAGCCGCGCGGCCAGTGGGCGTGCCGGACCAGACGGTAGGGCATGGGGTGGCCGGTGGGAGTAACGCCGTAGAGGTCGCGGATTTCGCGTTCGAATCGCCCGATGAGAAAGCTGAGTCCCGCCAGACTAGGTATCTGGCCGTTGTTGCGATCGGTGAGGACGTGGATTTCGACGCGGGAGTCGTCGCTGGCGCGCACCATGACGTACACCACCCGGATGTGGTCGAGATCCTGGTGTGCGGCGACCAGGTACGGCTGGTACTGCTGGTCGAGCAGGGTGGCGACGGTGGACCCCAGAGCCTCCACGGAGACGACGCGGGTGGCCGTGGTGGGGATGCGGCCGGTCATGGCTGGGCCTGCAGGGATTGGGTGGCTGCGGCGAGCAGTTGTGGCAGCGGTCCGATGGAGAATCCGATGAAGACGGCGGTGGCCAGTGCCGCGGCGATGGGTAGTTGCGGACCCGCGCCGGCCAACTTGGGGACAGGCCGACCGGGTGTCGGCCCAGTGGGTGTCGGGTCGGCGGGTGTCGGGTCGGCGGGTGTCGGGTCGGCGGGTGTCGGGTCGGCGGGTGTCGGGTCGGCGGGTGTTGGGTCGGTCCCTAGTGTCATGCCGGCGATGAGGCGCGCCATCGCCGCGAACAGGATCAGCAGCAGGATGCCGGCGATCACGACGGCCCAGCCGAGGCCGGCATCGAATCCGGCGAAGGCGATGGCGACTTCGGTGAAGAACAGGCTGAACGGGGGGAGCCCCAACAGGGCGACCATCCCGAGCAGAAACGGCGTGGCCAGGTCTGGTCGCCGGGAGGCCAGGCAGCGGATGGCGGGGATGGCTGCGGTGCCTTCGGCCGTGAGGATGCGCCCGGACACGACGAACAGGCTGGACTTGATCAGTCCGTGGCCCAGGATGTGCAGCAGGGCGGCCGCGATGGCCAGGGTGCCGCCGATCGCTGCGGCCAACGCGATGATGCCCATGTGTTCGATGCTGGAGTAGGCGAGCATCCGTTTCAGGTCGCGCTGGCGGATCATCAGCAGCGCCGCGATGGCCATGGAGCCCAGTCCGGCGGCCAGCAACAGGCCCTGCAGGAACTGTGGACCGACGACCAGGTCGACGACGGCTTGCACCCGCAGGATCGCGTAGAAGGCCACCGACAACAGCACGCCGGACATCAACCCCGACACCGGGGCCGGTGCCTGGCTGTGGGCGTCGGGCAGCCAACTGTGCATCGGCGCCAGGCCGACCTTGGTGGCGAAACCGAGCACCATCAACCCTCCGGCCAACCGCATCAGAGCAGGGTCGAGTCCGGCCACTCCGGCGGACAGCTGCTGCCAGGACAAGGTCGGCTCCCCGGCGGCCAGAGTCGCGGTGTAGAGCAGGACGATGCCCAGGAACGCCAGGGCGATGCCCGCGGAACCGAGGATGACGTACTTCCAGGCCGCCTCCAGGGAGCGGCGGGAGCCCTGGTGGCCGACCAGGAAGGCGGTGGCCACGGTGGTCGCCTCGATCGCGACCAGGATGACGCCGAGGTTGTCGGTCAGCACCGCCACCGACATCGCCGCTAGGAACAGTCCCGTGAGGGTGCCGTAGGACCAGTCCCGGCCTGCGGCCCCGAATCCTGCCCAGGAAGACACCAGACCCACGCTGCCGACGACCAGCAGCATGAACGCCGACAGAGCGTCCGCGGCGAGCAACCCGCCCAGCACGGTGGGCCGCTGTCCGGACAGCGTGGCCGCGCACAAGACCACGGCGCAGGCCAGGATGCCGACCGATGACACCACCCCGACCCACCGCCAAGAGGCGGTGCAGCGGGTCGCGGCGGCGGTTGCTGCGGCGGTCACACAGATGATGAGAGGAAGCAGCAGGGCGGTGGTGGCCATCAGTCGTGCAACTCCCGCAGGTCGTCGAGGTCGATCACGCCGTACTGGGAGGTCATGCGGTGGGTCACCACGTACAGGATCAGGACCACGAGCAAGACGTCCAGCGATACGCCGATCTCGACCACCAGCGGCACCCCACCGACGGTGAGAAAGGCGATGGCGGCGATGCCGTTATCCAGCATGAGGAAGCCACTGACCTGGGCGATGGCGTGGCGGCGGGTCATCAACAAGAGGAACCCGATCAGCACTAACGCGAACCCGACCGGCACCACCGCGGCGGCAGGACCCGGTGCCAGCACAGCGACCGGGCGCGACACGATGTAGGCCACCATCGTCAACACCGCGGCCCAGATCAGTGCGGCGGCGGTGTTGATCAGCGCGGGATCGTCACGGTAGGCGGGGTCGACCCCGGCGATGCGGGCTAGCACCAAGGGGATCACGATCCCCTTGAGCAGCAGGATCATCGCGGCAATCCCCACCAGTTCCGGCAGCCCCTGGTGCAGGCCCAGCAGCGCGGCCAGTGACGCCACGGCCGCCCCCTGAACGGCGAGGGCCCGCGCCGCCGGCGCCAACGACCGCCGCCACACCAGGACGATGGCGGTGAGCAGCAGAACACCTGCGCTGAGCCCGGTGAGTTGGCCGAACAGTGCCGCCGACAGGGTCACGCGTTCACCACCCAGTACGACGCGGTGACCGCCACCAACGCCAACGTGAACGATCCGGCCAACAGTTCAGGAACCCGGAACAGACGCAGTTTCGCCACGAACACCTCAGCGGCCGCCAGCGCGGCGGCCAGCAGGAGCACCTTGACCACCATGGACACCACGCCCAGCGCCAGCAGTGGCACCGTGACCTGCGAGGCCAAACCGAACGGGGCCACCAGCGCGGCCAGCAGTCCCAGCAACGCCGCCAGGCGCAGTTGTGATCCCAACTCCAGCCAGACCAAGTCCCGGCCCGACGTCTCCAACGCCATCGCCTCGTGCACCATGGTCAGTTCCAGGTGTGTGGCGGGATTGTCCACCGGCAGCCGTCCGGACTCGGCGATGACCGCGATCGCCAACGCGGCCACGGCCAAGACACTGACCGGTGACCAGATCGCCGTCGGGTGATCGGCTCGGCTGGTCACGATGCCGGACAGCAGCGACGTCCCCACGGGCACCGACAGCGCGTACACCGCCAGCAACACCGTGGGTTCGACCAGGGCCGCGATGGTCATGTGCCGACTGGACCCCATGCCTCCGAATGCGGTGCCGGCGTCCAGTCCCACCAGGGCCAGGGCCACGGTGCCCAGCAGCAACAGCCCGACCACCACGAACAGATCGTCGGGTATCAGCGGCAGGGTCACCGTGCCGACCAGCGGAATGAGCGCACACAACGCCAGGCCGGTGATCATCAGGACGACCGGGCCTACCCACGACATCCATGACGTGGTCGCCGCCGACAACGGCTCTTTGCGCAACTGTTTGCGCAGATCCCGCCAGGGCTGCCATATCCCGGCTCCGGCGCGGCCCTCCATGCGGGCGCGGACCTGCCGCATCACCCCGGTGACCACCGGGGCCAGCAGCACCATCGCCCCCACCTGAACGGAGATCAGCACGACCGCAGACATCGTCATCGCGACGCCACCACCAGCACCACCAGGAGCCCGATGAACGAATACAGCAGGTACCGGTGGATGCTGCCGTTCTGGAGCACCCCACCCAGCGCGCCGACCCGGTCCACCAGACGGATCGCCGGCTTGAACATGCGGGTCTCGAACACATCCGCGACCTGCTGGGAGAACTGCACCTTCGCCACCAGGTAACGCGACTCCTCGGCGTGGGTGACCTCCAGGTCGCGGGTCTGCAACAACACGTCATCGAAGACCCTGGTCAGCGGTTCCGCGTACGAGGTGGCGGTGTACTCCATCCGGGAGGTCAACTCCTCGCTCCCGCACGCCCACACCAGGTCCACCCGACGGCGCGGTCGCCGTCGGGCGGCCAGCGCGCCGACCACGCCCACGCCCGACAACAGGACCAACGCCAACACGGTGAGGGCCACCGGGTTCACCAGCACGTCGAACGGCACCAGCAACAATCCCCCAGCGCTCGACGTGCCCACGACGGGGGCATCCACCGCCCGCGCGGCAGCCGCCGCGACCACGGCAGGGAACAGGCCGGTCAGGAGTACGGCGGCAGCCGCGGCAGCCATGCCCAGCCTCATCGCGGGGGTGACCTCATGGGCGTGGCCGGCCTCGAGGCTGCGGGGGCGCGCCAGAAACGCGATGCCGTAGGCCTTGACGAACGTCATCAGCGCGATCCCGGTGGTCAGGGCCACCACCCCCACCGCGACCGGCATCGCTACCGCGACCAGCTGGTCACCAGGGACCGACCCGTGGATCAGCGCCTGCAACAGCGCCCATTCCGCGACGAACCCGCCCGTCACCGGCAACGCCGCCGCCCCCAGCGCGGCGATCCCGAAGCATGCCGCGGTCACGGGCATGGTTCGACCCAGACCGCCCATCCGATCCAGGTCCCGCTCACCGGTGGCGTGCAGGACGGATCCGGCGGCCAGGAACGCCGCGGTCTTCATGGGCGCGTGGCCCGCAACCAGCATCAGGCATGCGACCGCCGCGACGCCCGCGACGTCGCTGGCACCGCGTGACGCCAGCAGGCTGGCTGCCCCGACCGCGATGAACATCAGACCCACGTTCTCGGTGCTGGAGAACGCCAGTAGCCGCTTCAGGTCGGTGGCCACCGAGGCCTGCAGCACGCCGAAGACTGCTGACACCCCGCCCAGGATCATCAGGCCGGTCCCCTGCCACGACGGGCCGCCGGGCAGGAGCCTGACGACCAGTAGCAGCGCTCCGTAAACTCCCAGCTTGACCATAGCCGCGCTCATCAGAGCAGACACGTGGCTCGGCGCCGCGGGATCGGCTCGGGGCACCCACACATGCAGGGGCACCAGACCGGCTTTGGCGGCGAAACCCAGCGCCAACAGCCCGAACGCCCACAGCCCCGCGGGGGAGTCAGGCGCAACCGTCGACATCGCGGCGAAGGACGTGCTGCCCGCCTCCACCGTCAGGACCGCGAACCCACCCAGCAGCAGCAGGAAACTCACATGCACCATGACCGCGAACCACACCCCGGCGGAACGGACCTCGGCGTTGGTCCGGTGCTCGACCAGCACCAACGCTGTCGAGGTCAGCGCCATCAACTCCCAAAACAGCAGGAACGACACCGCATCCGCACTCGCGGGCACCATCAACAGGCAGTACACCAGCGCAGCCAACGCCGTCCATGCCGTGGCCGAACCAGCGGCACCGCTGCGTGCGTACCCCACGCCGTACACCGCTGTTGCTGCGGCCACAGCGCCGATGACCACCATGAAGAAGCCGCCCAGCGGATCGGGGGCCACCGTCAACGGGGCGATCGGCAGCGACGCGGTCACGCTCACCTGCGCTTGGCCACCGGCCATCGCCGCAACCCCAGTCGCCGTCCCAGCCAAGCCGAGCAGACCGACTAACCCGCCGCACACCCGCGAGCGCTGACTCGCGGGAACCAGCCACGGAGTCGCCACCGCAACGACCAGCAACACCGTCAGCAGCAGCAGCCCGAACTCCACCACGTTCACCGTCCGGTCACCGACCGCAAGCCGTCGATGATCTGCGCGGGATGTGGCGGGCAACCGGCCACCTCGACATCAACCGGAATCACGTCCGCCACCGGGCCGACCACGCCGTAACCGTCGGCGAACACCCCGCAGTTGAGGGCACAGTCTCCAACGGCGAGAACCACCCGCGGCCGGGGCGTGGCCTCGTACGTGCGTCGGACGGCGGCGGCCATGTTCTGGGTCACCACCCCAGTCACCAACAGCGCGTCCGCATGCCGCGGGGAAGCCACCAGGCGAGCACCGTACCGCTCGCCGTCATAGGTGGGGCCGAACGCCATCCCCAGCTCCACCTCGCACCCGTTGCACGACCCCGCATCCACGTGGCGCACCTGGACACTGCCCAGCAGATCCCCGGGAGCGTCCGGCGCTCGCCGTGGAGCAGGCGGTGCCGCCTCGGCAACCCGGCCCGTCCGGCGCATCAGCCGGACCATGTCCCTCAGCCCCACCGATTCACGCGCCTTCCTTCAACGCCGCCGCCAACGTCTGCTGGTCGGCCAACAACTGTCCCAAGACCGTGCGAGCCGCCATTAACACCTCACGTAGCTCCGGCACCGCAACCGAATAGACGACCGCGGATCCCTCGCGGCGCTGGACCACCAACCCAGCCCGGCGCAACACCGCTAACTGTTGCGACAGGCTGCTGGCCTCGATCTCGATCTCGTCCAGCAACTCGCGCACCGCATGATCCCGCTGCGACAGCAACTCCAGAACCCGGATACGAGCCGGATGGCCCAACGTACGGAAGAACTCCGCCTTGGCCTGATAAAGCGGCACGCTCACGAGTCGCCCTCCCAGTCCAGAAGTACAGAGTTGCAGAATTGTTCACATACAGTAGCAGGCAACTGCCGTCTCCTGACGGTGTCATCGGGACCGGCGGTTCAGGGCGAGATCCGAGGCCGACGCTGTCCCGCCCGTACGCGGTCGCTTAGGTCGACCGTCGCGACGGAGGCGCCGAGCCCCAAGTCGGAGAGCATGTCGAAGCCACGGTCGAGCACGCGGCGGGCTCCGGCGCGGTCGCCGCGATCGAGAAGAACCCCGGCGAGCAGCTGGTAGGCCTGCTCCGACCACGGCTCCACCGAGAGGGCTCGCTCGGCTAGCTCCTCCGGCCGCGTCGTGTCCCCTCGCGCGAGCAACAGGTTGCCGGCCCGCACGGCCGCGCCGACGAATTGCCGACGCAGCAACTCCCGATCGCGATCCAGGTCGTCGCCGCACAAGTCCTCGAGGAGGTCTCCCTCGTAGCGATCGACGGCTCGCAGGTTCGCCTCCAACGAGACCGACGGCAGGCGTCGCGCCTCTGCCTGCTCGGCCATCTCGATCTGCTCCCGAAAGGCCCATAGGTCGACCTCGAGACCTTCTCCGGTCAGCTCGATCGTCGAGCCGGTCCCGCGCAGGTAGTACGGCGGGTCCCGGTCGTCCCGGTCGGGTTCGAGCACCCGGCGCAGATAGTTCAGGGTGACCCGCAGGTTGCGTGCCGCATCGGCCTCTGGGAGATCGGGCCACATGAGCGCCGCCGCACCGTGCCTTGTCACGCTCCGTCGCACGGCGAGTAGCCCCAGGAGGCGGCGGACTCGCTCGCGACGCAGGTCGGCGTCGACCACGTCGACCCCGTCTCGCAGCAGCCTCAGCGGCCCCAAGACGCGGATCGCGAGCGTGTCGCTCGGCCGGCGCGGCATGAGCGAGAGCAGTCGCCGGGCGTTGCGGGCTCCGGGCCCCCGCTGGTCGTCGATGGTCCGTAGCACCGCTCGCGCGTTCGCTCCGAGCGCCGAGAGCACCACCTCACTGCGTGGGTCACCCGCGACATCGAGGGCCACGGCCAGCTCCGTGGCCCACGGGACCGGCAACACCGGCGAGGCGACGGCGAGGTCGCTATCGGTGAGCCGCTCGGCCGGCCGGCCCCCATCGCGCACGGCGACGACGGCGCGGGCCAGTCGCAGCGCGACGGCCAATTGCCCGGACAGATCGGCCTCGTCCCACATCGGCCGCCACCGTTCGTCGAGCACGTACTGCAACGGGATCACACCCGGGCTGATCCGCAGGGCCGCGAGGACGTTGGCACGCGGCTGGGCGCGAAGGGCGGCCAGCCGAGCGCGGGCCAGGTCCTCGTCACCCACCGCCACCGCGAAAGCCGCGGTGCCCACCGCGTCGGCAAGGGGCGCCCACCAGGCCGCCGAGACGTCGACGGCGGCCTGCAGGTGCTCGGCGCGGGCCCGGGCGGCCGGAATGTCACCGCGGAACGCGTAGAGGATGAGGAGGACGAGCTCGTGCCGCGGCGAGCGGACGACGGACGTCGCGACATCCTCGGCGAGCGCGTTTGCCTCCGCGAGCGCCTCGTCGACTCGGCCGAGAAGCCTGAGGGCCTCGACGAGTTCGCAGCGGATCGAGCTGCGCAGAGTCCGGGGCGCCCGGGGGAGTACGCGATGGGCCCACGTCACCGCCGCCTGAGCGTCACCGAGCGTGAGGAGGAGCAAGTGGGCCCGCAGCCACTCGAGCAGGATCGTCGTGGGCCCCTCGACCGTGCGGGGTAGCGCCGCGAGCTCGAGGCGCACCGCGGCCGCGTTTCGGCTCTGCAGGGCCCGGCCGATGGCCGTCAGAGCGGCAGCCTCGGGGACGCCATCGGCCGCGAGGACGCTCAACCGCGCCTGGGCCATCCCCATCAGCACCGGGTCTTGCACCCAGAACCCGGCGTGGAAGATGCTGACCAGACACGCCATCTCGCCGGTCACGTCACCAGCCCGGCGAAAGCCCGCCGCCGCCTCCAGCAAGTGCTCTGTCTCCGCCTCCGGTCCTTCGTTCATCCTGGCCGAGGCGACGAGCAGGTGTCCCTCGGGTGAAGCTCGCTGCTGCGGGTGCAGAGAGTCGTACCAGCCGAGCAGCACGTCGCTGCCCACCGCCGGGGCGATGCCCGCGCACGTCCGGACGATGAGTGGACGGGCTTCGTCCCATTCTCCCGAATCAAGAAGAAGCCGTACGGCTTGCCGCACGTGGCCACGTGCGTCGAGCAACCGGGCCACCTCCCGCGCGGCCCTGCCGGAGTCCGGATCCGGAGCACCGCGCTCGCGCAGCGCCGACGCCCACAGGTGGTGGACCACCCACCAGCCCTGAGGGTCGACGGAGACGAGCGGCAGGTCGCGCAGTTCGGCGGCCAGATCGACGGACCGACCAAGCGCATCGGAGGCGAGCTGGTCGTCGGCACCACCGACGCGGGCGAGGAACACGAGCACCTCGCAGGTTTGCTCCGGCAGCCGCTCGACGATCTCCTCCCACAGGAAGTCGTGAACCGGCCGATGCCCCGTCGTCGCGACCAGCTCCGCGAGCGCCGGCCAACCGCCGAGATCGCCGAGCAGCGTTCGGGACACCCCACGCTGCGCGGCAAAGGCATCAAGCTCCTGGTCCGTGAAGGCCAGCTCATCCTCTCCGACCAGGGCGGCATCGCCTGCGGCGAGCAGCCGGGCGATCGGCAGGGGGTTCGGGGGGCGGGCGGAGACCAGAAGGTGGCCGTTGGCAGGCAGCCGGTCGACCAGATCGGCGAGCGCCCGCCGTCCGGCCCCGGCGCCGGCGAGGACGTGCATGTCATCGAGGACGAGGCAGATGTGCTGGGGAGCGCGCGCCCACACGGCATCCGCAAGCACCCTGGAGGCCACGCCCACTTCCGTCGGACGCTCGGCCGGCAGCGTCTCGACGTCTCTCCCAGGGAGCTCCAGCGCGGCCAACAGATCCTGGGTCAGCACGGAGACTGCGTCATGCTCGGGGGTGCAGCGGAGCCATACGTCCTCGCCCGCGGGAGCCAGGCGGTTCTCGTCGGTGGCCTGGCGCAGCAACGAGGTCTTGCCGAACCCGGCTCCGGCCACGACGGCCGTGACCCGACGCTCGAACCGGCCGGTAAGAACGTCGAGTAGTCGGGGCCGCAAGAGCAGCCGAGGCCGGATCGAGGCCGGACCAGGGCCGCCCGTTGCGACGCGGCTCTCGCGGGGCATAGTGCCATCCTAGGACGCGGGGCGCCCTCCGCCGCAGTTAGTTTCCTGCTCAGCGCCCAGCGCCTCGAATGAGTACGAGCGACGACGGGAACGCCCCGTCGCTGCGTAGTCGGCCGTCGGGACCGGGGTCCCGTTGCCAGCCGTCCTCTCCGACGAAAGCGACCAGGGCACTGGTCAGGATCTCCCGCGCGAGCGCTTCTCCGACGCAACGGTGCGGCCCGTCGCCGAAGTGAAGATAGGCGCCGTCCGGTCGGTTCGGCCGGTAAAAGCCGGGGCCTGGGACTGCCGCGGGATCGTGCATCGCGGAGAACGTGCAGGCGAAGACCGGTCGGCCACCGTCGGCCGGGACCCGCAGGAGGCCCGCGCTTTGTGGGGCGAAGCGCATCGCCTCTTGGCCATGCCCCCACACCGCAGCGCGGCGCTCCGGTGGCGCGTCCCCCACCTTCACCTGCACGGCATCCTCGCGCACAGCAGCCAAGCGGTCGGGGTGGTCGAGGAGGTGATCGATGATCCGTGCGAGGGACTCCGCGATCGTCGGCACAGACCCGACGAGCAGACCCACGAGATCGGTGACGACCCGCGCGTCATCGTCGTACCGCTCGAGCAATACGGCGAGAGGGGACGCCGGTGGCGCGCCGAGGGGGCCCTGGCCGGGTACCGATTCGCCCGCGTCTGCCCGGGTCCGCTCCTTCGTGACGCACGCACTGAGATGGCCGACGATCTCGTCGCGCGCCGAACGCGCCCGCGCTCCGACGCCTTGGTCGCGCGCTCCGTCGCGGAAGCAGCCCTCGAACAGGGCCTCCGTCCAGTCAGCGGTGCACGTGGCGCCGTCCCTCCCCGACAGGGGCGTGATCGGCTCCCCGGGCGGCACCGGCACCCCAAGGGCGGCGGCGACAGTCACCACGGCGAGCGGTCGGGCAAACTCCGTGACGACGTCGAGGCGACCGGCGGCCGCCGCGGCTCCCAGGAGCCGCCGAGCCTGGGCGTCGGCCGAGTCCGCGACGTCCATGAGCCGTGTGGCGCTGACGGCCTCCTCGAGCACGGCCCGCGCTGACGCGTGCGCCGGCCCGTCGAGCCCGAGCGCGAAGGGCCCGACCAGGTCGGTCATCACGGTGCCGTAGTGCTGGACGGTGTACCGGTCGGGGTCGCGCAGCACCGCCCGGACGTCCGCCGCGCGGGTGAGCACGGTGACGGGGCCGACCCGAACCCGCGAGACGGTCCGCCGCACCAGCGCCAGTACGGGTAGCGGCGGCTCGGCCAGACCTCGTCGGACAGCCAGCCCGATCCCTTGCCGGGTGCCTTGGATCACGTCTCCCGGCAAGGCGCGCGCGACGGCCGCCAGACCGGGCAGGACCTGCTCCGCTCGACGCCGAAGTTGCCGTCCTGCAGCGCTGGGGGTGCTCATCTCTCGGCTCCTGAGTCGGGAAGGCTGGCAAGGTAACGGATTCCGGAGATACCCGGCACGAGGAAGTAGGCCCCGCCCCGCAGAGTCACCAGACGAGCGAGGTCAAGATTCGCGGAGCCGAGCAGCGGATCGGTGTCGCGACCAAGACCGAAAGCGTTGCCGTCGCCGAGCCATTCCGACTGGACGAACTCGAACTGATTCTCGATGTCGGCTTGGTAACACGCGAACACGAGGCCTCGCTCGGTCCCGGCGTCATGAAGCCCGGAGGCCGATACAGAGCCATCCGAAGCATCCGAAGCATCCGGTGCATCCGGCGGGGTCAAGGACGGGCCGTACGGCATCCCCCGGCGCAGGAGCCGGTGTCGATGCTCGAGGCGGCCGTCGAAACCGAGGGATCCGCGCGGATTGGCGCGGCGGACATGGGCGCCGACCGGGCAGCGTCGCCCGTCATCGCCCTGGTAGTCAAAGGCCTCCTGGTCTGAGGGGGTCTCGCCCCAAGGCGTGTCCGGCCGGTCCGGCGACATGGTCAGCGGTGCGCCGTCGCGCCAACGGCCCATGATCTGGGCGGCGACCCACTCCTCGTCGACGCCAAGGCGCTGCGCCTGGTGCGCGACCATCCGCCGGTATCCGTCGACGTCTTGCGCGAGGCGGCGCACCACCAGGTAACTGCCGTTGCGGACGAGGGAGGTCACGGGCCGACGCGTCGTGCCGTCGGCGCCCGGATGTCCGAGCACGAACTCCCCGAGCGGAACGGGCAACCACCGGTCGCCTGCGAGGTAGCCCTGGCCGGGCCCCGCGTGCTCGTGCACGCCCGCGATCGAAGGCTGGGACAGACCATCGCGATATCCGAACGGCTCCCTGCCGTCGGGCAGCGCCCGCGCCTCCAGGTGATCACCGATCTCGCGCAATCCCGCCGCGCTCAGCTCTGCACGCAGCCGGGCCACCCCATCGCGTACGGTCGCGTCGGCGCGTTCCCCCGTGCCGGCGACCATGAGCACCAGGTGCAGATCGCTTCCGGCGTGGAAGGGTCCGGACCAGTGCCGAGGATCGTCCGGACCGGAGTCGCCGATGGCGGCCGCCCGCGCCACGGCCCCCGCCCGGAACGACGGGCACAGGTCACCCCAGCGCGTCGTCGGCAGCCCCAGTACCGCCAATCCTTCCGCGGTGACGCCCAGGTTGAGCGCGCACTCCGGCGTCGGGTCGGCGGCGGTCGTCACCTGGTCAGCTACCCGGCCCAACCACTGTCTCGTGCGCGTGGGGTCGACGACGGTGGCGAAGAGGTACGTCATCGCGGTCGCTCGGTAGGCGCGCATGATGTTGCCTTGGACGTCGGCCAGGTCCGGCCGTACCGCCTGTGGCGGTACCGTCTCTGGTCTTACCGCCTGTGGCCGTACCGTCTGTGGGCTTACCGTCCGCCCCGTTGCCCTGCGCCCGCCCGCGCTCGTGGGGCGCCATGTCGTCCACCGCTTCATCTCTTGATCTCCTGTCCGCCATTCACTGGGCAGCCGCTCCCGGCTCCGGACGGGCGGACGACACTGGCGCGCGGCCCTCCGAATCGGCCACGGAACGCTCGGCATGCCTCCTCCACGTCTTCGCCGGCATACTCGGTGGCCAGGGAGTGCAGGCCGCGGCGGGTCCGCAATCCCGAAAGCACCTCCTCGACGGAGGCGTGCGGGTAGCCCGAAAACAGCCGGTTGGTGCGTAGACGATGCCGGCGCTGGTAATCGACGAACGCGGCGGACCCGTGCCCGGCCGGATGCCCGGCGCAGCGACCCCACACCGCGTCCACGACCTCACGCCCGAGGTGGCGATAAAGCACCTCAAGCGGATCGGAGATGCCGTCGCTGGTCGTGCTCGTCAGCAGGTAGGGGCACGGCCAAGAGTCGCGCGCCTGGCCGGGTTGGTGGGTCGGGCTATCGATGACGAGCCACCGGGCGAAGTGCACCCCGGGTGCCGCCGAGAAGGGGCTCGTCGACGAGTTGCCCATCCCAGCGAGCAGACGCCGCAGCGTTCCTTCCTGGCCGGGGACGATCGGTGCGAGTGAGGTGAAGGCATACGTCGCTCCGGAGACGTCCCCGTGCGCCGCCTCGGGCTGACGGGCGAGCCGGGGCGTCGCGTCGCGCCCGATGAGGACCTCGTCGAGCCGCGTCGCAAAGGCGGCCCGCGCGGACGGCGACTGGGGGGCCACCGCGAGTTGCCGCAAGTCGTCGAGCGCCTCGTCGGCGGCGAGTCCGGCGATGATGTCCTTCACCGTTGCCTCGGGATAGGCGCTGTAGTAGTGGCCGGCGCCGAGGTCGGCAGCGCGGACATAGTCGACGAAGGCGCCACCGGGGATGGGGCGCCGCAGCCGGCGCGGCAGGGGCAGATTCACGTCCTGAGGCAGGTTCGGGAAGCCGATCGAGCTGTTCCAGATAGCGCGGATCCTCGGACCGAGGATGTCCGCGAACGCCTCGATGTAGGGGCCGAAACCCCCGTTGAAGTTGCTCTCGAACAACAGGTAGTCGTAGGCCGTGCGGACGTGCCGACCGTCGGGGGTCGGCAAACTCGTGATGAGGGACCACCGCGCCGAGTGGATGAACGACAGGTCGACCAACTCCTGGCTGCGGCCCCACCGGGTGTGGGGAAGAACCTCCAAGACGAACCGCTGGAACGGTGTCCAGCCGGGGTGGATTGGAGTGACGGCTGTCAGCGCCGCGGTCCGCATCGTGTGGTCGCCCATGTCCTCGATGCTGCTCCGCATCTGCGCGTCGTGGGCGCGGATCAGAGTAGATGTCATACTGCCACCGCTTCGGCCAGGGGGCGCTCGACGCTGAACGAGACGTCGCCCGGCCGAGGCGACCTCTGTTGGGCCGTGTCGGGTCGCGCGGGTGCGTCTCCTCCGGTGAATCCGCGACGGAGACGCTCGATGGCGCGCGCCCGTGTCGGGCCGATGCTGCCGATGCTCATTCCCGTGAGGCGGGAGATCTCGTCGTAGGAGGGTGCGGGATCCTGCATCAGCAGCGTGAGCAGGTGACGTTGTCGCGGCGGCAACGCGGCCACGGCCTGACGGAACCGGCCGCGTTCGTCGTGATCGAGCGCCTGACCCTCCGGGCTGGGCGTGGCCGTCCCGTCCAGACGGTCGAGCACCTCGTGCTCGTGGCAGACCTCGCGGGCGACGAGCGCGCTGGTGTGCCATGCCTCACGTCGTGCGACCGTAGCCAACCACGATCCAAGTCGCTGCGGGTCCTGCACGTCGTGGACGTGTTCGACGAGCCGCAGCCACGTCGTCTGCACGACGTCACCGGTGTGCGCATCGCGAATGCCGCAGTCACGCACCACTCGTCGCACGAGGCCGCCGTACCGGCGCTGGAGTTCGCTCCAGGCCATGTCATCGCCCCGCTGTGCTCGTTCCATGAGCGCCGTCGTCGTCGTGTCCGCCATAGCTCCCCCTTGAGGTGATTCGTCGATGCGCTCATCGTCGAATCGAGCCGTCAGCGAGGCGTCAGCGACGCATCGGGTGACGTGTCCTGGCGCAGTAGCGAACTGCGTCAGGTGGGGGATGGTGGTCCGTGGCCTTGCGCAGTTTGGCCTCCTCGGCGACGGGGATGGGATTCGTTCACCCAACTGAGTTGAGCGGATGCGACTCACATGTATGAGTGCGGGACGACGCTTTCACGTCGAGGCATCAGCAATCTCGCCGATCGCCGCCGAGATTGCCGATGCGCCGGGGGAGGCCTCGAGGTGTGGCGCCTTGGGCGGGCCGTCGCGTTGTCGAGGAGATGACCGCGCTAAACATCCTGGGGGGCAAGCATTTCCGGCGCTCATCAAGAGGGCTTCCCGGAGGAGCGCCGGGGACCGCGCCGCACTTCGGGTGGCAGGATAGCCCGCATGGCCATGACCGCGAACGTCAAGGACGAGCTCAGCCGCCTGGGGGTGGCCAAACCTTGCTGCCGCAAGGCTGAGGTGTCCGTGGCGCTGCGCTTCGCCGGTGGTCTGCACTTGCAGGCCGGACGGATCGTCGTGGAGGCGGAGCTGGACACGGCCTCCGCGGCGCGGAGGCTGCGTGCGGCGATAGCGGAGATGTACGGTCACGGCTGCGAACTCATGGTGGTCTCGGAGGCCGGGCTGCGCAGGGGGAGTCGGTATGTGGTCCGGGTCGAGGCCGACGGAGAGGCCCTCGCCCGTCAATCCGGGCTGGTCGACCTGCGCGGGCGTCCCGTCCGGGGCCTGCCGACCCGCGTCGTCAACGGGGCCGTCTGCGACTCGGAAGCGGCGTGGCGGGGCGCGTTTCTCGCGCACGGCTCACTCACCGAACCCGGACGCTCCTGCTCGCTGGAGATCACCTGCCCGGGGCCCGAAGCGGCACTCGCGATGGTCGGCGCCGCGCGTCGCATGGGCATTCAAGCCAAAGCCCGTGAAGTGCGTGGGGTGGACCGCGTGGTCATCCGCGACGGCGACGCGATCGGCGCCATGCTCACCCGGCTCGGCGCTCATGACGCTGTCCTGGCCTGGGAGGAGCGCCGGGTCCGGCGCGAGGTGCGCGCAACCGTGAACAGACTGGCCAACTTCGACGACGCCAACCTGCGTCGCTCCGCTCGCGCCGCGGTCACCGCCGGCGCACGGGTGGCTCGCGCCCTGGAGATCCTCGGCGACGATATCCCGGAGCACCTCCGCGAGGCGGGGCTGCTCCGGCTGAGGCATAGGCAGGCGTCTTTGGAGGAGCTCGGGTCGCACGCCGACCCACCGCTGACCAAGGACGCGGTCGCGGGCCGCATCCGGCGCCTCTTGGCGATGGCCGACAAACGCGCCGGCGATATGGGCGTCTCGGCCACGGACGCGATCCTGGCCGAGGACTATGTCGGCTGAGAGACAGCGGTCCGCGCTGCCGGCCTAGCGCCCATCGTGGCGCCCGCTGTGGTGCCCGCTGTGGTGCCACGTGCGTGACCGGTGACGGGCGCACGAAACTCCGCCGACCGACCGCTGGATGTCCGCGTTGCGGAAGTGACTCGGACGACAGCGATCCCCCCAATGGTGTCGCGTCCAGATTCCGCAGGCCAATTGAACGCCACTGGAACCTGCGCCGACGCGTCGCGAGCCGCTAGGGTCGGATGCGACGTACGACGACGTACGGGCCCACCCGCGTCCCGCTGGGGACCCGCGACCACCACGCGCGCGGAAGCGACGGCCTCAGACCGGACCGTGTTGACAGATCAGGAAGGCATTCACGTGACAGTTCGTGTTGGCATCAACGGCTTCGGCCGCATCGGCCGCAACTTTTTCCGCGCCGTTGCGGACTCGGGGGCCGACATCGAGATCGTGGCGGTCAATGACCTGACCGACAACCACACCCTGGCCCACCTGCTGAAGTACGACTCGATCCTTGGCCGCTTCCCCGGCGACGTGACCTACGATGACGACTCGATCACCGCGGGCGGCAAGAAGGTCGCCGCGTGGGCCGAGCGCGACCCCGCCAAGCTGGACTGGAAGTCCGTCGGGGCCGACATCGTCATCGAGTCCACCGGCTTCTTCACCGACGCGCAGAAGGCCAAGGCGCACATCGACGGTGGCGCCAAGAAGGTCATCATCTCCGCCCCGGCGAAGAATGAGGACATCACCATCGTCATGGGCGTCAACGACGAGCTGTACGACGGCAGCCAGACGATCATCTCGAACGCGTCGTGCACCACGAACTGCCTGGCGCCCATGGCCAAGGCACTCAACGACGAGCTCGGGATCGTCAAGGGCCTCATGACCACCATCCACGCGTACACGCAGGACCAGAACCTGCAGGACGCGCCGCACAGTGACCTGCGTCGAGCCCGCGCCGCCGCCTTGAACATCGTGCCGACCAGTACCGGCGCCGCCAAGGCCGTGGCGCTGGTGTTGCCCGAGCTCAAGGGCAAGCTGGACGGCTTCGCGTTGCGCGTCCCGGTCCCGACGGGCTCCGCCACGGACCTCACCTTCGAGGCAGCCCGCGAGACCTCCGCCGACGAGGTCAACGCGATCGTCAAGAAGGCCGCAGAGGGCCGGATGAAGGGCAAGCTGGTCTACACGGAGGAGCCGATCGTCTCCAAGGACATCGAGACCGACCCCGCGAGCTGCATCTTCGACGCCGGGCTCACCAAGGTCATCGGCAACCAGGTCAAGGTCGTCGGCTGGTACGACAACGAGTGGGGCTACAGCAACCGCTTGGCCGACCTCTGCCTCCTCGTGGGCTCCAAGCTCTGAGCGAGCATCGTCACACCTGATCAACCCCGTGCGCCGGGCGGCCGACCCGGCCGCCCGGCGCACGGGGTTGTCGCTGCCTGTCCCGAGTGGCCGCGGGACCGCAGCACGGTGCGCCGCCGCGCACCCGGGCCGCCCGGCCTGAGTCCAGCCGAAGCCGACGAGCACCCCAAGGAGCCCCTATGAAGACGATCGAGGACCTGGTCAAGGACGATCTGCACGGCAAGCGCGTGTTGGTCCGCAGCGACCTTAACGTCCCGCTCGACGCGGACCGGAACATCAGCGACGACGGTCGGCTGCGTGCGTCTGTGCCGACGATCACGGCGCTCACCCAGGCCGGCGCCAGCGTGATCGTGGTCGCCCACCTGGGCCGGCCCAAGGGGGCCCCCGAGGAGAAGTTCTCTCTGCAGCCCGTTGTGGCGCGCTTCTCCGAGCTGCTCGGCGTCGACGTCTCGTTCGCCACCGACACGGTCGGCGAGGACGCCCAGCGCGTCGTCGGCGCCCTGAAGGACGGCGAGGTCGCGCTGCTGGAGAATCTGCGTTTCAACCCGGGCGAGACGAGCAAGGTCGATGCTGAGCGGGGCGCTTTCGCCGACCAACTCGCCGCGTTCGCGGACGCGTTCGTCTCCGACGGGTTCGGGGTCGTGCACCGCAAGCAGGCCAGTGTGTACGACGTGGCCACCCGCCTACCGCACTACGCCGGCGGGCTGGTCGGCGCAGAGGTAGAGGTCCTCAAGCGGTTGACGAGGGAGCCGGCTCGTCCCTACGCGGTGGTGCTCGGCGGCGCGAAGGTGGCGGACAAGCTCGCGGTCATCGAGAACCTCATGAAGACCGCGGACCGGCTGCTCATCGGCGGCGGGATGGCCTACACCTTCCTCGCGGCCAAGGGGTACGAGGTCGGCAAGAGCTTGCTCGACGCCGAAAAGATCGAAACCTGCGCCCGCTACTTGGAGCAGGCCCAGGCCCATGGAGTCGAGATCATCCTGCCTGTCGACACGGTCGTGGCCCCCGACTTCTCCGACGCCGGCCCGATCCAGGTGGTGGACGGCGACGCGATCCCAGCCGACCAGATGGGTCTGGACATCGGGCCGAAGTCCGGCGAGCTGTTCGCGAGCAAGATTGTGGACTGCAAGACGGTCTTCTGGAACGGCCCGATGGGCGCCTTCGAGATGTCGCCGTTCGCGGCGGGAACCCATTCCGTGGCTCAGGCCCTGGTGGAGGCAACGGCGCACGGAGCGCTGACCGTGGTCGGCGGCGGCGACTCGGCGGCGGCGGTCCGCCAGCTCGGGTTCTCCGACGACCAGTTCGGCCACATCTCCACCGGCGGCGGGGCAAGCCTGGAATTCCTGGAGGGCAAGGACCTGCCCGGCATCGACATCTTGAGTACCTGACACCCGAGCCACTGACCTCTCGAGCACCTGAGAACCCGAACGACCCACGGAAAGGCGACGATGAGCAACCGCGTCCCGCTGATGGCGGGAAACTGGAAGATGAACCTGGACCATGTTCAGGCCACGCACCTCATGCAGAAGCTCGACTGGACGTTGAAGGACGCCCGGCACGACTTCGCTGCGGTCGAGGTGGTCGTCTGCCCGCCGTTCACGGACCTGCGCACGGTGCAGACGATGGTGGACGGCGACAAGTTGTCGATCCGGTACGGCGCGCAGGATGTCAGTCAACACGATGAGGGCGCCTACACCGGCGACGTGTCGGGGCCGATGCTGGCCAAGCTCGGCTGTACCTACGCGATCATCGGGCACAGCGAGCGGCGCGAATACCATCGCGAGTCGGACGAGCTCCTGAACGCCAAGGTGCAAGCCGCCTACCGGAACGGCCTGACCCCGATCCTGTGCTGCGGCGAGGGACTGGACATCCGCAAAGCCGGAAACCAGGTGAGCCACGTCCTGGCGCAGATCGAAGCTGATCTAGCCGGGTTGCCGGTGGAGCAGGCGACGAGCATCGTCATCGCATACGAGCCCATCTGGGCGATCGGCACCGGCGAGGTGGCGACCCCCGAGGACGCGCAGGAGGTGTGCGGGGCGATCCGCGGCAAGCTGGCCGATCTGTACGACCAGGCCACGGCCGACGGGATCCGGATCCTCTACGGCGGCTCCGTCAAGGCGAGCAACGTCTCCGCGATCATGGCCAAGGCCGACGTCGACGGCGCCCTGGTGGGTGGCGCGTCACTGAACGCGGAGGACTTCGCGGGCATCTGCACGTTTATGAAGCACTGACGAAACGCGCGCTCGGTGCGCCGAACGCTGGGGCGGGCTCCCGTGCGGGGGTGCCGCCCCAGCGTTCGCTGTGACGTGGACCACGGACGCCGCGCGCCGCTCGTGATGCGTGGGTGTCCGGGCTGTCTTCCGGTAGAATTCGAAGGTGCCTCAAGCGTTGCTGCGCTCGGGGCCCGTTTTCGAGTCCGGACAGGTGGCCCCCCGCGTGGATGTTCTGAAGGTCGTGCTCCAGACGTTCCTCGTCCTGGGAGGGCTTTTCCTGACGCTGTTGATCTTGATGCACAAGGGCAAGGGCGGCGGTGTTTCAGACATGTTCGGCGGTGGCTTTTCGTCGACCATGGGCGGTTCGTCGGTCGCCGAACGCAACCTCAACCGGATCACGATCACGGCTGCTCTGGTGTGGTTCACGTGCGTCGTCGGACTGGGGCTTCTGGAGCGGTTCCAGAGCTGAGGCGTGGCCCGGTCGGGCCGGACACACTAAAGGGAGCACAATGGCGGGTGCCAATGCGATCCGCGGCAGCAGGGTCGGCGCAGGTCCGATGGGCGAGGCTGAGCGCGGCGAGACCGCTGCACGTCTCGTCGTTCCGTATTGGTGCGCGAACGGCCACCAGACCTCGCCCAGCTTTGCCGTGGAGTCTGAGGGGAGCATCCCCGAGTTCTGGGATTGCCCGCGTTGCGGGTACCCTGCCGGCCAGGACGAGAGCCGCCCGCCGGCGCCGATACGGGCGGAGCCGTATAAGACTCACTTGGCGTACGTGAAAGAGCGCCGCACCGACGCCGACGGCGAGGTCATTCTCGAAGAGGCATTGACCGCCCTACGCGAACGCAAGCTGATTCTTTAATCGGCTCCTGGCCCGTGGGCAGCGGCCTCGTCGAGCCACCAGATCGTCGCGTCCTGGCCGATCACGCCTGCGGCCGGAGCGTCCCACGGATCCGAGCCGCTCGTCGCGCGCCGCACCGCGTCCGCTTTGTCGGCCCCCGCGACCAAGAACCACACCTCGCGGGCCTGGCGTAGCGCCGGGAACGTCAGGGAAACGCGACGCGGCGGCGGTTTCGGCGAGCCGGTCACCCCGACGGTGGTTGTGTGGTTGTGCCGCTGCGCCTCGTGACCGGGGAAGAGAGAGGCCACGTGGGCGTCCGGGCCGACTCCCAGCATGAGCACATCGAAATGCGGCACCTCTCGCTCGGCCGAAGCCGAGGCCAGCTCCGCCGCGTAGGCCGCCGCGGCGGCGTGTACGTCGTCGCCACACGGCCCGTCCGGGCCGGGTACCGGGTGCACCCGACCCGGGTTGAGCCCCAGCTCGAACAGCCCCGCCTCGTACGCCTGCGTGTCGTTGCGGTCGGGGTCACCGGTCGGCAGAAATCGTTCGTCGCCCCACCACACGTGCACCCTGGACCAGTCCGGAGCGGGACCGGCGTCTTCCTGGCCGTCCGCCACCAGCGACTGGACGAGCGCGACCCCCATCGACCCGCCCGTGAGGACGATCTGCCCGTCGTGGCCTCGGCGTTGCGCGGCGGCGAGACGGTCTCGCAGGGCGTGTCCCGCCGCGCGGGCCGTGCTCGCCTTGTCCGGGAACACCTCGCGCCGCACCTTCATCGTCACGGCGTCACCTCGCCGGCCCCGACGTCCGTCGCGACCTCGACCACCTCGACGACCTCCACGTCGGTGGCCTCGGCAGCTTCGGCCTGTGTGGAGGCCGCCGCCGCAGCCCCCGACAGTTTGCCCTTGACGGCCTTTCGGGACCTGCGCAGCGCGGCTCGGACCTGGCCGATGTCTTTGCCGGTTCGCGATCGAGCACCGCTTTGTACGCCCTCGATGCGGGGCAGGCCGTCGGCCAGTACTCGCGCGTAGACCTGGTCGGCGTCCAATCGGGCCAGCTCGTCGGCTAGACAATCCCGGTCGCTGCGTCGCGCCATGGCCAGGCGGCGGGCCGGCTGGCCCGGTTGCTCGAGGGTGGCGAGCACGCCGTCTGGGCGAATCAGATCGATGGCGCCGCTGTCCCGCTGGAGACGGACGCTGGCCAGCCCCGACCCGGGAGCCGTCCGGATCCGATCCACCGGGCAGTCCAAGTAGGTGGCGAGCCAGCCCGCGAACAGATCGGCCGTCCCCGAGTCGGCGGCACCGCTCACGGTCGCGGCGGTCACCTGTTCGTACGGCGGCTGGTCGAGCGCGGAGGCGAGCACCGCCCGCCACTTCGTCGTCCGGGTCCAGCACAGGTCCGTGTCGCCGGCGACATACACTTTCGCGCGCCCCGCGATCGCATCGCTCGGGGAGGCCGCTTGTTCGCAGTCCGTGATCCGTCGCTGCGCCAGGGAGCCCACCGGATCCTTGGCAGGGTTCTTCGGGGGCTCGCCGGGCCACCAGGCCACGATCGGGGAATCGGGCAGCAGCAGCGGCAGCACGACGGAAGGACCGTGCTTGGTGAGCTCGCCGAAGAGGCGCAACACGACCATCTCGCTGGCGCCGGCGTCGCCGCCCACGCGGATCTGGCCGTCGATCCTCGGCGCCCCGCGGGAACTGGAACGGATGACCGTCACGATCCGCGACGGGTGGGAGTGCGTGGCGTCCTGCGCGATCTTCAGTGACTGTTCGCAGTGCGCATCGTCGACGACGATGATCAGCGTGAGGACGCGCCCCAGAGCCATCGCCCCGACATCCTGGCGCAGCGCAAGGAGTCGCTTAGAAAGGGAGCCGATGGTGGTGGCCGGCATGTCGACGATCACGGCATCCTCCATTCCCGACCGTCGCGGGTGAGCATCTCGGCGGAGTCGTCCGGACCCCAGGCGCCCGACAGGTACTCCTCGGGCTTGTCGGGCAGAGAGTCCCAGTACGCGGTCACCGGGTCAAGGATCCGCCACGACAGTTCGACTTCCTCGTGCCGGGGGAACAGCGGGGGGTCGCCGAGCAGCACGTCGAGGATGAGCCGCTCGTACGCCTCCGGTGAGGACTCCGTGAACGCGCCCCCGTACCCGAAGTCCATCGAGACGTCCCGTACCTCCATCTGAGCGCCCGGGACCTTGGCGCCGAACCGCATCGTGACGCCCTCGTCCGGCTGAACACGGATGACGACCGCGTTCTGGCCGAGCTCCTCGGTCTCGGTGTCGGCGAAGGGGAGTCGCGGCGCCTTCTTGAAGACCACGGCGATCTCGGTCACCCGCTTGGCGAGGCGCTTGCCGGTGCGCAGGTAGAAGGGCACGCCGGCCCATCGGCGCGTGTCCACGCCGAGCTTGAGGGCGGCGTACGTCTCGGTGGTCGACGTGGGCGACACGCCCTCCTCCTCGGCGTACCCGACCACCTTCTCGCCGCCCTGCCAGCCGGCGGCGTACCGGCCGCGCGCCGCCGCCTCCTGGATCGGCCCGGCGATGCGGACCGCGGAGAGGACCTTTTCTTTCTCGGCGCGCAGATGCTCCGCGGCGAAGCTCAACGGCTCCTCCATGGCCGTCAGCGCGAGGAGCTGCAGCAGGTGGTTCTGGATGACGTCGCGCGCGGCCCCGATGCCGTCGTAATATCCGGCGCGTCCGCCGATGCCGATGTCCTCGGCCATCGTGATCTGCACGTGGTCCACGTAGTGGGCGTTCCACACCGGCTCGAACAGCTGGTTCGCGAAGCGCAGCGCGAGGACGTTCTGGACCGTCTCCTTGCCCAGGTAGTGGTCGATCCTGAAGACCGAGTCCGGGGGGAAGACCGTCTCGACGATGTCGTTCAGCTCCACCGCCGACGCGAGGTTGTGCCCGAAGGGTTTCTCGATGACCACCCGGCGCCACGAGCCGGGACGTGGCGCGCTCAGGCCCGATCGCTCCAGTTGGCGGCACACCTTCGTGAACGAGGCCGGCGGGACCGACAGGTAAAAGGCGTGGTTGCCGCCGCTGCCCCGTTCCTCGTCGAGATCTGCGACAGTCCGGGCGAGCTGTTCGAACCCTGCCGCGTCGTCGAACGCCCCGGAGACGAACCTCAGCCCTTCCGCGAGCTGGCGCCACACTTCTTCCTGGAAGGGCGTTCGGGCGTGACGGATCACGGCCTCGTGCACGACCTTCGCGAACTGCTCGTTGCTCCAGTCGCGGCGCCCGTAGCCCACCAGGGAGAAGCCCGGCGGGAGCAGGCCCCGGTTGCACAGGTCGTAGATGGCCGGCAGGAGCTTCTTGCGGGCCAGGTCGCCGGTGACCCCGAACATGACCACGCTGCACGGGCCGGCGATCCTCGGCAAGCGTTTGTCGCGGGGGTCCCGCAGCGGGTTCACGCCGTGGGCCACCGGGGCCGGCGCCATCAGGTCTGCCGAGCCGAGGCGAGCGCCACCGAGACACGCTCGAGGAGCTGCTGCCAGGATGCTTCGAACTTTTCGACTCCCTCGCGTTCGAGCGTCTCGACGACGTCGTGGTACGAGATGCCGAGCCGCTCAAGGTCGTCCAGGATGACGTCCGCCGCGTCGTAGCTGCCCCGCACGGAATCCCCGGATATCTCCCCGTGGTCGGCGACCGCCTCGAGGGTCGCGCGGGGCATCGTGTTCACCGTGTTCGGGGCGACCAGCTCCGTCACATACAGGGTGTCGGGGTAGGACGGATCCTTCACGCCCGTGGACGCCCACAGCGGGCGTTGCGCGTGCGCGCCGTCATCGGCGAGGTTCGCCCAGCGCGGGGTCGCGAACACCTCCTCGTACGCCCGGTAGGCCAGCCGCGCGTTCGCCACACCTGCCTTCCCTCGCAGCTGCGCCGCCTCGGGCGCGTCGAGCCGCGCCAGGCGAGCGTCGACCTCGCTGTCCACCCGGCTGACGAAGAACGAGGCCACGGAATGGATCGCGGACAGGTCGAGGCCGTGCAGACGTGCTTGCTCCAAACCCGTGAGAAAGGCGTTCATGACGCCTCGGTAGCGGTCCAGATCGAAGATCAACGTGACGTTCACGTTGATCCCCTCGGTGATCGCCGTGTCCCCTCGGTGTCCCGCGCCAGCCGCGGGTCGACTTCGATGGAGACGCGTCCGTCCTGCCCCCCGGTCGCGTCGAACAACGGTCTGAAGATGTCGCAGGCGACGCGCACGTCCTGGGTGGTGATCGCGATCACCGCCTCTTCGACGTCGGTGCCCGCCCTGGCCAGCTGCGCGATCTGTTCGGCGTAGTCCTCGCCCGTGGACAGGGCAGTCGCGAAGATCGTCGGGTTTGTCGTCACGCCGACCACGCCGCGCTCGTCGATCAGCCGCTGCAGGCCGCCGCCGGAGAGCAGACCGCGGCTGCATTCGTCGAGCCACACCGAGACCCCGGCGTCGGCCAGGTCGGCCAGGTACCGGCTGGCCCGGGAGGTCACGTCTGTCATCGTCACCGCTCCTTCGAGGTGGAGATGGACCGCCGGGCCAGGTCGGCCACGTGGTCCGGGGTGAAGCCGTACGCCTCCAGCAACAGCGATCCCGAAGCTGATTCGCCGAAGTGGTCGATGCCGAGGATCTCGCCCGCATCTCCCACGTAGTCGCGCCACGCCCCTGGGTGTGCGGCCTCGACGGACACCCGCGCGCGGACCGAAGGCGGCAACACCTCGTCCCGGTACTCCTGGTCTTGGGCGGCGAACCATTCCAGGCAGGGCGCCGAGACGACCCGGGCTCGCACGCCCTCCGCGGTGAGCAGCTCACGAGCGTCCAAGGCCACGGACACCTCAGAACCGGTGGCGATGATGATCACCTCGGCCTGGCCGCCCTCGGCATCGGCGAGGACGTAGGCGCCCCGCGCCACGCCTTCGGCAGAGGCGTACCGGGACCGATCGATGGTCGGCAGCGCTTGGCGGCTGAGCAGCAGCCCCACCGGCCCCGACCGTGGCGATTCGTTGGCCAGGATCGTCCGCCACGCCCACGCCGTCTCGTTGGCGTCGCCGGGGCGCACCACGGCGAGGTTCGGGATCAGCCGCAGGCTCGGGATCTGCTCGATGGGTTGGTGCGTCGGGCCGTCCTCACCGAGGCCCACGGAATCGTGCGACCACACGAACACGACCGCCAGCTGCTGGAGGGCGGCAAGCCGCACGCCCGGGCGCATGTAGTCGGAGAACGTGAGGAACGTCCCCCCGTACGGTCGGGTGAGCCCCTCCAGGGCGATGCCGTTGAGGATCATCCCCATGGCGTTCTCGCGGACCCCGAAGTGAAGCGTCCGTCCGTACGGTCCGCCCTTCCACAGGCGGGTCTGATGCTCGGAGGGTATGAAGCTGGGCTCGCCCTCCATCGTCGTGTTGTTGGAGTCGGCCAGGTCGGCGCTGCCGCCCCACAGCTCGGGCAGCACGTCCGCGAGCGCCGTGAGGACCTTGCCGGACGCGGCGCGGGTGGCCACGCCGTGGGCATCGGCTTCCCAGGTGGGGAACGCCTCGGCGAAACCGTCCGGCATCCGGCGCGCCCGTAGGCGCTCCAAGAGGTCCGCCCGATCCGGATGGGCGGCCTCCCACGCCTCGAACCGCTCCTGCCACTCGCGGTGGTCCTGCGCGCCGCGCTCTGCGGCGTGGCCGCGGGTATGCGCGATCACCGCATCGTCCACGTGGAAGGATTGTTCCGGGTCGAAGCCCAGCAGCTTTTTGGTGGCCGCAATCTCGTCCTTGCCGAGCGCAGCGCCGTGTGCCTTGCCGGTGTCACGCGCCGTCGGCGCGGGCCAGGCGATGATCGTCGACAGCACGATGATCGTCGGACGGTGAGCCACCGCGCGTCCGGCCTCGATGGCCTCCAGCAGCGCGTCGACGTCCTCGACGTATGGCTCGTGGCCCCGCCAGTCGACGCGGCGGACGTCCCACCCGTACGACTCGAAGCGCAAGGCGACGTCCTCGCTGAAGGAGACATCCGTCTGGTCCTCGATCGAGATCCTGTTGTCGTCGTAGATCAGCGTCAAGTTGCCGAGCTGCTGGTGCCCCGCGAGCGAGCAGGCCTCGGAGGCCACCCCCTCCTGCAGGCAGCCGTCGCCCGCGATGACGTAGATGTGATGGTCGAACGGGCTCTCGCCCGGGCCGGCCTCGGGGTCGAGCAGACCCCGTTGGCGGCGCTGGGCCATCGCCATCCCGACCGCGCTGGCGAGGCCGGAGCCGAGCGGACCGGTCGTGATCTCGACCCCTGTGGTGTGGTGCAGCTCCGGATGGCCCGGCGTCTTGCTGCCGCGGGTCCGCAGCGCCTTGAGGTCGTCCAACTCCAGGCCGATGCCGGCCAGGTACAGCGCTACGTACTGGGTGAGGCTCGCGTGCCCGTTGGAAAGCACGAACCGGTCCCGGCCGAGCCAGAAGGGATCGGCGGGATCGACGTGCATCACGTTGTGATAGAGCAGGTAGGCCGCAGGCGCGAGCGCCATGGCCGTCCCCGGGTGGCCGTTGCCGACCTGCTGCACGGCGTCGGCGGCCAGCAGACGCGCCGTGTCCACGGCTCGGACGTCGAGCGCCCCCCAGCCGGCACGGTCGACGACAGGCGCAGCGAGGGAATGGTCCCTGGCAGGGGGCTGGAAGGTGTCGGTCACGGGTGCGCTCCTTGACGGGCTGGGATGGGGCACGGGTGGGGCACGGACCTTGCCCGTGCACCGCGGTGCTTTCGCTGTCCTCCTGCGGTCGGGTCGCGCAATCGTCGCGTGCCGGCGCTGCGCCTCGTTGAAGGTGAGACTAACCAGGGTTACTCCGCAGCGAAACCGCATCCCGGAGACAAGCTCGCGCCGCCCACGGGACGTAGACTGGGCACCACGCCGCCCTCAACGCGGCATCCCGATCGTGGTCGACGCACCTGCGGCACGCCCGCCGGCACCCTCGGAGCAGTCTCACCGACGGGCCGGGCTCGGCGGCCGCGAGCGGGTCGGCCCCGCCCAAGGACACCCACCCAAGGACACTGTGACCGACCTGCAGCCTCGACACTCCACCGACGCACCGGCCCCGACAGCGGCGGCCGCGACCTTTGGCGACTACATGTCCCTGGTCAAACCCCGGATCATCGAGCTGCTCCTCGTCACCACCATCCCGGTGATGTTTCTCGCTCACCGTGGGGTGCCCGCGCCGGGGCTGATCCTCGCCACGCTGGTGGGCGGGAGCCTTTCCGCCGCGAGCGCCAACATCCTCAACTGTTACCTCGACCGGGACATAGATCGGCTGATGCACCGTACCGAGAACCGACCGCTCGTCACGGGCGCGATCAGCCCGCGGCGGGCCCTCATCCTCGGCATCGGCGTGGGGGTCACCTCTGTGCTGGTCCTGGGCCTCCTCGTCAACTGGCTCTCAGCCGCCTTGTCCCTCCTGGCCATCGCGCTGTACGTCGGGGTCTACACGTTCGTCCTCAAGCGCCGCACGGCGCAGAACATCGTCTGGGGCGGCACCGCCGGATGCGTGCCGGTGCTGATCGGCTGGGCCGCCGTGACGGATTCGCTCGCGTGGGCGCCGTTCGTGCTGTTCCTCGTGGTGTTTTTCTGGACACCTCCGCATTACTGGCCGCTGTCGATGCGCTTCAAGGAGGACTACGCCGCGGCCGGCATTCCGATGCTGCCGGTCGTCGCGAAAGACGTGGAGGTCGCGCGCCAGATCGTCGCCTACTCATGGGCGACGGTCGCGACCTCGTTCGTGTTGGTGCCGGTCGCGCCGATGGGCTGGCTGTACCTGGTGATGGCGAGCCTCGCGGGGGCGGTGTTCCTCCTTGAGGCGCACCGGCTGCTCCGGCGAGCGCAGGACCCCTCGAACGGGACGCTGGCCTCCCTGAGCCCGATGCGTCTCTTCCACTACTCGATCAGCTACCTCACGTTGCTCTTCGTGGCGGTCGCCGTCGACCCGCTGCTCTACCTGCCGCTGCCGTGGTCCTGACGCTCTTGTTCTTTTGCGACCTCTGTCACGACCTGTTCCGCGAGGCCACCGGGAAGGCGGTTTCGATCAGCGGATGACGGGCACGGGCTCCGGAACGACCACCCGGGTCGACATCACCGCGAAGGTCACCGCGGCGGTGAGGACGGCGGACAGGCCCATATGTACGGCGACGAGGCCCCACGGAAGCTGCGTGGCGTACTGCAGGTAGCCGACGCCGCCTTCCAGCAGCGCCAACACGAGCACCCTGTCCCACGCGGAACGGTACGAGCTGTCGGCGGTGGCTCGGCGGGCGAGTACCGCGATCAGGACGACTGCCGCGACAAAGACCCAGACAGACGCCGAATGGAACCGCGCCGTGATCAGTGGGTCGAAACCGAACCGTACGGGCTCATCGGCGTCACCCGAATGCGGACCCGACCCGGTGACGGCCGTGCCGAGCACCACGATCACCGCGAACGCCCCGGCGGCGGCGTGCGCCAGGCCCTGAAGCCGCGAAGATACCGCTGGGACGCGCCGGCCCTCGCCCTCGTCGTACCGGCGCAGCAGCCACGCCGAGAAGGCGACCAACGCCACGGAGAGCAGGAAATGCGGTGACACCGTCTTGGGGTCGAGGCTGGCGAGCACGATGATGCCGCCGATGACGGCCTGGGCAAGGATGCCGAGCAGCGGCACCCAGGTCAGACGGAAGAAGCCGGGCCGGTCGGAGGCCCATCGACGGGCCGCGACGATCAACGCGATCGCGACGGCGGCCAACACGAACGTCAGCAGCCGGTTCCCGAACTCGATGAGCGGGTGGTACCCCTGCTCCTGCCCGGCGACCGGAGTGAACGATCCGGGGGTGCACTGCGGCCAGGTCGGGCAACCCAGTCCGGAGCCGGTGAGCCGCACCAGTCCGCCCGTCACGATGATGACCATCTGCAGGACGAGGTTGGCCACGAGCAGATGACGCAGCCAGCCGCGATCGTGGACGGATACGGCCCCTGGCGTCGAAGGGCTGAGGGCGGCGTCGGGAGCGTTCACGCATCCAGGGTAGTCGCGGGCGCGGACCTGATCAGGCCCGGCCGGCAGGCGTGGGGGTCGCCGGTCGACCGAGGGGAGAATTGCGCGCTGGGCACGAGAAGCTACTCGAACGTAGGGAAGGTATGGTCGAAATTGCGTGCTCCTCGTCATATCTGTCGTTCACATCTGTCGGTCATATCTCTCGGTCACATGTGGGTGCCGGGCCGTTAACGGTGAGCGCGCGGACCATCGCTTCTGGTGAAGTCGCAGCCGCAACGAAGTTACCCACGAGTCCCATGATTTAGACGCAGACTTCGTGGCCTGCAAGTGGCTCGCCCCATGTCCCGGCGGCTATGGTCCTGCTGACAACTGCCCGACCCGATCCGGCTCCCCGCCGCGTCCGGGACGCACCCGGCGGTCCGGAACGCACCCGGAGCCCGGCGAGAACAGGTGGCCCATGAAGATCGCAGTCCTCGTCAAGTACGTCCCCGAGCCGACCGCGCAGTGGTCCTTCGCGCCGGACTTCACCCTGGATCGCGCCTCCGTCGAAGGCCGCCTCAGCGAACTCGATGAGTACGCGGTGGAGCAGGCGGTGCGACTGATCGAGGGTGGGCTGGACGCAGAGATCACGTACCTCACCGTCGGTCCCGCTCGCGCGGCCGACGGTCTGCGTAAGGCCCTCGCCATCGGGGGCCACGGGGCGGTCCACGTCGTGGACGACGCCATCCATGGCTCCGACGCGCTCGGTACGTCCCGGGTGCTCGCCGCCGCGTTGAGCAAGGTGGGCTTCGACCTGGTGCTCGCCGGCATGTCGTCCACGGACGCCGAGATGTCCGTCGTCCCCGCGATGGTCGCCGACCGGCTCGGCATCAACCAGGCGACGTTCGCCGGCGCGCTGTCGGTCGACGGGGACAAGGTCAGCATCCGCCGGGAGAGCGACACCGAGACGATCGCCGCCTCCGCCGCGCTCCCCGCGCTGGTTACGGTCACCGACCAGACACCCGAGGCGCGCTACCCCGCGTTCAGGGCGATCATGGGCGCCAAGAAAAAGAAGGTCACCACGTTCTCACTCGCCGATCTGGGCGTGGACCCACACAGCGTCGGTTCCGGTGCGGCCTTCACCAAGGTGTTGTCCCTCGAAGCCGAACCGGCGCGGGCCGCTGGTCAGGTCGTCGAGGACGACGGCACCGGCGGCGCCCAGATCGCCGACTTCCTCGCCGCCCGCGGGCTGCTCTGATCCCCGACCCGGAGGAAACTACACCGATGTCTCAGGTTCTCGTTCTGGCCGAGGTCACCGCGTCCGGAGTGCGCAAGGCCACTTTGGAGTTGCTGACGTTCGCCCGCCGGCTCGGCGAGCCAGCTGCCGTCCTGTGCGGCACCGCCGACCCCGCGGCCATTGCCACCCTGGCCGAATACGGAGCTGCGACGGTGTACACCGTGCCAGGGACGGAATTCGCCTCCCACCTGGCGCTGCCCACTGCTGAGGCGCTTGTGGCTGTCGCCGCGCAGGCGTCCCCGCAGGCGATCCTGGTCACGAGTGGGCCGGACGGGAAGGACGCGGCGGCGCGGGTCGCCGTGCGCCTCGACGCGGGGATCGTCACCGACGCGGTCGATCTCGAATCCGACGACGGCCGCGTCATCGCCACCCAGTCGGTCGTGAACGGCAGCTACCGCGCACGTACGCAGATCACGAGCGGTACGGCGGTCATTACCGTGCGCCCGAACTCGGTGACCCCCGAGCCGTCGCCGGCTGATGGCTCCGTGGTCGAGGTGCCGGTCACGTTCAGCGACGCCGCCAAAGGCACCGCCGTCGAACGCCGCGACCCGAAGACCTCCACGGGCCGTCCGGATCTCACCGACGCGGCCAGCGTCGTCACCGGTGGACGAGGCGTCGGATCCCAGGACGGCTTCGCGCTCGTCGAGCAGCTCGCGGACGCGCTCGGCGCGGCGGTGGGCGCGACGCGTGCGGTGACAGATCTTGACTGGGCCAGCCACGATCTGCAGATCGGGCAGACGGGCAAGACCGTGTCTCCGAGTTTGTACCTGGCCGTCGGGGTGTCCGGTTCCATCCAGCACCGGGCCGGCATGCAGTCCAGCAAGACGATCGTCGCCATCAACAAGGATCCGAAGGCCCCGATCTTTGCCGTGAGTGACTTCAGCGTGGTGGGTGACTTGCACAAGGTCATCCCCCCCCTCATCGAGGAGGCGCGAGCCCGGAAGGCGTGAGGTAGGCCGGGGTGTGCCCGGGTTGTGCCCACTCCCGCCCTGCGATTCCGGCCCCACCGACTCTGAGAGGCGGACATGTACGCCGTACGACTGACCCTGGGAGTCCTGATCGTGGCGGTCGGACTGACCGTCGCGGGACGCCGACTCGGATACCTCTACCGCGTCGGGAAGCTCGGTCAAAAAGTCGAACCGTGGCGAATGCCCGCCGCTGGTGTGGCGATCAAGGCAGAACTCTCCGAAGTCGCTGCGCAGCGCAAACTGCTGCGCTGGACGGGGCCTGGTCTCGCGCACGCGGCGGTCTTCTGGGGCTTTTGCGTGCTGCTCTTCACCATCGTGGAGGCGTTCGGGGCGCTGTTCAACCCGACGTTTCAGATCCCGGTCATCGGCAACTGGCCGGTGGTGGGCTTCCTGGAGGACCTCTTCGCGTTGCTGTGCCTGGGCGCAGTGGTCGCCTTCGCGATCATCCGGGTCCGGGAGACGCCCAAGGATCAAGGCCGCAGCTCGCGGTTCTTCGGCAGCCATCTCGGCCCCGCGTGGATCGTGCTCCTGGGCATCCTCGGCGTCGTGATCACGGTGCTTCTGACGCGGGCCACCCAGATCAACGCCCAACGGGTGGGGCTGCCTCACGACGACGGGAGTCGGCCGCTGGCCTTCCTGGAGGGCGCGTTCGCCTCGCAGGCGCTGGCCGGCGTCTTCGAGCCGCTCGGAACGCACACCAACGAGGTGTTGGAGACCGTGTTCTTGCTGCTCGGGCTGGTCGTGCTGCTCGGCTTTACCGTGTTCGTCACCTACAGCAAGCACCTGCACATATTGGCCTCTCTGCCCAACGTCGCGTTGGCGCGTCGTCCGAACGCCCTGGGCGCCGTGCCGATGATCCACGCCGACGGCAAGGCCATCGACCTGGACTCGATGGACGAGCTCGACGAGGACACACCGCTAGGCGTCGGTGCCGTGGAGGACTTCACCTGGAAAGGCCTGCTCGACTTCGCGACCTGCACCGAATGCGGCCGCTGTCAGAGCCAGTGCCCGGCGTGGCACACCGACAAGCCGCTCTCACCCAAGCTGCTCATCATGTCCTTGCGCGACAACATGCTGGACAAGGCACCGTACCTGCTGGCCGCGGCCGACGACGAGGGCAACCGTCCCGGCGCCCCCGCGGAGGCAGCCGCCGAGGCGCGACGCCCACTGATCGGTCCCGCGGGCGACGAGAGCGCGCGAATCGACGAGCACGGCGTACACGGCGCGGGGGTCATCCCCTTCGACGTGCTGTGGGCGTGCACCACCTGCGGCGCGTGCGTCGAGCAGTGCCCCGTCGACATCGAGCATGTCGACCACATCGTCAACATGCGTCGCTATCAGGTGCTGATGGAGTCGGCCTTCCCCGAGGAGGCCGCCCTCATGCTCAACGGGCTGGAGCATGCCGGCGACCCGTGGGGCCGTGGCGCCCGTCAGCGGATGGATTGGGCCGAGCCGCTCGATTTCGACGTCCGGGTGTTCGGAGCCCAGGGAGAGGAGAAGATCCCCGAGGACGTCGACTACCTCTTCTGGGTCGGCTGCGCCGGTTCTCTGGACGACACCGCGCAGCGGACCACACGGGCGGTGGCGACGTTGCTGCACCACGCCGGAGTCGAGTTCATGGTGTTGGGCGACGGCGAGACCTGCACCGGCGACCCGGCGCGCCGGGCCGGCCACGAGTTCCTCTTCCAGATGCTCGCCCAGCAGAACATCGAGACCCTGAACGAGGCCGGCGCGCGGCGGATCGTGGTCACCTGCGCCCACTGTTTCAACACGATCGCCAACGAGTATCCGCAGCTGGGAGGTCACTACGAGGTCGTCCACCACACCACGCTGCTCGCCCAGCTCGTCGCGGACGGCCGGCTCACCCCCGTACGACCGGTGCACTCGTCGGTCACCTACCACGACCCGTGCTACCTCGGCCGGCACAACCGGATCTTCAACGCGCCCCGCGAAGTCCTCGCCAGCGTTCCCGGGGTGCAGGTCACGGAAATGCCGCGGCACAGGGAGCGGTCGTTCTGCTGTGGCGCCGGGGGAGCCCGCATGTGGATGGACGAGAATCTCGGCCGCCGTATCAATCTGGACCGCACCGACGAGGCGCTCGCTCTGAACCCCGGCCTCATCACCGCGGCCTGCCCGTGGTGCATCACGATGCTCGACGACGGCCTCAAACAGCGACGCCTCGAAGGAGCCGCCGATGAGTCGGTGCAGGTCACGGACGTGGCCGAGCTGCTCCTCGCGAGCGTCAAGCCCGACGCCGCCGAGATCGCGTCCCCGACCGGGTCCTGACCGAACCACCGACGACGCACCCCACGCCACGACAGGACCCGACGAAAGAGGAAATGCCCCCATGACCGACCAGCCGAGCACTGGCCACACCTTGGGAGCGGGACTCGACCTTGCCTCCCTGAACCTCATGATGGAGGCGCTGGTCGACTTCACCGAGGAGTCCCTGAGTCCGGAGCTGCAGCTCGACCTCGACCGCGAGGACCGCTGCCCCGAGGACATCGTGCGGGCCATGTCCGACCCCGAGATCCTGGGCGTGCAGCTGGTGTTCATCCCCGAGGCGTACGGCGGTCTCGACGGGGGCGCCTTCGACTCCTACCGCGTGTGCGAGGTCATGGCCCGCAAGGACATCGGCCTCGCCACGGCGGTGTTCGCCACCTTCCTCGGCTCAGACCCGATCGTGGTGGGCGCCACCGAGGAGCAGAAGGCGGAATGGCTCGGCGCGATCGCCGAGGACGGGGCGGTCTTCGCGTACGGCGCCACCGAGCCCGAGGCAGGCTCCGACCTCGGTGCGATGTCGACGGTGGCAACCCCGATCCTCGACGACGGCGGCGAGGTCACCGGCTATCGGATCACCGGCCGGAAGCAGTGGATCTCCAACGGATCGATCGCCGACTTCTCGACCATCCTCGCGCTCACCCCCGAGGGTCCGACCTGGTTCGTGGTGCCCAAGGGGGCCGAGGGCTTCAGCGCCGCGCCGCCGGAGGACAAGCACGGTCTGCGGCTATCCAACACGGCCGCGCTCGTGCTCGATGACGTCGAGGTCCCCGCGTACAACCTCATCGGCGCTGTCCCCGGCAAGGGCCTGGTCCAGGCGCAGATGGTGTTCGGCTACACGCGCCTGATGGTCGCCGCCTTCGGGCTCGGGGGCGGGTGGGAGGCTCTCGACCGCGCGATCGATTACTCCAACCAGCGCGAGCAGGGCGGTAGCCTCCTGTCCGAGAAGCAGGGCTTCACGCACAAGTTGATCGTGCCGCACGCGGTCCGGCTGGAGGCCTCCCGCGCGTACATCGAGGACACGGCCGACAAAATCGACCGCGGACTCGGCGAGAACGGTGCGATGAACACCGAGGGCGCGATCGCCAAGTACCTCGCGACCGTCTTCGGTAATGCGGCCGCGGATGACGCGATCCAGGCGCACGGGGGCTACGGCTACACGCGCCCGTACGTGGTGGAGAAAGTCAAGCGTGACGTGCGGATCACCACGATCTACGAAGGCACCTCCGAGATCATGGAGATGACCATCGCCCGCGACCGCTGGCAGCAGCACCTGAAGTCCGGGTTCCGCTACTACGCGACCGCGGCGCAGGAGATGTCGCAGCTGCACGCCCGCCACCCGGACGTCGGCGCGGACGTCGCAGCCCTCGCGCTGACCAGCCTCAACGTCGTGTTCGAGGCCTGCCGGACCGCGCGTCTCACGCGCAGTCAACACGTGCTCTTCCGTCTGGGGGAGCTCGCCTCCTTCGCCGAGTGCGCCGCCGTGTTCTGCGAGCGGGCTGCCGCCGCCAAAGACGGCGCCTCCCACGAGAAGTCACCCAAGCGCTTCAAGCCGGAGGCGCTCACCCTGATGGCGCGCGCGTTCGCTCGGGACGCCGCCCAAAAGGTCGCCCAAGAGGGGACTCGTTGGGTCGCCTCGGCGGCGGATCCCGACAGCCCGGCGATCGCTGCCCTGTCCGCGATCCCCGGAGAGGCGATCCGCGCCGCCCAGGCCGGGGCCCTGACCGACATGGACGCGATCGCCGACGTGCTTTATCAGCGCTGAGGCGCCCAGCGCACACCCGTATGCGTGGCCACGCGCGACCCACCGGACGCGCCGGCCGCACCACAGAACCACCGACGACCCATCATCGAGGAGTCGAGCGTCATGAGCAGTCCCGTCACCCCTATCGCTGTCGTCGGCGTGTCCGCGATCATGCCCCAAGCACCCTCCGCGGACCTCTTCTGGCAGAACATCAAGAACGGGGCGTACGCCATCACGGAGACGCCCGTCGACCGGTGGGACCTGGCGAAGTACTACGACGCCGACCGAAGCGCCCGGGACAAGACGTACAGCAAGATCGGCGGCTGGGTCCACGAGTTCGACTGGAACCCGGTCGCGTGGCGCCTGCCGATCCCGCCGACCGTCGCCTTGCAGATGGACGAGGGGCAGCGGTGGGCGATCTCGGCCGCCCGCGCGGCCTTGGTCGACGCCGGGTGGCCAGAGTGGAACGTCGACGGTGACCGGGTCGGGGTGATTCTCGGCAACGCCATCGGCGGCGAGAAACACTACGTCTCCTCCAACCGGATCCGCTTGCCGGAGCTGCTGGCGCACTTCGAAGCCGCTCCGTCGATGATGGCGCTTCCCGTGGACGTCCAGAAGCGGATCCTGGCCGAGGCGCGCACCTCGTTCCAGGACGCCGTGCCGGACATCACCGAGGACACCATGCCCGGCGAGCTGTCCAACGTGATGGCAGGCCGCGTCGCTAATCTGTTTAACCTTCGCGGGCCAAACTTCACGACGGACGCCGCCTGCGCGTCCGGCCTGGCGGCCCTGTCGGCGGCGGTGCACGGCCTGCGCGCCCACGAATGCGACGCGATGATCACCGGCGCCATCGATCGAAACATGGGCATCGAGGCGTACGTCAAGTTCTGCAAGATCGGCGCGCTGTCCGCGAGCGGCACGCGCCCCTTCGACGCGGGCGCCGATGGGTTCGTGATGGGGGAGGGGTGCGCCGTCTTCGTCCTCAAACGCCTCGAAGACGCCGAGCGCGACGGCGATCGTATTCAGGCCGTCATCCTCGGCATCGGCGGATCCTCGGACGGCAAGGGCAAGGGGATCACGGCTCCGAACCCTGTCGGGCAACAGCACGCGATCCGACGTGCGTGGGAGTACTCCGGCCTCGACCCGGCGACCGCCTCCGTCGTGGAGGCGCACGGCACGTCCACACGCGTGGGCGACGCCGCCGAGCTCGCGTCCCTGACCGCTATTTTCGGGCACGGCGACGCCACGCCGCGCTCGATCGCGCTCGGGTCGGTGAAGTCGAACATCGGCCACCTGAAGGCTGCCGCGGGGTCGGCCGGCATGTTCAAGATGGTCAAGATGCTGGACGAAAAGCTGCTCGCGCCATCGCTGAACTTCAAGGTGCCCAACGACAACGTCGACTGGGACACGATTCCGTTCGCGGTCAACACCCAGTTGCGAAGCTGGGATGGTGCAGCGTGTCCCGACGGCGTGCGGCGCGGCGGCATCAGCGCCTTCGGCTTCGGGGGCACCAACTTCCACGTGGTCCTCGAAGAGTACGTGCCCGGCCGGTACCGACCAGAGCCGACCGTGCACGCCTCGGCGGCCATCCCGGCCATCGCCACGGCGACGACCACCACGGCGACGACCGCCACGGTCGCCGCTTCGCCCATGGCCGGTCGCGCTGCTGACGGCGGCTCGACAATGGCGCGCAAGGTGCCGCTGCGGGGCGCCCTCGTGCTCGGTGGCGCAGACGACGCCTCGGTGCTGCGGCAGGTGGAGGCGGCGCTAGCGGCCGCGTACAACGGCCATGTCCCGGCACCGAGCGCGCCCGATCCGGCTCTCGCCTCGGCCGCCGTCCGGGTGGCCGTGGACTACGCGGATGCCGCAGAACTTGCCACCAAGCTCACCAAGCTGACGAAGGCGTTCGCCTCGGGTCACCCCGCCGGGTTCCGGCTGCTGCGGCAGCAGGGCATCTTCGTCGGGCGAGGCCCGGCGCCGAAGGTCGCCTTCCTTTACACGGGTCAGGGTTCCCAGTACGTCAACATGCTGGCGTCCTTGCGCGAGACCGAGACCATCGTGCGGGACCGGTTCGCAGCCGCCGACGCGGTGATGGCGCCGCTTCTGGGCAAGCCGCTGTCCGAGTTCATCTTCACTGACGCGGCCGACGAGCGTGCCGTCCAGGAACTGACCGAGGGTCTCATGCAGACCGAGGTCACCCAACCGGCGGTCCTGGCGACGGATCTGGCCCTCACCGAGATGCTCGGCGCGTACGGCGTGCGCCCCGACATGGTCATGGGGCACAGTCTCGGAGAATACGGCGCGCTCGTGGCCGCTGGCTCGCTGGGCTTCGAACAGGCCCTGGAGGCCGTGAGCGCCCGGGGCGCGGAGATGAAAAAGGTCTCGATGGCCGACAACGGCGCTATGGCCGCCGTGTTCGGACCGCTGGAGGACATTCAGCGGACGGTCGACGCGGCAGACGGTTACGTGGTCGTGGCCAATATCAACTCCGGCCGTCAGGCGGTCGTCGGAGGCGCCACGGACGCCGTCGAGAACATCATCCAGACGTTCCTCGCCAATGGCCTCAACGCGATCCGCATCCCGGTGAGTCACGCCTTCCACACCTCTATCGTGGCGCCTGCTTCCGAGCCCTTCGTCAACGCCCTGCGCCGTCTGGACCTGCGCCCGCCGAACCTGCCGATCGTCGCCAATGTGACGGGCGAGTTCTACCCGCCGAACGCCACCACGGAGACGATGCTGGAGTTCGCGGGTCGCCAGATCGCTTCGCCCGTCCAGTTCGTCAAGGGCTTGCAGACCCTGTACGACTCCGGAGCACGCGTCTTCGTCGAAGTCGGACCCAAGAGGGCGCTACACGGGTTCGTCGAGGACGTGCTCGGTGCCCACGACGACGTGGTGTCCCTCTTCACCAATCACCCCAAGATCGCCGACGACGTGGCGTTCAACCAGGCGCTATGCGGCCTGTACGCCGCCGGTTGCGGCCTGGCTGCACCGGCGACACCCGCCCCCACGTCGGCGCCCGCCTCGGCGCACAGCCTCGTGGCGCACCCCGTACCCGCATCGACGCCGACGACGCCGGCGTCGATGGGCACGGCGTTCGGGCGCACCCCCGGCGACGTGTCGGTCGGGTCGCTCGGGTCGGGCGAATCGGGCGGGCAGGTCTCCGACGACACGATCCGGCGATTGGGCGAGCTCTTCGCGGGGGTGCTCGCCGAGGGACTCGGCGTGTACCGCGGCGACCCGGCCATCGCCGGACTCGCGGTGGGCGCCGCCCCGGAGTTGGCGGCCGGCCCGTCGCGGCCAGGGCGCGCGGCGGAGCCGGTCGTCATCACGGGCGCGTCACTCGGTCTTCCGGGCCGCCAGCCGACCTTCGACGACGAGAACGTCGCTCGCCTGCTCGTGGGCACGCAGTTCATTGATGCGGTGCCGAAGCACTTCCGGGACATGATGCTCGACCAGCGGATTACGCGTGTGGTCAAGGACGAGTCGGGCGGCGGTAGCTTCCAGCGGATCGACAGTACCGACGACGTGATCAAGCTCGCCGGCATGGCCGCGCCGTTCGACGTGGTCGAGCAGTACGGCGTCGACAAGGGGCGCGACGAGGCCTACGACACCACCACCCGCATGGCCGTGGCCGTCGGCTTCGATGCGCTGCGCGACGCGGGTATCCCGCTGGTCATGCGTTACAAGACGACCACGCTGGGCACGCAGCTGCCGGACCGCTGGCTGCTGCCGGAGTCCCTGCGAGACGACACCGGCATCATCTTCGCGTCGGTGTTCCCCGGCTACGACCGTTTCGCGGAGGCGCTGGAGGGCTTCTTCACCGACCGGGGCCGGCGCCAGAACCTGCTGGCCCTGGAGGGGCTGAAGACCAAGATGGCGCCGGACAATCCGGCTCAGGCCGAGGTCGACGTCCTGATCGCGGAGCTGCGCGCGGCGATCGACGCCGACGACCACCATTTCGACCGGCGCTTTCTGCTACGCGTGATGTCGATGGGGCATAGCCAGTTCGCTGACCTGATCGGCTGCCGCGGGCCCAACACTCAGATCAACGCAGCCTGCGCGAGCACCACCCAGGCGGTCGCGCTCGCTGAGGACTGGATCCGCGCGGGTCGGTGCCGTCGCGTCATCGTGCTGTCTGCCGACGACGCGACGAGCGAGAAGCTTCTCCCCTGGATCACCTCTGGCTTCATCGCCACCGGCGCAGCCGCAACCGACGAGCGTGTCGAGGACGCCGCCACACCGTTCGACGCCCGCCGTCACGGCATGATCGTCGGCGCCGGTGCCGCGGCCCTCGTCGTGGAGAGCGCGGACGCGGCTCGCGAGCGCGGCGTCCAGCCGATCTGCGAACTCCTCGGATCGGTCATCTCCAACAGTGCCTTCCACGCCACCCGCCTCGACGTCGACCACATCTGCGGCGTCATGGAGTCGCTGGTCAGCGAAGTGGAAGCTAGGGGCTACTCGCGCGCCGAGATTGCTCCGCGTGCCGTTTTCGTCTCCCACGAGACGTATACCCCGGCACGAGGCGGCAGCGCGTCCGCAGAGATCGAGGCGTTGCGGCAGTCGTTCGGCCCTGCGGCCGACCAGATCGTGATCACCAACACGAAAGGCTTCACCGGGCACGCGATGGGCGCGGGCATCGAGGATGCTCTGGCCGTGAAGGCTCTGGAGGCGGGCATCGTGCCACCGGTGCCGAACTACAAGGTGCCCGACCCCGCCCTTGGACAGCTCAATCTGTCCCGCGGCGGGCCCTACCCCGTCGAGTTCGCCCTGCGACTCGCCGCCGGATTCGGCTCGCAGATCGCGATGGCGATGTTCCGCTGGACGCCGATGCCGGACGGTCGGCACCGGGCCCCATCCGAACTGGGCTACGCCTACCGCGTGGTCGACCCCGGCGCCTGGCAACGCTGGCTGGACTCCTTGTCGGGTCAGACCGGCAGCACGCTCGAGGTCGACCACCGACGGCTGAGGATCACCGATCGCGGCGCGGCGGCCACGCCGAGCCAGTGGCGTACGAGGGTGCCCGTGCCCTATGCCGAGGAGTTCGGCGGCGCACGACCCATAAGCCCGCTATCGGCTCCTGTGGCACCGGCCGCCGCTCCGGTAGGGAGGGCCGCTCCTGGTGCGGGGGTTCCCGCGGCTTCCGTCGTGGCTGTGGCACCCGCTCCCGGTGGGGCTGCCCCCGTTTCATCGGTTGCCCCAGTTGCGCCGGTGGCAGTGACGGTGTCCGCGCCGACCGTGTCTGTGGTCGCGCCGGTTGATGAGATTTTGGCGAAGGTGACCGGCATCGTGGCGGAGATGACGGGTTATCCGACGGA